>Ga0208824_1001886_pt1 | contig 17412 bp, 9 predicted proteins | sample AD_JPNTR3_MetaG_FD_184447 | JGI IMG/M metagenome (GOLD analysis project Ga0208824, IMG submission 184447) | Active sludge microbial communities of municipal wastewater-treating anaerobic digesters from Japan - AD_JPNTR3_MetaG (SPAdes) (version 2) | ecosystem: Engineered > Bioreactor > Anaerobic >...
CAGTTGAACCTTCAACTCTCTTTGGTTTCTGGTTTCAAGGTTTCAAGGTTTCATGGTTTCATCCAAATCGGGATCGGGATCGCTATCGGGATCGATTGTTTAACCACGGAACACACCGAACACACGGAAAGGCATGGCTCTGTTTCCGTATGTTTAGTGTGTTCCGTGGTTCCCATCAGAAATTGCGTTCTGCACCAAATAGGTGCGGCGCGAATCTCAACGGAAGCCAATGTTTACGGGGCTTTGCTCAAAATCTGCATGCTCAACTGCTCTTTTTAGGCTTAGTCGATTGCGCCAGCGACGAAGTGTTTCGACGAAGTGTTTTGGACGACGAAGCGGAGGGACGAAGTGTGCCTCGCGGCACCGCTTTTACGCGTCGCCCTGCCACCACACTCGTGCTTAAAAAGCGGCGTCGCGCGGAATACCGCTTGCCGCCGCACTCCATATCTTTTCGCCTGACTTATGAGTGCCGAAATGGGCACAAACCACGCACTAAACTCGCCCCCCGCGGTCCGTCAAATAGAAAAGACACCGTAGGTTTTTTTGAGGCGGTGACGATCCGTCAAATACTGGACACCGAGGGGGTCAAGGGACGAGGGGCTGGTCAACGGCGTGAAGGGTGGCCGGGTTCCGCGCCCTGTCCCGCCGGTATTCCGGCGGGACAGGGCGCGGAACCCGGGGTGGTCATCCCTTGCGCTTCGCGTTTGGCGAGCTTGTTCTGCTTGCGCAGGATCAGCGCGTATCGGCGGCGGATGTCCTCAAGGAGGCGGATCGGATTGGTCTTTTCGCGGAGCGCGGTAAGACGCCGGATCACGGCGGGGTCCGCGTATCCCGACGCAATCACCCTGTCGAGGGGCGTGGCGGGCTTGTCGTAACGCTTGGAGAAGCCGTGCGAGTCCGGCCTTTTGGTTTTGGAGATGAGCCGCTTGCAGGGGCGGAAGAGGTTGTTGTACAGCGATATCTTCGCGCACAGGACGTCCATGTCCTTCTTGAGCTCGAGGCGGTCGATGCGCTCGTAGCCGAAATACTCGCGGACGACGGAGGCGTTCTTCTGCTCCACGCGGGCGTTGTCGTTCTTGTTCCCGGGGCGGGAACGGGTGAAGGCGAGGGGGCGGGGGCGGTCCCGCGCGTAGCCGAGCACGTGGGCGTTGAGGAACTCCAGCCCGCTGTCCGAGTGCATGGCCGTGAGCGGGAACGGGAACGCGGCCTCGGCGTCGGCGAGGCCTTCCTTGGTCGCGGCCGCGCCGCGGTTCCAGACGCAGCGCAGCTCCGTCCACTGCGTCAGGCGGTCCGTGAGCGTGAGGATCCAGAAGAAGTTGCCGCTCATGTCGCCCCCGCAGAGCGCGACCGTGTCGACCTGCGTGTCGCCGGGGGCGGCGGGCGGCAGCGCCTCGCCCGGGACGCAGGGGACGCTCGACGCCAGCGCGTTCGCCCCGCTGCGGCGGTTGCGGCGGCGCGGGGCCTCGCGCGGGTGCTTGCGGAGGATGCGCTCCATCGTCGACGCGCTCATGCGCAGAACCTGCGCCGCGGCCGCCTCGTCGACATGCTCGAGCTCGCGCAGCGCGGCCATCTGGCGGTCCGCCACGGTCACAAGGTACTGGGGCGTCATGCGTCCCGAGGCGCGCCAGAGACGCAGGAACAGGGCTTCCGCCCCGGGCGTGTACGTCTTCCCGCGCCCGGCGTGATCGCGGTACTTCCGGTTGCCGGTCAGCAGCCGGATGGCGTATTTGCGCTCGGCCCCCGTGACCTGGCAGAAGTCGTCGATCGCGGCACTCTTGGCCTTCTTGCTCTTCAGTTTTGAATAGGCGCGACGCTTCGCGCCGACGTATTCCATCGTGGCTTTCCGTGACATCTCGTTTCTCATGCGAGCCGATTCTAGCACGGTGTCCAGTATTTGACGGATGCGCTTGATTTCCGGACACCGCGATTTTGGCTACGGTGTCCATGACTATGACATGCCGCGAGCGCTTGATGAATCCGATCTTTTGGTGTGCGAAGCCAGCACGTTATGGTACACTCCTCAATCGATTGCTGTTTGTCAGGTGATTTGATGAATGGGCGTTACAGACAATTCAATCCCAAACGGAGATTCCTCGCGGTCGACACGGACGTGTTGAAACGTCTGGATGACCTGTCGAAAAAGGTCAGTTACGGGGGAAATCCTGAACACAAGAAGAATCCGGGTGACTTCGGTCTGACACCTCCGGCGTCTCCCCGACAGGGGAAATCGCTCTGTGATGTCGCTGATGTTTTCACTCGGCACGAAGCGCTGAACCTGCTTCAAGAAGGCATGCGAAGGGGGTTGGTTAGTGATAGGGAAGAACAGGGCTGGCCCAAGAATGTGTGGTCTGTGACAAAAAGCGACATCCCGCTGGAAGCGCAGCTCGAAAATCCGGCGACAGGCTGTTACCATGGCTACCCGATGCCGGGAAGCGATCCGTTGGCGGCTGAAGTACTTGCGCGATGGAGGCAACATGTCTAACCTAAACTTTTCCATAGATTGGTTGTCGTCGGGGAGTGCCGACCCCGTTTTGCGCGATACTTCCGCTCAATTGTCAATCCATTTGGATCATGTCTGCCTAACTCGGAACGAGGATATCTGGTCGAAAACGGTACGCGACTCGATCTTGGTGTCGGTTTACCCATTAGCGTTCTGGTTGGCGGGTTCATGGTGGAGATTGAACAACGAGCCGCTGCCGGCCTCTGGAACCAGGCCGCCTCTCGCTTGGCGCATGGCTCATGAATTGGGAGCCGCCAATCACGGTTTTGTGTGGCCCAGGATCTTGTTTGTTCCCGACGGCGAATCGATGAGCATCTGGGCGGAACCGATCGCGACGCCGGGGCAATCCGTAAACTATATGACGGGGCTCGACACCGTAAAGACGCTCTCGATGAAAGATTTTCAGCGTTCGACCGATGACTTGGTCGAAAACGTATTAAGTCGGTTGGAAGCGGTTGGACAGGGCCAAACGGAGTTGGCTTCACTCTGGGCGCTCGTAAAAGAAGACAGAAACGATGCCAAAGCAAGTAGGGTACGGCAATTAGAAGCTCAGATGGGGTTTGACCCGGAAGAGTGCTCACCCGCGATTATTGAAGAAGCCCTGAGTATGCAAGCGACAACCGGGCAATCAGCCATGTCAGAATTGGCTCCCGTCTTTAGCGATGAGATTTCCAGAATAGGCGATCTCCAAGGGCAGTCTGGACTAAAGGGGCGTCCGCGGGTGACTTCTGCCGACATCGACATGTCCGCCATACGGGCGAGACCCTGGGAACAAGGCGTGGCGGCGGCTAAACGGCTTCGAGAACGCCTAGACAATAGTGCGGCTCCTATTTCTGATGCTATTCTGCTCGATCTGCTAGGTATCTCCCAAAAAGAAGCGGCGCGGTGGGAGCCTGCCAAGACTCCCGTGGCGATTGCCAAGCCCGGTCATGCGGGACACTGGGATCTCATTCCCAGAAAGGCGCACCCGATTGCCAAACGGTTTGAGTGGTCTCGTTTTCTCGGGGATGTCCTTTCCCAACCTGAGGGGAGCGCGGATTGGTTGGTTTCCTCTGACCTTGCAACCGCACGTCAGAAACGCCAACGCGCGTTTGCCGCAGAATTCCTTTGTCCGATTGATGCGCTCGTCGATGTGCTCAACGGCGACTATTCGGAAACCGCGCAAGAAGAAGCAGCGGAGTATTTCAAGGTCAGCGAAAAAACAGTCGAGTCCCATCTGGCAAACCATGATTACATCGAGCGCGTGGAGCCGCAACTTCCCTATAGATTGGCCGTGTAAGACTCTCGGGGCCACCCCTTGGTATCCCCGGCGTCTTGGCGGTTTGCTTAAGTGGCTCGCGGGGACGCTCGCCCTCCCGGGGCTCCGCACTTGAAAGTTGAGAGTTGGTGTTTTTTGCGGCCTATAATGCGGCATTGAAATTTGGGTTGCTGTGCGCAGCCGCGCCAGAGGAAGCTTAAACCATGCGTGAATACCTGAATGAGATTACGGCGATCCTGAATCGGATCGAGAATGAAGAGCCGGAGAATCTGGCGCTAGCCTCGGATGCGGTGGCGGACGTCATCTGCAACGATGCGCTCGTGCATATCTTCGGCTGCGGACACTCCCATCTCGTCGCGCTCGACACCTTTTACCGTGCGGGCGGGCTGGCGTGCGTGTCGCCGCTTCTCGACGAGGATCTGATGCTCCATGATGGCGGCGCGAAGTCGAGCCGCATGGAGAAAATACCGGGCATTGGCGCGGAGGCTTTCCGCCGGCACGCGGTGAAGCAGGACGACCTCGTGGTCGTCATCTCCGCGAGCGGCAAGAATGCCGCGCCGGTCGAGGTGCTCCGGTGCGCCAAGACCGCAGGCGTGAAGACCATCGCCATTTCGTCGTCTGCGTACAAGACGCACGGCGCGGTGCTGCTGGACGAGGCGGATATCGGCATTGACTCCAAGGTCGTCTACGGCGATGCGGTCATCCCGGTCGGGGACGTGATGATGGGCGGCATGTCCACGTTCGCCGGGCTTTTCATTCTCAATTCCGCCCTCATCGAAGGCGCGCGCAAAGCGCTCGCGCGCGGCGTGACGCCGCCGATTTATCGGAGCGGCAATGTCGAAGGCGGTACGGCGCTGAACGTGGCGCTTGAAGAGCGGTATTTCGGACGCATAAAACGGCTCTGATATGGCGAACATTGCAATCATAGGACTGGTGGGCAAGTCGATGTTCTTCGACGTGCCGCGTTTTCACACGGGCGGCGAAACGATTACGGCCTGCGGCTATTACGAAGAGTGGGGCGGCAAGGGCTTCAACCAAGCTATCGCTGCGGCGCGACAGGACGCGGAGGTGGCGTTTCTCGGCGCCTGCTCGACCGATGACAAGAAACCGATCGAGGCGTTTTGCAGGAACGAGGGCGTCATGGCGCGCATGTGCGTCAAGAACCGACCATCAGCCTGTGCAGCCATCCTGACGGACGGAACGGGCGAGACACGCGTCACGGTCCATCCCGGTGCTGAGCTCGCGGCAAAGGACGTCGACGGTTTCGCCGGATCGATTGCCATAGCCGATTTCCTCCTGCTCAACAACGAAGTGCCGGAGGACGTCAATCTTGCGGCGATCGAGATCGCCCGTCGGTATGGTATCAAGATCATCTTCAATCCGGCACCGGCACGCCCGTTGCCGCAGGCGATTCTCAACGCCGTCTCGATCTTCACGCCGAACGAATTCGAGGAGTCCTCTCTGCCACATTCTTCCGCTGAGGTTGTCACGACCCTTGGCGCGAAAGGTTGCCGTGTCCGTTCGACGGGCGAAATCATCCCGGCGCCGGTGACGCAAGCCGTCGATTCGACCGGGGCGGGAGACACGTTCAATGCGGTGTTGGCCGTGCGGCTCGCCGAGGGCGCAACACTGCGCGAGGCTTGCGTTGCGGCGAACGCCGCAGCCGCGCAGTCCGTTGCTGTCAAGTACGTCATGCCATCCCTGCCCCGGCGTTAGAGGCCGAGGTGGGGGAACGCTCAACGCTCAACGTTCAACTCACAAACAGCGCGGCTCGTGGGGACACTCGCCCTCCAGTGCTACAGTCTGGATTCGCGAAGCACCGGGAGGGTCAAGCGTCTGCTTGACCGGCGGCGGTCACGCCGCCACTCCCGTGGTGTCGGCAAAGCCGGCAGCCGAGCCCAACTCCTCACTCCTCAATCCTCACTCCTCAATCCGCACGCGACGCGGAAGGCGGCGCGTGCGGTCCGAGTGCCGCAGTTGTGTTCCATCCGGTTGTTTGCCATAATAGAACACGGTTTTGAGATGAGTTGCATCTGAGGCTCTTGCAAAACCTCTCGCCTGCGGGTGTGGCACGGGCATCTTGCCCGTGTTTCATGGGCGGGACGCCCATGCCACGAGGGGTTTTGAGGTGAGTTGCATCTGGTAGCAAGCGAAACACACACAACACACACACACATTTTTACGCGACAATGATTACTGAACGACATCGAAAATCTCTTATCCGAGCGAATTATCACACGCACACAACGTGGTGCGATGGGGCGCATGCACCCGAAGCGGTCATCCTGTCGGCGATAGCCAAGGGATTTGAGGCGATCGGATTTTCATCGCATGTGGCATTCCCGGAGCGGATTCTGGGAATGCTTGATCCAGATAAGGGTTTGGAATATGCGGCGGACATTCGTCGCCTTCAGGCCAAGTACGCCGACCGCATCAAGGTGTTTCTGGGGGTGGAAGCCGATTACATTCCCGGGGCGACCGCTCCCGAGCGTTCGCGTTACGCCGCCTTGAATCTCGACTACATGATCGGCGCCATTCACTACGTGGTCACGGACGATGGCTCCCGCGTTCCCGTGGATAATCTGCCTCGAATGACGATGGAGGGCATCGCCGCGCACTTCCAAGGTAGCGTGGAGGCGTACATCAGGGCCTACTTCCGGCAGTTGCGCGAGATGGTGTCGCGGTATGAGTTTGAGATTGTCGCGCATCTGGACCTGGTTCGGAAGTTCAACGTCCGGAATCCCTATTTCGACGAAGACGCGGCATGGTACCGGGAAGAGTTAGAGCAGACGGCGGATGTCGTTGCCGCATCCGGCAAGATCGTCGAGGTCAACACCGGCGCTATCTCCCGTGGGTGGCTGGATGATGCGTATCCGTCGCGACCGTTCCGTGATCTGCTGCGCAAACGCGGTGTGCGCTTCATCCTCTCTGCCGACGCCCATGCCGCCGACACGATCGACTGCGCCTTTGATCGCTTTTCCTTGGAGGAGCGCTTTTTGGAAATGCTGCCCTAGCCTTCGTCAGTTGACCCGGTACCGGGATTTTCTTTACCATACCGGCATGAAACACATCGGATGCGCGTTGACGGTATTTTTATTCTTGCACACCTCGGGATATGCGGCGCTTGCGGTTGACAACCGTCCCGCGTACGCTGACGAGTGGGGCTATCGGCCGACCGATGGCTCTACGGCGGTCATGAATCCGCCCTCCTTCACTTGGATCCACGACAAACGTGCCGAGCACTACCAGATCGAATGGTCGCGGACGCGCGACTTCGCCGCTCCCGGCACCGCCAAAAAAGTGCCTTGGTGCGTCTACACCCACCATGAGCCGCTTGAGCCGGGCGTCTGGTTCTGGCGCTACCGTTTCACTACCCCCAAGCAGGAGGTGTCGACGTGGAGCGCGGTGCGGAGTGTGACCATCCCGGACAACGCGATCCTCTTTCCTATGCCGACGCGCGCTCAGCAGCGTGAGCGGTTGCCGGAAAAACATCCGCGCCTCTTTATGCGTCCGGAGGATCTGCCGCGGATGCGCGCCGCCGCGCAGGATGGGCCGGCTGCCGCACGTTTCGCCGCACTCCGCAAAGCAGCCGACGACCTGATCAAGAAGGGTCCGACGCCTGAACCGGCGCATCGTGGATCGGCCCGCAACAAGGATGACGACGAGGCCGTCAAACATTGGTGGCCCAACCGCCTGATCGGCGACCGCGCCAGCAACGAGGTCGAACTGCTCGCCTTTGTTTGGCTGATGACTCAGGATGCGCGTTATGGCGAGGCGGCCCGCTCGTTCCTGATGGCGCTCGCCGCGTGGGACCCGGACGGCCCCAGCAACTTCGCGCTGAACTGCGAGGCAGGCAAGGCCGTACTCTATCGTCCGGCGCGCGCGTACGACTGGATCTACGACATTCTCACCGAGGCGGAGCGCGCCCGTTTCCGCGCGGTGTGGTCGCGCCGCGTGGCCGACGCCTGGAAGAGCGGCGAGGTCGGTCACGGCAACGGCCACCTGACGCGTCCGCTCAATAGCCACGGCAACCGCATCTGGCACAAGATCGCTGAAGTCGCCATCGCTTTCTACGGTGAGGTGCCGGAGGCCGAGACCTGGCTCGATTACGCCGTGAACAAATTTTACGCCGCCTATCCGGTCTGGGCGGATGATGACGGCGGCTGGCACGAAGGCGTCCACTATCTCACCGGTTACATGAACAAAGTCACGCCTTGGATGCAGATCGCGCACAGCGCGCTCGGTATCGACGGTCTTAAGAAGCCGTTCTTCAACCAGATCGGCAACCTTCCGCTTTACGTCATGCCGCCTCACTCGCCCAACGCCGGCTTTGGCGACCTCTCCTACCGTCCGCTCTCCTGCGCGTATCTCCACTACTTCGCTCGCATGAAAGGGGCCGATCCCGCTGGCGCGGCTGCGGCGGCCAACTGGTCGTGGTGGCTCCAGCAGACCCGTGCGGGCACCCCCGGCGGCGTCGAGGGCTTTCTGTACGCCGTCAATCTGCCGCCGCTGCCCGCGCCCGTTGCGCCGGCCAACCGGCCGCAGTCGATGGTCTTCCGCGGTACGGGCATTGTCAGTCTGCATGCGACCCTGCTCGACAGTCGCGACGACGTGCATCTGCTCTTCAAGGCTGCTCCTTTCGGCACCAGCAGCCATGGCCACAATGCGCAACTCGGCATTCAACTGAACGCTTTCGGCGACTGTCTGCTGCCCGCCTGTACCTACCGCGATCTGCACGGCAGTGCGTTCCACTACAAATGGGCGCACGCCGCGCGTTCCCAGAACACGGTGCTCGTCAATGGGGGCAACCCGCGCATGCACTCGGCCGCCGCCACAGGCAGCATCCTCGACGCGCGTTTTTCCCCTGAGTGGGACTACGTGCGCGGAGAAGCGACCGCCACCTACACCGGTGCCGTGACACGGGCCGAGCGCGCCGTGCTTTTCGTCAAGCCCGACATCGTGGTGCTCTACGACGATTTCGCCGCGCCCGCGCCCGCCACCTTCCAGTTCATGTCGCACGGGCTCAGCGCCTTCACGCTCGACGAAGCCGCTGAGACTCTGCGTCTCTCCCAGCAGAACGCCAGCCTTGAGGTCCGTTATTTCGCGCCCCAGCCGCTCATTTTCACGCAGACCGACGGCTTCGACCCGCCGCCCAAAATGCGCAACGGACGCCCCCCGTTCCCCAATCACTGGCATGTCGAGGCCGCGACACGCAAGCCCGCCACGACCAGCGACACCCTCACGCTATTGCTTCCCGCACGCGTTGGCAAAGAGGTGCCTTGCCAGGCTGAACGCATCGACTCGCCCACCGCCAGCGGCCTGCGCATCACGCGCGGCGGCAAAACGCTGCGCATCGCCTTCCGAAAGCATGGCGTCAGCGCCGCAGAGTGGGACGGCACAGCGTTTGATGGGCCGGTCTTCGTTAGTGCATTAGTGCATTAGTGCCTTATCGGCCCGACAAGCGCGATAAAAAACAAGTTGTTTCCTCGCACGAAGGCACAAAGGGCACTAAGGTTTTTTTGGGGGGCAGGGCTGGCCGCAAGTCGCAAGTCGCGGGTCGCGAGTCAACCACTCTTATTGCGACTACGCAGTGGCTCGCAATCTTGAGAGTAAAAGCGCTGCTCTGTTTTTTGGAACCGCCAAGACGCCAGGAACGCCAAGGGGTTGGGGAGGGCGCTGCTCAGTTTTTTAGCCGCAGAGAACGCAAAGATCGCAAAGGTTTTTGGGGGCATGCACCGCCTTCTGTGAACGCCGAACGCCGAACTCAGAACGCCGAAGTGAAAATCCCAAATCTAAAATCTCAAGCCCGCGCACCGCGCGGCAAGGGGGAGTCCCCGATTTTCATGAAGTTTCATGTGTTTCATGGTTAAGAACGGGTCTCGACAACCAAGGGACAGGTATTTAGACCCCTGCCAGTATTCACCACTTGCCGCTCCCTGAGCCAAAATGTCACACATGCTCAGGACATCCTGTCGCATGAATGAATGACGGGGCGGCGCTTACTTGTTAGAGTGGGCTAAGTTTCGCGCTAAATGGGCAAAAAATCGCCGTTGTTTTGAAAATTTTCGTGATTGTGGCGGTTGGCACGCGGATAGCTTGTTACTAAAGCGCCGAAGCGAGAGACGGCAAAAGGTTGACAAAAACAGGTCCGTATAGGCCATAACCCCTTTCACTCGCCAGGCCGTTGGTTCATATAGGTTGCCGTCTGCTGACTGGGGTTATGGCCTAGTTTTTACACTTTGTTCAAAAGGTTATAGGAGGTGCCGCATGAAGATGAAAGGTACACGAATGGGGAGCAGCGTTCTTTTAGCGGCGTTGCTGATCGGATCAAGCGTTTTCGCCAAAGAGGCTGGTGCGCTTGATTTTCGCAAGGGTTTTTCGGGAGTCGCGGCGAAGGCGACGCCGGCGGTTGTGTTTATTCAGGTGGAGAAGCAGGTGCCGGCCGGGCACATGTATCAATTCAACAATCCCTTCGATCTGTTCGGCGATGATTTCGCGGAGCGGTTTTTTGGCGTGCCGCGCAGGCCACGTCCGGATCGCAGAGCGCCCAACCGCAATCGCCAGCCGATGTTCAAGCAGACCGGGCAAGGTTCGGGGTTCATCATCAGCAAGGATGGCTATATTCTGACCAACACCCACGTGGTGGGTGATGTAGACACAATCACGGTGCGCCTGTCAGACGGACGGGAGTTCAAGGCGAAGCGCATCGGTGCCGACCCGCGGACAGAGGTAGCGCTGATCAAAATCGAGTCTGAGGGCGATCTCCCGGTGCTGGAAATCGGCGATCCGGAGAAGTTGCAGATCGGTGAGTGGGTGATTGCGATTGGCAACCCCTTTGGACTAAAGGAGACACTTACGGTGGGTGTAGTGAGTGCTAAAGGACGCAGTAACATCGGCATCACGGACTACGAAGATTTCATCCAGACCGACGCCGCGATTAATCCCGGCAACTCGGGCGGACCGCTCCTGAACATCGACGGCAAGGTTGTCGGAATCAACACGGCGATCTACAGCCGTAGCGGCGGCTACATGGGAATCGGGTTTGCGGTGCCGATCGATATGGCAATGCGCATCAAGGATCAGCTCGTCACAAGTGGCAGAGTGACAAGGGGTTACGTCGGCGTGTACCTCAATCCCGGCGAGGTTACCGAAGAGATGGCCAAGTCCTTTGGGCGCAACGAAGCGGGCGGCGTACTGATTGCCGAAGTGGAAAAAGACGGGCCTGCCGACAAGGCCGGCATCCGCAGCGGCGACATCCTGACCGAGTTGAACGGCGTCAAAATCAAAGGAAACACCTCGTTTCGGAACGATGTGGCACGGATCATGCCTAACACCAAGACCGAGATCACGCTGTTCCGTGAGGGCAAGCCTAAAAAGGTGACGCTGACCGTGGGGACGTTCCCCGATGACGATGCGTTGGCGGGCCAGGCCGAGGACAGCGGTGATGTGGCTGAAAAGCTGGGGTTCCAGGTGCAAGAGTTGACACCGGATGTCGCGCGGGAACTCGGTTACGAGGATGACGACGACGGCGTGGTGGTGTCGGAGGTGGACCCGGCTTCAGTCGCGTACGAGAAAGGATTGCGACCTGGGATGTTGATCATCGAAGTCAACCGGAGCGAGGTAGAGAACCTGAGAGACTTTAAGAATGCGGTAGGCAAGAGACGCGGGAAGGGCGTGTTGCTGCGGGTCAAGACCCGCGGGGGAACCGTCTTCATGAACCTGCCGGTGAACGATTAACCACACAACCAAAGTATATATAGACCACTCCTGTCATGCAGCACCGGGGCCGGGTAACACCGGCCCCGGTTTTTTGCCCTGAGGCTCTTACAAAACTCCTTGCTTGCAGGTGTGGCACGGGCATCTTGCCCGTGTTTCTTGCGTTCTGCGTTTTTCTGTTTTTGGGGTTGTCAAGTGCCACTGCTTTTTTTATCCTGAAAGACCAAGCTTGCGGAGAGAAAGAGAGGTTCGAGTGATTTTACCAGTGGTGACATACGGAAACGAGATCTTGCGGCAGAAGGCCGTCCCGATAGCGCAGATCACGGATGAGATCCGGCAACTGGCCAGCGACATGCTGGAGAGCATGTATGCGGCCAAGGGGGTGGGGCTGGCCGCCGAGCAGGTCGGGCGCACCGAGAGCATCTGTGTGATCGACGTGCCGCGCGAGGCCGAGAAAGAGGAGTGCCGCGACTTCAACGCTGAGATCGCCATGCCGCTGGTTCTGATCAATCCTGAGATCATCGAGACCGAAGGCTCGCAGCGCAACGAAGAGGGGTGCCTCAGTTTCCCGGAGATCGGTGCGCCGATCACGCGCGCCGACACCGTCGCAGTAACCTATCTGGACCTCGAAGGCCGTCGCCAGACCATCAAGGCGCGCGGACTGCTCTCGCGTGCCATCCAGCACGAGACCGATCATCTCAACGGCGTGCTACTGGTAGACCGCATGAGTCCGATGCAGAAACTCTCCGTCGCCGGCCAGCTCAAACGCCTGCAAAAAAAATCCTGAAAAATTTTCATTTTCCCCGTTGACTCCCTTGGCGGGGCTGTGGTAATGTGTGCGGCTCTTTCCGGGGCACCAGGCGGCGCGCGCCGCCCGGGGCGCCGGGGGGGCGGCGGAGGGGGTTGCGGTTTTTCCGCGATTTTTTCCGCCGGGGGGTTGACAGGGCTCCGGCTTTTTTGCTAAAGTCCCAACCCGCGCTTGCAGAAGGCGGCGACGCCGCGCGGCGCGAAATTGCTCTATGACATCCGGTCGTTCAGGCGCTGAACCGCGTCGGGTCCCGAATCTTTTCAGAGGCGGGCCGGCGGGGATGCGGGAGAATAGGAAGCTTGTGACGAACCTGTCCGGAATCGAAAATGAGAGAAGGCGCGCGGCGCGGGGCCTGCGGGCTCTGGCGCGGCGCCTTCGCGAGATTATTCTGAGAGTTTGATTCTGGCTCAGAACGAACGCTGGCAGCGTGGATTAGGCATGCAAGTCGAACGGGATCGGCCCGGTAGCAATACTGGGCCGTGAGAGTGGCGGAAGGGCGAGGAGCACGTGGACAACCTGTCCCGTGGGTGGGGATACCGTCCCGAAAGGGGCGTTAATACCGAATGGGGCACCGGGCCGCATGGCCCGGCGGCCAAAGGCGGGGACCGCAAGGCCCGCCCCCCCGGGAGGGGTCCGCGCACCATCAGCTAGACGGCGGGGTGACGGCCCACCGTGGCTTACGGTTAGCTGGTCTGAGAGGACGACCAGCCGCACTGGGACTGAGACACTGCCCAGACTCCTACGGGAGGCTGCAGTCGAGGATCATTCGCAATGGGCGGAAGCCTGACGATGCGACGCTGCGTGGAGGATGACGGCCCTCGGGTTGTAAACTCCTGTCACGGGGGGCGAGGCGGAGGCGGTGAACAGCCGCCCGAGTTGACGGTACCCCGAGAGGAAGCCACGGCTAACTCTGTGCCAGCAGCCGCGGTAATACAGAGGTGGCGAGCGTTGTTCGGATTTACTGGGCGTAAAGGGCGCGTAGGCGGCCGGTCGTGTCGGGTGTGAAATCCATGGGCCCAACCCATGAAGTGCGCCCGAAACTGCCCGGCTGGAGTGCGGGAGGGGAGATCGGAATGCATGGTGTAGCGGTGAAATGCGTTGATATCATGCAGAACACCGGTGGCGAAGGCGGATCTCTGGAACGCTACTGACGCTGAGGCGCGAAAGCAGGGGGAGCAAACAGGATTAGATACCCTGGTAGTCCCTGCCCTAAACGGTGCACGCTTGGGGTGGGGGGATTTCACCCCCCCCGTCCCGGAGCTAACGCGTTAAGCGTGCCGCCTGGGGAGTACGGCCGCAAGGCTAAAACTCAAAGAAATTGACGGGGGCCCGCACAAGCAGAGGAGCATGTGGCTTAATTCGATGCAACGCGAAGAACCTTACCCGGGTTTGACATGCAGCTGCGCGTCCCGTGAAAGCGGGATTCCTTCGAGGGTGCTGCACAGGTGCTGCATGGCTGTCGTCAGTTCGTGCCGTGAGGTGTTTGGTTAAGTCCAGCAACGAACGCAACCCCTGTGTCCAGTTGCCAACAGGTAGTGCTGGGGACTCTGGACAGACCGCCCGTTCACGCGGGAGGAAGGTGGGGACGACGTCAAGTCAGTATGGCCCTTACGCCCGGGGCTGCACACGTGCTACAATGGCCGGTACAGAGGGATGCGAGGCCGCGAGGCGGAGCCAACCCCCAAAACCGGCCCCAGTTCGGATCGGGGTCTGCAACCCGACCCCGTGAAGTCGGATTTGCTAGTAACGGCGCATCAGCTACGGCGCCGTGAATACGTTCCCGGGCCTTGTACACACCGCCCGTCACATCATGAAAGCCGTCTGCACCCGAAGTCGGCGCACCAACCCGCGAGGGGGGGAGCCGCCGAAGGTGTGGGTGGTGATTGGGATGAAGTCGTAACAAGGTAGCCGTTGGGGAACCAGCGGCTGGATCACCTCCTTTCTAAGGAGACAGGCCCCGCCGGGAGGCGGCGGCCGAAGGTGGAACGCCCTTTTTCAAAGAGGGCGTCCGGACGGAAGCGAAGCAGGCGGATGATTCTCCCGCACCCCCCCCGGGCCGCAGAGGCGGCCCGCCGCGAAGCGCCTGGACACGCGTCGAGAGAGACGCCCCGCGCCGGGGGCATAGCTCAGTTGGTAGAGCGCCAGCTTTGCAAGCTGGATGCCGCCGGTTCGAGCCCGGCTGCCTCCACCACCACGGGGTTTGTGGTTTGGGGTTCGGGATTTGTGGTTGCCGCGCATGCGGCGCTTTTCAATTCCTGAATCCTAAATCCTAACTCCTAAATCCCGGAGGGAGCGCCGGCGCCCCGGAAGCGGGCGTGTAGCTCAGTCGGTTAGAGCGCGTCCCTGATAAGGACGAGGTCCCTGGTTCGATTCCAGGCACGCCCACCACTCAGCGGAAGGGTTCTCTCGGCAAGGCGCGGCCGGCATGGTTTTCCTGCCCCGTTTGCGGGGCGGGTTTTGATCTTTGACAACTGCACAGTCTGGGTATCAATTTAAGAGTTGCAACGTAAGCGAGATTGGCGAGGGTTTCGATCTTCGGCCAAGCGTATACGGGCACACGACGGATGCCTTGGCATCACGAGGCGATGAAGGACGCGGCAAGCTGCGAAAAGCCCCGGGGAGCGGCAAGCTCGCTCAGATCCGGGGGTGTCCGAATGGGGCAACCCCGCACCCGTCATGGGGTGCGATCCCGCGCTGAACACATAGGCGCGAGGAGGCGACACCGGGGGAAGTGAAACATCTCAGTACCCCGAGGAAGAGAAATCAACAGAGACTGCGCAAGTAGTGGCGAGCGAACGCGCAAGAGCCCAAACCGGACGGTTCACCGTCCGGGGTTGCGGGACCGCGGCGCGGCACGCGCGCGGCGAGGCGAACGGCCTGGAAAGGCCGGCGGCACAGGGTGACAGCCCCGTAGCCGGAAGCCTGCGCGCGGCCTAGCGGTATCCCGAGTAAGGCGGGACACGTGAAACCCTGCCCGAATCCGGGGGGCCCACCCTCCAAGGCTAAGTACTCCGTGATGACCGATAGTGGACAAGTACCGCGAGGGAAAGGTGAAAAGAACCCCTGCTAGGGGAGTGAAAGAGACCTGAAATCGTGTGCCCACAAGCTATGGCGGCGTCCTTCGGGACGTTGCCGTTTGCCTTTTGCATAATGAGTCCGCGAGTCACCCTGTGCGGCGAGGTTAACCGAAAGGGGAGCCGCAGCGAAAGCGAGTCCTAACCGGGCGCCGCAGTCGCACGGGGTGGACCCGAAGCCCGGCGAGCTACCCATGGCCAGGATGAAGCCCCCGTAACAGGGGGTGGAGGTCCGAACGAGTCTCCGTTGAAAAGGGGTTCGATGAGCTGTGGGTTGGAGTGAAAGGCTTATCAAGCCGGGTGATAGCTGGTTCTCCCCGAAATGCCTTTAGGGGCAGCCTCGGGCAATGCAACCTGCGGAGGTAGAGCACTGATTGGTCTAGGGCCCTTGCCGGGGTACCGAAGCCTGTCAAACTCCGAATGCCGCAGGCGTCAGCCCGGGAGTGAGACTGTGGGGGCTAAGCTTCACAGTCGAGAGGGAAACAGCCCAGACCGCCGGATAAGGCCCCCAAACCGCGCTAAGTCACTAAGGATGTGGGGTTTCAGAGACAGCCAGGATGTTGGCTTAGAGGCAGCCATCATTTAAACAGTGCGTAACAGCTGACTGGTCGAGAGATCCCGCGCCGAAAATGATCGGGAGTCAAGCGCGGTGCCGAATCCGCGGAGCGAGAGCTGGTAGGGGAGCGTTGCCTGACGGGCTGAAGCCGCGCGCGGAAGCGGCGGTGGACTTCAGGCAAGTGATTATGCGGACATGAGTAACGAAAAACCGGGTGAGAATCCCGGTCGCCGGAATCCCAAGGTTTCCCGGGGCAGGTTCGTCCGCCCGGGGTTAGCCGGTCCTAAGCCGAGGCCGAAGGGCGCAGGCGATGGACATCAGGTGAATATTCCTGAGCTTCCGGCAAGGGTTTGACCGACGGGGAGCCCGGAAGGACAGGCGGGGGTGCCGATGGATGCATCCTTTACGGCGCGGGGCGCGCGGCAGGCAAATCCGCCGCGCACGGGCCTTAGCGCCGCGACGAGCGGGAAGCTCGCTTCCCGCAAGCCGCCGACTCCATGCCGGCCAGAAAAACCCCTAGGGACCGAGCCGGAAACCGTACCTAAACCGACACAGGTGGGAAGGTATCAGAGTACCGAGGCGCGCGAGAGAAACCTCGTTAAGGAACTCGGCAATCTAGCCCCGTAACTTCGGAAGAAGGGGTCCCCGGCGCGAGCCGGGGCTCAGTGAACGGGCCCATGCGACTGTTTAACAAAAACACAGCACTCTGCAAACCCGCAAGGGGACGTATAGAGTGTGACACGTGACCAATGCGGAAAGGTCAAGGCGAGGGGTCAGCCGCGAGGCGAAGCTCCGAACCGAAGCCCCCGTGAATGTCGGCCGTAACTATAACGGTCCTAAGGTAGCGAAATTCCTTGTCGGGTAAGTTCCGACCTGCACGAATCGTGTAACGCTGTGGGCGCTGTCTCAACGAGGATCTCGGTGAAGTTGTAATGCCGGTGAAAATGCCGGATACCCGCAGAAGGACGGAGAGACCCCGTGAACCTTTACTGTAATCTGGTGCTGTATTCTGGCCGTCTATGCGTAGCATAGCCGGGAGCCTTGGAAGCCCCTCCCCCGGGGGGGGCGGAGGCGCCAGTGAAATACCGGTCTTAGACGGACGGAGTTCTAACCGCGCGCCGCTTTCCCGGCCGCGGGACAACGCCAGAGGGTCAGTTTGACTGGGGCGGTTTCCTCCCAAACAGTAACGGAGGAGTTCGAAGGTACACTCAGCACGGTCGGCAATCGTGCGTCGAGCGCAAGGGTAGAAGTGTGCTTAACTGCGAGAGGGACACCTCGAGCAGATGCGAAAGCAGGACCTAGTGATCCGGCGGTAACTCGTGGTAGTGCCGTCGCTCAACGGATAAAAGGTACTCCGGGGATAACAGGCTGATCGCAGCCGAGAGTTCATATCGACGCTGCGGTTTGGCACCTCGATGTCGGCTCATCGCATCCTGGGGCTGGAGAAGGTCCCAAGGGTTTGGCTGTTCGCCAATTAAAGCGGTACGCGAGCTGGGTTCA
>Ga0208824_1001890_pt1 | contig 17369 bp, 7 predicted proteins | sample AD_JPNTR3_MetaG_FD_184447 | JGI IMG/M metagenome (GOLD analysis project Ga0208824, IMG submission 184447) | Active sludge microbial communities of municipal wastewater-treating anaerobic digesters from Japan - AD_JPNTR3_MetaG (SPAdes) (version 2) | ecosystem: Engineered > Bioreactor > Anaerobic >...
TAATACATGGGCCGGTCTGATTCTTTCATATTAATTTATTTTTAGTCTGCAGCTTGATAAAGATAAATATTTATTCAATGTCAAGCCCCCCTCCCAGGGGGGTCGGGGGGGTGCCCCCTCCCAGGGGGGTTGGGGGGTTGCCCCCCTCCCAGGGGGGTTGGGGGGGTGCCCCCCTCTCAGGGGGGTCGGGGGGGTGAGTACATGAAAGAATATCAGATCATATAATTTTTCACTTTTATGTTTTACTTTTATTCAACCATTTCAACTTACCTGTCAATGAAAAAACAACATCTTAAAACACTGAAAATCTCTATTGCGGCTTTAATATTTTTATTGGCACAGATATTATCAGCCCAGGAAAAAACGTTTTCTGCCGAAGAATTTTACAACCCGCCTGAGTCGGCACGTCCCCGCACATGGTGGCACTGGACGAACGGTAACATCACAAAAGAGGGTATCACAAAGGACCTTGAATGGATGAAACGTGCAGGTATAGGAGGCTTTCAGCTTGCCGATGTGGCTTCCGGGCAGGGACAGGATGTAGAGAAGAAAATCTTCTTCGGCACTCCTGAATGGCTCGACGCTCTTCACCACGCAGCATCAGAAGCAGACAGACTCGGACTGGAGATGGCAATCTTCAGCTCACCAGGATGGAGCCTGACAGGAGGCCCATGGGTTAAACCTGAACAGGCAATGAAAAAACTGGTATGGAGCGAACTGAATGTTAAGGGACCTTTGAACTTTAGCAGCAAACTTCCCGACCCTCCTTCTAATGAGGGACCAATAAGAAACATGTCAAGGAGCGCAAAAATCAGCGAAAACGAACCCCGTTTTTATCGCGATTGCCTGATACTCGCCTTCCCCACCCCTCCCGACGAAACCTTTTCACAGCAGGCTATTCCGGCAGTGATGTCGGGTGCCGGACCTGTTAAACCAGCCGCCCTGTTCGACGACGACCTCAACACGGCTGTTACAATCCGTGCAGTAAAAGGCAGCAAGACAGTCTGGATAAACTTCGACTTCGGAACTCCTTTCACTGCCCGCGCAATTACTCTTGCCAGCAGGGCAGGCATACCGGTCGGAACTCTGAGTTATAGCATAAACGGGAAAGACTATATCACTCTTGCCGTGCTCCCGGGAGCCCAGCTCTACAGGGCCGGAAAGGTAGAGACAATATCTTTCCCCACGACAACAGCTAGATATTTCAGGCTCGAATTTACCGGTGCTCCTATGCGCCCCGCCGATATAATGAGCGAAGCCACCACCGCACCCGACACTGCATATAACTTCTGCGAAATCAAATTCCACTCCTGCGCAAGAATACACCGCTGGGAAGACAAAGCCGGCTTCTACCATCTTTTCAGTTACGACCCTGTGGAATCACCTTCTGTAGATCCCTCATCGGCTATAGACCCGTCAAAAGTTATCAACCTGACACCTCTGCTCCAGCCCGACGGCTCACTCAGATGGAACATACCCCCGGGCAACTGGACAATTATGCGGTTCGGCTATTCGCTTACAGGTTCAAGAAACCGCCCTGCAGTACCTGCCGGAACAGGTTACGAAGTTGATAAACTGAGCCGTGATCATACCGAAGCATATATAAACCAGTATACCGGAATGCTTAAAGAAGCACTCGGTGACCTTTACGGTAAAGCCCTGCGGTACGTATTGCTCGACAGCTGGGAAGCCGGTATGCAGAACTGGACAGATAACATGCTCACAGAATTCAGGAAAAGAAGGGGTTACGACCTCACACCATACCTCCCCTGCCTCGCCGGCCGTATTGTTGGAAACAGCAGCATTAGCGACCGCTTTCTGTGGGACTTCAGGCGTACCCTCGCAGATATGTTTGCAGAAAATCATTATGGGGTAATCACTGAATACCTTCACAAATACGGAATAAAAACCTACGGAGAAGCCTCAGGCGTCTCACTCGAAATACTTGAAGACGCGCTGCTTTGCAAAAAGAATGTGGATATCCCGATGGGAGAGTTCTGGTACAGGGCTCTTCATCCCGAACTGATGTATTACCAGGATGTGAGGGGTGCAGCCTCTGCAGCACATATCTACGGAAAAAACATAGTGGCTGCCGAATCATTTACCGGCGGCGGATATGAATCGCCCAATACCCTCAAGACAATAGCCGATTACTGGTTCACACAGGGCATTAACAGGATAGTCTTTCACACCTCAGCCCACCAGCCGCTCGACACAAAACCAGGAAATACCATGGTCGGTACCCATATAAACCGGAACATTACCTGGGGAGAGTTAGCAAAACCCTTCAACGATTACCTTGCCCGCGTCTCATATATGCTTCAACAGGGGACCTTCGTAGCCGACCTGCTTTATCTACTCGACGAAGGAGCCCCCTCAACAATGCCAATATGGGGAACAGGCCTGAAACCCGTGCCACCTGATGGATATGACTACGACTACATCAACGCCGAGGCGCTGATAAACCGGCTTAATGTATCTTCTGATGGACGTCTGGTCCTCCCTGACGGGACGAGCTACTCGGTTCTCATCCTTCCCGAAACCCGCAAAATGACACTACCGGTTCTCAGAAAAATAAGGGAACTCGTGCTCGCCGGCGCTACAGTCATCGGTCCGCGACCCGAACAGACGCCAGGCCTTGCAGAATACCCGGAATCGGAGAAAGTCCTTAAAAATATTGCAATGGAAATATGGGGCGACCTCGATGGTATAAGCAGAACAAGGCGAACCGCCGGAAAAGGCCGTGTATTCTATGGTACACCTTTAAAAAATGTACTGGAGATCCGCGATATCAAACCCGATGTTGAATATGACAGACCCCTTGATACAGAAATCAACTGGATCCACCGCAGGACAGGAGATTCAGATATTTACTTCATTGTAAATTCGTCAGACAAACCGTGTGAAATTAATGTAAGCTTTCGCGTTTCGGGGATGGAACCTGAGAAATGGGATCCTGTTAACGGAGAAACAGGTCCAGCAGGTTATTTTGTAACTGGCAACCGTACTGTTGTCCCGCTTAGCCTTGAAGGGAAACAGTCAACATTCATCGTTTTCAGGAATAAAACCGAAAGAAATGAAAGAGTTATTGAGGAGCCTCCTGCCACACTCATGGCTGTGCTTTCAGGGCCATGGGAAGTAACTTTCCCTGCAGGGTTGGGTGCACCCGGTAAAATTACGCTCGATACTCTCTACTCACTGTCGCTCCATAATGATGATGGCGTAAAATATTTCTCAGGTACAGCCACTTACCGGACTACTTTCAAAGTTCCAGGTAGATGGCTCAAAAACAATCCTCTCCTGCTGCTCGACCCGGGTAAAGTATGCGACATTGCGGAAGTATCGGTAAACGGCTCTCCTTATGAGGTAATATGGACACGGCCATATGCTGCAAATATCACAGGCCTTCTCAGAAAAGGGATAAATACCATAGAAATAAAAGTAACCAACCAGTGGACTAACAGGCTGGCTGGTGACGCAAAACTTCCTCCTGACAAAAAAGTACTCAAATCGCAGATATTTGTCAGGCCGGGAATTATTAACGAATCTGGTCTTATTGGACCTGTAAGAATCATAAGAATTTCAGAATAAAATCTTCAGACATGAAAACTCATAAATTAATTACTGTTATTTTTTTAACAATCTGTTTTTTACCTGGAATTTTTTCCCAGCAGAATGCCCCACCAAAACTGGTTGCAGGCATACCGGTAAATTATGATGAGGCGCTGGTTGGCTCATACACTCTGCCTGAGCTTCTTGTAACCCTGAATGGCAAAAAGGTCAGGAATACCAAGATGTGGTACAATGTGCGCCGGCCCGAAATTGTAAGGATGTTTGAAGAGCTTGAATACGGTAAAACTCCAGGCAGACCTGCAGACATGTCATTTAATGTGTTCGACAAAGGAACACCTGCTCTTGACGGTAAAGCCATCAGAAAACAGGTAACGGTATATTTTACCGGCGACACATCAAAATATAAAATGGACATACTCATTTATCTGCCGGCTGGAGCTTCAGGGCCTGTTCCGCTTTTCCTTAACCTCGGTTTTATGCCCAACAATACAATAACTGATGATCCAGGTATAAAACCAGGTTACATGTGGAGCAGGGATGGCAAAAGGATACCTGCAAAAGCCGGCAGTTTCGGAAGAATGAATGTTGACCTGTTTCTATCGAACGGTATAGGCTTTGCCAGCATAAATTATGCTGATATAGAGCCCGATTTCGCCGATGGCTACAAATACGGCATCAGGGGTTATTACCTGAAGCCAGGGCAGAAATATCCTGCCGATGATGAATGGGGAGCCATAGCCGCATGGTCATGGGGGCTCAGCAGGGCAATGGATTATTTCGAAACGGATCCTCAGATAGATTCAAAGAAGGTTATTCTGTTTGGGGTTTCGAGGCTCGGAAAAACAGTTTTATGGACAGGAGCGCGCGACACCCGCTTCGGCATGGTTATAGCCAGCTGTTCGGGCGAAGGAGGAGCAGCATTATCGCGACGTGAATATGGGGAGAACATAAAACACATGACCGATTCCACAAGGTATTTTTATCAGTTCTGTGGCAACCGCAGGAAATTTGCCGACGACCCGTCGTCATGCCCGATTGATGCACATATGCTAGTGGCACTCGTAGCACCCCGGCCCCTCCTTCTTCAGACAGGCGAAACAGATTACTGGTCCGACCCGAAAGGCGAATTCCTTGCTGCTGTGGCATCTGAACCCGTCTGGAAACTGCTGGGAAAAAAAGGTCTGGGTACAGATGTTATGCCCCCTGCAGGTAAATCAATACTTAACGACCTGGGCTATTATATGCACGCAGGAGGCCATGGGGCTATGCCTGACGATTATCAAATTTTTATAAAATTTATCAGAAAACACTTTTTCGGGGAAAAAATAGAGTGATTATTAAATACTCTATCAATGTTTTCAGAATTATGTTGTCATAATCAATATGTTATAAGAATGATTATTTAGATGAAAATAAATTTACATGATTTTAACTATTTAATTGCAAACCTTTACCTTTGTTGCGGATTAAGGTAAATTCTGAGTTTGATTTTTGTTTTTACCCTTTAACCGGGGAAAGGGTAATTAATTATATGCTTCAGAATTAACCAAAAGCAGTGGTTTAACTTTTAGGTCAATGAAAAAGGCGCCTTTTGATGATAAATTGAACGATAAGCTCTTAAAAATCCTGGAAGAGGAGCGGGCTTCAAGGAAAGCAATTCAGGAGAGTGAAACAAAATTCAGGACACTTTTTGAATCAGCCATCGATGCCATCTTCATAATGGATGACGACAAGTTCATCGACTGCAATCAGTCAACCTTGAAAATTTTTGGATGCTCAAGCCATCCAGAAATACTTGGTCTTCCACCCTATGAATTTTCCCCACCATTGCAACCCGACGGAAGGGATTCCCGTGAAAAAGCGCTGGAAATGATTAACAGAGCATTTAATGGTGAAAATCTCAGGTTTTACTGGAAACATGCAAAAAAAGACGGTACTGCTTTTGATGCAGAAGTAACCCTCAACAGGTTTATGGTCAATGATAAATATTACCTTCTCGCAATAGTCAGAGATATTGATGAAATAACAGCTATACAGGAAAAACTCCACCTGAGTGAGGAGAGATATCGACTGATTTCGGAAGTAGCTTATGATTATATGTTCTCTGCAATAGTTAAAGATGACAATACTTTTGACCTTGATTGGGTGGCTGGGGCGTTTGAAAAAATTACCGGTTACACTTTCGAAGAATTTAAAGCAATTGGTGGGTGGCAGTCAACAGTACATCCAGAGGATATGGAAACTGCAAAACATAATTTTGAACTGCTTAAGAGAAACCGAAAAGTAATTTCGGAGTTACGAAGAATTAAGAAAAATGGTGATATTGTATGGGTTAAATTTTATGCACATCCCGTTTTTGATGAGGCAAATAAAAAACTTATCAGAATATACGGAGCTGTACAGGATATAACTGAAAGAAAAAATGCTGAGTTTGCCCTCAAACAACTTGAAGAAAACTTTCACCGCTCAATAGCTGAATCACCCCTCGGCATCAGAATAGTAACACCTGAAGGAGTAACAGTTTATGCCAACAAATCGTTTCTCGATATTTTCGGTTACAGGAATATTGAAGAATATGATCTTACCCCATCAATTGAAAAATATACCACCGCGAGTTATTCTCAGCACGTGTTAAGGAAAGAAAAAAGAAGAATTGGTGAGGACGTTCTTGACTACGAAATTAGTATCAGAAGAAAAGATGGGGAAATAAGAGATTTAAAAGTAATAAGAAAAGAAATACTCTGGAACGGTAAAAAGCATTTTCAGGTTATTTACCAGGACATTACTGAACAGAACAATCTTACCCGGGAACTTATTGCAGCAAAAGAAAAAGCAGAAGAAAGCAACAGGCTTAAAACTGCATTCCTGCAGAATGTGTCACATGAGATAAGAACTCCGATGAACTCTATCATGGGATTTATGGAACTTTTGAAAAACCCAAACATGCTTCGTGAAGAGAGGGAAAGCTTCATAAGAATGATTCAGGAAAGTGGTGAGCGACTTCTCAGAACTATCAATGATATCATAGAAATCTCCAAAATTGAAACAGGGATAGTTGACGTAAGGGTTACAACTGAAGATTTGTATAGCATCATTCAGTATCACTATAATTTTTTCAGACATCAGGCAGAAGAAAAAGGCCTTGCTTTCCTTCTCTCGTTCCCGGATGACCTGAAAGATTGTAAAATAAAAGTTGACAGATTTAAACTCGACGGAATTCTTATTAACCTCATAAGCAATGCCATAAAATTTACAAAAAAAGGATTTGTTGAACTGGGCTGCTATCAGGAAGGTGATAATATGATATTCTTTGTCAGGGATTCTGGCACTGGAATTCCGGAAGAAAAACAGAAAGCTGTTTTTGAACCATTTGTTCAGGCAAATATGGATATCTCAAGACCATACGAAGGTTCAGGACTGGGTCTGTCAATAACACGTGCGTATGTAAAGATGTTGAAAGGAATATTATGGCTTGAATCGAAGGAAAATGTGGGTAGCACATTCTATTTCTCAATACCAGTTTATTCTGAAACAAAAATTACAGAGATAACAACCGAACCAGCCTCAGCAGAAAAAGAAGTGCACGAACCAGGATCTTCCATGAAAATATTAATCGCTGAGGATGATGATGCAAGTTACCTTTTCCTGAAAACACTTCTTGACAGATTGGGAATTAAAGAAATACGGGCAAAAAACGGAATAGAAGTTCTCGAAATAATGAAAAACCATGAGGATATTTCAATTATACTGATGGATCTTAAGATGCCCCTGATGGATGGATTTGAAGCAACCAGAAAAATAAGAGAATTTAACACTACCATTCCCATAATTGCCCAAACAGCGCTTGCATTCCCATCCGACAGCGAAAGAGCACTTAATGAAGGATGTAATGATTATATTGCAAAACCAATCGACAGAAACGAACTTCTTGCCTTGATTAAGAAATATTCTGCTCAGCGTTAAGCACCCGTTATTATCTTACAATTTATAATATTATCCCAAAATTTCCATTTTCAACTTTTGGAAATATTGAAAATCAACTATTTTTGCACTGTATTTACTGCCCAGGAAATGTTTGATGATCTTTACCTGTATTTAGTAAAGAAATACAAATTTACTCAAAAGCTTGTAACTGCTTTATTGCTGGCAGTTCTGTCAATATTTCCGGGCAAAGCTTTTTCACAAAACATATACGATACACTACATAAAAAACCTGAAAGATTTGTAATTGTATCGGACGATAACTATCCACCATTTATTTTCAGGGATGAAGACGGAAACCTGACCGGTTTGCTCATTGATGAATGGAACCTGTGGCAGAAAAAAACCGGTACACTTGTAGAGTGGCTGGCAACCGACTGGAATAAGGCACTCGAAATAATGCGTTCGGGTGGCGCCGACGTAATTGAAACAGTATTCTATACTGAAGAAAGAGCCATGTGGCTGGCATATTCCAGACCGTATGTTCAAATTCCCGTTCCGGTATACTTTCATCGTAACCTGAGCGGAATATCAGATATCTCAACGCTCAAAGGTTTTACCATCGGTGCCAAGGCAGGAGACGCTGTTATTGAATATCTCAGAAAAAATGGAATAACCACCATCGCCGAATATCCGAGCTATGAAGCCATAATAAATGATGTAGTTGCAGGTAATTTGAAAGTGTTTACAATTGATGAACCTCCTGCACTTTATTATTTATACAAAAAAAACATCGACAGAGAATTTCGTCAGGCTGAAATTTTATATACAGGAGCCTTTCACCGGGCTGTTCTCAAAGGAAATGAGAATATTCTGGAATATATTGAAAACGGTTTTAACCTGATATCTTCCACTGAGAGAAAAAAGCTATATGACAGATGGATGGGCAAGCCTCTTGTGAGACCGGAATATTACAGGTACACATTACTTGCTCTCCTTATATTTTTAGGTATCTCAGGCACTCTCCTTTTGTTCACATATTTCCTGAGAAGAGAGGTAAGAAGAAAAACAGAACAGTTGAACAAGGCAATGGATGACCTGAAAAAAGCTGAAGCAAGGTGGAAATTCGCAATTGAAAGTACAGAGCAGGGATTATGGGACTGGAACGTTCAGACAGGAGAAGTTTTCTTTTCGAAAAAGTGGAAAAATATGCTGGGTTATGAAGAGGATGAAATTACCAATTCCCTGAGCGAATGGGAGAAAAGGGTCCATCCGGATGATTTAAAACAGGTATGGGAAGAGATTGAAAAGCATTTCAGGGGCGAAACAGATATTTATACAAACGAGCACCGGCTATTATGCAAAGATGGAAAATACAAATGGGTCCTCGACAGAGGCAAGGTTATTGAATTTACCGGCGATGGGAAACCCCTGAGAATGATAGGAACACACACAGATATCTCCAGGAAAAAAGAGGAAGAAAAAATTCTTCTTGAAAAAGAAGCTCTGTACAGATTCCTGTTTGAACATAACCCGGCCCCGATGCTTATTTATGAAAAGGGAACTTTGAATATCCTGGCCGTTAATGAGGCTTTATGCAGCAATTATGGTTATACTCCAGCTGAACTTCAGAATATGAGACTTCATGAGCTTGTTGTTGAGAACGAACGTGAAACACTTATTGAGCGGGCTGCAAAAGTAAAAGGTTATTCATTTTCCGGAGAATGGCATGTCAAAAGAAAAGACGGCAGCCTCTCAGTCGTTCTTACTCACTCACACGAACTTACTTACGAAGGAAAACAGGCAAGAGTTATTGCAATAACAGATATCACATACCTGAAGGAGATAGAACAGGAACTTATTGAGGCCAGAAACAGGGCAGAAGAGAGCGACAGGCTGAAAACAGCCTTTCTGGCAAATATGAGCCACGAAATACGTACCCCTATGAATGCCATCCTGGGTTTTATGGAACTTCTTAAAAAACCTGACCTTCTGCAGGAAGACAGGGAAGACTTCATGACTATAATAGAAGAAAGCGGTAAAAGGCTTCTTTCAACAATAAATGACATTATCGAAATATCAAAAATTGAAACCGGACTGGTTGAAACAAATCTTAAACCCGAAAACCTGTATGAAGTAATATCAACAACTCTGAATCTTTTCAAACCTCTTGCCCGGGCAAAAGGTCTTGAATTCAGACTGAAATGCCCTGAAAAAACTGAGCTATGCAACATACTTACTGACCGATTCAAACTCGAAAGTATTATAACAAACCTTCTGAGCAACGCTGTTAAATTCACAAAAGAAGGTTACATCGAAACGGGATTATGGCTTGAAAACGACAGCATAATTATATATGTAAAAGACACTGGTCGGGGTATCCCTGCCGACAAACTTGAGGCTGTGTTTAACCCGTTTTACCAGGCAGATACGACTCTTTCACGGGAACATGAAGGTTCAGGTCTCGGACTGGCTATTGCAAAAGCCTATTCTGAAATGCTTCACGGCAGGTTATGGGTTGAATCGGAACCCGGCAAAGGTTCAACATTCTTCCTGATGATACCTTTAATTAAATCAGATTCCGCACAATCAATTCCCGAACAGGGGGTAGATTCAAAAAAGGAGTTGATAAGACCTTCAAAAATTATTATTGCCGATGACGAGGAAACAAGTTTCCTGCTGTTGAAAACAATTCTTGCTCCTTACGGCATTACATGCCTGCATGCTGCAAACGGCAAAGACACCCTCAGAATTCTTGATAATGAAAAAGATGTATCATTAATCCTGCTTGATATCAAAATGCCTGTAATGGACGGGTATGAAACGGTGAAAAAAATCCGGGAAAGAAACATTTCGATTCCTGTAATTGCGGTAACTGCCTATGCGTTTCCTTCCGACAGGGAAAAAGCACTTGCAAACGGATGCAATGATTACATCTCCAAACCTATTATAAAGCAGGAACTTATAAGTAAATTAAAAAAATACCTTTCCTGACAGGTACGAACAGCAACCTGAAAACTTTTCCTGACAGTTATTTGACAATTTCAATTTCTCTTTTTTCTTTAAAGAAGAAGATAAAGCATATCAGTACTGCAGTGGCAATATATGCCGGGACAAACCATATTTTCTGCCACTGATATACCTGTCCGGCTGAATAGTAACTGGTTACAAAACCCGAAACCCATGTACCGATAAACATTCCGAGGCCGTATGTGACGAATGTGAAAAGTCCCTGTGCTGCGCTTTTTATCCTTTCATTCGATTTTTTCTCGGTATACATGTAACCTGTAACAAAGAAAAAGTCGTAACATACGCCGTGAAGGATGATTCCTGCATAAAGCATCCATGCGTTGGGGCCCATATTGCCGAAGGCAAAGCACAGATACCGCAGCAGCCATGCGCTCATGCCGATGATGAGCATATTCTTCACCCCGATTCTGTTAAAGAGAAAAGGTATTGCCAGAATGAACAGTGCTTCGGATATCTGGCCCATTACCATCTTACCTGCTGCATTTGCCATACCCGACTGGTTCAGGTAGAGGTTTGCAAAACCGAAATAGAATGAAAGCGGAATGCAAACAAATATTGCTGCGATAAAGAATATCAGGTAAGGTTTATCTCTGAAGAGAACAAAGGCATCTATTCCAAGAATTGATTTTGCCGTTGAAGGAGTTTTTGCCAGAGGAGGTGTATCGGGGAGGAAGAAACTGTACAGACCGAGGGCAAGTGAGACAACAGACGCCATCCAGAACGTACCAGGTGTATGCTCAATAGCCAGCACCGCTATCATAAATCCTGCAACAACCCACCCTATAGTACCGAAAACGCGTATTACAGGAAACTGTTTCCCGGGGTCTGACATTTGCCGGAATGCCACGCTGTTCGAAAGGGCAATTGTAGGCATGTACACGAGCGAATAAAGAAGAATGACCCAGTAAAAAGGAGCATTGCTTGTAAGTTTGGATGCAATGAACAACAGAATGCCTCCTGCAATATGCAGGAAACCCATCAGCTTCTGTGCTGCAAAATACCTGTCGGCAACCATTCCGACAAAGAAAGGCGAGATCATTGTGGCAATGGCGAGGGCGCTGTATGCCGCTCCGATCTGAAGTCCGGTTGATCCCAGATGCTCTGTCATGAAGGTTCCCATGGTGACATACCATGAACCCCACACGTAATACTGCAGAAACATCATGATACTCAGAACTATACCTGTTTTAATTTTCATAGGCAGGATGATTTGTTGATTCTTGTATGTTTGTCATTGATTCAGCAAGGTAACCTGTTACATAGTTAAAACATAAATTTAAATTTTACAAAATTTATTTTCGGCATTAGAGACAGAAAATAAAATACCATTCTAACAATAGGCTGCAGTAAAAACAATTAATAAATTTCTGAATAATCTCGCCCAATCTGAACTCTCATTAAAAGCTTATGATTATATTTGAATAACACCTTGCAGATAATGAAGAAAACAGCCTTTACCGCCTTTTTAATTGGTTTGCTTCTTATTGCCAGCTGCAGAAAAGAAACAGGCAACTCAGTCAGGTACCTGTTCCGTGACGAACCTTTCCTGCAGGAATACAGCATAAAATATTACCTGACCATCCCGGAAGCAAAACCAAAAAAGGTCGTATGCGACCGCAATGGATACATACAGGTACTCTCAACTGCAGGTCTTTTTAAACCCTCCGGAGGAATGCTCCTGCAACCCGGTACACTCGAACCAGATAAACACTACAGGTTCTTTGTATCAACTAATATTTTAGTCATTGAAACCTGCCGGAACCAGATAATATATTGCGACAATAAACACATCTTCAGCAACGCATGGGCAGGAAAACTGAACATTGAACACCGTCTGCCCGAGGTAAAAATGGCAGCGGCAGGAGATGACTTCCAATTCCTCCTGTCAGACGGCAAAAGACTTATACTCGCCGATACCTCCGGCATAATTCAGAACTACGAACTTGATGACGAAGAAATAACTGATATCAGATACTCCGGCTTAACAGGCAGGTTTTACCTCCTTGGGAAATCTTCCCTGATGGCTCTCACCCCGGGCGAGAAAGCTCCTGAGAAGATCTTTACCGGTACCCCCCTCACCTGTTTCGACATCAGCGGCGACAGAATAATTGCTGGTACCAGTAATGGAATACTAACAATTGACCTGAAAACAGGAAAACCAGAAGGCACGGTTAAAAGTAAAATACCCTGTACTGAAATCACTGCTTTATGCGTGATTGACGGCACCCCTTGGTTGGGCTCTGTTAAAGGAGCTATGAAACTCAGAGAGGACGGCAGGTTCGATTATTATTCATCCGAAAGGTGGCTTCCTTCCGATACGATTGTTGACATAACAAAAGGTCCTGACAATTCTGTTCTCATACTTACAACTGCCGGATTGTCAAAAATATGCTTCGAAGAGATAACACTTGAGGATAAAGCCCTCTTTTATGAAAAACAGGTACGGCAGCGACATATACGGCACGGCCTTAACGCCACCCTTGCCCTTGCACGTAAAGGTGACCTCAGTTCGGGCTCACTGGAAGATTCTGACAACGATGGCCTCTGGACAGGCCTTTACCTCGCCTCCCAGACATTCCGTTATTCAGTTACCCGCTCTGCAGAAGCACTGCAAAACGTGAGAGAGTCGCTTGAAGCCATGGAAAGACTATATACCATCAATCCGGTGCCTGGCTTCCCTGCACGCTCTTTCGAAAGAATCGGCTACCCTGTGCACGACCCCGAACGGTGGCTTCCATCACCGGAAGAGGGCTGGATGTGGAAATCAACCACAAGCAGCGACGAAGCAATAGTCCATATGTTTGCCTTCGGCGTGGTGGCAGAACTGATTGAAGAACCATTTATCAGGAGTAAGGCCGTAAAACTTATTGACACTTTAATGTCGCACATTGTAAACAACAATTTTTATCTGATCGATATCGACGGCAAACCTACACGCTGGGGGCGCTGGAACCCTGAATACGTCAACTCACTCCATCCCTCAGTGGGCGACCGCAAGCTCAATTCATCGAATATCATCTCAATGCTGCAGACGGCTTACCACTTCACCGGAAAGAAAAAGTACCGCGATGCAGCCTTTTACCTCATGAATGAGCATGGCTACCTTGAAAACCTCATGCGTCCAATGAAAGAAATAGGGCATGCTCCGGCTGATGCCGACGAAACAAGCCGCATGCTCTCCGACGGCTGGAACCATTCCGACGACGAAATGTACTACTGCGGCTACTGGGGACTTTATCGCTACGCCTTCAACGATACACTAAAGAAAAAGTTCAGGCAGGCAATAATTGACCACTGGGAAACAGAAAAACCCGAAAAAGAAGCACTGTGGAATATAATGACATTTATGACCGGCAAAAAGGACTGCGGCCTCGATGATGCAGTCTGGTACCTGAAAGAATACCCGCTCGACCTTATAACATGGACAATCAGAAACAGCCACAGAAATGATATTGAAAAAATACCTGACAACTTCAGGAACCAGACAATAAATGAAGTTTTACCACCCGATGAACTTCCTGTTACACGACACAACTCAAACAGATTTACACTCGACGGGGGCAATGGCGGATTGTCGGAAATGAGCGCAGGCGACATCTGGCTGCTACCCTACTGGATGGGAAGATATCTGGGGGTAATAGGAAGCAAGAAAAATTGAAAAATATACCTATAAAACAATATCCTCATGAAAAAAATCATGAAATTCATTGGCAAACTGTTGTTAGTAGCAGTTATTGTTCTGATAGTAAGCATTTATTCCAACCTTAAAGACAGGCACAGGGGTTACAGTGCCGACCTTAAAATAGTTTCTGCTGAGGAAATGCCTCTTATGGCAGGCTTCTCGGCTGTCACAATAACACCCGATGTCCCCGACCGCTGGACCGATGCCGACGGTGATGCGGCCTACAGACCTCGCAAAGGTGACACCTTTACCGACGGAAACGGCAATGGCCGGTTCGACCCCGTATGGATTGCAGGTTTTGGTCAGGCAAGAGCGGCAAACGGAATACACGACGACCTATGGGCAAGAACAATGGTTATCAGCAATGGTAAAACAAACCTCGCCATTGTGGCGCTGGATGCTATCGGATTTATGAACAACCATGTAATAGAGATAAGGAAAAAGCTTCAAAAAGACTTAAAACTCGATTATATTGTAATCACATCAACCCATACTCATGAGGGACCCGACCTTCTTGGCCTATGGGGTAAATCGCCACTGCACAGCGGAGTAAATAAAAAATATCTTGAATATGTAAATGAACGTATAATAAAATCTGTCGTTTTTGCCCTGCAGAACATAAGACCTGCACGTCTTGAAGTATCTGAAGATCCTGAAGGAGCGGCGCACTTAGTAAGAGACACCCGGGAGCCGCAGGTATTTGACTCCGGACTGAGAATAATAAGGGCCGTTGACACTGAAACCGGTTTAACACTTGGTACACTGATAGCATGGGGCAACCATCCCGAGACACTATGGGGTAAAAACCTTCTTATAACTTCCGATTTCCCTCACTATCTGAGAGAATACGTCGAAAAAGGCATTTACAGAGGTGACAGCCTCATCATCAAAGGAACCGGAGGTATTTGCCTGTATGTGAACGGAGCAGTGGGAGGGCTTATGACAACTCATCCCGATCTTGCCGTAAAAGATCCGTTTACAGGTGAAGAATTCAAAACACCATCATTCGAAAAAGCTGATGCTCAGGGAAAGCAACTTGCATTACTGGCTCTCAGGGCAATGGAAAATCCTGACACCAGGATTGAAAAAGCAGGTATCTCAATAATTGCAAAAACTGTTTACCTGCCTGTTGATAATAAGCTTTTCAGGCTGGGAGCTGCTCTCGGTATTCTTAACAGGGAGTTTGCAGGATGGATGAAAATGCGTTCAGAGGTCTCTGTCTTCAAAATAGGACCTATTCAGTTCGCCACGCTTCCCGGTGAAGTCTATCCGGAAATAATTAACGGAGGCGTTGAAGCACCACCGGAAAGAGACTTCCTGGTCGATCCTGTAGAAGTGCCTCCTGTCAGGGATATGATGAAAGAGAAACACAAATTCATTCTTGGACTGGCTAACGATGAGGTGGGTTATATTATACCCAGAAGTCAGTGGGACACCCGTAAACCTTTTGCATACGGAAAAGAGAAGGCACAGTATGGCGAAATCAACTCTCTGGGACCAGAAACAGCACCCATGCTTCACTCTGCCCTGAAGAATATAGTTGAAGCGATTCAATGATAAAATAAAAGGGCTGTCTCAAAAGCCTCTTTTTTGTTTTCACCCCTGAATCCCCTGAGAGGGGACTTATTACAATACAATCTGTAATATTTTAGTTTTTATGTTTTTATTAAACTTACCTATTATACATCTTTTGAGACAGCCCCCAGAGGGTGAAGTAATAAATCTCTAAAGGCTCCACCCTTTTCTGTACTCGTAGTGGAACAGTTCGTTTGCCTCGGGAAGATTGGTTATCTTCATATTTGCGGCATCATATTCGAGGGTGATATTTCTCCTCTGCATCTTCACCGCGATGTTTGTAAGAAGCATTATTTCAGTCAGTTTTGCTGCGATGGAGAAGTCGTTGCACGACTTTCTGTTATTCTTGATAGCATCGATCCAGTCTTCGAAAATATTGCCGGTTCGAGGCAGCCATGGTTCGGGTCCTTTGAATGATGGGTCGGCGGGCACGAGTTCAGGCATTGCTCCGTGGCTTCCGTGCATGATTATACCTTTGTCGCCGTAGTACACAGCATCTCTTACTGCGCGGCCAGGCTCGAGAGTGTCGGGGCGTGGAGGCCTCAGTCCGCCGTCAACCCACATAACCTTGACCGGAGGCATATAGCCGCGGGCGGGGAACTCGTAGATGACCATCTCGGCGAGCGGGAGGTATTCATCGTTGTAAGGTGTGCTGGTAGCGTGGATTTTTGTCGGGTACCCTAAGTTGAGTGCCCACACCGGTGCATCGAAGATATGTGCTCCCATATCGCCCATGGCGCCTGTGCCATAATCCCATAGTCCGCGCCAGTAGAAATGCACGGTGTCGGGGTGGTAGGGTTTCTGGGGTGCCGGACCAAGCCATACATCGTAGTTAAGATTTTTGGGCGGGGTGGTGCCAGCAGGCCTTTTGATGTCGCCCTGCGGCCAGAAGCCTATCGGGCGGTTGGTCGAAAGATGTACCTCCCTCACAAGACCTATCACACCCGATTGTATCCATTCAACAGTGCGGCGTGAGCCTTCGGCAGCATGACCCTGGTTACCCATCTGTGTGACAACACCTGTCTCCTTTGCTATCTCGGCAAGGCGGCGGCATTCATAAATGGTCTTCGCAAGAGGCTTCTCGCAATATACGTGCTTCTTCTCCTTCATAAAGGCTGCGGCGATTGGTGCATGGTTGTGGTCGGGTGTGCCAATAACGACAGCATCAATGGATTTTTCTTTTTCGAGCATCACGCGCCAGTCGTTATAGATTTTGGCCTTTGGATAGCCTTTGAACACATGTGCAGCATATTCCGAATCCACGTCACAAAGAGCGTATATGTTTGCCAGACGAATCTCCCTTCTTCCGGCTTCGCCCATCTGCACGGGTGAGTCGGCCTGGGGCCGCTGGCCCTGTTGTGCCTTCATCTGTGCCATACGGGCCTCGCGTTCGGCAATCTGCTCCTTTGTAAGAGGCGTGCCGTTGGCATTGCGTTGGGGACGTACAATAGGCACATCGGGCGTACAAATCTGCTGGATGTCGGCTCCACCCTGACTGCCGACTCCTATGCCTGCCACGTTAACCATGTCGCTAGGGGCTGTATAACCCTTTCCTCCAAGCACATGGCGCGGTACAATGGTGAAAGCA
>Ga0208824_1001893_pt1 | contig 17346 bp, 11 predicted proteins | sample AD_JPNTR3_MetaG_FD_184447 | JGI IMG/M metagenome (GOLD analysis project Ga0208824, IMG submission 184447) | Active sludge microbial communities of municipal wastewater-treating anaerobic digesters from Japan - AD_JPNTR3_MetaG (SPAdes) (version 2) | ecosystem: Engineered > Bioreactor > Anaerobic...
GGCGGCGCATCACGGAGACGGAGGCCTACTTCGGCGAGGAGGACACGGCCTGCCATGCGCACAAGGGGCGGACGCCCCGGACGGACGTCCTGTACGCGGCGGGCGGCTGCGCCTACGTCTACCTGTGCTACGGCATGCACGAGCTGTTCAACGTGGTGACGGGCCCCGAGGGCCATCCCGAAGCCGTGCTCATTCGCGGCGTGGCGGGCGCGAAAGGCCCCGGCCGGCTGACGAAGCTCCTGCACATCACGCGCGCGCTCAACCGCGAGCGGCTGGCGACCTCCGCGCGTCTCTGGCTGGAGGACGACGGCTTTGCGCCGAAGTACGTGCGCACGCCGCGCATCGGCATCGCCTACGCCTCGGCGCGAGACCGCCTCCGCAAATGGCGCTTCGTCTCCAAGGACGCGGACAAAGCTCCTTAGCCGCCGAAGATGAAAGAGAGCGACGTGTCTTAACGCAAAGAACGCAGAGGGAACGCAAAGCGCGCGAAGGGTCTTTGCGTAGAGGTTTTTCTCCGACATCCTTGCATTCGGACAGCATCCGCGCAGATGATTCGCACAGACGCGGGGAAGCCGCAAGGCTTCCCAAGGGATGCCTAAGGGCTGTCCAAGGCTGCTGTTTCCAGATCTAAAACGGCTGATTTTTCATTGATTTCGCCGATTCCCCGTTGACTTTCTGGGGCGGGTATGCTACACTTCTTTCGTCTTTTGCTGAGGTGTATTGTGCCCTGAAACGGAGAAGAGAGGCGAATGACGATGAAGAGCGTGGCAGATCGCATCAAATGCGACGACGAAAAGGCAACATCCGCGGCCTTTGCGCGAATGCTTTCCTGTCGCCCGTGTCCGAGCGGCAGCAGCCTCTGCCCGCCGCATGAAAGAAGGGGCGGGCTTTGACATGGCAAAGTATCTTGACCCAAAGGCTGATGTCACCTTCAAGAAGGTTTTTGGCGAGCACAAGAATCTCGTCATCAGCCTTCTCAATGCCTTGCTTCCCCTTGACGATGGCAAGCAGGTGGAGTCGATCGAGTATCTGCCGCCGGAGATTGTGCCGGACAACCCGGACAAGAAAAACAGCATCGTTGACGTGCGCTGCGAAGAGACCGGCGGCCGCACGTTCATCGTCGAGATGCAGCTGAACTGGACAACGGCCTTCAAGGAGCGCGTCCTCTTCAATGCCGCAAAGGCGTATGTGCGGCAGATCGACAGGAGCGAGGAATACAAACTCCTCCAGCCGGTCTATTCGCTCAATCTCGTCAACACGACATTCGAGCCCGACACGGACAACTGCTACCATTACTACTCGATGGTCCATCATCTCGACACGAAGAAGAAGATAGACGGCCTTCATCTGGTGTTCGTGGAATTGCCCAAGTTCAAGCCGCAGTCCTTCGCCGAGAAGAAGATGGCGGTGCTGTGGCTCAGGTTCCTCACCGAGATAGACGAGAAGACGCGCACGGCGCCGCAGGAGCTCTTAGACAATCCCGAAGTTTCCAAGGCGCTGGAGATCGTCGAGGAGTCCGCTTACAGCGCCGCGGAGATGGCGGCATACGAAGGGTACTGGGACGCAGTGCGCCGCGAGGCGACATTTGTCGGAGAGCTTGACGACGCGAGAGCGGAGCTTGCCGAGGAGCGGAAGAAGCTTGACGCGGCAAAGGCTGAACGCGACGCGGCAAAGGCTGAACTTGAAAAACTGCGGCAAGACAAGCTCAACACCGCCCGCAAAATGAAAGACAAGGGCTTTGCCGTAGCGGACATCGCCGACCTCACCGGCCTCACCGCCGACGAAATCGCTCGGCTCTCGCCTCCGCTCGGCTTGGAGAGCGCACCGCGCTCTCTAAGCTAACGCGGCGGTTACGCGCTGTGACAGCACTCTCAAATCGCGAAACTGAAATGAAAGGAACGAGCCCATTTCAAGCCCGATTCCGGCTCTTGTGATGGTGATGCGGCAAGATGCCATGTGCCGGGGACATGTGCCGGATGACGTACGGCTTCGAGTTGCCGTCTGGATGGACAGGCAACCCGAAGCCGTTCCTACGAGTTCTTTCGTCACCACTTCACGGGCTCGTTGAGAATCGAGCCGTCGGACGGATTGACGCTGCCAGGTTTCGCGGCCTTGTACTGGACGCAGAGCATCACGAGCGGCAGGTCTCCCGTATTGCGAACGGCCCGCTTGCCTGCGGGGGCGACACGGACGACCGAACCCTCCTTCACCGGGATGTTCACGCCATCGACCTGGTATTCGCCCGTGCCCGAAAGGAAGAAGTACAGCTCCTCGTGGTCCTTGTGGACATGGTAGAAGCCGCCCTCGGTTCCGGGCGCGAAGACCTGGTACGAAAAGTCCGCGCCGCCGGCCTTGACCGCCGAACCGCCGAAGACCTTGCCCGGAATCTTCACCCCCGGACCAAGTTCCAGCACATAGTCCTTGAGCTCTGCGAGCGGGCCGAGATCGATGGCCGTCGCGTTGGCGATTTCCGCCGTTGTCTTGATTCCCTTCATCTTGTTTTTCCTTTCTGTTTTTCCTGGTTTGCAAGCACCTTCTCCAACAATTTTTCAAGCGTCTCCGCCTCGTCGGGCGCGAGTCCGTCGTAGAACGTCGCGAGATAGCGCCGCGAAATCGCCTTGAACGCGGCACGGAGGGCCTCGCCGGACTCCGTCAGCCGCACGATCACGCGGCGGGTGTCGGCCGCCGACCTCTCGCGGACGACCAAGCCCTGGGCCGACAGCTTGTCGACCAGGACCGTCATCGTCGGGCGCGTCCGGTGGGCGAACTCGGCGATCTCGTGCATCGCCGCCTCGCCCTTCTGGAACAGGAACGCCAGAACGTCCCCGTGCGACGGCGCCAGGCCTGGCACGGCCAAATGCGTCCGCTTCTCGACGATGCGCGGCGGGCGGCGAGTTTCGCGCGGCGTCAGGACGATGTGCGCGTCGCAGCCGTGCGCTACCCGCAGCGTCTTGCGGCGTTGCACGCGCATACGCGCACAAAACGGCCGGATCTGCTGGGCCTTCTGCGTACGCTCGCCACGCGACAGGTTTCCCTCGATCTCGTGGAGGAAGCCGAACAGACCGATTTGCCGTTCGTGTTCGCGTTTACCCCCGAGGGGACGGTGCGCGAAGAGCGCAGCGGACGCATTTTTGCGACGGCACAGGCGGCGACAGATGCCGTGCTTGCCGAAACGAAGGCGCGGTTCAGGGTCTATGAGACGGACAGCCGCACCGTCGCGGGCGAACTTGTGGTGCGGAACTATGCGGACGGCGCGGTGGCGGTGCTCAATCTCTCCGCAACGGACCGGGCACTCATCGCGGATGTGGATGGCGCGCGCGTCCCGTTCGTCCTCCCCGGCCGAGGCGTGTTGACGCTCGCACCGGGCGAACGGCCGCAGTCGTCCACCGTTGAGAATCACGTCCCGCTCGATGTGGACTCTTTCACGTTGGCTTTGGACGCCGCGAACACATGGCGCGTGAATTTCGACACGAACAAGGTGGGGACAATCACCGTGGCCGCACCGCTTCGGAACGTGCGACTTGCGTTGCGCACATGTGTGCTGAGCTACGCCGTCACAGGATCGGGACGGCCCGTGGATTCCTTTGAAAGTGCGCCGCCCGGCGAGAAAATCTTCCGCCATGACGCCGAGCCGTACACATTCGAAATGGACGGACGCCCTCTCACTGCGCCGCGTCCGTGTACGGCGCTGGGGGTAGATTTCAACCCGCTCTACTGCGAAACGGAACCGTTTGAATTGGCGCCCGGCGTCCACACCTTCCGCATCGTGACGGGCGAACCGGACCAGAACTTTTTCCTGCCGGCGCTTTTTGTGGTGGGCGACTTCGCCGTGTTCAACCGCATACTCTGTCCGCGCCCAGAAAAATCCGGTGTCCAAGCGTTGGCGGCGTGTGGACTTGAAACATACGCCGGAGCCGTCACCTACAAGGCCGAGGCCAAGGTGCCCGCACGCGCGGGAACGCGGCTGCGTCTGGACACGGGCGGTCTCTTCGCGCGTGTCGTTTTCGCGGGGAAGGATCTTGGTGTCCGCGCCTGGGCACCGTATGAGTGGGACGTCCCATCCGGTGCTGCCGGGCAGCTTGAAATCACCGTGTGGACGCCGCGCGTGGCGATGTGCGGCGCGGTGGATGCGCCGGGTGCGGCATGGGACACGCGCTTCTGGACGAAACCCCGCACGCCGGGTGCGACGGGGCTTCTGTCTGCCAGTTGGGTATATCCGTAAACCCTGAGCTTGCATACCTACCCGGAGGTATGTATAGTACGCAACCGATTCATGGGGGGTGATTGAGGTTATGGCGCGAAAAACAAAAGCGGAAGCAGAAAAAACGCGGCAGTGTATTCTTAAGGCCGCGCTCAGGCTGTTTGTCGAAAAAGGCTATGACCGCACAACCTTTGAGGATGTGGCGCGGCATATCGGTCTGACAAAGGGTGCGGTCTATTGGCATTTTAAGAGCAAGCCTGACTTGCTCGCCGAGCTTGTTGTGCTCATGACGGAACGGCACACGACCCAGTTGACGCACACGATACCGCATCCAGCGTCTTTGGATACACCGGAGGCGTTGACCGAAAATTTCGTTCTACGCGCCCGCCTGATTGTCAGTTCGCCAGCCAGCCGACGTTTTTTCCTCATGACGCGTCGGCTGGACTGGGCATCGCCTAAACTTACCCCAGTGCGCCAGCGGATACGTCGGCTGGCGGACACGCCCCATGTTGTTATCTGTTCGGCGTTGAAAGACATGCAGCGCACGGGCGCCATCCGTGCGGACGCGGATCTTGCGGCGGTGTCGTCGGTGCTGATGATGATTTGGCTGGGGTTATTGGAACAGGAGATTTCGAATGGCTTGGGAACCGACCTCGATGGTGCGCTTCGGTTTGGTTTCCAAGCGATTTTGAATGGCGTTACGCATTGATTTTGAAAGAAAGGTACCCGTATCATGAGTGAAAATCTAGAACAACAAAAGGTTACTAAACGTGAACACCCGATAGCCAAAGTTATGGGTTGGTTACTGACGGCTGCCTGTCTGCTGTGGTTGGGATGGATGGCGCGTGCCTTGGCGCCACAAAAGGCGGCTGAGGCATCTATGCCGTCGGCAGCCATGATGGGCGGAGCGGGGGGGGCGCCGCCGGTCGAGGTTCAAGCGGTTACGGAGGAGGAGGTGAATCTGCCCAACACCTACATCGGCCGGGTCGAGCCGATTCAGGATGTCGAGTTGCGCGCGCAAGTCGGCGGTTATATCAAGAACATACACTTCAAAGAAGGCGCGGATGTCAAGGCGGGGGACCTGCTCTTCACCATCGACCCCGAGCAGTATGAGGCGCGGGTCGCGGTGCGCAAGGCGGAGATTGAGCAAGCGGAGGCGCTGCTCGATCGCGCCGAACGATACCTGAACCGGCTGGAGCGTTCGGATGCACGCGCCATCACGCAGGCGGATCTCGATACCGCGCGCAGCGATGTCGCGCAGGGACGCGCGGCGGTCAAGCAGGCGGTCGCCAACTTGGCTCTCGCGGAGTTCGATCTGAAACACACACGCATCTTTGCGCCGATTGACGGACGTATCGGGCGGACTGTTGCGAATGTGGGTGACTATGTGATGCCGTCATTGGGAGCGCTGGTGCGGATCGTACAGACGGATCCCATCCGCATCGCGTTTTCGGTTACGGATAAAGATTATCTCAAGGCACTTGAAAAAATTGGCACGGACCGTGTGGAGGATGTGCTGCGTATTCGTTATCGGTTGCCCACGGGAACCGTGTCCGACCTGATCGGAACGTATGATTTTGAAGACAACACGATGTCGGCCGATACTGCGACGATGTCGGTGCGGGCGCGATTCTCCAACCCGAACGGTTTGCTCGTGCCGGACGGTTATGTCACCGTGCTGGTGGATTTCGCGAAGCCGCCAAAAGCGCCTGTCGTGCCGCAGGAAGCGTTGTTGACTGACAGCGAGGGACACTTTGTCTATGTGGTCGACGAGGCCGGAATCGTACAGCGACGTTCGGTGACCACTGGCGCGATGCCGGATGGGCGGGTGGCACTGCGTTCCGGCGTTAAGGCAGGTGAGCGTGTGGTGGTACGGGGTGTCCAGAAGGTGGCCCCCGGCAAGCCGGTGACGACTGCATCCGCCAAGGAGGCTGACGGCAAATGATCTCCGATGTCTTTATTGAACGCCCCAGATTCGCGCTGGTCATCTCGATTGTGCTGACCCTCGCCGGGGCTTTGGCCGTCAAGACGCTGCCGATCACGCAATACCCGCAGGTGACGCCGCCTCAAGTATCGGTTCGGGCCCGCTATCCGGGTGCCAGCGCGAGCGATCTGGCCAACACAGTTGCAATCCCGTTGGAGGAAGAGGTCAACGGCGTGGACGACATGCTTTACATGGCCTCGGACTGCGATGACTCCGGCAACTACAATTTGACGGTGACGTTTGAGATTGGCACCAATCTGGACCTTGACATGGTTAAGGTTCAGAACCGTGTACAGCAAGCCGTACCGCGACTGCCTGAAGAGGTGACCAAACAGGGTGTTTCGGTGTATACGCGCTCTTCGGACATGCTGGGTTTTCTGGTGCTGCGGTCGCCGAACGGGACGTATGACCGGCTGGCGCTCTCGGACTATATCTACAACCACATCAAGAACGTGCTCGCGCGCGTGCCGGGGGTGGGTTCGGTGGATGTCTACGGTCCCAAGCGCAGTATGCGTGTGTGGCTCGATGCTGAGCGTTTGTCCGCGTTGGGACTGGGGGGCGAGGCGGTGATCGCGGCTATCCAAAACCAGAATCGCCAGGCTGCGTTGGGCTCGGTCGGCGCCGCGCCCAATCCCGGCGAGATCAAGCAGGTGCTGACACTTCAGACGCAAGGCCGCCTGAACCAACCGGAAGATTTTCAAGAGATCATCGTCCGCACCGAAGAACAGGGTGGGGTGGTGCGGCTCAAGGATGTGGCTGAGGTTGAGCTAGGCGAGAACAACTACGGTTTCAGTGGTCTCTACAACGGTGCGGATTCAGTATCGATCGCGCTCTCACAAAAACCCGGCAGCAACGCGATTCAAGCCATGGACGGCGTGCAGCGCGAACTGGCGCGTCTGCGTGAACGTATGCCGGGGGACATGGAGTTGTCGACCGCGTACGATGCCACGACGGTCGTGCGAGCGAGTATTAAGGAAATTGTCTCCACGTTGTTTGTGACCTTCGTGCTGGTCGTTTTCGTCTGCTATCTTTTCCTGCAAGATTGGCGCGCGACGCTGGTGCCGATGCTGACGATCCCGGTCTCGGTGTTCGCCACCTTTGCGGTTATGCAGGCGTTCGGATACAGCCTCAACACGCTGACGCTCTTCGGTCTGGTGCTCGCGATCGGATCGATTGTTGATGACGCGATCGTGGTGGTGGAGCGCGTGCAGTATCTGATGGAGACGCGCGGCATGGAGCGCAAGGCAGCTACCTACCTGACGATGAAGGAAGTGACCGGCGCGATCATCGCCACAACGCTGGTGCTGCTCGCGATCTTTATTCCTGTGGCGTTCATTCCCGGCATCACCGGCAAGGTCTATCAGCAGTTCGCCGTGACTATGTCGGTCTCAATCTGTTTCTCAACGCTCAACGCATTGACCCTCAGCCCTGCGATCTGTGCGACGATGTTGAACCCGCCGAAGATGCACCGGCGCGGCCCCTTCGGTTGGTTCAATGCGCTGCTGAACCGCAGTCGTGGCGGTTACATCTCGCTCTCCGCTTTTCTGGCACGGCGGCTCGCGTTAAGTGCCTTGCTCTTGATCAGCACGATCCTGCTGACGTGGGTGTGGTTCAAACAAACACCGACCTCCTTCCTGCCGGATGAGGATCAGGGCGTGGTGTTTGCAGACGTGCGGTTGCCCGAAGGTGCGATCAAGACGCGGACCGAGGAGATCATGCACGAAATCACCGCCATCGCGCGTGACGTGCCGGGCGTGGAGTTCGTTCAAGCCGTTACCGGGTTTAGCATGATGGGCGGCCGTGCGGAGAACATGGGCTTTGTGCTCATCGGACTGACGCATTGGTCGGAGCGTAACGCGCCCGATATGCATGCCGCCGTCATCATGAATACGATCCGCGGCAAGTGTGCCGCGATCACCGGTGCTACGGTAAACTTCTTTATGCCGCCATCCATACCGGGCTTGGGCGCGAACTCGGGACTCGACATCCGTTTGCAGGCTCTGACGGACGGTGATCCCGTCAAGCTTGATGCCGTGCTCCAGCAGTTCCTTGCCGAGATCAACCGTGTGCCGGGCGTGATGTTTGCTTTCAGCGGCTTCACGGCCATGACGCCGTCCGTCCGCATGAACGTGGATCGCCTTAAGTGCGAGATGCTGGATGTCCCGGTCGCCAAGGTGTTTGCAACCTTGCAGCACTATTTCGGCTCGCTCTATGTGAACGACGTTAATCTGGATACGCAGGTCAATCAGGTCATTATTCAGTCCGACTGGGCGGGGCGCCGCATGCCGGAGGATGCGCTCAAGCTGTATGTGCGCAGCTCGCGCGGTGCGATGGTGCCTCTGGGGAGCTTGATTACGTTGGAGAGCCAGGTCGCGCCGCGGCTTTATCCGCGCTACAACCTTTTCCCCAGTGCCGGTATCACAGCGCAGCTTGTGCCGGGTGTCAGCAGTGGCACCGTGATGGCGCGGATCACCGATGTGGCCAAGCGGACCCTACCCAGCGGATATACGTTTGAATGGTCAGGGCTGAGCTTCCAAGAACATCGTGCGTCAGGGCAGACGGTTTTGTTGATGGTCGCGGCGCTGGTCTTCGGTTACCTGTTTCTGGTGGCGCAATACGAGAGTTGGACAATTCCGATGCCGGTGATGTTCTCGATTTTCGTGGCGATGGCCGGTGCATTGTTCGGATTGAAACTATTGGGCATGTCGCTCAGCATCTACGCACAGCTCGGTATGGTCTTGCTGATTGCATTGGCCAGTAAAAACGCGATCCTGATCGTCGAGTTCTCAAAAATCAGGCGCGAAGAGGGATCAACGATCGTGCTGGCGGCAGCCGAAGGTGCCGGTCAGCGTTACCGCGCGGTGTTGATGACCGCGTTGACCTTTGTGCTCGGCGTGTTGCCGATGGTCTACGCGACCGGTGCCGGCGCGGCCAGCCGTCGTGCGATCGGCGTTACGACCCTCTCGGGCATGATCGCCGCTACGGTGTTCGGCATCATCCTGGTGCCCGGCCTCTACGCCTTCTTCCAGACGTGGCGTGAAGGATTCCATGCGCTCTTGAAGCGAAAGCCCAAAGCTGTCGCGAGCTCTGCGGCCACCGTCATTCTTCTCGTCTCACTGATGACGGGGTGCCGTGCTGTGGGACCGGATTATCAGGCGCCCGAAAGCGCGTTGCCCGCCGCGCCCTTGCCGCAAATCGTCGAAGGCACGGCCATCGACAGTACGGAGGCCGCCGCGTGGTGGAACGTGTTTGGCGACCCGGTCTTGACCCAGTTGGTAGACCGCGCGTTATGCGCGAACCGTACGCTGCAGGGCGGCATCGCCAGTGTGCGCGAGGCGCGCGCACGTCTAGGCATCAGCCGTGCGGGGCTCCTGCCGGAGGTGGACGCCGCCGGAGCCTACCGCCGATTCCGTAACAGCGACAACGCAGGAGCGCCGGGCGACGGCGATTTCTATACGGCGGGATTCGACGCTACATGGGAACTTGACGTGTTCGGTCGCCGACGCCGTGCCATCGAAGCCGCGCAAGCGGAGTTCGAGGCCAATATTGCAACGGTGGAGCACATCTGGGTGAGCGTGGCGGCGGAGACCGCACGCGCCTACACGCGGCTCCAAACCGTACGCCAACGTCTGGTGGTGGCGCACACCAATCTTGTCGTGCAGACCGATACGCTTGACCTTGTGGCGTCCCGCGCCAAGGCCGGCATCAGCGATGCGCTGGCTGTGGAGCAGGCCCGCTACAACCTGGAGCGGACGCGTGCTACGATTCCCGGCCTGTTAAGCGAGGAGGAAGCCGCGCTGAACGCGCTGGCCGTGCTGACCGGAACCATGCCGGGCGAACTGGACGCCGCCCTGACGGCTGCCGCGCCGATCCCTTCCGCATCGCCCCGCGTGGTAGTGGGCATTCCGGCCGATCTGTTGCGTCGCCGTCCGGATGTGTGTGCCGCCGAACGACGGCTGGCCGCACAGACCGCCCGTATTGGCATGGCGGAAGCGGATCGTTATCCGACCTTCCGTCTGACCGGGTCGGTCGGCCTGGAATCGCTGGACGAAGGCTCGTTTCTGGAGTGGGGGAGCCGTTTCTTCGGGATCAGCCCGTCGGTCGTCTGGCCGGTTTTCCGCGGCGGCTCGATCCGCGCCAACATCGAAGTGCAGAACGCGTTGCAGGAGCAGGCGCTGGCGGCATACGAGCAGGCCGTCCTCGAGGCCGTGCGCGAGCTGCGCGACGCGCTGGCGGCATACGGACGCGAATTCGCGCGCTGCGAGGCACTGCGCAACGCCGCAGAGGCATCGCGCAACGCGGTCGCGCTGGCGCAGAATCAATACACGAACGGACTGGCTGACTTCAACGCCGTCCTCGACGCACAGCGCTCCCAGCTCTCCTTCGAAGAGGCCGTAACGCTCAGCGAAGGCGCTATCACCGATCACCTGATCCGCGTGTACAAAGCACTCGGCGGCGGCTGGAGTGCGCTTCAGCCTGATTAAGGCTTAAGCGCGCCAGTCAAGGAGGATTTAGGAGTTTTTTGGGCGTTGGGCGTTCACGTTTGGTGGACATCGTGGACATTGTGGGCTGGGTAGACACCTACAACAACTCCTAAATCCTAACTACAAACTCTTGTTTCCGCAGAAATTTGTTTCTGCGCAAATAAGCGCGCCCCCTTTTGACTTTCATTTTATGACCCAGTTTGCTACAACCTCACCCGTTCGCTTGCGGGGGAAGGACGAGCCCGCACCAGACCCAATTTTGAGGTTGTTCCTGTGTATCTAAAACAGATCGAAATCACCGGCTTTAAGAGTTTTGCCGACAAGACGCGCTTGCAGCTCGAGCCTGGCATGATCGCGATCGTGGGGCCGAACGGTTGCGGTAAAAGCAACGTTTCCGACGCGATTCGCTGGGTTTTGGGCGAACAGCGCCCGACCGCGCTGCGCTGTGCCAAGATGTCGGATGTGGTTTTCAATGGAACCGACAGCCGTAAGCCGCTGGGCATGGCTGAGGTCTCGATTACCTTTGCGGAGTGCGAGGGTGTGCTGGACACCGAGTTCAATGAGGTCACGGTCACCCGCCGCGTCTTTCGTTCGGGTGAAGGCCAGTACTTTATCAACAAGAACCTCTGCCGTCTCAAAGACGTCCAGCGTCTTTTCATGGGCACCGGAATCGGCACGACTTCCTATTCCGTGATGGCGCAGGGTCAGATCGACGTGATCCTCTCTTCCAAACCGGAAGACCGCCGTATCGTTTTTGAAGAGGCGGCGGGCATCACCAAGTTCAAGGCCGACCGCAAAGAGGCACTACGCAAAATCGATCAGACCGAAGCGAACCTGTTGCGTCTCGCCGATGTGATTCGCGAGGTCAAGCGTCAGATCGGCACGCTCCAGCGCCAGGCGGGCAAGGCGCAGAAGTACCGCGCGTTGCGCGATGAACTGCGCGGGCTCGATATTTTTCTTACGCGCCGCCGTCTGGCCGCGTTCGACATCCGCATCCGCGAACTGGATACATCGATTCATGCGCTCGCTGAGCAACTGGTGTCGCATCAGGAGTTTGTGGCCGAGGCCGAGGCGCAATCTTCGCGTATCCATGCATTGATCCATGAGACTGAAGCGCGCATTGCCGAACTGACCGAACAAGCCGCGCAAGCAGATAACCGCTACATCCGTGCACAAGAGGTCATCAAGGTCAACGAACAGCGCATTGACGAGTACCGTGCGTGGGCCGAACGCGACAACCGTGAGATTTCTGAAACACGGACGCAGATCGAGCATCTCAAGATGCAGATCGAATCGCTGGAACAGAAGCGGCTGTTGACCCAACAGGCGGCAGATGTCGAGCGCGGTAAGTTGGAAGCGGCGCAGGCGCGTTTTGACGCGCATCAGGGGCAGATCAATCAGACACGCCAACAACTCCAGCAAGATCGGCAGCGTTCCGTTGAATGCGAGCGCCGCAGTGCCCAGATCCAGCAGACACTTGCCGAGATGGAAGCGCGTCAGCGTGATGTGCTGATGAAGCGTGACCGCCTCACCGCTGAGCATCGCCAGGTCGAGGAGGCGCTGACCATCGCCGATCAAAACTGCGCGGAGGTCAAGGCGCGGCTCGACCGCTTCCGGTCAGATGCCGAGCAGGTAGGGGAGCGGCTGGAAACGCTGGAAGATGAGCGCACCTCGGTTACCGCTGATGTGAAGCGCATGCAGGATGAGGCTTCCCGCATGCAGTCTGAGGCCGCCGCGAAGCGTGCGCAGATCGAGTTGCTGACCGACAAGCAGGAATCATCCGATGAATTTGCCGCCGGTTCGCAGCAGATGCTGGATCCGGAGAATCCGCTGGGGCTCGCGCCGCATACGGTGCTCGGGGCACTGGCCGACCAGTTGACCGCGCCCGCCGACTTGCGTCTGGCACTTGAGGCGGCGCTGCGCGCCTGGCTGGATGCGGTGGTTGTGCGTGATGCCGCCAGCGCACGGCAAGCGTTGGCCGCACTTTTTGCACAGGGCCAACATGCCGCAGCGCGCATCGTCGCGGTGGATGGCGGCAGCGACGCGCGTCCCGCACCGCCGGCCGGATTGGTCAGCCTGCTGGATCAGGTACAGGTCACCGATGCATTCGCACCGGCTGCGGCCCGGCTGCTCGGCTCGGTGTTTCTGGCCGAACGGCTGGAGGACGTGCCGGAGGTGATCCCGGCGGGGTGTAGCGTCGTCACGCGCGGCGGCGTCATTATGCACGGCGATGGCTGCGCGGAACTCTGGATGCCGGACAGCCAAGTCTCCAGCCCGCTCGCGCGGCGCATGCTGGTGGCCGACACCAGCGAGCAGCTTGCCGCGCTTGAAGAGCGCTTGCGCACACACTGGAGTCAGCTTGAACAGCTCAACGCGCGTAGCGGCGAACTGACGGCGCTGATCAATCAGACGCGTCAGGAGCGGGATGAGATTCAGCGCAAGGCAGCACAGGCTGAAGGTGAATATCAAACGGTCAGCCGCGACACCGAACGCGCCCGCGAACGCTTGTCCAACGTGGCGACCGAACTCGGTTCGATTTCCGCACAGACCGCCGGTGATGACGAGCGCCGCGAAACATTAAGCAACGAGCTTCAGTCGTTGACGGTTCTGCGTGATGAGTTACTGGAGCGCACGGCGGAACTGTCCACGCAGTTGCAAGATCTGGAAAGTGTCTATAGCGAACTGAGCCATGCGCTGACGGAATGCCGCATTCAGGTCTCCAGTTTGACCCAGCAGTTGGAGCACGCGGCGTCGCAGCAGGAGTCGATCCAGACGCGCATTGATGAATTGGAACGCACGATTCAAGGGCGCAGCCGCGGTGTGCTTTCCTACGACGAAAGTATTGAGCGGTTGACGGCTGAGATCACGGAACTGGAAGCCAATCTCGATCCGATGCGCATTGCGGCGGAAGCGTTGCACATGAAGATTGACGAGACCCGGCGCGAACGCGGGGCGCACCAGCGCGAATTGGAAAAGACCGACGCGACCCTTGCCGAACGTCGCCGCGCCTTGGATAACGCGCGCGATGAGAAGAGCAAGGCCGAGCTTGAAATCACCGAGTCGCGCATCCGCCGCCAGAATCAGCTCGACCGCATCTACAATGAGTACGGGCTCTCGGTGGATGAGCTGGTCGCGCATGCCGACCCGGCCTGGGAGAATGGCGAGCAGCCGCCGGAGCCGGAAATTGAGGTGCGCGTCACGCAACTGAACGCAAGTATTCAGGCGCTCGGCCCGGTGAATCTGGTGGCCATCGAAGAGTACAAAGAGCTTGAAGAGCGTTATACCTTCCTGAAGGCGCAAGAGCAGGATCTATTGAACTCAAAAGAGCAGATACTCGATTTGATCACACGGATCAACGAACAGTCGAGTGAGATGTTCAAAAAGACGTTCGAACAGGCCAACACCAACTTCGAAATGATGTTCACCAAGCTGTTCAACGGCGGCGAGGCCAAGCTGGTATTGCTGGAGAACGTAGAAGATCCGCTGGAGTGCGGGATCGAGATCATCGCGCGTCCGCCCGGCAAGCGTCCGCAATCGGTGACGCTGCTCTCAGGTGGCGAGCGTACTATGACGGCGGTGAGTCTGCTGTTCGCGATCTTCATGATTAAGCCGGCGCCTTTCTGCATCCTCGACGAATTGGACGCCGCGCTTGACGACAGCAATATCGGACGCTTCGTACAGGCGCTTAAGGACTTCCTGAAGCACTCGCAATTTCTGATCATCACGCACAACCAACACACGATCGCCGGATCGGACATCGTGTACGGCGTGACGCAGCAGGAAGAGGGCGTCTCGAAGATCGTCTCCATGCGGCTCAAAGAGATCGGCGTGAAAGAGCTGCCGACCGGCACCCCGCCCGAGCCGACGCCGACAGTGGAAGAAGAGCGCACCCCGCCCAAGCGCAAGAAGAAGAAAACCAAATCTTCACCCGATGCGGGTGAAGAGTAGTTCATGAGTTCATGAGTTCATGAGTTCATGAGTTCGGAATTGCCCGCCAGTCGCGGATCTTATTGCGACCACCCAGTGGTCGCAATCTTGAGTGTAAAAGCGCTGCTCGGTTGTTTCACGCGAAGGCGCGAAGACGCGAAGGTTGGAGGGCGAGTGTCCCCACGAGCCGCCTTCCACTGCGCGGAAGGATAGTCTCAGGTTCCCTCGCGGAGCGCCGGGAGGGACGAGCGTCGCTCGTCCGCGGGCAAGCAGACGCTTGCCCGATCCTGCTTCGCAAGCCTGATGACAAGCGTCGTCAGACAGTAGCCCCGAGGATGCGGGGTGACGCTACCCGGGGCTGTGCTTCGCTTGCCCCGGGCTATGGTGCATTCGGCCCTTTGGGCCGGTCGTGCGTCAAAATACCTGTACCGTTGTCCAAAAATGCTGTGTGCTCCCAGACAAACTCATGCACGAATGAACTAATGAACTAATTAACTTGGGTTGCGGTATGGCATTTCAAATAGCCGAGGATATAGGCGAGACGAACAATGGCGACAGCGTGTGCCTTCATAAAGGTAAGGTGCGCCGTCATAAGACCTTTTCGATTTCGAGACCGTCAAAGTCGAACGTGTAGATCGTCCGCATCTTCATCTCTTCAAAAAGATCGGCCTTGCGTCCATCGTACTTAGCAATAACATCCGAAGCGTTTGTCACGGGGACGGACATGATGAGAAACGTCATATTCTTGAGTTTCAGGAGTTCCGCCCAATCGCAGAGCTGATCCTTGAATGCTTCCATCTTCGCGATGTGCGCATCGTCGCCCTGCTTGTAGAAGAGCTGGTAAACGAGAGCCGGCTTCCTTCCCTCTGGACCGTTGGTGCCAAGACAGGCGGACGCTGTCCGATGCAGAAACTGATAGCCGACCGTTCCGCAGGTCGTGTAGAAATCGCAATTCTTGGAGTAACGATTGGGGGAGTCCAATCCCGTACACGTTGCCGAACCAATCATGTCTATCCACGCCTTGGCAATCGTCCGGCGCTTGAAGATGTCCACGCCGAACGACTTCTCCACCAGCCACGCGCCGAGAGTCTGGGCAGGCCCCCACACATATTCCGTGTACTTGGCCTCGATGGCGATTTGCCAATTGTTGTCGATGATCATCAGGTCGGTCATGGATGCTGGGCCTAGAACACGTCCTTTCCGCTTCGGAACGGTCGGACACTCGAAAACCTTGAGCCCGGTCTCCAAGTCCAGATCGACGAGATACTTGCCCAAGAGCGTCTCAAGTTGAGGCAGGTTTTCCGGCTGCCAGAACTCCACCAACGGAAGCGAACTCGTCTCGCACGAGTTCACCCGTGTTCCCGTGAACGCATCGAGCACCTCAATGTACTTGCCCGACGGCATACCAAAGAAATACTGCCTGTCCTGTAGCGCACCGTCCTTCATCACCTTCATTTCATTGTCATTTTTCATACGCCATCATGTTTTGCAAATGGCGTGCCAACATAAAAAAGCCCCGGAAACACCCAGTTTCCGAGGCTGTATTGGTCAAACAATGAACAGTTGGTCAGATTTGAACACAATTTGCGTGTTGGTCATATCGCCATAGAGCTTCTCGTCCATCCGCAAGAACAGTTCCGACAGTTCGACGACCGGAAGCTTCACGGTCGAGACCTTGAATAAGACCTCGGTGGTAGCAACGATGAAACGGATATTGCGCAACTCAATCTTTTCCACCCAATCCTTGAGGCTTTTTACAAATGTTTCCATCTTCGCCCGCGTGTCAGCATCCCAGAACAGATGGTATATCACGCACGGCGAACATTCTGGGTCGGCACAAGCAGAAGCGATGCGGTGAAGCAATTGATAGGGGGTAACGTTGATGATTTTTTCGTCATTCGTCATCCGGTCACCAATGTAGTGTTTCCACCCAGCAAGTACTTTCTGGCGGTTCTCAGGATTATCCTTCAACCACTCCTCCACCAGTGGCTTATAGTTTTCGTCCTTGACCTCAGTGTATTTCGCCTCGACGGCTACGCGCCACTTCGGCATGAGGATCATCAGATCGCTCATCGATGCCTTGCCTCTACCGTACTCTTTGCCGGGAGGCGGGCGAAGTCTTCCTGAACGGTCCGGCCACGTTGCAGCCCGGCACGGCGGATGCGTTCACCGGTACGGTAAACGGCACGGGTACGCTCATTTTGAATGCCGCGATGGCGAACGCGACGGTTGCCGCGAATGTGGCGATCCCCGATGGCGCGAATCTGGTCCTGGGGGCGCACCCGCTTGTCACGACGTCGGGAACACTTTTCGTGCCTGAGAACGGGACCGTGACTTTCGTCCCGCGCCCCCAGCCCGGATACTATGTGATTGCCACGGGCGCACAGGTGGAAGCGGCGGCTGAGGACCTCGCGGGTTGGACGGTGGGTGACATCAACCCCGGTGCCTGGGGTACGTCGTTCTCGTTGGTCGACGGCGCGTTCGTCCTCGATGTCAAGGCGCGTGGCCTGATGGTCATTCTCCGGTGATGCGCCGTTTTTGGGGTTCACGTGTGCGGCAAATCGTGGTAATTTATCGGGGACTTCGCTTTGACGTTATAGTGTTCTAACGAAATTCTTACATGAGAGGCTCTTGCAAAACCCCCTCGTGACATGGGCGTCCCGCCCATGAAACACGGGCAGGATGCCCGTGCCACGCCTGCACGCAAGGGATTTTGCAGGATTTTCTGACGAAGAGGCGCAGCGGTTGCT
>Ga0208824_1001904_pt1 | contig 17278 bp, 20 predicted proteins | sample AD_JPNTR3_MetaG_FD_184447 | JGI IMG/M metagenome (GOLD analysis project Ga0208824, IMG submission 184447) | Active sludge microbial communities of municipal wastewater-treating anaerobic digesters from Japan - AD_JPNTR3_MetaG (SPAdes) (version 2) | ecosystem: Engineered > Bioreactor > Anaerobic...
TAAAGACTTTACAATATGATATAAGTCGCATTGTAAGTAAAATTAATAGCATAAATACATTTGAAGACTTTGTAGAATGGAAAAATGGGAATGAAAAAATTAAAAGAACAAATAAATACAATATTATTAATGGTACGGGTGGTATTGAATTTACTAATGATGTGGCATATGGTACATTTAATAAATATGATCAAGGTGCTTTATTAAAAAGTATAATAACGCTATATAATGAAGTTAGACAAAACGCACAAATCCACCCTACCGAAAAACCTGTAAAATTATTGCAAATTTTAATAGAATTAATTGATAATCAGCAAGATAACTTTACTATATTAGACCCCTTCGCTGGTAGTTGCTCACAAGCTATAGCGTGTTATAATTTGAATAAAAATTTTATCGGTTGCGAAATTGATAATGAGTACTTCAATGCCGCTGTTAATCGCATATATAAAGAATGTCCACAAAAATTATTTATATGAAAAAAACAAATAATTAATAATATTGACAATGTCAAAAACAAAAGTTAAAATCGATTGGAAACAAGTTGAATATTTGCTAATGGCAGGATGTTCAGGAGTTAAAATTGCTAAAAGTTTAGGAATACACGAAAATACTTTATACAAAAGATGTAAAGATGATTTAAAATACGAAAGTTTTACGGCTTATGCCTATAAATACAAACCAGTAAAAAAAATACTTACAATTCAAGAAAAAAACGAAATTGCAAAAAGTAAGCATAAAAAAAACTACCAAATAAATAGCTGGTCGAAAAAAGGATATTATATTTATGTGATTAGGCACGGAGATACAAATATGTATAAAATTGGAATAAGTAAATTAACAATACAAACAAGAATATCGACAATGCAAAGCGGAAACCCAATAAAACTAAACTGCATACAACAAATTTATACACCTAATGCAAGTATAATAGAAAAAAAAATACATAATATCTTTAGTAAAAATAAAATTAGAGGTGAATGGTTTGAGTTGAGTGATAAAAATTTATTAAAAATAAAACAAATAATTAATAATATTGATAATGAGATAAGTCAATTAAAATTATTATAAAACTTTATTTTAAATATTTATGAAAACAAAAAAAGTTGTTAAAACAAAGGCGAAAAAGAACAAACCACACATACCTATTGACTGGAAGCAAGTTGAAAACCTCTTAATGGCTGGTTGTTTAGGCACAGAAGTCGCAGCAGCATTAGGAATACACCCAGATACTTTATATTTAAGAGTTGTATCAGAATTAAAATACGAATCATTTACGGCTTATTCGGCTGAATTTAAACAAAAGGGTGACAGCCTTTTAAAAGTGAAACAATTTGAGAGTGCTGTGAAGGATAAAAATATACCAATGCAAATTTGGCTTGGCAAGCAAAGATTAGGGCAAATTGACAAACAATACCAGGAGATAGATAGCAATTCTACAATTTATATAGATATACCCGATATGCCTGATGAATATAAAGATTAACCCTCTGTTTTTTTCAAAATCTTTTTATAAAATATATCCGTTAGAAGAGAGGTTCGTTATACACTATGGTGGAGCTGGTTCAGGGAAATCTGTTGCGCATGCTCAGAAAGAAGTTATTAAGCTTGTAGAGAAGGGTAATAAGTATCATACGTTGATTGTTATGAAGACAGGTGCAGGCATGAGAGATGCTGTTTTTGCTGAGATTGAGCGAGCCATACGTAGCTTTAAGATAGATAATTTTTTTAAGTTTTATTATTCAAATGATAGAAGAGAGATTGTTTATCTACCTACAGGAGCTAAGTTTATCTTCAGAGGGCTTGATGACCCGGAGAAAATAAAATCAATTGTTGGGGTAAGGCGTATATGGGGAGAAGAAGCGAGTTCATTCACAAGAGAAGATTTGTTAGAGCTAAACAGGAGGGCAAGAGGAGTGCCGGGAGTGCAAATATCTTATACGTTTAACCCGATTAGTCCTAAGCTTGCAATTAAAAGTTTGTATATAGATAACAAGGTAGATAATTGTGCTATTGTAAAGTCAAATTATAAGGATAATAGATATCTTGACAAGCAATATGTTGAAGAGTTAGAGAGATTACATTTGTTTGATCCTGACCAGGCAAGAATATATGCAGAAGGAGAGTTTGGCGTTGACAGGACAGGGCTTGAGTATCATTCACAATTCAGTTATGAAAAGCATACTGCTAAAGGCATACACATAATTCCGGGCTTGCCTGTTTATATTTCATTCGACCAAAATGTCGTGCCATACATTACGATGCTTTGTTTTCAGGTTGTTAAATCAGGAGATAAATACCAGGTTAGATTGTTTGATGAGTTTTGTTTATCAAATCCGAAGAATACAACAGAAGCTGTATGTAATGAGTTATTATTGAAGTATGGCGATAAATTATCAGGAGGCATAAGTTATTATGGAGATGCCACCGGAAGGCATAGAGATACGAGAAGCATAGAAAATGATTATAGCATAGTTGAGAGAGTTTTAAGGAGATATTTAAACAATAACTCTTGTAGAGTGCCAAGAAGTAACCCACCACATAATAAGCGAAGGCCTTTTATTAATAGATTATTAGCAGGTATGTATCCGGTAGAATTAATAATAAACAGAGATTGTGTTAACACGATAGAAGATTTAGAAACAGTTAAGGAGGCGCCGGACGGTAGTATGGTAAAAGACAAGATAAGAGAGAGTGGAGTGAGCTATGAAAGTGTAGGGCATTGCAGTGATGCTTTGCATTATTTTTTGTGTGAACATTTTAAAGGATTTTATAATCATACCAAATAAGAGATTTATTTTTTATATATTTGGATAAAAAAAATAGCATATAAGATGGAAATAAATAATACAAATGATAGGATAAAGAAATTAATTGATGTTGTGCAGAATAATAGAAGGCATATAAATTATGATTATGTTGTTAACTTAGCGGCAAATTATAGGGCTTTCATCACCGGAGATGGGCTTGATGAAAAGTTAAGAAGGTTAAGGATAAGGGAGACAGATGAAGAATTCCAGCAGAGGAAAAGGATAACGAAGCATATAGTGACAGCTATAACTTCTACATTAGCAGCGCCTGCACAAAAGATACCAAGAAGCACAGGTATAACTCGTGGTTATGAATTACCTGACAAGAATAGGTTTGATATGATTTTAAATAATTTCTATGGTGATCACGACCTTGAATATTATATGGCAAACAAGGTAATACCTAAATATTACAGTGATCCGAACGCCTGGCAAATTATTGAGCATACTGGCACGGATGGAAGTATATTAACACAGCCATATCCATTTGAAGTATCATCAGAAGAAGCTATATATTTTGAGAAAACAAACGGTAAGTTAGATTTCATAATTGTAAGGATAATAGATAGAGTTGATGTAGGTGATAACAAGGAGAGAGAAGTAAAATTACCTGGAGGGGCTACATATACTTATTATGACAAGTATAAAGTTGTTGATAGAGAGATTTATACTTATTATGACAAGACACAAGCCATTAAGTTGACACAGGTTGTTGACAGGGAGATAAATATTAAAGAAGATTTAGATAGTGTTGATATAGAAGGTGATACATATATTAGGTTAAACAAGAAAATTTACAAGCTTGAAGTTCCTGAACCTTATAATTTATCACAGGTTCCTGCTTTTGTAAATGGCTATAAGCTTGATGAGAGGACAAACGGCGCTACTTATATAAATCCATGGCACGAATGTTTACCTATACTTGAGAAGCTTATAAATGCAAACAGTGAGTTAGATATTAGTTCTGTTTTACACGTTTTTCCACAGAAATTAACATATTTACCGAGATGTAATAATCCTGAATGTAATAGCGGATTATTGCCTGACGGAGTTACAAAGTGTTCATTATGCAAGGGGACAGGCATACAGCCTGTAGCTACTTCAGGGCAAGATGCTATAACTTTAGCTTTGCCGACAAATAAAGATGATTTGTTTGATTTGCAGCAATTAGTAACGTATGTAACTTCAATGCCTATTGATTTGATTAAATGGCAAGCTGAATACATTGACAAGGTTAGCGAATATTGCAAGAGGGTTGCGTTTAATTCTGATATATATACTTATTCAGGAATAGCTAAAACAGCTACAGGTGAAAACATATCTATGCAGGCCATATATGACACACTATATCCTATGGCGCTGGCTTGGGTAGATATGTATTACAACATTGTATTGACTTGTGCTGAATTGACTGATATGGCTGATGGTTTACGTATAATAATAAATGTATCAAAGGATTTTAAGCTTGAGACGAAAGAGCAAATTATAAATATGCTGAAATCATTGAGAGAGAGCAATGCCTCTCCTGCTGCAATATTAGAGATACAGAAGAGGTTAATAGATGTTGTATTGCAAGATGATCCAGCTGCAGGGTTGAAATATGTAATAAAGGAGAAATTTTATCCATTCTCAGAGAAAAAACCTGAGGAAATTAGGTTGATTGTATCAGGCTTGCCTGTAGATAATTATTATAGAGTGCTGTGGACATTTTACGGTGTAATATGGGATGAGCTGGAGATGACGCATCCTGAAATCTATACATATAACGATATTAAAATAAAATCTTTGTTAGACGAGAAGGTAAATCAATTGCAAGAGAGTATAAGGAGCAATAACACTATAGAGATGATTGACTTAACTTAAAATAGAATACAGTAATGTTGCCTGTAAATTTGCAGAATATACTAAATAAATATGATAAATTTATAAATGATAGCCTGTCAGATTTTGATGATGAGTTAATAAATCTTGAGAAGGAGTTGTATAATTCTATAGTGTCAGATTATCTATCAAAGTTTCATTATGATAAGAATGGTGAATTGATAGAAGATTATTATAATTATTCATTATTGACGAAGTTAAATTCTTTTATGGATGAGTTTTATGATACTTTTGAGGTATATCCATTAAAGAATATAGCAAAGAGATTTTTGCAAACTGTTACTTATTCTTCAGAATATTATAGAACTATGGGGGTTAGCAGAGAGGCGCTTGAGCGTATAAAGAATAAGTTGAATTATTTAAGTGCGAGAATAGGTATAGATAAGGATGGCAATTTAATAAAAGGAGGATTTCTGTATAATATAGGGCAGGTGCCACAATTAAGGCAGATGATGACGGATTTAGTAATTGAGAATATATCAAAGCAGAGTAATTCTACAGAATTTTTGAGGGCAATGAAGAAATTAATAAGGGGTAGTAAAGATGTAAACGGTGGGTTAACGAGGTATTTAAGGCAATATATACACGATACTATGTGGCAGATTTCAAGAGCTGTAGATAAAAATTATGCTGAAGAATTAAATCTTAATTATGCTTATTATGTTGGCACTGCTATTGACAAGACGAGAGATTTTTGTCTTGCGAGGATAGGCAAGTTATTTACGAGGGAAGAGATAAAGAGCTGGGAAAATGAAACTTGGGCTGGGAAGATAGAAGGAGGAGATATTTTTATTGATTTGGGGGGTTATAATTGCAGGCATAGGTTGGGGTGGGTAACTGATGAAAAAGCAGCAAGAGATTTAGAAAAAAATGAAGAATAATATGGTATCTATAATAATGCCCGTAAGATTAGAGCCTTATAAGACACAATGTAGTAATGCTGTAGAGAAGTTTTTTAGAGCAATTAATTCTGTATTATGTCAGAATTATGAAGATTGGGAATTGATAATTATATCTGATGGGTGTGAGAAGTCGTATTCTATAAGTTTTAGTGATAAAAAAATAAAGCAATATTTTATAGAAAAGGGAGGAGCTGGAGCAGCGAGGAATGAAGGAATAAGAAGAGCAACAGGGGATATTATAACATATCTTGATGCTGACGATGTATATGGCAGGAATCATATATCAATCATAGCAGATGAATTTAATGAAGATTATACGTGGGTTTATTTTAACGATTATATATATAATAATCACAGAGATGAATTTATTGAGAGGGTTTGTAATATTAGAATAGCAGGGCAATGTGGCACTTCAAATATATCACACAGGAAGATGACAGGTTGTAAGTGGCCTGAGAATACTCGTTATGGATATGATGATTATTTTTTTATCCAATCATTACTTAAGTCTTCCGGAAAATATAAGAAGATAAGCACGCCATATTATTATGTAATGCATATACCATATAGATATGATTTATAAGAAAAATTAATTATTATGAGAGTAAATATTATAACACATTTTAATGGTGTAGGGCTTGAGCATGATGCAAGAATAATAAACGATTTATTAAGTAGGGAGGGGCATGAAGTGAAGTATATAGAAGTACACAGGCCGGAGTATAATTATGCAGATGTTAACATATTTTTGGAGTTAGTAGATATAAAGTTTAAGAAGTATGGGAAGAGGAATATAATAATACCTAATCCTGAATGGTTTTTCAGTAGGTGGTTTCCAGATATTATAGATTTTGAAGTTTTATGTAAGACGAGAGATGCTATGTGTATATTTACAAGGTGGAGCAAGAAGGTTAGTTATATAGGTTTCACTTCAGAAGATTGTCACAGAGAAGATGTATACAGAGAGCCATATTTTATACACATAGCTGGTAAGTCATCACAGAAGAATACAGATGTTATATTGAAGGCTTGGGCAACTGGTAGAATAAGAGAGAAGTTAATATTAGTAAAAGATGATAAATTAATTAAGATAAACAATGTAATACATTTAAGGAGAATAAATAGAGGAGATTTAGTTGAATTAATGAATATATGCAAGTATCATTTGTGTCCTTCAGAATATGAGGGTTTTGGTCATTATATAAATGAGGCAAGGAGTGTAGGGGGGTTGATAATAAGCACTAATTCAGAGCCAATGAATGAGATAGTTAGGCATGGTGTGTTAATAGAGCCTGATTATTATTATTTAAGGCATCAGGGGAAGATGGCAAAGATAACAGATGTTAACAAGATAATAATGGCAGTAGAAGAGGTTAAGTTGCTTGGGGAAGAATATATGAATAAGACGAGAGAGGATTATTTAATCGACAAGGAGATATTTGATAAGAATTTTCTTAAACATTTTAAATAGTTATGATATATTTATGGGCATAGTAGTAATACCTGTTTTTAACAGGCCTGAATTTTTAAAGATTTGTCTTGAGTGTATAGAGAGAGCTGATAATTATAAGAATTATCTATATATTTTCCAGTTGGATTGGGGCTATGATAAAAGAAATATTGATGTTATAAAAGAATTTTTGGGGGAGAAGGTTATAAGCAGGATAGATTTTGTCAGATATAAGTTAGGCAAGCAGAGTTATAATGTTTTATATGGGTTAATGTTGGCGGCAAGATATACAGATGATTTAGTTTTTCTTATAGAAGATGATGTGTTTGTTGGCAAGGATTTTTTTACGTTTAATGAGGATATACATAAGATAGAGAAGAATATTTTTTGTTCTATATCTTCAAAAAATCATAATAGTGAAAGATATAAAGTTATAGATGATAAAGATGCATATTATATAAGCTATGATGACAGTTATCAGAGTATAGGTGTATGTTTCAAGCGAGATGTTATCAAGGAGTATATATTTCCACATTTCAGAGAAGAATATTTTAAAGATATATCTGCTTATTGTGACAGGCATTTTGGGAGGATAGATTGGGGGACAGAGCAAGATGGATTAATAAGGAGAATTTTAAAGGACAGTAAATTACCTGTAGCTTTTCCACACGTGCCAAGATGTTACCATGCTGGTTGGTATTCATATCATAGAATGAATAGAATGCATATGCCTTATGATATAAGTGAGCGTGTAAATATAATTAGAGATATAGCTTTTGATAAGCATAAGATGTATGAGATAAACAAGTATAATAAGCAATACGTAAGGGATAGTGAGCCTTGTGATTTGAATATTAGCCACGAAAAATTAAAAAATATTACAATTAAATATTGATTTGGATTTTTTTTTATTATATCTTTGTTTAAAATTCATATAAATAAATAGAATATGCCAAAGAGAAATAATTTTGAGAGGAATATGCCTGAGTTGTATCTGGCTGACTTGTTTGAGAAATTATTGCTTGGATGGGTGCTTGGACAAAGAGCTGTATTGCCCGGAATATCAGAAAGAGAAAGCGTAATGAATTTTTTGCAATATTTTGAAAAATTTGAAGATGATATTCAGTATGAGACGGCTTTACAGAAGTATTGGCGCAATAAAGTTGTTTTGTATGATATATTAATAAAAAAAAATACAGAAAATGAAAGTAAAGAAAATAATAAATGATAAGGAATATATATTTAACATTCCTGACCATAGATGGAAGAAGATGTTGCAGGATGGCACGGCTAAGGGTATAGAGCCTTTATATGAGGGGGGTGGAATGGATAATATAATTGTTAGGGATGACGTAAATCAGGAGATACAGGAAGTATTGAGAAGGAATAGAGAGAGGGCTAAGGAAGAGATGGCAAAAAACGTTACGGTTGTAGGTGAGGTAAAAAAAAACGAGGATGTAATTGCGGGAGAAGATAAAGATGTTAGTATGGGGGAGAAAGTAGATAAAAATATAGAGCAAAAGAAGAAGAGCAATAATAATGTAATAAAGAAAAAGAAAGGGGGTAAGCGATGATATTAAGGAATAAGAAGACAGGAGTTGAATATGAGTTTAATGATGAAGAATATGCGATATTAAAGGAGCAGGGGAAGGATAGCAAATATGTTGTAATTGACACATATAAAACAACAGCTGGCAGGAGCAAGAATGTTGGCAATATAGGAGATATAAATGAGTTTAAGCCTTCCTATATAGATAAGGAGATAAAGGAGATAATAGAAAAGAATAAAGCTAAGCAGAAAAGAAGTGATAAAAAAAATAAATAGATATGACAACAACATTGCAAGATGCTTTAATGTTTGCCTTTACAAAGGCTGTAGGTAAGACAGATGAAGAGATACACTCAATAGTATTTGAAAAGGGGGAAGATGGTAAATTATCGTTAAAGGATAATGCGAATGATTTATTGCTTGACATGATAACTAATAAGCTAAAGGCTGTAAAGGGAGATGAGACGGCTATATGGGATAAGGCCTGGAAGAAGGCACAGAAGGAGACTTTAGAGAAGGCTGAGAAGTTGTTATCAGAGAAGGTAGGAGTTAATATAGAAGGAGAAACATTTGAAGAGAAGATAAGTAAGTTTGTTGAGATGGTAAATTCAGGGAGCAAGAATACAAAGCAACAATTGAGTGATGATGATATAAAAAAACATCCACTGTTTTTATCTATAGAGCAGAAGGCTGTAAAGGCAGAAGAATTATTGAAGGAAAATGAGAAGATAAAGAATGAATTTGAGCAATTTAAGATGAATTACGAGAAGCAGAATAAGATAAATAAGATAACATCAATAATAGAAGATTTTGTTGATGGTAAGTTAAACTTAAATCTTGATAAAGATCAGACAAGGCGAAAGAACCAGATAAAGCTTATAACTAAGGAGGTATTAGCAGCAGCTGATGATTGGGAAGAAGTAGATGGTAAGATTTTTGGCATAAAAAATGGCAAGCGTATAGAAGATGCGCAATTTACTCCGAAGGCTTTGCAACAGATAACGAAGGAGATAGCTTTACAATATTTTGAACCTTTAGCACAGACACCGAAGGGGGGAGCTGGTAACACAACTCCACAGACAACACCTATGGCGAGCGTTACGATGAAGGAGAGAAATGCTAAAATAAACGAGATAGAAGATTTATTTAACAAGGGGAAGATAAAGAGAGATGAAGCTGATAGGCAAATAATAGAGATAAAGAAGAATTATAAAATAGAAAATTAAAAGCCGTTTGTGTCTTTGGCATATAAAGACAATGACGGAGTTTGCAGATGTCTCCTGTAATCCACAAATCTGATGATTTATAATTTTTTTAAAAAAATTAAAATTAAAGATAGGAGACAAAAATATGAGTACAACAGCAGGAAGTTTTGAAGAAACTAAATTACAGAATTTAAGAATTAAAGCAGCTGAATTTATGGCTGATGGGCGTATAAATTTGCAATATACACCAAGAATAGAAGCAATAAATTCGTTGTTAGCAGTAAACACAGCAAAGTTTATACAATGGAAAAAGGCCAGAGATGGCAGCGATAAAAAACACATAATTGAAATTGAATGGATAAATGCTTGCGAAGTAGAAACTGATACAAATACTCAATGTGCGCCTTGTGGACCTAAGCTGTCTACTAACACTAAAGAATATGTTCAGACGAGAGAAGTATGTGCTGGTTTTGAGATATCAATGGCTGATATGATAGATAATGATTTTGAGTTTTCAGATCTTGAAGTTAAAGGCTATCTTGCAGCGCATAAGAAACTTGCAGAAGATTTTTGCCAGCATTATATTGACTTTTTAAACGCTAATCAAGGAGCTAATGCTATGGGGACAAAAGGCAAGGGCGTTGTAGCTGGAGTAGATACATATATAGCACCATCATTCTGGGATGCAACTTTAATGAGCTACATATCAAGGATGGCACAGATGAATCAGTTTGGCGGGCCTGTGTTCTTAAGTGGCAGCTTATTAATGGAGGCTTATATGCAAGCAAAATTTAATTCTGGCAATGATAACGGTAAAGGAGCATTAGCTATGTTTGGCACGATGCCACTGTATTTTGATGAATATAATATTGATACTGTAAATGACCCTATATTAAAGGCTTATCTTATAAACACAGGAGCTATAACATTTGCTTCAGTTACATATCATACGCCGGAGCCAAAAGTATCAGGAGCAATAAAATACTTCAGTGAAAATAACCGTTATATACCTGGCTTAAGACACGATGTAATTGTTTCTGAAGTTTGCGAAGGGGATATGATAACAAGAAAATGGAAATGGATAGATAGAAGCCAATGTTATTTAAATCCTACGGGTTGCGATGGCACAAATACAGGTGTACTTGATTTAGTTTGCGGTGTTCCAAACCCGTAGAAGTGTAGTAGAAGTATGTATAATGAGCTATGTTCATTTTTTTAGCCTCCTATATTTTTTATGGGGGCTTTTTTTTTAAAGTATATAAAAAAAAATAGATAAAAGTATAAATTGCCAAAAAAAGAATAGATATGAGCGATATATCACAGATTGACTTAAAATGTTATGAAGATGTAATAGGGTTGTCGAGGACAGCTTGCGATTGTCCTCAATATAAAGATAATCCAGGAGATAATTCATTATCTGATTTATATCTTGATGAGACAGAAGGTATAGAATTAAAGCAATTATATTCATTAGAGAATTGCGAGAAGGGTGGGTTGTGGGATATAATGTATGCAGCGAGGGAGAATGCAATAAAGACATTCATATATGATACTAATGCGAGGCTTTTAAGGATTAACAGGTTAAAGCGGCAGCCATTTAGTGGTATAATAGGCAGGGCAACGTGGAAGAAGACAGCACAATTGACGAAGAAATATGCTGGTAATCGTTATTTTATGGCAAACATTGTGGGGGGATATTGGAAGATAACAGAGATAAATACTATATTCAGCAGCACGGGCACTATAAACTTGGAGATATACAACAATATAAATGAGCTTTGTGGCAGCTATGATATAGATACTGAGGCAAATAAGATAAAGGTTAATAAAATACCAAACTTAGAATTGCCTCTTCATTCTGATTACGTAGATAATTTAATTTATTATTTTGTATATAAGGTAGATGGAGGTAATTTACCGAAGTTGCTTGATTTTGACTGTGGATGCAATGCTATGTCAAGGTGGTATTATGATTGTTCTTCACCGAAGTTTATATCACAAGCAGGTAAAGGCAATAATGGGTGGAGGCAATTTGCTATGGCAGGCAATTGGGAAGGCGATGACCTTGATTTCAGTGATGAAGATTGTCTTGGGATATGCAATTGCAATAATGGATTGCTTATTAATTCTGAATTTGGATGTAAAGTTAATGAAGTTGTTTGCCAGGATGTTTTAAATTTTGCAAATAATCCATTGGCTGGAGCTATAGCATTAGCTATACAATACAAGGCGGCTGAATATTTAGCTAAGCAGATATTGAGTTCTACAAATATAAACAGATATACAATGATGAATGGTGAATTGCTTGCAGGATTTATAAACACGTATATAGAGAAGTATAACAATTATATTGATTATATCATTGAGAATGTTGATATAAAGATGACAGATTGCCTTGAGTGTAAAGATGTAATACAGATGATGAGGATGGGGATATTTGCATAAAAAAAATAAAGATATATGACAATACAGGAAAAGATACAAGCTATACAGGGGGCTATAAACACTATAGAGCAGAAGTTTACTGAGATTGCCTTGAAGAGGACAGCCATTGCTATGCAAACAGGTATAGAGAAGAGAGTAAGAGAGAAGAGCATTAAGGCTGATGGGACAAAATTCGGTATGTATTCTGAAAGGAAAGTTCCTGTTTATTATTTTATGTATTCCGGTATGACGAGAAACATTAAATTTAGTGATGATGAAAAGAGAGAGGGTATTAGTTATGCTGATTTTAGGAAGAAATTAGGTAAAAAGAATACATACAAGAATTTTGAATTAACAGGCGATATGTGGAGGGGTTTTGGGATACAATCAATTAGAGATTATGAATTTAATTTAGGTGGGACGAATAGAGATGCTCAGGATAAATTACAATTTAATTCTTATAGAGAAGGGATAAATATAATAATGTTAAATAAAGAAGAAGAGAGAGAAGCAATAAATGAGATAATGGGATGGTTAACAGAAGTAATTAAAATGGCTATAGAATAATGATAACAGCAATTGTAAATAAAATATTAGGAGATATATCATCTTTACCTTTCGTTGACAGATACGGAGGTATTGTAAAAATAATGACGAAAAACAATCCAAATTCTTCAGGAGGTATAAGCAAGATAAGATATCCAGCAGTAATAAACTTAAAGCCACAACAATGCGGAGATAATTCTACGTATATAGATATGATACCAAATAACAATTACATGTCTATGTTATATTTTGAGCACCGGAGCACTATTACTGTAAATGCTGGTAGTGATTATCAGGAGAAAGAAACTATTTTAAGGCTTGTATGGTGGGGGAATATGAGCAAGATAAATCCTATTTATACAGATACCGATTTAATTTCTTCTACCATAATATCAAAGATACCGAAAACATATCAGCCATTTAATGGCATATCAGGCATATATATAGAGCTAATAGGAGAGATACCGAAGAACGCTGATATCTTTGGCGATTATACGTATGACGAGGCAGAAAAACAATATATAACATATCCATATGACTATTTTGCTTTAGATTACAGGATAAGCTATAGAATATCAAACAGATGCCTTGATGATATACAATTGTCACCGGATGTATGCGAGATAATTGTTAGCAAATGTGATAGATTATGGAATAATTTGACGGATAGTGAGAAATTAGAATGCTTGTTGCCTAAGTATGATTTTGCAAAGCAGATAGTTATAAATTCATTAACACAAAAGCAGATAAATGATTTGATAAATTCACTGTGTGATCCATCGAGTTATACTTGCGCTCAGTTAAAATCATTGTTAACAGATGACCAGAAGGAATGCATAATACAAGATGCAGAATGTCCTGATATTTTTGATTCTTTGACTTGGGAGCAAAAAGAATGTGTTTTACAGAGTTATGATTTTGCTGATCCGAATATATATAACATTCTTACATATGAGCAGCTGAAAGATATAATTAAACAGCTTGATTGTATATTATTGCAAGAGTTGACAGATGACCAGAAGATAAATTGCATATTGCCATTGTATGATTTTTCAGATGCTTCAATTATTTCAGGGTTATCACCGGAGCAGAAGGCAGATTTGCAAGCAGCTTTATGTCCTATATGTCCGACGATGTCGGCTGATTTTCAGGCAGATAATCTATCACCTGAGGCTTTTAACACTTCAGTTACTTTTACAGATTTGTCTTCCGGCGTGCCATATAATCCAGACACGTGGAGCTATGAGTTTATAGACAACGGTAGTAACATATTGCTTAATACACAAAATCCTTCTTATGTTTTCAAAAGCATAGGGGAGAAGACAATAAAGCTAATAGCAGCAAATTCTACTAATGGGGCTTGTGATGTAAAGACAAAAACATCTTATATAACAGTTATAGCGCCTGTGATGCCATCAGGTTTAGTTTTGTGGTTAGACCCGGAGAGAGGTGTTACTTTAAGCGGTGTAAGTGTTGTATCGTGGAGTGATCAATCAGGTAATGGTAATAATGCTTTTCAGAATGTTATAGGCAGTAGGCCACAGTATTTAACTAATGCAAACAATAATAGGCCTGCCATATCTTTTGACGGGCTAACTCAGTTTTTAGATGGCACGAATTTAAATTTGCATAATAGTAGCTTCACGATGATTGTTGTTAGCAAGAATATAAATCAGAGCAACAGCAATCCTACTCTTATAAGAATAGGTTCAGGGACAACGGGGTTTGCGTTTCGTCAATCTTCCTTATACAAACACACGTGGGCAACGTTAAATAACAGCGCTACGTTTACAGGGCATTATATAGAGATGATTAACTCGGCATTAGAGGTTACCACATTAATAAAGGAGATAAACGTAAATCAGATGTTTTATAGTTCAGATGTATTAGTAAGGACAACAACGGCTTCAGGCACTACAGCACCTATGAGTGCTGGCGGCAACTATACTATAGGTTATGGACAAGCTGCTGGCACGTATTTTAATGGCATAATTGGTGATATATTAGTTTTTAACAGGGTATTAAATTATTCAGAGTTATCATATGTTATAAATACAATAATTAAAGTAAAATATGATTTATGTTAATAGTTAACAGAGATAGAGAGATAGCAGAGGAAGAAGTATTATATTTGAATAATGCTACGAAGCATTTATTAAAGGAATGTGAGTTGCTTGTTAGGCTTGATTGTAAAGAAGATGAGAGTGTATTTTATTATCCATTAGTTAACGAATATAGAGAATTTTATACTGTTGAGATGTTAGAAAAAACAATAGAAAATATATAGCAATATGGAAGAATTAAACATAGTTTGGTTTTTAATTTTTTGTTGTAGCATTAGCTACGTTTTTGTTGAGATTTTGGTTCAGCCCGGAGAGCTATTATGGAGATGGTTTACATGGTTAGATAGGCTTAAGTTACCTGAGTATTTTATAAAACCATTAGGTGGGTGTATCTATTGCACTACAGGTCAGATAACATTTTGGAGCTTTTTATTTATATACTGGGATAACTACAGCTTGTTTGTCCATATAGGCATCACGGCTTTTGCAATTTTGATTAATTATATATTAATAAAGATAATAGATAAAATATTATAGAGATATGAAAAGGATTGATTTTACTAAAGAAGATATAGAAATAATAGGGGCGAGCGGTAAGAAGTATAAGTTTTGCAAGTATATTTCTATAGAGCGTTATAAGGCGTTGCAGAAGATTGAATTAGAAGTGAGTTTTGGAATTTCTTTTGAGGAGATATATAAGAGGTTGTTAAAAGCTAAGGATTTAGGCAATGATGGGAAGGGTATAGATGCCTGGAATATAATAATGAATATAATAGATGGGCTTGCAAACAGGTTAGAAGACAGAGTAACACCTGTAATGAAGATGTGTGCATTATTTCTTAATTATGAAGGAGAAAACGATGAGGTATATAATGACAAAGATAATGAAGAGAAGGCGAGGGATCTTGAGCGATCAGGATATGCAGTAGTAGATTTTTTTCAATTAGCCTTCAATCTTATTCCAGGCTTTGTTCAGACCTTGAGAGAAAGTTCACAAAGTATTTTACGAGGAGAAAAAGCGAAGGAAAAGATAATGAAGGCGAAGAATACATAAAGAGGCAACAGATGAAGATTGATTTAGATTTTAATAATTTGTATATAATGATAACTAAGGAGACAGGTATGACGTGGAGTGAGATAAAGCGGCTTGATGTATTTGAGTTTTTTATGACTATACAGAATTTAGAGATTAATGCTATGAAGCAAAAGGAGGAAGTAGATAAACAAAAAAACCGATAAAAAAATGGCAGAAGCAACATTAAAGGTTAATGCAGATATATCAGGGTTAATGTCTCAATTAGAAGAGATAAAGAGGAAGTTAGAGGCTATGCAGACACAGGGCAAGCAAGTAACAGATGCTATTGATAATGGCTTTAAAGGGGCAACAGATAGTGCAAAGAATTATGAAGACAATATAAATAGGTTAACGAGAGAATTAAAGGAGCAGAAGCAGATAATAGCTGATATGAGGGCAACTGAGCAACAGTTAAAGGTAGCAAGAAGGCAGAGCAATGATCCGAATGAGATAGCAAGATATGATAGAGAATTAAAGAGATTAGCACAAGATATAGCTGTTGCAAGGAGAGAGCAGGTTGAAATGAATAGCGCATTAGAACAAGAGAAAACAAAACTAAAAGAAGTAGTAGAAGCACAGAAACAAAAAAATATAGAAGGAGGAAGAGCACAGGATATTTTTAAGAAGTTAGGCAACATAATGCTTGCAACATTTTCTGTTGGAGCAATAACTTCCTTTATAAAGAAGAGTATTGAGTTGTATGATATTCAAGCTCAGGCAAATACAAAGTTGTTAACTGCATTAAAGGGTAGAAAAGATATATATAATGATTTATCACGGCAAGCTATTGAACTGCAGTCAAAGACAAGATTTGGAGATGAAGAGATTTTAAATGTGCAAGCTGCATTAGCAAAGGTATTAGGAACTAATAAGACAGCTATAATAGAATTAACACCACTGGTATTAGATTTTGCTACGGCTCAAGGTATGGATCTATCAACGGCAGCAGAATTAGTAGCAAAATCAGTAGGCAGCAGCACAAATTCATTAAAGCGTTATGGTATAGAGATAAAAGGAACAAAAGGGAGCACAGAGAGACTGAAGAGCGCAGTAGAAGGATTAAACAGGCAAGTAGGAGGGCTGGCAGAAGCAGCGGCAAATACTGGAATTGGAGGTTTTATACAATTAAAGAATGCCTTTAGTGATTTTATGGAGACGATAGGAGAGGCAATATCATCTGGAGGATTAATAAGATTTTTAAATTGGGCGAAGGAATTGTTTGAAGTAAAGCTTAGTGAGAAATTAGAGCAAGAGAGGAGAGAATTAATATTATTGCAGACACAAATAAATGATACTAACATACCACAGGGAGAGAGAGTAAAATTAATTAAAAAATTAAAAGATATATATCCTGCATATTTATCTGACATAAA
>Ga0208824_1001906_pt1 | contig 17258 bp, 13 predicted proteins | sample AD_JPNTR3_MetaG_FD_184447 | JGI IMG/M metagenome (GOLD analysis project Ga0208824, IMG submission 184447) | Active sludge microbial communities of municipal wastewater-treating anaerobic digesters from Japan - AD_JPNTR3_MetaG (SPAdes) (version 2) | ecosystem: Engineered > Bioreactor > Anaerobic...
GCGGAGTGACACGCCGCCTGATGAATGCCTGGCATCTGGCGCTGTGGCAGGACCGCAGCCCTCCCCCAAAAAAATCTGTGTAATCTGTTGTGCCATCTGTGGATTAAAAAACCGAGCAGTGCAACTCCTAAATCCTAAATCCTACTTCGCGCACAGCGCGCCCCCTCTGTGAGAGAAAACAATTGCGGAGTGACAGCCCATCAGGAACTTGGTACCTTGGAAGTACTCGGAAGTACTCGTGGGACTTCTGCGGGGAGTGCCCGAGAAAATTGTGAAAAGGAGAAACGACCATGATCAGTGAAAAAATGACCCAGGCAATCAACGACCAGATCAACCGTGAATTTTACTCAGCCTTCCTCTATCTCGCCATGGCGAATGACGCGATGGACAAAGGATTTAAGGGCGCGGCACACTGGCTCACCCTTCAGTTCGAAGAGGAGCAGGAGCATGCGATGAAGTTCTCTGCATACCTGCAGGACCGGGGTGCCAAGGTCAAGTTGGCCGCGATGGATATGCCGAAGACCGAATGGAAAGACCTGCAGGCGATTTTCACGGAAGTGCTCGACCATGAGAAGCAGGTCACTGCTTGGATCAATGAGATCAATGCCCTCGCAATCGCCGAGAAAGACTATGCCACACAAAACATGCTGCGCTGGTTCATCGACGAGCAGGTGGAGGAAGAGGCTAGCGCGTCGGATGTGATCTGGATGCTTGAGATGAGTGCTGGATCAAAGGGTGCGCTCTTCATGGCCGACAAGACCTTGGGCGGTCGCAAGGACGACTGAATGAGAGTTCATGTTTTAAAGAGTTCTGAAGAGATGGCACGCGCTGCCGCCGCCGATGCGGCGGCAGTGCTCAGACAGGTACTGGCCGAGCGCGGTGAGGCACGCTTAATCGTGGCAACCGGTGCCAGCCAATTCGGTTTCCTGCAAGCGCTGACGCAGACGCCTGATATCGATTGGTCGCAGGTCACGGCGTTTCATTTGGATGAGTACGCGGGATTGCCGGTCACGCATCGTGCCAGTTTCCGCGCTTATCTGCGTGAGCGCCTTGTCGGCGCGCTACCGACCCCGCTGCGTGCCTTTGTCGAGGTCGATGGCGAGGCGGCGGATCTTGAGGCGGAGTGCGAGCGACTGAGACAGTTGGTCGACGCCGCGCCGATTGATGTCGCGTGCATAGGAATCGGCGAGAACGGCCATCTGGCCTTCAATGACCCGCCGGCCGATTTCGAGACCGATGCGGCGTATCTGGTTGTAACACTGGACGAAGCCTGCCGCCGCCAACAGGTGGGCGAGGGCTGGTTCGCGACGCTGGATGAGGTGCCCACACAGGCGATCTCGATGTCCATCCCGCAGATCATGAAGAGCCACCGCATCGTCTGCACCGTGCCGGATGCGCGCAAGGCCGCAGCCGTCAAAGGGGCCGTGGAAGGGCCAATCACGCCGCTCTGTCCGGCCTCGATCCTGCAACGCCACCAGGGATGCGCGCTCTATCTGGACAGCGATTCCGCTTCCGCACTACGCGCGGAAAGCATTTAGGATTTGGGATTTAGGATTTAGGAGTTTTCCTAATTCTTAACTCCTAAATCCTACCTGTCAACTCCACTCAGAGGCCGTCGCCGTCTTTTGTGAGCTTGAATTCGGCTTGCTTTGCGGCGCCGGCGGCATCTTTCCAACTCACGCGATAGGTGCCTTTGAAGCCGCGGAAGGCGACCTTGCCATTCGCGTCGGCCTTGAGCGTCAGGCGCGTCTTCCATTCGTCGTTGATCAGCTTGTTCAGCGCGTGGAAGGCCGGCTTGGGCTCCATGTTGCGCGTGAACAGGCCGGAAACCGAGGGCTCGCCCGGTGCGCCGCAATCATCCACCACGTTCCACCAAGTAATCCCCATCATCGGTTCCACGCTGAACCAGGTGCGGTAAAGGTTGCGCGTAAGCACCGCTTGGATCTGCATGCCGCGCGCGTCGTTATTGGGCGAGGTGATGGTGATCTCACTCAAGTGCAGCGGCAGACCGGCCTTGGCCAGCGTACCCATCGTGTCCCAGATCTGTTGCGGTGTGTTGATCGGCATGCCGATGGGCTGGCCGTCGGCCAGTTTCAGACAGGCCTCTGGATTGAACAGGTGCATCTGCGTACCCATGATGTCGATCCGACAGCCGCGCGCGCGCAGATCGTTGACTTGGCGCGTGTAGGCCTCGTTGTTCAGATAGTCGTTGATGTTGAGCATCACGTTTTTCGGGAAGATCGCGCCGACGGTCTGGAACGCCTGCCATGTGTAATCCCCCGGCATCAACCCGTAATGGCTTTTGCAGATCGCATCGCCCGGCACCATCAGGCCCCGGCTGAAATCGGTCGCGCTTTCATTGACCACGTCCCAACTGTGGATGCGGCCCTGATAGCGCTGCGCTAGTTCTGCCGCACGCTTTTCGAACAGGCGCTTCATCTCACGCGTGTAGACCGGGATCTGCTCGGCGATCTGCGCGGGGGTCAGCTTGGCCAGTCCTTCTTTTCCGAGCTTCTGGATTTTCTCCTTTTCGTCAGCCGGGCAGAATTTTTCGAACAGCCACTCCGGGTGGTGCCATCTGCGGTTGCCCCAGATGATCGGGTGGCCGTGCATACGGATGCCTTTGCTCTCGCAGAATGCGATCACGGGCTCGGCCGCCGGACGACGCCAGTGGGTCTCATTCTTCGGATCTTTGCTGGCGCTCCAATAGGCCGCAGAGTCGCGCTCCTCCGCTTGGAAACGGGGTTTACCGGGCTCTAGCTCAAATTTTTTCCAGTAGAATGCGAGCGTCGCCGAGTTGAACAGCGTGCCGTATAGCTCTTTGTATTTGCGGTTGCATTCGTCCGAACCGAGTTGGTCAAAGTTGAAGATATGCGCACCGAAGATAAACGCGTGCGATATCTGCTCGACCTTGACCTCTGCACCGGCCGGCACGCCGGGTAGCGTGAGGGTTGCATCCGCCTTGCGATGCTGGTCGATGCGGCGGTCGATCTCGCGTTGAGCCTCTGGGTTCCAGATCTTCCAGTAGGCATCACTCATCGCCGGGTTTTGATCTTGCGCCAACGTCAACGTCGCCGCCAGCACGCCCCATCCCATGACAACTGCATGTTTCTTCATTCGGTGTTTCTCCTTCATGATTCCTGTTTTCGACTAAATCCTACCCGTTAACTTCATGTTCAACGCGACCACTGCCGCTCAGCGTGAATCGTGCCATCAGAGCGGATACAACGGATCGCCAAACTACGTGCATCGGCATCAACGCGGATGACGGTCGCCTTCTCCAGCGGATGGGCACCGCCGATGAAGACCGGCCAGCGGAAACCGCGCGCGGTATCCGGGCAAGGCTCGACCAGTTCAGGTCTGTGGTTGTGTCCACTGATAACGGCATCGACGCGGCCTTTGTCAAACAGCGGCGCGAAACGCTCGCGCATGCGTCGCGCCCCGTGCCAGAGCTTCTCTTGCGGCACGCGCCAGTCCGGCGGGATGTGTACAACCACGAGCCGCCACGCTGCCTTACGGAAGGCCGGCGTCTCGATCTCGCGCGCAAACCAGTCGATCTGCTCCTCCATGTAGCGGTCGAAGTCCACCAGTCCGCTGTACTCCACGTTGGCATCAGGTTTGTCCTCGCCGCAATCGAGCAGCACCACACGTGCGGCACCGAAGGTCATGGCCGTGTAGTAGCGGTTGTCCGGCAGAGTCAGATAGCTCTTCAGCATGCGTGCCGCAGCCCCCCGCGTCTCGTGGTTGCCGCGCAGGAAAAAACAGGGAATCCCGCGCGCCGTGAACCAAGCCATCGGTTGCAAAAGATGTTGGACGATCTCCGCCTCGCTCTGCGGGTCCTGCAGCACGTCGCCGTTCAGAATAGCGAAATCGATCGGTGCGCCAGCTTGGTTCAGCAACGGCTGATAGAGTGACGTGCGATTGTGAATGTCATTGAAGACGATAAACGACACCGCACCGTTCGGGCGGGCCATCGCCGGCAGAAAACGCTCCTGTGAACGCACGGGCTCATCGAAGATCACCTTGTATGGCTTGAACGAGGAAATCGCACGTGAGCGAGCGCGAAAGCGGATCGGGCGCGTCGGATCGTAACCTTCGATGACCGCGCGCTGTGCAGTGCCGTTGGCCTGCCGCAGACCGTCTTCGGAAAACCAGGCTTCTTGCCAGACGACCGGTTGGCCGGTCTCGAAAGTTTGCGTCCACTCGACGACGCCATCAGCCGGTTGTGATGTCATCCACCCCACACCCAAGCGCCCCGCCCCCATGAGTTGCGCCCAGGGCTGAACCGCAATCACCCCTTGTGTTGCTTGCGCACGGATCGCGGCCAAGCCTTCAGCTTCCGTCGTAGCGCGCGCATTCTGTATCGTCGCCACTGCTGCGGTCAGACAGGCAACCAACACGTTCCATCGAAAATTCTTCATAGTTCTCTTTCCCTATCCCGTATTCAACCACAGCCGGGGATATCACTCAAACATAAAATCTGCAAAATGGTGTGGCGGACGTCAGCTGAAATAGGTATACTGCGGTCAAATGAACGACAAAGCATTAATTATCATTCCTACCTACGACGAACGGGAAAACGTGGAACCGATGGCCGAGGCTGTGTTGAAGCAGGTGCCTGAGGCTAATATCTTGTTTGTGGATGATAACTCGCCCGATGGCACAGGTGCGCTGCTGGATGAGATCGCGGCGCGCGAGCCGCGAGTTTTCGTGCTGCACCGAGCAGGCAAGGAGGGCCTCGGCCGCGCCTATATCGCGGGCTTTAAGTGGGCGCTGGAACGGGACTATGGCCTGATCTGCGAGATGGATTGTGACTTCTCGCATGATCCGGTGGTGTTGCCGCGCCTGCTCCAGACCGCGCGCGACGGTGCCGACCTCGTGCTCGGCTCGCGCTACATCGGCGGCATCCGCATCATGAACTGGCCGATGCACCGGCTGTTGCTCTCGACCGGCGCGGGGCACTACGTAAGGATTGTGACCGGCATGCCGATCACCGACCCGACCGGCGGCTTTAAATGTTTCCGGCGCGCGGTGCTGGAGGCGATCGACTTGGACAGAATCACCTCTAACGGCTACTCTTTCCAGATCGAGATGACGCACTCCGCATGGATGAAGGGCTTCAAGGTGCAGGAAATCCCGATCGTGTTCGAAGACCGACGCGCGGGATACTCTAAGATGCGGGCCAACATCGCGACTGAGGCCATGCTGATGGTGCTGCGGCTGTGGGCACGCTGCGGGTTCCGGCGCTCTCCGAGGAAACCCCGCGATTGAAAACCCGATCGAAATGGCCGTGGTTGCGTGCGCTCCGTCCCGCGCAGTGGATGAAGAACGGGATCGTGCCGGCGGCTTATTTCTTCGCCAGGTGGGATCCCAGCCAAAGTACGCACGTACAGGGTGTGCGGCCGCTGTTGCTCGAGGCGGCGGCGGTGGCCTGTTTTTGCGCGGTCTCCAGCGGCATCTATCTGGTCAATGATTTGCGCGACCGCGAGGCGGACCGCATGCATCCGGTAAAACGGTTACGCCCGTTGGCGGCAGGCGAGATTCAAGCGCTTCCCGCCGGGGTGGTCGCCGCGCTGCTGCTGGCGGCGGGTATGGCCGGGGCACTGGCCTTGCCGGGCGCGTTCAGTGCAGTATTGGGCAGCTACCTCTTGATGCAGATCGTCTATACCTTCGCACTGAAGCGTATCCCGTATGTTGACGTGTTTGTGATCGCACTCGGTTTTGTGTTGCGGGCAATCGCCGGAGCGAGCGTGCTGGAGGTACGTATTTCGCCATGGCTACTACTCTGCACCTTCCTGCTGGCCCTCTTCCTTGCGCTCTGCAAGCGACGCCACGAGAAGGTGTTGCTGGAGGACGAAGGAACGCAACACCGTGAGGCCTTGGCAGGCTACGACCGTCATCTGCTCGATTTGCAGATCGGCATCACCGCCGCCGCCACGCTGGTTTGCTATGCGATGTACACGCTCTCCGAGGAGACGGTCCGCCGCTTCGGTACCGACCGCCTCGGCTTGACGATCCCGTTCGTTGTTTTCGGCCTGTTCCGCTATCTGGAACTGGTCTACCGCAAGAATGAAGGCGGAAGTCCAGAAAAGGTTTTGCTGACCGATCGCGTCTTGATCGCGACGATCGTTGGCTATCTGTTGACCGCGCTGGTGATCTTTTTGAAGATCCGCGCGTAAACCTATACTAATCCACTGGAGTATCCATGAGAACACGCAACATGTTGATGCTTGCCGTGATCGCGGCGGCCGTCTATTCCGGTCGTGCGCATGCGGCCGTAGCCGAAGGCGAAAACCTGCTGATCAACGGGACGTTCGAGGCCGAGCAGGTCGAGTTTCCTGAGTTCTGGACACCGAGCAACATGAAGCAGGTGCGTTTTCTGCGGACTGGTGGCCCCGAAGGGAAAATGGCCGCCGTGGTGCTCGATGCCGGAACGGAAGGCAGTGATTCGCTGAGTGTGCGCCAGCAGGGTCTACAACTGGTGCCCGGAGGGACCTACCGGTTCAGCGCCAACATCCGCACCAAGGGCTTCAAAAGCCGGCACGCGGGCTTGGTCATCCATAACAGAGGCTGGTTCCGCGATAACGGGATCAAGGCCCTGCCCGCCGATTCGGAGTGGACGCGGCACCAAGTCGAGTTCACGCTGTTTCCGTCGGAAAATAACGAGTACGGCGTGGCCTGCTTCGCGCAGAGTCCAACCGGCGAGTTGGCAATAGCGGACGTGCGGCTGGAAGCGCTCAGCGCGGAGGCGCGCGCAGGTTCCAAATCGCAGATGGCGTGGGTCAATGAGCCGCGCTTGGTGCCGATCGAGCCGCTGCTGAATCAGATCCCGCTCCAACGGCCGGAGTTGACCCTAACCTTTTACGGTGTGCTGCCTGAATCAACCGAGGCATACGAATGGGAGATGGAGATCAAGGGGCGTCCGATTCCCGTCCAACGGCTGGCGGCCACGGCCAAACGGTTGAGCGTGCCGCTGACGGGGCTGGCGTGCGGGGATTACCAGTTGCGGGCTTTGTTGCGCCGCAAGCAGGGCGGCGAGACCGTTATGGAGCGCGTTTTCCCGATCAGCGTGGTGGATCAGCCGGAGCTCGATCTCAGCGGAATCAAACCGCTCAACACGCTGGTTGCGGAGCTGCTGGAGCGCCCGCTCGCGCCGGAAGCCGCGCCGCAGCACTTTACCTTCGTGCGGCCGCGCGACGGCTGGATTTTCGTGTCGGTCTCGGGCAGTGCGGAGCAGCCGGCCGCCGAGGTGACGGCGACGCTCGACGGCGCTGCGTTGCCGTTGTGGTCGCACCAAGGTTGTCGCGAGGCGTTCCGCCTGGTCACGCGCGGTGCGCATCAACTCACCGTCAACGGCGCGCGCCCCGGCATGCGGCTGCGCGTGAATGCGATTCCGGAGATTTTCAACTATCCGCCGTGTGTAAATCCGGTGGTGCCGGAAAACGGCGCTTACGACTGGGCCTTCATGAAACGCCATGTGCTGCATGCTGTGACGACGCTCAACGGCGGCAACCTGCCGGGCGAGGCGCTGTCCGAGGCTAAGGCGCGCGGCCTGCTCTGGCTGGCCAATTTCAATGTCGCGCCGGTGGATGATCCGGTCGCCCTGCGGGAACGGATGGCGGCGCATGCCGGCATGACGCAGCCGCGTTACGACGGTATCACCAGCGACGAACTCTTCTTCGGACGCATCACGATCGACCACTACACTCAGGCACTCTGGAGCTTGCCCAACCCAGAAAACCGCCGGGTTTATACGTGGATCGTCGGCAAGCCCGGCATCTCCTCGCTGCACACCGATTTCATGTCGGCCTGTCTGAACGCCTCGCACAGTCGCGGCCGGTTGTTGTATGAGGCGTACTGCCACCCGCAGGAAGACGAGCGCGCCGCCGCTGCGTACCTCGACAACATGATTGCCGAAACCATGCGTCGCTTCAACGTCTATCTGCCGGGAGCCGCCGCAGGCAGCGGGATCATCTTCGGGAACTTCAACCAGCTTCCCGTGTTGTCGCTGGAACACAACCCCGCCGTGGACTTCAAGGTTTTTCTCGACATGCAGGTCAATCTGGTGGCAAACGATCCGGTATTCGAGGGCTTGGCGACGATCGGTTACTGGGGCACCTATTACGGCGACGAAGAGATGGCGCGCTGGTCGTTTGAATTGATGCGCCACTACGCGGTCGAGGGGCGTCGCGACCGGCTGTCGGAGCGCTACGGTTTCCGCTATCGACCAGAACTGGTGGTGAATGGCGATTTCACCGACGGGCTGACCGGCTGGGAGGTGGCACCCGCCGCCGAAGGGGCGGTGCGCGCCGAGACACTGGCAGGTTACGGCAAGAACAGCCAAGGGCGTTGGGGAGCGGGCAAGGCGGGCGACACCTTCTGTCTGTTGACGCGCCAGCCGAACGGCACCAACCGCGTCAGCCAGACGGCACGCGGCCTGACGCCGGGCAAGCTCTATTGCCTACAGTTTGTCACCGCCGACCACATCGACGTCGTGAAGAAGCACTTCAATCCGCGCCGCTACGGGATTGAGGTGGAGATGCCGGGCGTCGAGCGCGATGCGGCACGCAGCTTCGTGCATATCGACCGGCGCAAAGGCGGGCGATACGCGCACAATGACAACGTGGCCAAGGTCAACCTGCACCGCATCGTGTTCCGGGCCACGGCACCGACACTCACGCTCGTTTTCCACGATGCGTCGGCCACTCCCGGCGAAACGCTGATGCTGAACTTCGTGCAGATGAAGCCCTACCGGGAGTAGTTCTGTGGGCGGCGTTTACGCCGCTGCGGCCTGAAACAGAGACCGCCTTCCGCGCAACGCGCGAAAGGCGGCTCGTAGCGATATGGGCTAAACTAATGCACTAACGAACTAATGCACTAGCTAAGGCTACTCCTTATCGAAGCCCTTGCCCGCCAGGTACTCAAGCACCTTGCCGACTGACGTCAGCTTCTCGGCGTCCTCGTCCGGGATCTCGGCACCGAATTCCTCTTCGAACGCCATAATCAGCTCGACAGTGTCCAGCGAGTCCGCGCCCAGATCGTCAATGAACGAAGCCTCCGGTGTGACCTGCTCGGCGTTGACGCCCAGTTGCTCTACGATAATCTCTTTGACCCGCTCTTCGAGTTTGCTAGCCATTTGTTTCTCCTTGACCTAGTTTCTCTTGCTTGTTTACACAGTTGCGGCACATGCCGCGCCAATTCATCACATGACCATGCCGCCGTTGACGTGCAGCGTCTGTCCGGTCATGTAGCTCGACTGTTCCGAGGCGAGGAAGACCACCGCGTTCGCGATGTCTTCGACGGTCCCGAAACGGCCCAGCGGGATCCGCGACAGGTACTGTTTGCGCACGTCCTCTGACAGCGCGTCGGTCATTTTCGACGAAATGAATCCCGGGGCGATCGCATTCGCCCGGACGCCACGCGACGCCAGTTCATTGGCGGTGGACTTCGTCAGGGCGATCACGCCGGCCTTGGAGGCCGCGTAGTTCGCTTGTCCGGCGGTGCCGATGACGCCGCTGATCGAAGCGATGTTGATGATCGCCCCGCTCCGCTGCTTCATCATGTGCTTGGCCACGGCACGCGAGAACAGAAAGGTACCCTTCAGGTTCACGCGCAGAACCGCATCCCAATCGTCATCCGACATACGCACCAAGAGCGTGTCTTTGGTGATCCCGGCGTTGTTGACCATAATGTCAACCTTGCCGAATACCTTGATCACCTCATTGATGCAGGCGTTGACCGCTTCGCTGTCGCCCACGTCCACCGCCAACGACAAGGCCTTGCGGCCAAGCCCTTCGACGATGCCCGCAGTCTCGGCGAGCCACTCCGCCTGCAAATCACAAAGCGCCACGTCGGCGCCTTCCTGCGCCAATCGTTTGGAGATCTCCTGACCAATACCGCGCGCAGCGCCGGTCACGACCGCCACTTTTCCTTCAAATACTGCCATGATAATTTCCTTCGTGCAAAGTGTTAAGCTTCGCAAACTGCGGCCGCCGCGTCAAGCGATGCCGTGTCGGCCACGTTCTGTGTGGTCACGCTCTTGTCGATGCGCCGGATGAGTCCAGAGAGCACTTTGCCGGGGCCGAACTCAACGAATGTCGTGACGCCGTCCGCGATGGCGTGGCGCACGCAGTCGTACCAGCGCACGGACTCGGTCACCTGCCGCAGCATCGCCTCTTTGATGGCGGCCGGGTCACTGCTGTGCGGCGCGCCACTGACATTGGCGAGCACCGGCAGCGTCGGCGCACTGAACGTGATGTCCGCAATGACATCCGCGAGTTTGGTGCGGGCTGAGGCCATGAACGGGGAGTGGAAGGCACCCGCGACATTCAGCGGGATCGCCTTGACGCCTAGCTCGGCGGCGACCGTGGCGGCCGTGGCGACACCGGTCTTGAGACCGGAGAGCACGATCTGCGAGTCGGAGTTGATGTTGGCCACCGTAAGGCCAGCCCTATCACAAATCGTTTGCAACTGCTCATCCGAGGCACCCATGATGCTGATCATGCCGGTGGCCTGCTCTTCGCACGCCTGCTGCATAAAACGCCCGCGCGCCTCAAGCACCGTCAGCGTCGACTCAAAATCCAGCACCCCCGCGATATGCAGTGCGGTCCACTCGCCGAGGCTGAGACCAGCGGCCATCGCGAACTCCACTTGCGGATAACGCGCGCGAAACGCCTTGAAGGCGGCCACGCTGACCGTAAAGATCGCAGGCTGGCAGACATTCGATTTCGTCAACTCTTCTGCGGGGCCTTCGAAACAGATCTTGGTGAGATCAAACCCCAGCACCGCGTTGGCGCGGGTGAAGAGTTCTGCGATCCCGGCATCCGCCGCGAAGTCGCTGCCCATGCCGGGAACCTGCGCCCCCTGACCTGCAAATATGCACGCTTTTTTACTCATGCTACTGCTCCTCTTGACGCCATCCAATCAACCAAAGCCACCCTCCGGCGTCGTTTGAGGTCGCGCAGTTTGACATATTTCGGAAAATTGTCAAATTGAAAACCCCTGACCTCAAGAAACAAACGCTAGCTTATCACACGCCCCCGACCCGTGGCGACAGGAAAGTAACGCCCTCTGGAAGGAGGATTTAGGATTTAGGAGTTAGGAGTTTTGTGGGCGGCGCGAACGCCGCCGGGCTTCCGGCACTGCGGGTGCTGCGGGTGCTGCTCCGCACCAGGCTGTCATTTGGCGGCGTTCCACGCCGCCCTCGCCCGCAGTCCCCGCAGGAACGGCAGTTCCGGCTGCCCCCAAAAAATCTGTGCTAATCTGTGCCATCTGTGGATGAAAAACCCGAGCAGCGCTAACTCCTAAATCCTAAATGCTAACTCCTAAATCACCATTCTTTCGCGCTGTGCGCGAAAGAATGGTGGGCGCGGAGGGAGTCGAACCCTCACGCCTCGCGGCACAGGAACCTAAATCCTGCGTGTATGCCAATTTCACCACGCGCCCGTAATGTGTTGCGCCCCTTTATACAAAATTCGATGGGGTCAGTCTACATAGTACTTCTTGATCAGCGTCTCAAAGTGCGGATCGTTTGCCACGTCGAGGATGCGCATTTCGCGCCGTGCGTTCTCCACTGAGTCGGAGGCATGCGCGGCGTTGACCATGATGTTGGTACCGAACTCGCGGCGGATCGAGCCGGGACGCGCCTTGGTCGGATCCGTAGCGCCCAGAATGTCGCGAATCTTGGCCACCGCATCGGGGCCCTCGTACACGATCGCCAGGCACTCTTCGGTGCCGGGCAGGGTGCGCTCCTCGGGCAGACAGTTCGAAGGACGGCGCCCGGTCATGAACTCCACGATACTCTCGAACTCGCGCTCGGCAAAGGAGGGCGCCAGCATGTCGCACAGGTCATCGAGCGGCGCGGCATCCACCGGGAAACCGAACTCACGCGACAACGCCTGCGCGGCGCGGTCCGCCGCGAATTTCTTGAAGACCTTCTTCAGCCCCTCACGCACCGGCCCGTAAAACTCTTCGGCTTGCGCCACCGACATAGAGAACTTTTTCACGCCCACGATGCGCAGACCTGAGTTCGAGAGCAAATCCATGATGTTGCCGGCGCGCAACGACGGCTGACGCCAGTTGTCCGGCTTGAGCATCACCAGCGTCTCCTGCACGTCAGCGCCGCCCGGCACGTCCAGCGCACCGCGTACGATGCCGGCTTGCGACGCGAGATGCGGTAGCCACATACGCAGGATGTCGCCCACGACCTTCTGGGAAGGACCGACCATCACCGCCGGCTCAAAATATTCGACCTCGCCGGTCGTCGGATTACGCACCAAGTCACCGTAGGTGTCACGCACGCTCTGCCCGCTACCCCACTGCTGACGGATGGAGCCGGTGACATCGAAAATCTTGCGAATCGCATCGTCGCCCTCGAAGAGCAGCAGCATCGAGCGGTGCGGACGGCCGATCGCGGCGTCCGGCGTGTAGAAACGCCGCACATAATTCGCAAGAAGCGCGCACTTTTCCGGGTCGTCCGGATCGTAGGTCTCCAGATAGGTGGCGAACTCGTTGACCAGTTCAGCCGACGCCCCGACAACACGCGCGCCGACCAGCTTGAGATCGGTACGCACGAGATAGCGCGCGATAATACCGCCGGTACGCGATTTGCGGATCGGATACGGGTTGATGAGGACAAACGCCAGTTCCTTCGCCATGGCTACGCTTTCCTTTCACTTTGTTTCATGGTCTGCAGGATGCTGATCGTTCCCATGACGATCAACGCGATCGACATCACGATCAGGATGCCGGTCGTCAGCGTCATGACGCCCCCGGCCTTAAAGCCGTCCGCCTGCCAAGCCCGCGCGTTGCGCAAGAAGAGGGTAATGACCGCCGAGCCGCTGGTGGCCATCATAAAGAGCATCGGTAGTAGCGTGAGAGCGAGCGGGCGCTTGTGGCGCAGCAGCCACAGACTGCACCCGAGCAGCGTCAGCGCGGCGAGCAATTGGTTGGACGAGGCAAAGACCGGCCAGATGCTCTTCGCCCCGCCGCCGAGCAACAACCAACCGGCGGCGACCACCGCAATCAGCGTGGCGATATAGCGGTTAGAGAAGAACGCCTGAACCGCAGGCAACGCCGGCGCGGCAGTGGCCGGAGATGCGTTTTCATCCGATTGCCCGCGCGGCAGGAAAAGCTCTTGCCAGGTGAAGCGCGCCAGACGCGTGGCCGTATCGAGCGTCGTCATCAGAAAAGCCGCCAGCGCCAGCGAGATAAAAACGACACCCGCACTGTGCGGCAACCCCAGTTTGTCGGTGAAACTCGCAACGCCGCCGGCAAACAGCTTGACCGCGCCCTGCTCTTTCAGCGCCGCCGCGTACTCGCCCTGCGTCATCACACCAACCGCGACCAGCGCAATGATCGCCAGCACCCCTTCGATCAACATGCTGCCGTAAGCCACCGGTCGGAGGTGGCGCTCGCTGTCTATCTGCTTGGCGGTCGTGCCCGAGGCCACCAATGCGTGGAAGCCGGAACACGCACCGCACGCCACGGTCACGAACAGCAGCGGAATCAGAGGATCGGAGCGGCCGCTCGACGGGCTCACCGCATGCCAGCCGGTAAAGGCGTCCAGATTCAACATCGGTCGTGCCACCAAGATACCGACAAAACCGAGCACCATCATGGCGTAGAGCAGATAGGAGTTGAGGTAGTCGCGCGGCTGTAGCAGCAGCCACACCGGCAGCACCGAGGCCGCAAAGCAATAGGCCAGCAGTACCACCACCCAGATCTGCCGGGCGACCGCTACTTCGCAACCCAGCAGTTTGACCAAATCAAGCGGGATCAGTGTGCCGAAATAGACGCAGGCAAAGGTCAGCGGTACAAAGATCAGCGAACCGACCAAGATGCTCATGCCGCCCCGATAAACCAGACGCCCGAAGCCAATCGCCAGCGCGATAAACAGCAACGATGCCGTGGCGACGGCCGGGATCTCGACAAAAGTTTCGGCCACGATGCGCAGAAACTCAGCCACAACCAGAACCAGCGTGAACCAACTGAAAAAGAGGAAAAGCATCCGCCCCCAATAGCCCATCAGCGACTCGATCACCGTGCCGATCGAACGCCCCTGATGGCGGATCGAAAGGAACATCGCGGCCAGATCATGCACCGACCCGATGAGGATACAACCAAACACAACCCAGAGCGCCACTGCCACCCAGCCGAATTGCGCCGCCAGCACCGGCCCGACAATCGGCCCGGCACCGGCGATACTGGCGAAATGGTGGCCGAACAAGATTGCGGGGTGCGTCGGCACATAATCCACGCCGTCGCGCAGCGTATGCGCGGGCGTCGGTCGCGCGGGATCAACTCCGAGCACCCGTTCAACGATGCGCCCGTAAAAATGATACGCGAGATAAAACAGCACACAAGAACCGACAAGCAGCAAAGCCCCGTTCATGGTTTTTTCCTTTCGTAGCGATTTGTATTTGAGCTTATCGCTTCCGCTAGAGGGTGTCAACCAGCACTCTGTTACCGCATCCGCGCGTTACCGGATTGACGGAAGGCGCGTGAACATGCGAAACTGACTATCAATGGGGTCGGAGATCGCCGACCCGGAGGAGTTTGTTCGATGGCTGGTGAAGAGTTGACCCCGATGATGCGTCAGTATCGACGCATCAAAGCGGAGTTGCCGGACGGCGTGATCTTGCTGTTCCGCCTCGGGGATTTCTATGAGATGTTTTTTGAGGATGCGTGTACGGCAGCGCCGATCTTGGGCGTGGCCCTGACTCAACGCTCTGGAACCCCGATGTGCGGCGTGCCCTACCACGCCATCGATGCCTACCTCGCTAAGTTGATCCGCGCTGGCAAGAAGGCCGCAATCTGCGACCAGATGGAAGACCCTTCCAAGGCCAAAGGGCTCGTGCGCCGCGAAGTCACCCGCGTGGTCACCCCCGGAACCGTCACCGAGGATGAGATACTCGACGCGGCTCGCAACAATTACATTGCCGCGATCTATGTCGGCAAAAAGCTGGGACTGGCCTTGCTGGATCTCTCGACCGGTGCCTTCACGGTGGAAGCCGTGCCCGATGACGACGCGCTGGCCGATCTGCTCAAGCGCTACGCGCCCAGCGAGTGCCTGATCGGACGCGAGGCGCTCGCCGACCCGCGTATACAGCGTGTCCGTGCTGCAGGCGCACTCAGCACTGTCACCGATATCGACGACTGGACGTTCGAGTATGACTGCGCCTGCGACCGCCTGCTACGTCACTTTCAAGTGCACTCGCTCGAAGGCTACGGTTGCGAGGGCGTGGCCGAACTGGTCGGTCCGGCCGGTGCGCTGCTCCGTTACGTCAACGAAGAGTTACGGCACGCGGTCAGTCACGTCCGCGCCCTGCATGTGCGTCACGCCGATGCTTTCCTGACGCTCGATGAAAACACCTGCGTCAACCTCGACCTGATCCCCCAGCGTGGTAAGCCACAGGAGACAACGCTGCTCGGTGTACTCAACAACACGCAAACGCCAATGGGCGCGCGTCTGCTGCGCACGTGGATGATCCGACCGCTTCGTCAGGCACCCGCCATCAAGGCGCGGCTTGATGCGGTCGAATGCCTGACCTGCCAGCGTCTGGTCTTGAACGACCTGCGCGAAAAGCTCGCGCAGATACGCGATCTCGAACGGCTCATCGCGCGTATCGACTCGGGACGCGGCAACGCGCGCGACGTAAGAGCACTGGCGGCATCGCTGTTGCCGGTACCCGCACTGCGCGAGCGCTTGGAGCAAACGACCGACGCCCTGTTGCGCGAGACCGCCGCGCAGCTCCACCCCCTGCCCGATCTGGTCACGCTGATTGAGCGTGCTATTGCCGACGAGCCGCCGGTCAGTCTCAAGGACGGCGGTATCATCCGCGCCGGCTACAACGCGGAATTGGACGAGTTGCGCGCGCTGGCTTCGGAAGGCCACGACTGGCTCGCCAAATATCAAGCCAGCGAGCAAGAGCGTACCGGCATCAAGACTCTCAAGGTGCGCCACAACAAAGTTTTCGGCTTCTTCATTGAGGTCTCCAAAGGCCAAGCCGGTGCCGTGCCGCCGGAGTACGAGCGACGCCAAACGCTGGTCAATGCCGAGCGCTTCATTACGCCGGAACTAAAGACCTACGAGCAGAAGATTTTTGGTGCGCAGGAGCGCTCCACCGCGATGGAGTTCGAGCTGTTCTGCGCGCTACGCGAAGAGGTCGTGGCGCACACCGCAGCCGTGCAGGAGACCGCCGACGCACTGGCGCAAGCGGATGTGTTAGGCTCGCTGGCCGACCGCGCCCTCGCCCTTGGTTATGTGCGTCCGGAAATCACCGAGGACAACACACTGGAAATCCGCGACGGCCGCCACCCGGTGATCGAGCAACTGCCCGACGCCGAGCAGTTCGTGCCCAACGATGTCCTGCTCGACTGCCAACGCAACCAGATCATGCTGATCACAGGGCCGAACATGGCGGGCAAGTCCACCTTCATCCGGCAGGTCGCGCTGATCGCGATCATGGCGCATATCGGCTCATTCGTGCCGGCGAGCGCCGCGCGTATCAGTCTGCTGGACCGCGTTTTCACGCGTGTCGGCGCGGGCGACGATCTCGCGCGCGGCCGCAGTACTTTCATGGTCGAGATGCAGGAGACCGCCAACATCCTCAACAACGCCACCGCCAAAAGTTTGATCGTACTGGATGAGATCGGACGCGGCACCAGCACCTTCGACGGCATCAGCATCGCGTGGGCGGTCGCCGAATATCTGCACAACACGCCCTCTGTCAAGGCCAAGACCCTTTTCGCCACCCATTACCACGAACTCACCGACTTGGCCATCACGCTGAACGGTGTCAAAAACTACACGGTGCAGGTGCGCGAACACGGGGAGTCGATCATCTTCTTGCGGCGTATCGCGCCTGGCACGGCGGACAAAAGCTACGGTATTCACGTGGCGCGCTTGGCCGGTATGCCGGATGAAGTGGTGGAGCGTTCGCGTGAGATCCTCGCCAATCTCGAAGAGAACGATCTGGAGGCAGGCATGCCGAAACTCGCACGGCGCAGCAGTCGTAAGAGCACCGATGCGCCGGGGCAGCTCATGCTCTTTTGACAGGGACGTGCAGCCTTGGTTTTTTAGCCGGAATGAGTCAGATTTATTTTTGACATGATTGACATGATTGACATGATTTGGAGGGCGAGTGTCCCCACGAGCCGCCGGAGCAAGCAATGGAGGGCGAGTGTCCCCACGAGCCGCCGGAGCAAGCAATGGAGGGCGAGTGTCCCCACGAGCCGCCGGAACAAGCAATGGAGGG
>Ga0208824_1001909_pt1 | contig 17224 bp, 17 predicted proteins | sample AD_JPNTR3_MetaG_FD_184447 | JGI IMG/M metagenome (GOLD analysis project Ga0208824, IMG submission 184447) | Active sludge microbial communities of municipal wastewater-treating anaerobic digesters from Japan - AD_JPNTR3_MetaG (SPAdes) (version 2) | ecosystem: Engineered > Bioreactor > Anaerobic...
CGGCGCCGGAGTTCCGCGAGGGGGGGCTGGTGATGACACAAGAGCACGGGGGGAACAGAGACCATGTGATACGCGTCCTGGCTGCGGGGGGCCACGTCCTGGCCCTGGCCGCCCTCACGACGGGCCTGGTGGGGGAGGCGCGGGTCCTCCACGGGACCTCGCCGACGGCCACGGCGGCCCTCGGGAGGGCACTGACGGGCGGGGCCCTCATGGCGGCCCTCCTCAAGCGGGGCCAGCGCCTGGCCCTTAAGATCGAAGGGGGGGGACCGCTGGGCAAGATCATCGTCGAGGCCGACCGGGACGGGTCGGTGCGTGGTTTTGTGGATCACCCCGAGGTCGAGCTGCCCGCCCGGGCGGGGAAGATCGACGTGTCCGGCGCCGTGGGCAGGGACGGTTTCCTCACCGTCATCAAGGACCTGGGCATGAAGGCGCCGTACAACGGCGTCGTGAGTCTCCGGACGGGCGAGATCGCCGAGGACCTGGCCTACTATTTCGCCGAGTCGGAACAGATCCCCACCGCCATGGGACTGGGGGTCTATGTGGAGGCGGACGGAGCGGTGGGGGCCGCGGGGGGGTTCCTCGTACAGACCATGCCCCCCGTGGAGGAAGAGATCGTGGAGGGCCTCATCGCCCGCATCGGCGGGATGGACCCCGTGACGACCAACCTGCGGCGTGGTGCCTCACCCGAAGAGATCCTCAAGATCATCCTGGGCGGGCTGGAGTACCATGTCCTCGAGGAGAACCCCCTGACTCTGCGCTGCAACTGCGACCGCCCGCGGATCGAGCGGGTCGTGCTGTCCCTGGGGGAAAAGGAGATCGCCTCCCTCATCGAGGATCCCGGTTTCGCGGAGGTCTCCTGTACCTTTTGCCGCTCGTCCTACCGCCTCGAGGCCCAGGACCTAAGGAGGCTCTTGGAGGAGGCCCGCGGCGGGCGCGAGGAGGCGCCGCCTCGCCCAAAACGCTAATTTTCAAGACCTGACCCCGATGGGGGTGCGAGGGGTTTGACAAGACGACAAATACACGCCCCGCGGCGGTGGCCTGGTCTTGTCCCCGGGAGGGGCACGCCGCCGCCCAAGGGCGGGAAAGGGGAGGTGTCTTATGAAAAGAAGGTTCAAGGTCCAAGGTTTTTCGTCTCTCCTGTTTGTTTTCATCCTTTTGTCGGCCCTCACGGCGTCGCCCCTGTGGGCGGGCGAGGGGGCCAAGTTCGCCTCGGCCTACCTGAAGAAGGAGCCGATCCCGTCTTACGACCCCAATTTGACGATGGATCAGGCCATGAAGATCCAGGCCGAGTTCGTGGAGGCCCTGAAACCCGCCTTCGGCAAGGTGGTGGGCTACAAGGCGGGTCTCACGAACCCCAACGTCCAGAAGGCCTTCGGCGTCACGGCCCCCGTGAGGGGGACCCTCTTGGAGAAGATGATCCTCAAGAGCGGCGCCGAGGTGCCCGCGGCCTTCGGGGCCCGACCCCTCTACGAGGGAGACCTCATCCTTAGGGTGAAGGGCTCGGGGATCAACAAGGCCAAGACCCCCGAGGAGGCCCTGAGGTACATAGACGCCGCCGTTCCCTTCATCGAGCTGCCCGACCTGGCCTTCGCCAAGGAGGTGAAGATCAACGGGCCCGCCATCACCGCCGTGAACGTGGCGGCCCGCCTGGGCGTCGTGGGGGATCCCATCCCCGTGAAGGCGAACAAGGAATGGCTGGAGCGCCTGAAGAACTTCAAGCTCCAGATCTATGACGACAAGGGGCAGATGCTCATCGAGGGCCAGGGGAGCGCCCTCCTGGATCACCCCCTGAACGTGGTCCTCTGGATCCGCGACTCCCTCAAGGCCGAGGGGAAGAGCCTCAAGAAGGGCGATCTCCTCTCGCTGGGGACCATCACCAAGCTGACGCCCACGGCTCCCGGCACGACCATCCGGGCCCGCTACGTCGGTCTCGATCCCCGGGGGCCCGTCGAGATCACGGTCAAGTTCAACTGAGGGGTCAGGAGGGGGCGCGATCAGGCGCCCCCTCCCCCAAAACGCTAATTTTCAAGACCTGACCCCGGGTGCCCGGGGGCGCAGGTCACCGCGAGGATCCGGATCCCGAGGCGGCCCACGACGCGGCCGAGGGGGAGGAAGGATGACCAGTCCGGGCCCTCCACGAGCTTGATGTGGGTGGCGTCCGCCGGTACCTGGCCGAAGGTGGGGTCGACGGCCACCCAGCCTCCCGCGTGGCTCTCCGCCCAGCTGTGGTAGAGGAAACCGTGGCCCTCGAGGTAGACGACACCCCCGACGAGGCGGGTCGGGATGCCGACGGACCGGGCCAGGGCGGTATAGAGGAGGGTGTGGGCCTGACACTCCCCCTTGCGGGTCGTAAGGACCTCGAGGGCCGAGAAGGCGTCCACGGCCTCGTCCTTGATCTCCCGGGCCACCCAGGCGCAGAGGCGCTCGATCTTCTCGCGGGGACCCGTCACGCCGGACGTGATCTGAGCCCCAAGGCGCCTGATCTCGGGATGGCGGCTCTCGATCTGGACGTGGGGGGCCAGGCAGGAGCGGAGCGTCTCCTCCGTCGGGGGCCCCCCGCCGGGGAAGGGGCGGCGCCGCGTGTGGACCGAGAAGACCCGCTCGCCGTTTTGCCTTTCCTCGGCGACCTCCTGGTGGGCCCCCTCGGGGGGCCTGAGGTCCCCGGGGAGGCCCGAGAGGATCACCCTCATCTCCTCCGCCCCGCGGGGGCAAGGCACGCCCCGTTCCGTCCGGATCAGGCTGAAATCGAGGATCACGTCTTTCTTGGCCAAGGAGGAGGCGACGAGGTATCTCTTCGCCTCCTCCTCGTCCTCCCGATGGGTGATCAGGACGCCCCCGAGGCCGAACTCCATCTCCGTCACCCCCTCGGGGGCGATCCAGGTGGTCGCCTCGTAGCCCCCCATCCTCGTCTCCACCCGGAAGGACTCCCGCAGGCCCAGGGCGGGCGCCCTTTCGAAGCGGACGACCTCCTGTTCCACGTCGTAGACCTGGACCGTCTGGGGTTCGAAGACGCGATAGCGGTAACGGGCGCCCACGGCCAGGCCGCGGAGGGGCGGATAGAGATTGACGGCCGAGGCGGGGAGGACCTCGCCCGCCACCGCCAGGGTGTTCTCCTGTATCCCCCCCGGCCCCTGGACACGGACGAGGAGGTTTCCCCCAGACCGTTCTCCTTCAAGGGTCAGGGTCTTGTCGTCCAAGGTCTGGACGTACCGAAAGGAGAGGAGGTTGAGATCCCTGTCCACGGTCTCTTCGGACCGCAGGTGGACCCGGCGCTGGAGCCCCAGGAAACGGATCACCATCTGGAGTTCCGAACGGAGGAGGAACCGGCGGCCGTCGGGGAGGGGGGTGACCGAGAGGCGGGAGAAGCCCACCTTCTCGCCGTTGAATACGATCCCGTACCAGAGTTCCTTTCCCGACAGTTCTCCCGGGGAGGCCAACTTGACCGTCCCGGAAGGCGCCCGGAGGGCCTGTAGGTAGAAGGGGGCGCAGGCGGCGAGGGATAGAAGGATCAACAGGACCGCCGGGAGGATAAAAAACCGCCTTCTCGCGGGGCCGATCGAAACGGCGGTCTCCCCTTTCCCGACCCTGGCCGTCACGGCGAGAAGGCGAGATGGCGAACCTTGTCGACCCCCGCCCAGGCGAAGAAACAGGCGAAGACCGCCAGGAAGCTGGCGCAGAAGGCGATCACGCCGCGGTAGAGGCCGTCGGAGAGGAAGCGCCGACCCCCCGCCACGGCCGCGGAGAGGAGGGAGTACCAGGCCAGGTCCGCCAGGATGTGACCCGTAAAGAAGGCGGCAACCCCCGGCGGACCGTAACGGGAGGCGTAGAGGATGTAGCCCGTCCCGACGGTGGCCCACCAGATGAACCAGTAGGGGTTTGCCAGGCTCAGGAGGATGCCGCTGACGACGGGGTGGTGCCTCATGACCGGCCCTTGCGCCGTCGATAGTTGCAGTCCCGGGAGGGAACGGAACATGCCCACGGCCATCCACAGGAGGATGGCGGCGCCGACGAGGGCCGTGAAGGCGAAGAAGGCCCCGGAGCCCATGAGGGGGGCCAGGCCGAGGAACAGGGCGGCGATGAGGGCCGCCTCGAGGAGGGCGTGACCGGTCACCAGGAGGGGGCCGGTCACGAAGCCCAGGCGGGCGCTCTCGCCGATGGTGGCCGTCATCAGCGGTCCCGGCATCATGGCCCCCGACAGGGCGATGACGAAGGAAGAGACGAGGATGGTCAGGAGGGCGGCCGTCACTTCCCTTCAGCCGCAGCAGGTGGAGGGGGGTGCCCCCTTCAGGGCCGTCGGCTCCTCCCCCGCGAAGAGTCCCCTGAGGGCCCGGCGGGCATTCTCCAGGTCCTCGGGGCCCAGATCGCCCGTCAGGTTCTTTTTGATCCCCAGGTCCGTGAGGCAGAGGTACTTCTTGAGGGGCACCTCGGCGTGTTCGAAGATGGCCTTTCCGCACCCGATGGAACAGCCGTCGATGAGAATGGTGTCCTTCTCCTTCGCCGCCTTGATGAATCCCCGCCGGTGGGCGCCCACGCCGCACAGGCACAGGGGGCTCCCGAAGCCTTCCCGGACCAGCTCCAGGGCCAGGAGGTTGGCCAGTTGGCCCACGTTGGCGCATCCGGCACAGTTCAAGACGAGGGTCTCTTTCATGGTCTCCCTTTGATCTCCTCTCTGGAAACGGTCACGGCCCCCTCTATGAGGGCCTTGACGGCGGGGTTGTCCCCCAGCCAGTGCCTCAGGTTGCCCAGGATAACGGCGGCATAGGGGCTCCGGGCGCCGTCGGCGAGGCGGTAGTTCACCCAGAGACCCTTCTTGTGGGAGGACACCAGTCCCGCCTTCTCGAGGATCTTGAGGTGTTTAGAGACGGTGGGCTGGGCCAGACCGATGAGGGTCTGGATCTCGCAGACGCACAGCTCGCGCTCCTGGAGGGCCTTTAGCATCATCACCCGGTTCGGGTCCGAGAGGGCCTTCATGACCTTAAGAAACTCGTCCATGACGGTCGTTCCCCTAATGCTGCTTCTTCAACCAGGAGATGACCTCCGCCTTGGTAGGTATCTTTCCCATACATTTCACCTGGCCGTCCACGGCGACGGCGGGGGTGGAAAAGATACCATATTTGGCGTACTCCCGCACGTCCTTGACCTTTTCGAGGGTGGCCTCCAACTGGAGCTCCTCGAGGGCCTCCTTGACCGTCTTTTCCACGGCGACACACCGGGCGCAGCCGGGACCGAAAACCTTGATGTCCATATAGGTACCTCCTTCAGGAATTTATCGTCTTTGCGATCACCCTCCGGCGGGGCCCGCGGCCTCCCTCAGCCAGTTCTTTATCTGGGGACGGCTCGGCGTCTGGCCCACGGAAACGACCTTGCCGTTTATGATCAGGGCCGGCGTTCCCATTATCCCGAAGCGGGCAATGGCCCTCAGGTCGTCCACGTGGGTAAGCTCCCCGGGGAGCTGCAGCTCCGCCAGGGCCTCCCGGACGTCCCTTTCCAACTGGGTGCACCGGGCGCAGCCCGGTCCCAGGACGATGATCCTGAGTCCTCCCGTCGGCGCCTCCTCCACCTCGCGGCCGAGGAAGCGATGGAATTCCTTGACGAGGGCCTCCCGGTACAGCCCCTCGGCCCGCCGGGGGATGTAGTTCTGCCGGGCCACGCGCGCCATGATCTCCCGGCCGATCTCCTCGTCGGACCGTTCGGCATAGTCCGCGGCCATGTCCTCCATGATTGCCTTCAGGCCGGCGATCCCGACCAGGTTGCCGCCGATCCTTATTTGTCCAATATCGGTCATCGTCTCTATCTAACACCGGCGGTGGGAGGTTTTCAATCCTACATGATGAAATTGCCGAAGAACCATCCGACCAGAGTTCCCAGGATAACTATGGATATAACATACACGATCGCCTTCTTGACGCCGAAGACGCGGCCGATGGCGATCCAGTTGGGCAGGCTCAAACCAGGACCGGTAAGAAGGAGGGTCAGGGCGGGCCCCTTCCCCATCCCGAGCTTCATCAGGGTATCGACGAAGGGGGCCTCCGTCATGGTGGCAAAATAACTGACCGCACCGATCATCGTCGCGAGAAACGACGCCGCAAGGCCGTTGCCCCCCAGCCAGCTCCGGATCCATTCTTCGGGGAGGAGCTTGCCGATGACGCCGACGAGAAAGACACCGAGGAGCAGGAGGGGAAAGATGATCTTGACGAACCACCAACTCTCCCGGAGCCAGGAGGCGATCTCGTCTTTGCCGAGGGCCTTCCAGGCGTAAACGGCCAGGACCGCCGTGGCGATTCCCCAGATTACCACCTTTTCCCAAAATGGTCCTGTTTGGCCGATGTAATTGGGGAGCAGCAGGGAAACGAGGATGAGGAGCATCAGGATCAGGTGGGGGCGCTTCACGATCCCTTCCCGCTCCCCGCCGGTCTCATAGGCGCCGACAACTTCCCGCTTCTCCCTGCCGAAGAAGAACGTCATGATCCAGCCGACGATGAAGGCCATCAGCAGGGCGGCGATCACCCGGTAGGCGACGATGTCGTAGCCGAGGATGTTTCCCGTGTAGATCAGGGAGAGGATATTGGCCGAGGGGGCGACCCACAGGACGATGAAGGCCACGCCCACGGCGGCGCCGCTGTAATACAGGCCGCTGGAGACGGGGATCACCGTGCAGGAGCAGGCGGCGACAAAGAAACTGGCGAAGCTTGCCAACGAGAAAGACTTGGCCTTGTTGGCCTTTTCCCCCAAGACGGTGAGGATGGCCTGCTGGTTGATGAAGGCCACCATGGCCCCGGCCAAAAGAAAGGCCGGCACCAGACAGGTCAGGACATGGGTGGCCACGTAGTCCTTGAGGGCCAGCAGGCCGGCAGTCAATAATTCCATGAAGAGATCCATTACTTTACCCTTTGCCTCCGTGTTTTAAAATTTCATCTATAGAGATGCCGATGGATTCATCATTATTATTCACTCGTATCTTTACCCTTTCTAAATTCTCGAAGCGGAATGTAGTCCCTCCGAAGGCCCCTGTCAAGGGAGTTTGAAGAAAAACGCTTCTGGTGATATGATCGGCCCGCCGATCGGGGGCGGCAGGCGGCCGGGCAAGGTTGCCCGGATGTGTTTTGCCTTGGAAAAGGAGGAGACATGGCGATCCCCTTGCGGGTGTTGCTCATCGAGGACAACGAGGACGACGCCGTCTTGATCCTGCGGCAGTTGAAGCGGGGCGGCTACGAGACGTCCCATCTCCGCGTCGATACCTTCCCCGACGTCGTCCGGGCCCTCGAGGAGGGCCAGTGGGACGTCGTCCTGTGCGACTACCGCCTACCCGGTTTCGACGGTCTGCAGGTTTTGTCCCTGTACCGCCAAAAGGGCCTCGAGGCCCCCTTCATCGTCTGTTCGGGGACGATCGGAGAAGAGACGGCCGTGGCGGCCATGAGGGCGGGGGCGGACGACTACGTCATGAAGGACAAACTCTCCCTCCTCGGTCCGGCCGTGGAGCGGGCCCTCCAGGCGGCTGCCGTCAGGAGGGAGCTCCGCCGGACGGAGGCCAATCTCGCCTCCATCATCAACAGCACAAATCACTGGATCTGGGCGGTGGACGCCGAGGAGTTCCGCCTCGTGACCTTCAACGACGCCCTGGTGCGTCATTTCGCCGGCCGAGGGGTGTCCCTGAGGGCGGGGATGGCCCCCGAGGAACTACCCCCGGGGGAGGAGGCATTGTCGTGGCGGGAAAGGTACGGCCGCGCCCTGAAAGAGGGGCCGTTCCGCTGCGAGTGCCGGCCCTTCGCCTCGGAGAGGACCTTCCTCGTTTCCTTCGCCCCCGTGCGGAAGGGGGAGGACCTCCTGGCCGTGGCCGTCTTCGGCGAGGATGTCACGGAGATGAAGGAGGCCGAAGAGAGGCTCAGGTCCAGGGAGGCGCACTACCGCCTCATCCTCGAGAACATGCACGAGGGCTACCACGAGGTGAACCTCAAAGGTGATTTCACCTTTTTCAACCCCGCCTTTCGCCGGATCATGGGTTATGAAGAGGGTGAACTCCTCGGGATGAACTACCGTACCTACGGCGCCGACCCTCAGAACGTCAAGAAGGTCTTCGAGGCCTACAACCGGGTCTTCCGGACGGGGGAACCCCTGGAGGGCTTCGAGTGGGACGTCTTGACGAAGGACAAGGGGAGGCGGACGGTGGAGGTCTCCGCCTCCCTCATCAGGGACAGGGAGGGGAAACCCGTGGGCTTCAGGGGCCTCGTCCGGGACGTCACGGACCGCAAGGCGGAGCAGGAGCGGATACGCCGGGCGGAGGAGCAGTACCGGAGCATCTTCGACAACGCCCAGGAGGGGATCTACCGTGTCACCCCGGAGGGGAGGATCCTGCTGGCCAACACCGCCATGGCCAAGATGTTCGGATACGCCTCCCCTCAAGAGTTCATCGCGGCCGTGACGGATACGGCCTCCCAGCTCTACGCCGACCCCGCCCAGCGTAGTGAAGTCGTCCGGATCATGGGGGAGAAGGGTTTCGTCCGGGGCCTGGAGGCAAGGATGCGCCGCCGGGACGGCAGCGAGTTCTGGGTCTCCATGTCCATGTGGGCCGTCCGGGACGAGGAGGGGCGTATCGTCTACTACGAGGGGATCGACGAGGACATAACGGAGCGGAAGGAGCACGTCGAGCGCCTCAAGAGGACCCTCGAGGCCGCCGTCGGGGCCATCTCGTCCGTCGTCGAGATCCGGGACCCCTACACGGCGGGCCACCAGCGGCGGGTCGCCCACCTCGCCGCGGCCGTCGGGCGGGAGATGAGCCTGGATGAGGCGAGGATCGACGGTCTGCGCATGGCCGCCGGGATCCACGACATCGGCAAGATCTCCGTCCCCGCCGAGATCCTCGCCATGCCCCGGCGCCTGACGGATATCGAGATGGACCTCGTCAAGATCCACCCCCAGGCGGGCTACGAGATCCTGAGGGACATCGATTTCCCCTGGCCCGTGGCCTTGATGGTCTACCAGCACCACGAGCGTCTCGACGGCTCGGGCTACCCCCGGGGCCTCCGGGGGGAGGAGATCATCCTCGAGGCCAGGATCCTGGCCGTCGCCGACGTGGTGGAGGCCATCTCCTCCCATCGCCCCTACCGCCCGAGGCTGGGTCTCGGGGCCGCCGTCGAGGAGTTGAAGAAGAACGTCGGCGTCCTCTACGACCCAGAGGTCGTCGCGGCCTGCCTGCGGATTATCCAGCGGGACGACTTCCTCTTCCCCGGCGACCCCGGGGTCAGGTCTTGAAAATTAGCGTTTTTCAATTTTTTGGGGTCAGACCTCAAAAATTAGCGTTTCGCCCGTCCGCGCCGGGCCTTTATCGGAAGGCGGCGGCCCCCGAAAAGGCCTCCGGTCCCCCGTCGCCGGGCCCGGGGTGAAGACGAAACGACGAGATCGTCTCTTTCCCTGCCTATGTCTTCGGATCCCGACGGGCAAGTCCCTTGGCGGAGCCTTTACCGCCGCCGCGGGCGATCCGTGAACTTCAGCCGGGGAGGCTGACGACCTCCACCTTCCCCAGGCTCCGCCCGAGGAAGCGCTCGCCGATGGTCTGGAACCGGTAGGGGACGTCGGAGACGTAGAAGCGGTACTCCGGGGCGATCCGGAGGGGGGTGGCGAGATCCCGTTCGCGCAGGAGGGCGGCGGCTATCTCCCCCATGGCCTCGGCGGAGTCGATGAGGCGGATCGAGGGGCCCGCCAGATCCTCCAGGAGGGGTTTCAGGAGGGGGTAGTGGGTGCAGCCGAGGACGATGGTGTCCACGTGTTCGGCCAGGATGGGTTTCAGGTACTCCTGGGCGGTGAGGCGGGTCACGGGGTGGTCGAGCCAACCCTCTTCTACGAGGGGGACGAAGAGGGGGCAGGCCTGGGAGAAGACGCTGATGTCTGGTCGCAGGGCGTGGATCTGCCGGGCGTAGGCGTTGCTGTTCACCGTGGCGGGCGTCCCGATGACGGCCACTCTGCCCGCGGTCGTCGCCGCCGCCGCGGCCCTGGCCCCGGCGGTGATGACGTCCAGGACGGGGACGGGGCTCCTTTCGGCCACGGCCTCGTAGGCCACGGAGGCGATGGTGTTGCAGGCGATGATGAGGAGCTTGACCCGCCGGGCGAGGAGGAAATCGGTGATCTCGAGGGCGTAACGCGTGATGGTCTCCACGGACTTCACGCCGTAGGGGACCCGGGCCGTGTCGCCGAAGTAGGTGATGTTCTCGAAGGGCAGGCGGTCCATGAGGGCCCTGACCACCGTCAGTCCCCCGATACCCGAATCGAAGACCCCGATGGGGTGCACCAGCCTCAGATCCATATTTCCCCTTTACCAGAGGGCGCGGGGTTTGGAAAGACGAAAAGGAGGCCTTGCAGGGTCCTTTCCGCTAAGGTCTCGGGAGGAGAGACTTTCTCCACACAGGGCTGACGCTCGTGGGGAAGAAGAGCCCCTCGATGAGGCCCACGGGGTCACCGGCCAAGGCGCTGTAGAAGCTCCAGGCCGTCTCGCGGTAGCGGGGGTTGCTGGACCAGATCATCTCGGAGAAACCCTCTCCCCGGGCCTTCTCGAAGAGGGCCGTCAGGAGCCTCTTCCCCACGCCTCTCCCCCGGGCCTCCGGGGAGAGGAAGGCCGTCAGGAGACCCGCCGCCCGCCTCGAGGGGTCCGTCCGGTAGGGGGCCATCCTCTCGGGGAGGGGGCCGAAACCCATGACGCCGAGGACCTTCCCGTCCCCGTCCCGTGCGACGAGGTAGCTCCGCCCCGAGGCCTCGTCGAGACCCCCCCGGACCGTAACCAGCGCCGCCGCGGCCTCCTCCTCGATGACCGCCCCGTCTTTCCTCACCCAGTGGCGGACGATCACCTCGACGGCGGGCATATCGTCCGCCCGCAGGGAGTCGATGACGACGCAATAGGCCTTTGGTGCTTCCGACATGAAACGATCCTCCTCAACCTTTCCCTCGACTTGCGAACATAGGGGAGGGGAAGGGGGGTGTCAAGGCGGTTCGAACGTCTCCGGCACCTCTTGGGCTCCCCTGTGTTCACGGAGGCGCAGGAAGGAAAGGAGGAACAGGGCGAGAAGGATAAGGACCATACCCACGGCCTCGCAGGTGTCGGGTCGTTCCTCCAGCTCCAACATGGAGGTGGACACGCCGATGACGGGCACGGCGAGGGTCCCCATCCCGGCGACCCCGGCGGGCAGCCTCTTCATGATGTAGGTCCAGAGGAGAAAGGAGACGGCGCACACCAAAACGGCGTTATAGGCCACGGCCGCGACGAGGTACGGCGTCCAGGCGACCGGCCTCTGGGGGACGACGAGGGCGACGAAAACCAGGGGCACGGAGCCGTACACGAACTGCCAGGCCGTGACGGAGACGAGGTCGAAACCCGGCCTCTTTTGCATGACCTTGATGAGGACGGCGCTCACCGCCCAGCAGACCCCCGCCGCGACGGCCAGAAGCTCGCTGAAGGCGGTTCCCTTCGACCGCCAGGGCTCCAGGAGGAGGACCATACCCCCGAAGGCCATGGCGACGGGCACCCAGTGGCGGCCCCGGATCCTTTCGGCCAGGATCGGCCGGGCGAAGAGGATGATCCAGAAGGGCATGGTGTAGACGAGGATGGCCGTCTTACCCGCCCCGCCCGCCACGAGGGCCCAGATGATCAGCCCCGTGCCCGCCGCCGTCTGGAAGAGACCCAGAAGGACCGTCCGGGGTATGTCCCGGGGTCGCAGGGAGATGCCCGTCAGGGACATGGAGACCAGGAGGATCACCCCCCCGAGGGCCATGCGCAGGGCGTTGAAGTCGAAGGGCCCCATGAACTGGAGGGACCTCTTCATGACGACCCAGTTGTAGCCCCAGATGAGGGCCAACATGGTCAGGGCCGCTACGGGCCGGAAATACCGGGACATGATAATTATCCTAAAGCGATGTTTTCATTGGATTATCTTTAGGAAAAAGGTTTGAGGTGTCCCCGGATTTTCCGTTGTTGTCGTCACCCCGTTGGGATATACTGTCGTCGCTGCCGATCAACCCGGCACGGTCGGACTACCATGAACAGCGTCGCCGCGAAAAGGAAAAATCTCCAGGGCCTTCTCTTCCCCCACGGCATCCCGTCGTTGTGGTGCCCGCCCCTGACCCATTACGACGAGGGGCGCCGGATCGACCTGCGGCGGATGGAGGCCCACCTGGCGTGGATGGCGCCCTATGTGAAGGGCTACCTTATCCCCGGTTCGACGGGCGACGGCTGGGAGCTCGACGATGCCGAGACGGACACCGTCATCCGCTTCGCCTTGGAACGGGTGCGGCGGCAGGGGGGATCCCTGCTGCTGGGCGTCCTGAGGAAGCGAACGGCCGAAGTGGCGGCCCTGATCGATGGCTGTCTCGACCTCCTGCGACGCCTGACGGGCGAGAACGAGCCCGTGGCGGCCATGAGGGCGGCCGGGGTCTGCGGGTTCGCCGTCTGCCCCCCCGCCGGGGAGGGGCTCGATCAGGGGGCGATCGGCGCGTCCCTGGAATACCTCCTCGAGATGGGTCTGCCCCTCGCCCTCTACCAGCTCCCCCAGGTGACGGGCAATGAGATAGGGCCGGATACCTTTGCCCGCCTCGTCGCACGCTACCATAACCTCATCCTCTTCAAGGATTCCAGCGGGGGGGATCGCATCGCCCTCTCCGGGATCGATAAGGGCGGCGTGTTCCTCGTGCGGGGCGCCGAGGGCGACTACGCCCGCTGGCTGCGAGGTGGCGGCGGGGTTTACGACGGCTTCCTCTTGAGCACGGCCAACAGCTTCCCCGGGGGCCTGCAAGAGGTCATCGCCGCCGTCCGGGAAGGCCGCGCAGGGGACGCCGCGCGGGTATCCGCCGCCCTCTCCGCGGTAGTGGCCGAGGTCTTCGCCCTCGTGGCGGGTCTCCCCTGCGGCAACGCCTTCACCAACGCCAACAAGGCCATGGAGGTATTCATGGCCTTCGGCCCCCGGGGGGCGGATGGCGAGGGTCCCATGCTCCACGGGGGCGTGCGGATCCCCGCGGCGGTCATGGCGGCGGTGGGTGAGTCCCTGCGCCGCCACGGCCTGATGCCGGAAAGGGGTTATTTGGGTTAGCGCCGTCTTGTCGTTTCGTCCCTCCCGGGCCTACGACGGGGATCCGGGGCCTTTTCGGGGTCCGTCGCCGTCCGGTGCGGGTAAGGCAAGGGTGGCCCCGGGCGTCATAGCGGACCCGCCCCCGGGGCTTTATCCTGACCAAAGTCAGTGCTATCTTAAGAGAATATGAGGAGTTTTTCCTTGACTTTTAAGGGTTTCCCCACCTATACTCCCTTCCCGGTAAAGAGGATCCCGTTATTTATCGATTAATTAGGCTCCAAACAAGGCGTAAGCCCCTATCTGAACGCAGGCTTTCGGTGGGGGGGCTGGGATGTTCTGCAATGGTTACCTCTGACCCGAATGATTCATCTCCCCCGAGACCAAAACATCCCTGGTATTGTCCAGCGGTGGACTCAAAGCGATAGCCGCCGTTTCCCTCTTTGAATTCTTGGACGAGCAATGCATTCCGGAAATCAGCGAACTCGGCAAAATCGCCGGCGATGCTCGCAAGGAGGATATCCTTGCCCTGATAAACCATTTCCATGTAACCGATAGGCTCTGATTAGCCCAAGGTACCCACCTTTATGAAATCACCTGTGCGGCACGGGATAATTATGGTGTTTGTCACTCCTTCAATGTCAAAATTGTTAAAGTTTTCTGAAATGCTTGATCCTTGGGCATCGAGCAGGCGGAAAAAAGGATCGCGGTACCGGATATTGTGAAGAGGGCAGGAACAGATCGCTGTCGTTATCATGGAAGAGGAGAGGCATGATGGACCGTTTATGGGAAAGTACGGTGGGAAAGTGGGGGTTTGTCTTGGCGATGATGCTTCTTTTCCTTACTCCCTCGACGGGGTGGACGGAAGAGAAGATCGACGTCCGTTATCTTGTCCAGGGCAAGAAGGTTATTCCCGTTACCTGCAGCATCGGCCACTGGGAGATCACCGACATCAAGCTGCCCGATCTGGTAGTGACGAATGGGCAGAAGACCCCTGTGACCGTTGAGCAGATAGACGTGATCGGCAAGGTTTCAGGCACTGAGACGGTGCGCCTTCAGATATCCGGGAAGCCTCTGTCGGAGGCGATTAAGGAGACCGCCGAGATGCTGAATAAAAAGAAGCTGCCCCTGCCTACCGTGCAGTTGTCTTTGGGCAACGTGGTGCTCCCCGAAGGCATGCTGTCGGAAAACGGCACGGCTGTTAAGGGACAGAGCATCCTGCTCCCCCTCTCGAAAATTGCTTATCTCCATCATGTCGGCCACATGAAGATAGACGGCATGGAGATTAAGGTGACCTCCAAGTCCGGAAAGAAAAAAACGGTCCACTCATTCCCCGTGCAACTCACCCCCTATCAGGCGAAGGGGAAATACATCTTTCCGTTAAAAGGTGATGTGCAGATGGCCTATCTCCCCTTGAGCTACATCCACCATCGGGGATCTGCGCCTCAGGAATTTGCCATGGACGTGGTCGGGGCCAACCAGAAGGACGCCGCATCCTTTACCGATATTTCCCGTCCCAAACCGAAGACCCTTTCCGACTACAGCATCTGGGGCCGTGAGATTCTGGCGATAGGTGACGGCGTGGTCGCGGAAATCGGAGACCGGTTTCCCGAGGAACGGATGAGCGATCCCGCTCAATTCGGCAAACCCGGCTACGCCATCGGTCTCATCAAAGAATTGATTCCGAAGATCGGCTGGACCAACGCCGTGGCCGGCAACTACGTGGTCATCGATCACGAAAACGGCGAGTTCAGCGTTTACTGTCATCTTCAGGAAGGTTCCATCCGTGTAAAGCCGGGAGAGAGGGTGAAGAAAGCCATGGTCATCGCCAAGGTGGGCAACACGGGGAACTCCGGGGCGCCCCATCTGCATTTTCAACTGACGGATGCCAAGGATTTCTTTGTCGCCAACGGTCTTCCCGTGATGTTTGAGAATGTGCCGGCCCAGGTGATGGTCGTTGAATACCCCGTCCGGGGCAACACCTTGAGCTTCAGCGACAGCATTTTCACCACCGTGCGGTAACGAAAAGCGGACCGTGTCCATGAAAAGAACGACCCCGGCGATAATCTCCTATAGCGACGACACCCTTGGATCCGAAGGCGGGTTGTTGAGCCGGACGGTTTTGGGGAGGCGCCGTGCGGGAGGTCTTTCATCGGCGGCCGTGAGGACACCTGACGTTTCTCGACAACGTGCCCGACGGTCCCTGATGGGCGGCCGCCGGGGTCGGGGAGGCGCCGTCACCGGCAAGCTGGTGGTCGGCGTCGGTTCGCCCCTCCGTCGGTGGTGACTCCCCTGGTTCAAGGGGCCGCCCGGGGAGGAGTATCGGAGTTCCGATACAGGTTAGCTATATGATATCATTGAGAAATCGGCGACGTTGGAAAAATTTCCTGCCGTGGCGTGGCTTCCGGGATTCCGTCTATCTCCCGCCGCGAGTTGTCGAGCAAAAACTTATGGCCTGCCCGTCCCCGGAGGTCCGGTCCGCCGTGTCGAGATCCCTTCTTGGGGCGACTGTCCCGCCATCGCGTCTCCCCGGGCCCGCCGGGGCCCCGGGGGTCATTTCGGTCCCGTCCCATCCCCTCCGGGGAGAAGGGGAAGAAAAACGGCGGGAAAATTTTTTGTCCATCGCCGAATCCTAAATGATTTCAATTAGTTTACCTATGCCGGAGCTCCGGCATACCTTTGCGTCAGTCTGGTTTTGATCTAATATGGCACTTGTAATATGCTCATAATAAGACCACTTTGGTCCCGCTTTTCGAGGCCGGAAATTTTTGGGCCCAAACGGTCCGTTTTCCCAAAAACACCCCCCGGTGGGGGAAACTTTGGTCCCGCCGGGAAAAACGGTTAAATAAGGGCTTTTTCCCGTAAAGCTCCTCCCCGGGTAAGGGCATCATTTACATTGGCAAAGGGGGGATCAGCACCCGGTCCCATCGTGGCGATCACAGCATGGCTCTATAGGGCCGATCATTGACAACACCTTTCACCTTCTCTGGCAGTTGCCCGCCGACGGCTTTCCGAAGTCCCTCCGCGTGAGGCGACCCCTTCAACCGATCTGCGTGCTTCGCCAGGTGCCACAGGGCGACCAGCGTGTGCGTCTTGCCACCACCGAAAGCCGTCTGGAGACTGATGATCCGATCCCCGCTCTCGCCGCCGCTCCGGAGCGCGCCCGCGACCCGGGCAAGCACCGTGGACAGTCCGCTCGTCAAATACGTCTTGCGGAAGAACTCCTCGGGGTCGAGGTACACCTCGGGGGCCGTGCCCTGGACGACCGCCCAGAGGTTTGCCGCGAAGACCGCCTCGGCGAGACGTCCTTCGCGGATGTCCTCGTGCGGTGTCGCGATGGCGTACCAGGGTTTGAGTGTCTCGCTCATGACTGCGCTCCATCATCTTGGATAGCAGAGAGTTTCGCTTTCAATGCAGGGAGTTCGTGTTGAATAATCTCCCAGATGATCTCCTGGTCCAGACCGAAATAGTTGTGCACAATACGGTTGCGCAATCCCACGATCCTGCGCCATTCAATTTGATGGTGTTGTGTTTTAAATGAGTCCGGGATCCGATTGGCAGCTTCGCCAATGATTTCAAGGTTCCGCACTACGGAATCGACGGTTTTCTCATCGGCGAGAAAGCCATCGTGATCCAATCCTGCCGTATATCGTTCAATTTTAGCGATACATTCGATGATGTCGGCAATCAACAGGTAAATCGGTCTATGGGACATCGATCAGATCCCTTTCGATAACTTCCCAATTCCGTTGTTTAACTGCTCTGCGAGAGACCAGTTCGGTCCTCACGCCGAGCATGGCCTCGATCTCTTCAGCCAAATCAACAAACCTCAAGCCGATGGACGGGTCGACTTCAACAAGAATGTCCACATCGCTGTCTTCTCGCTGGTCGCCTCTCGCATACGAGCCGAATACGGCCAGACGCCGCACGCCATAGCGCCGGGCCAGGTCTGGTTTTGCATTCGCTAGTTTATTGATGATGTCGGTCAGGGTCTTCATGCTTCTCGGTCTCCGCGCATCCTCAAAATAGCAGTTTCTGGTCTTCTTTATAATTCTACTCCGACAGATAGATGAACGTTCTCAAATCAACATTTTCATCAAATAGAGGGCTATGCGATGTCGTATGTCGGGCAAAGAGGAAACTTGCTTTCGTTCTCTCTGACGTTCTCGCCAGCGCTCTGA
>Ga0208824_1001914_pt1 | contig 17186 bp, 8 predicted proteins | sample AD_JPNTR3_MetaG_FD_184447 | JGI IMG/M metagenome (GOLD analysis project Ga0208824, IMG submission 184447) | Active sludge microbial communities of municipal wastewater-treating anaerobic digesters from Japan - AD_JPNTR3_MetaG (SPAdes) (version 2) | ecosystem: Engineered > Bioreactor > Anaerobic >...
GCTGACGGTGCGTCCGTGGCTATCGGTGAGGCGTCCGTCGTCGAGCACCTGCAAGAGGATGTTGAAGACGTCGGGGTGAGCCTTTTCGATCTCGTCGAGCAGCACCACGCTGTACGGCTTGCGGCGCACGGCTTCGGTAAGCTGTCCGCCCTCTTCGTAGCCGACATAGCCGGGGGGCGCGCCGACCAGACGCGAAACGGCGTGTTTCTCCATGTATTCCGACATGTCGATGCGCACCATGGCGGCTTCGGAATCGAACAGCTCTGCGGCGAGCGTCTTCGCCAGTTCGGTTTTGCCGACACCGGTGGGGCCGAGGAAGAGGAACGCGCCGATCGGCCGCTGGCGGTTCTTGATGCCGGCGCGCGCGCGCAGCACGGCGTCCGCCACGGCGTCGACCGCCTCGTCCTGACCGACCACGCGGCGATGCAGCACGTCGGCCAGCTTGAGCAGTTTTTCGCGTTCGCCCTCCAGCAGGCGGGTCACGGGGATACCGGCCCAGCGCGAGACCGCCTCAGCGATCTCCTCGGAGGTGACCTCTTCGCGCAGCATGACGGTGCCGTCGGCGGCGTGCAGCCGGTCCTGAGCCTCCTTGAGGCGTTTCTCCAAATCAGGGATGATGCCGTACTTGAGTTCGGCCGCGCGGTTGTTGTCGTAGGCACGCTCCGCCTGATCGTAGGCGGTGCGGGCGGCCTCGAGTTTTTCGCGCAGCACGCGCGTCTCATCAAGCACCTTTTTCTCGGATTGCCAACGCGCGGTCATGGCGTCGGCCTGCGTTTTCAGTTCGGCCAGCTCTTTGCGCAGCTCTTCGAGGCGCACCTTGGAGGCGTTGTCCTTCTCCTTCTTGAGCGCGGTCTCCTCGATCTGCAGGCGGGTCACGCGGCGCGTGATCTCGTCCAGTTCGGCCGGCATGGAATCCATCTCGGTACGGATCGAAGCGCAGGCCTCGTCCAGCAGGTCGATGGCTTTGTCCGGCAGGAAGCGGTCCTGCACGTAGCGGTCGGAGAGCACAGCGGCTGAAACCAACGCGGCATCTTGGATGCGGACGTTGTGGTGGCTTTCGAAACGCTCTTTGAGGCCGCGCAGGATCGAGATTGTGTCCTCGACGCTGGGGGCGTCCACCAGCACCGGCTGGAAGCGCCGCTCCAACGCGGCATCTTTCTCCATGTGCGTGCGGTACTCATCCAGCGTGGTCGCGCCGATACAGTGCAACTCGCCGCGCGCCAACATGGGCTTGAGCATATTACCCGCGTCGGTGGAGCCTTCGGTCTTGCCGGCGCCGACGATGGTGTGGATCTCGTCGATAAAGAGCAGGATGCGTCCGTCGGCGGCCTTGATCTCGTTGAGCACGGCCTTCAGCCGCTCCTCGAACTCGCCGCGGTACTTGGCACCGGCCATCAGGGCGGTCATGTCGAGTGCGAAGATCGTACGGTCCTTGAGCCCCTCCGGTACGTCGCCGCGCACGATACGCTGCGCGAGCCCCTCGACGATCGCGGTCTTGCCGACGCCAGGCTCGCCGATCAGCACGGGGTTGTTCTTGGTCTTGCGCGAAAGGATGCGCACGACGTGGCGGATTTCGGTGTCGCGGCCGATAACCGGATCAAGCTTGCCGGCCTTGGCCAGTTCCACGAGATCGACGCCGTACTTCTTGAGCGCTTCGTACTGACCCTCGGGGTTGTCGGTCGTGATGCGTTGATTACCGCGCACCTCTTTGAGCGCGGTCAACAGCTTGCGGGTATCGACGCCCGCCTCGGCCAGCAGACGGCCGGCCGGGGTCTTCGATTCCGTCATCGCGAGCAGCAGATGCTCGACCGAGAGGTACTCGTCTTTGAGCCGTTTCGCGTAGTCGCCGGCCTTTACCAGCATGGCGTTCAACGCCTGCGTGACATAGATCTTGCCCTCTTCGGTATCACCGGAAACGCGCGGCTTGCGCGACAGCTCCTCCTCCGTGCGGGCGCGGAGCTGCGGGATTGCGACACCCAGCCGCGTCAACAGCGACACGGCGAGTCCATCCGGCATCTCCAGCAGCGCGGCGAGCAGGTGTTCGCAGTCAAGCTGCTGATGTGAAAAACGAATGGCAAGTTGGCGCGCGTTCTGCAGCGCCTCCTGCGCTTTTTGGGTCCATTTGTTTAAATCGGTCATGGTGTGATCTCCTTGTGGTACCTGATATAAGCACCCACCGTGCCACAATCAATAAAAGAGCCTAACCTGTTGATAATCAACAGGATAATTAAACAAACTCTCAAAACAAAACGGGCCATAATGACACTGTTTTGCGGGGTGAGACAAAATTGCCCGCACCGCTTCCAGCGTCCAAGTGTCCACGATGTCAACAACGTCAATAACGTCCACCAAGGGCGCTCCGCCTTCGTCCCCGACCCCGGCGCGGATTTGGATGAGATCTGTTTGACAGGAGAAACGCACCTCTATACCCTATTGTCATGAAACACTTGGTTCTAGCGGTTCTGCTGTTGTCTACGGCTGGATGCGTGGTGATGTCTCGGGATGAGAAAGCGGCGTTTGAGCGGTCCGATCGCAGGCATGAGGAACTGAAAAGAAAGTTCTGGGTGTCGGAGTGGGCATTGGACCTTAACACCAACGCTATGGTCTACGTATACGGTCAAACGGGGGATCGCAAGCGTGAGGTTCATGGCGGGATGGGCGTCGCCGCGAAAGACACGACGCTTTACATCTGGCCCAATCGCGACACGGAGCAGATGTGCCTGTCTGCGTATAGCGAATCAGTGATGTTTTGGCCGGCGGAGTACGGCGTACACTTCCACCGCTCCTACACACAAGACGTCATAACCGTAGGGTCCACGCTGTGCGTGATGAAGGGCTACGGCCCGTCAGCGGGGAAAACCCTGTGGATTCGCGTGGTGCCGCAACCCTAAAAACGCGCACATCCCAATCACCGGCTGATGACGCGCGGACTCGTTTCGCCCTCGATCATGACGTCTTCGAAGACGAGGTTGCGGAACGGTCGCGCCGGTGTGTCTTCGAAGATCGAGGGCTCGCGCACCTTGCCGCGCACATGCTTGAAGCGGATGTTGTCGAAGACCGAGTGCGTGGCGTGCTTGTAGTAAAACTTGCAGAAGCCCTTGGCGTCAATCGTTACGTTTTCGAACGAGATGTTCGAGATGTTCACGCCGGGTTCGGGGCGCGACCACGCCCCGACGGCGTTCACCGCGTAACGCGTGTTCTCGATCTTAATGTTTCTGAACTGCGCGTCGCGGATGTTGCCGTTGCCCACGCCGAGACGGATCGCGTTGCAGTCTGACGAGAATGTGCAGTCTTCGACAATCACGTCTGCCATATCGCCGTCCCTCTTCAGGCGGCTGCCGGCTGCCCGTAACGTGATCGAGTCGTCCGCCGTGAAAATCCGGCATCCCGTCACGCGCACGCGCCGCGAACTGTCAAGATCAAGCCCGTCGCCGTTGTATGTGTGCGGACGGCGGATTGTGTGGATGTACGCATTGCGCACCTCCACATCCTCGCAGCCGTAAACGAAGCAACTCCAGTATGGTGCATCCGCCATTTCGATGTCCCGGATCACAATGTTCCTCGATTCGACGAACCATACCATTTGCGCCGGACGCCATGGAATCTGGAGCTTGTTCTTTGGATGGGAACCGTCCGGCATCTTCAAGAACACGGGCGCGTTGCCGTCGATCTTGCCGGGGCCGCGCAACGTCACGTTCTCCTGCTCGATACAGAGAAGAAGGTGCCCGCCGCTTGTGTTGTCGCCCACCGAGGCGGCGTTCTGCGGACAGCAGTTCGACGCGCAGTAGTCCGCGCGGTCCGGGCTCCCCTTCAGCACTGCACCTTCCGCGAGGTGGAAGTCCACGCCGCTCTTTAGGTACACCGAGCCCGAAAGGTACGTGCCCGCAGGCAGTAGCACTTCGCCGCCGCCCGCGCTTGCCGCCGCGTCGACCGCCTTCTGGATCGCCGCCGTGTCTTTGGTCGTGCCGTCGCCTTTCGCGCCGAAATCCCTCACGCTCCACGTCGCGGCCTGGGTTGTGACTGCGGCCGTTGCTATCATTACCAATGCACATACTGTCTTCATGGGGGTGCTCATCTTTATCGAATCCAGATCATTGTGCCCCTGACAGGAACGAGCGAAAGCGTTCCGTTCTCTATCTTCAGGGTCCAGGCACCGGGAAGCGGGTTCTTGAATACGGGCATCCCCGTGATTGTACCCGTGGCAGAGGCAAGGACGACGCCGTCCGCTTTGTATGCCTCAAGTGTTTCGGCGTCCGCCAGCACGTCAATTTGGGCGTCCGTCAGATCAAGATTGCCGTCGACCGAAAGCAAGGGGGCGTCGGCGGCAAGATTCGCTGCGGCAAATTCGAGTGTTCCCGCGAAAACGAGATCGCCGGTGACCTCAAGTTGGCCTCCACCGACCGCGTCAGAAACATCGCCGGACAGGGTGGCGCTTTTTTCGTTCCACACGGATATTTTCTGTGATTTTCCGCCGAGCGCGATGCCGTTCGCGAATGTGAGCGCGCCATCTGCGTATTGACTCTGGAGTTGGATGATCGTGCCTTCAGGCAGGTAGTCGGAGCCGACCATAAGCTTTGTGCCTTCGCCCCCGAGGTTGACCGTGAGGTCGCCGCCCCACGCCGCGAAGCCGCCCCGCAGTCCGTAGCTCGCCGGCATGGAGGCGTGCGCCTTCCAGCACAGTTCGCCTTTGCCGGTTCCCGCAGGACGCGAGAACGAACCGGATGTCTCAATCACGCCGACGCCATTTGTGCCGTCCGCAAGACAGACACCCGCGTTTGCCGCAAAGACGGATGGTTGCGTGCGCATGTGGCCGAGCACGTAATAGTCGCCCGAAAACGACGAGTGGTCACCCGTGTAGGCCATATTGAAGCCGGGACGGATGAAGTCGGCCGTCAGGAGGTCTCCCGAGCCCGACAGCGTCGAGGCAACGGTGTTGCCGACATCGCCGTCAACCGGACTGAACATCAGCGCCGAGTCGGGTAGAATTTCAATTGTGCGCGCACCCGAAATCGCGAACCTGCCGCCCCGCATGACGATGATACAATTGCCTTTTGCCTTCACAGGCGCACCGGCGGCACCCAGGTTGTAGTCGCCTTCGATGACCACACCACCGTTCACGAGGTAGAGTCCGCCGGAGTACGTGTCACGGCCTTCGCTGCTGATGAGCCAAGCGAGCGCACCGAAGTCGGGACGGCCCCGATTAAATCCGCCGATCGTGAGCGGCATCGGCGTGGACGTATCTGGATCGCAGAACGGCCCGACGATCAATCGCCGCACGCCGTCTCGGTCGAAGAACGGATTGTTGTCGTCGCTGCTGTTGGTTCCCCGAGAATTGGATCTGCCGCGCGCCGACCGCTCAAACACCACCATGCCGCCTTTGGCGCGCGTCGTGAGGGCGTAGCCGGACGAAGCTGCACAGCGCACAACGCCGAGGCCGCTTGCGGGGCGATAGATCATGCCGGATTGGATTTCGACCGGCGCGTCGTTGGTGAGATAAATTTCCGCGTATTCGAGCACCACGCCGTTCAGCTTCGCGCAGGTAAAGGTTCCGCTCGTCGAAAGCAGGACGGTGTCGTCGTTCTCCACCGTCGGGCTTGTTGCGGCCATCGTCACCGTGCCGTCCTGTGCCCGCTCCAGAAGTCCGCCATCCTGCCCGGAGTAAAAGATGCCGTTCAGGACGTTGCGGTTGGCCGATGTCGAATTGTATTCGGTGGCTTGGATCGTGAGCGCGAGTCCGTTGCTGGAGGCAACACCCATGAGGCCGCCCGGTTCGCGGGAGAACGTCCCGATTGTCAGCGCCGCCGTTCCTGAGCTGCCGGATGTCACGATCCCTGAATAGCCTGCTTTTGCAACAACCGTTCCTAGCGCCGAGTTGGCGGGCGTTGCAATTCGCGGCACGGATAGGGTGGCCGGTTGGGCCATGTTCACCGTGGCGGCCGGGAAGCCGCCGCCGTCCGCGAAGGCAAGCGTGCCTTCTTCGACGCTGAGGTCACCGTCGAACCCCGTGGCGATCCCCTTCTGCGTCCATGTGCCTGCCCCCGTCTTGCGCAGGGTGGGGCGCGTGTTCTCGGCGAGAAGCGCCGTTGCCGCTGCACCCGACCCTGTGGCTGACGTAAGCGAAACCGTCACGGTGTCACTCTGGGCATATCCCTCGCCGCGACAGGTCACCACGATCTTCTCGATCGTGCGATCTTTGTTCAGGACGGCGTAGGCGGTGGCGTTCGAACCGCTGCCGCCGGTGATCGTCACCTGCGGTGCTGTCACGTAACCGGAACCGGCGTTGTTGAGCGTGATCGAAGAGATTCCCCAGCCGCCAGCCGAACGGAAAGCCGGAGACAGAGAGGCCGTCGTTCCAGAAGCCACATCCACGGTACCGCCATTCGGATAGACGACCGTCGGATAGTCGCCCAGCGAGCCGGTGTTGCCTGTGCGGCTGTCATAGAAAGGCGCGAACACGCCGCCGTCGAAATTGATCCACCGGTCGTTTCCTGTGTTGCCGTAGGTCGCGACAGAACGGGCAAGTTCAAGCCGGCCGCCATTCATGTTGACGATCGCCGCGTTGCCACTTTCGAGCCTTCCGAGAACCAGCAGGTGGAAGGTCGCGCGGGCATCGCCGTCCACCGTCAGCGTAGCGCGTCCGCCCGTCACGCCGGAACCCCAGTAGCCGAGACCGAAACGCTCGTTCCACATATCCAGATGGCCGCCGTCCACATAGATGTCGGTCGCCTTGTTCGCGCCCAAGCCGATTTTGAAGAAAATCTCGCTCGGAACCCCCGGCTTACGTGTCATGAACGTGCCGCCGGCGATGTGGACCGACGAGTAGGCCGCCGAACACCCGAGCCGGGCCGTGTCGTTAATCGTATCAGAGCGTAGTGAGACCGTGCCGCCGTTCTGGCGGAGGTAGCCCTCGAAAGAGCTGGCACCCACGGTCAAGACACCGTTCGTGGCCGACATGACGCCCCCGTCCACCCACAGCGCACCGGGGCCAGAGGAGGCGACAACGAGATTCACGTTCGAGACTGTCAGCGTCGAGGGCTCCTCCATGAAAACGGCACCTGAATTTGGCGTACCGCTCCAAGTGTTGCCGATACGGACGTGGTCTGCCCTTGCCATGAACGAACCGCCGTTACGAAGGACGAGTTTCGCCGGTCCAGTGTAGCCGATATAGTTTTCGGTCGTTGCCGACGTCACCTTGTTCTCGAAAACGACGTTGCCTTTCATCATGCGGAAATCGCCGCCGGAGACCCTCAGTTCCGCGCCGGTGAAAATCTGCCACCAGTCGACGATGTCTGTCTGTCCGGGATAGAACGGGCCGAGTGCCGTGTGCGGCTGCTGGACGACCCAGACCTGATCGCCGGTCTGTCCGGTCGTCCGCGCATCGACGCGCCCGCTCGCACCGAGATGGTCTTCCCAGTTGTAGGTGCCGCCCGCTGTGGGGAGTGCATGGGATGTTATCGCCGTCGCTGAAACAAGCACGGCCGTGCCGAGCGTTAGAAGTTTCTTCATCATGGTTCACCTTTTTTTTTGCCTCTCGATTTCCGCCACGAATTGCGTCCGCAGAGACGACATCTCTTTTGCCGTCATCACCTTGCCCTCGGTTCCCGCGCCGACAACGCGCGCGCCGGGATGGGGCAAGGTGGAGACGAGGAGTGTGTAGGCCCTAAGCTCCTTTTCCCGTGCGGCGCGTTCCTCGTCGGTTTCCCTCGGCGGGATTTCGAAGATGTCATAGGGCTGGCCGTGGTCCAGACTCCACGCTTTCACGTACTCCATCAGGATGCGATCCGCCGGATTGCGCCAGCTTTTCCAGCCCGCGCCCTGCGCACAGCAGAGCGCACGTACAGAATAGGGACGCAGCACCGCAAGTTTCGCGACGGGCTTCGCGGCGGGGGGCATTGTGTGAATCTTTGTGTGCAACTCTTTCGCGTATGCCCAGCTTTCGGGCGAGCCCTTGGGAAAGGTCATCTCCGTGTCAGATGTCCCAGGGCTCAAGTCGAATCCGAGCCACATGATGCCGTCCGGTGCAAAGGCGGTGTGCTGGGACCACATACGCGCCATATCTTCGGGCGTGATGTTTCCAAGTCCGCTCGGCGCGTAGGAGTGTGCTTGAAGCAAAGGCAGAAGCGGCTTGTTGTAACGCCGCGCGAGACCGCTCATGTAGCCCATGTCGAACGGGATCGTCTGAGCGTTGTAAGATTTGCCGACAGGATAGGGGTCGAGATGGATGAGGTCGAGTTCGCGTGCAAGCAGTTCCTGCCCGGAGCCGTCGTGGTCGTTGCTCTCATCCCACACGCCGCCGCGTGTCGTGTTGCGGATGACCATCACGGATGGCGCGATCGAATGGACCCCCTTCGCGAAGGCGCGCACAAGTTCCGCGCACGCCTTGTGATAGGCATAGAGCGCCACGCCATACGCCTCCGCGCCATAAATTTCGGGATAGCCCCAGGTGCGCGGCTGAACAAGTCCGGCCGGTGCGGCTTCGGCGAAGGCCCGTCGCCCAGACTCGGAGAATCCCCAGATCGGGAAGCTGCATGCACGATGGTTGAGGTGTCCCGTCAGGTTGAAACATTCATCACCGAACCGGATGGCGATGATCTCGTTTGTGGGAAACATCCCGCCGTTCACCAGACGCCATTGATTGATGCGCCATTCGCCCGTGCGCCGCGCTGCCGCACGCGTATGTTCGGAGAAAACGGAGAGCTGTCCGCGACCGCGCTTCCAACTCGCCCCTTCAGGATTGCTCGCCCAGTAAACGGCAATGCCCACCTTGTCGAGACACATATCTGCGCATGCCGTGAGGTCGAAGCGTAATCGTACAAGACGACGGTTCTCGATCTCGGGGCCGGACATCGCGGTCGTCACGGTGTCGTTCTCCGGTTTCATTCCCGGCTCGACAGAGAGCAATTCGCACGGGATGATCTTTAAGTGCGGCTTCCCGTCGAAGAGCCTCTCAGGAACGATCACTTCAGCGTGACCCACAGGCGTATAGCCCGTGCCGGAACCGAAATAATGTCCGGACTTTACTGTACGCCATGAGCCGTCCGGCTCTTTTTGGCGACTTGTGTAGCACTGCACCGCCGAATAGACGGGCGGCTCAATCACGATATCATGCACCTCCGGCGTAAAGGCAAAGAGCGTACGGTCGATCGCGCAACCACGGTATACGCCGCCCACGAAAACAGCCCGCTCGTGCAGATCGCCTCTTCTCACGATAGCGCGCGTGTCCTCCGATGGATCCTCTCCGCTGCTCGTGAACCCCTTGACGCGATATTTGCGCAACAGGCTGAGCACATGGGCACAGTGGTTCGTCTGCCACGTCGGCACCTCCACCACGTCCACACCCTGCGCGGCGCATTGCTTCACCGTGTCTTCAAACGGATCACGCCAACGCGTGCTCATCCACACTCTGGGAAAGGCACCCGCATGTGCGATCCACGCAAACAGAACAATGAAAGGACATATGCGGTTTGTAATCATCTTTGACATGCGTCCCGCTCTACAGGTCGTGCCCGCATGACACGAATCAGGTTGTCTTGTGTGCCGGACGCGAATCAGCTCCGGCAGCCACACGGAATCAACGACCCCAGCGATAAAGAGAGGTTACTAAATATGACGAGGACAAACAATATACGGATGCGGCAAATAAACCTTGCTTTTTGCGCCAAATCCCGCTTGCATCCATACTCGCCCCGTGTTACCGTGGAACACGAGATGAAGCTTTTGAAGACCATCCCGCGCGTCCTCGTGTTAATGCCGACGGTGCAGAAGGCCTGCCGTGACAAACTGCAAGGTGTTCTGCGTTACGCCCGCCGGAACGGGCCTTGGGACGTGCAGACCTTTGACGGCCATCCGTTCAACACGCAACTGGGCGCGTTGCGGAACTGGAAGCCCGACGGGGTGATTTATGGCAACGACCCGAACCTGCCGCCTTTTCCACACCTTTGCGGCGTTGTGGGTGTCCGGATGGACAGCCCTCTAAAAGACACGCTCTCGTCTGTCAGGCACAGTTCGCGCCTGATCGCGGAGGCGGCCGCCGAGCATCTGTTGCAACTTGGGCTGTCCCGCTTCGGCTTTGTTGGTTCGGTTCCCGCCTCAGGCTGGTCCGAGACCCGCGCCGTTGCGTTCGCAGCCCGTCTGGCCCAGGCCGGATACACCAGCCAGACCTATGCCTCCACCCATCCCGAGGACTGGGGGCTTGAACAGCCTTACATGCGGGCTTGGCTGGAGTCTCTGCCCAAGCCCTGTGGCCTCATGGTGGCCATGGACCTGCGCGCCAAGCAGGTCTTGGACACCTGCCTGGCTTCAGGCCTCCGAGTGCCGGAGGATATTTGCGTTGTCGGTGTCGATAACGATGAGACGGTTTGCGAGAACACGACGCCTACACTTTCAAGCGTACTGCCGGACTTCGAAGAGGGCGGCTATCTAGCGGCCGAGTTGCTCGACCGCCAGATGCGCGGTTTGACGGACAAGCCGTCCCACCTACAGTATGGGGTGAAACAGGTCGTCCAACGCGGGTCGTCACTATTTGTTCCGCACTCTGGCTACCTGCTTTCATCCGCACTTGAGTTTATCCGTTTGAATGTCTGCGCCGGCATCCGGGTAGCGGATGTCGTTGCCCACATGAACGTTTCTCGGCGTCAGGCCGAGCGCCACTTCCGCACGATCTGCGGATGCTCCATCTTGGATGAAATTCAGCGCCGCCGGCTGGAGCAGGTCTGCAAACTGCTGCGCGAAACCCGTATGGCGATCAGCGAGATCGGTACACGCTGCGGCTACGGGTCCGAGGTCTACCTGAAAGTGCTTTTCAAAAAAAGACACGGCATGACCATGCGTGACTACCGCAAAGCTTACGGCAAAAAACTCACCGATAAGCGATAAAAAGTGCGCGGCACATTTCACAGACGAAATCGGTCTGCAAGACTGTCCCGTAAGACTCACCGTAGCCGCAGGTCATCTCGATCAGGAACCCGAAACGTCCCGCGGCTCCGTTGTTCATCAACCCCGGAATGCCGCTGTTGGGGATGAGAAAATCGAGCAGATATTGCGACGGCTCCTTTTCGTCGTTCTGTCGCAACAGGTGTCTGCCACGCAACCGCAGGTTGGCGATCCGCTGCATCGCAAGTGCCCGGTCCTCGTTATCCGGATGTGCCGTTACAGGCAGGATGCCGAATTTGTTGGCCTTGACGCTGGTGTTGCCGTGAAAATCCAGAATGCAGTGCAGGGTCGGGTCGCTGATGATCCGCTTGTAAGCTACGGCTTCCGGTTCCGTGAACGGCGCCGCTCCCTTCCAGTCGTAATCGAACGGACCGTACGCGCCGTCATTGTTACTGTCGCGCCCCTTGTAACGTTCCCAGCGGTAGTCGCCTTGCCGGTTTAAATCCACCCCGTTGGCATTCTGCCGCTGTCGTTTGTCATAGCCGGAGGGATTGATCAGCGGGATGATTTTGATCCGAACCGCGCTTAAATCAACCGCATCGCGCATCCGTCCCTCGGCAATGTGCCGCGCGAATGTCATCAACCCATACCCCGGTTCCCACTCACTGCCGTGCGCCGATGAGTAAAGGAAGTAGAACGATTTACCCGGCGTACCGAGGTTCAGGCTCCACAACCGATAACCGCCCGATGCCTCGCCTTCGTCTTCGATGCTGATCGCCGGATATTTCTCTGCCAGTCGCCGCATCTCTGCCACCACGCCGTCATAGGGCATCTTTTTCGGATAGTACTGCCCAAACGATGCAGGATTGCCCAACGCCCCGCTGACCGGCGTGAAGGCGTGGTACGCGTCAACGTTGCGGTAAAAAGGTTCGCGCAGAGAGAGCAGGTCGCAGGCTGTGATACGTCCTTTGCCGATGGTCTGTTTAACCAACCCCGGCTCGCCGCTGGGGCCCTCGGCCAGAACCTCCAAACCTTCCGCACTAAAATCCTGCGGCAGAACCAACAACTTGCCATCCGTCCAACCCATGCGCGGTATGACCTGTCCCGTTGCGAACCCCGCCGTGGCATCATCCTCCCGCACGACTTTCAGCCCAGCCTGCATCTGCGCTTGCAGGTTTTTGACAGCGGGATCGCCGACCTTCACCGCCACCGCCGCGCTCCCGTGCGCCGCCGCGAAACAACGCATGTCCATAAATACACGCCCGCCCTTCTCTGTGAAGCCCTTGAGCATCGGCCAGACTTCCGATGACAACGCGCCATCGTACAAGGCCAGTGCTCCTGCCGCGTTTGCAAGTGCGGTGGTCGGTGTTCCCGTAGCTTTGACCAGCCCTGCGCCGAAAAGAATCTTGGCGTTTTTGACCGTTGCGTGGTCGTCCGGCAGGTCGCTGAACAGCACGACCGTAGGCTCCGGCGGCAGTGGCTCCGGGGGTTGGCGCACCGTCAACGCGACGTCGTCGAACCATGCTTTGCCGACGCCCTGATTGATCTGCAAGTAGGCCATCACGTATGCCGTGCCCTCTGGCACAACAGTCCGCAGACGGAAGCGGGTCCAATCAAAAGTGCCGCCCGGCCCCACTGCAATCGGTTGCGAGACGATACCGCCTTTTTCATTCATGCAGTAGATCTGCAGCGAGGTCACGCCCTCCGCGTTCATGGCGGATTTAATCCAAGCTGTGAGTTCGATCCGGCTGCCCGGCTTGATTTTGATCGAGCGGTCGTGTCCCTGCCGCAGGCGCGTCTGCACCGGCTCGACATTCTCCAACACCGCCGCCGCGCCGCTGCGTCCCTCGCCAGTCGCGCGCCAGATTTTACGCGCCGCGCTGTCCGGTGTGCGCCGCTCCCAGGCCGACGTCAGCTCGTCCTCAAATCCGCCGTTGACCAGCAGGTTTGCCGCGGAAGCGAACGTTGCCGCGCAGAGCATCATTGCGCCAAAGACTCTTATCATCCGTATCCCTTTCTTCCGTTTCCCCTTATCTGTGAGGATCTTGCAAAACTCCTTGTTTACAGGTGTGGCACGGGCATCTTGCCCGTGTTTCATGGGCGGGACGCCCATGCCACGAGGGGTTTTGCAAGTGCCTCCTGTAACTTTAACGTTGAGCGTTGAGCGTTGAAAGTTCACTCTACGCTGAATCCCGGCGCGTTGTGTGCCGCAAAAGGCGGGCGGGCGTCCGGCGACTCGGTCTTGAAACGCGTCTTGCGTATCGTGACATCGCGCGCATGACGCACAAAAATGCCGTGTGCGGGCAAAACCCCGAAATTGCCGGCGTGCGGATAAGCCTCTGGTCGCTCTGGCAGTGTGGCCGCATCCGGCACAGCCTCGGTACCGCCGGGCACCCGGACATCCACCTGCTCGATCTTCACATTCTCCACAAAATGTTCCGGCAGTCCGGAAATGCAACTGTCGTACGCACGCTCCGGACGCCCCGTGGCCCACTCGCCATCGGTTATGTTGTGCTCCAGCAGCAGGTCGCGCCACGCGCGCGTGGCCGTGTTGCCGGTCACGTTGCGTATGCTGATGTTCCGCAAGAATCCGACTTTAGGCTTCAACCCCTTGGCCCAGTACTCTTTGCGGAGACGTGCCCCGAGGCGTATGTTGATCGCCACCAACGCATCGTAAGCCCGCACGTTCTCAACCCGAATGTCCTGTGCTTCCGAACCATCGACCGAATAAAGCTCCATCGCTTTTGCGCCGTAGCAGGTCAGGTTACGGCAGACGATATTGGAATACGCCCCGCGCGTCTCCGTGCCGAGCTTGAACGCCCCGCGGTAGGTGTGACAGACGTTGTCGACAACCTCGATGTTGCGGTTCTCGCGGTCGCCGGTCTGACTCTTGATCACGATCGCGTCGTCATCGGAGATCACCGTACACTTCTCGATCCTGACGTTCTCGCAACCGGAGAGATCAATACCGTCGTTGTTGCGACCGGGCAGCAGGCTGCGTACCATCACGCCGCGGATCGTCAAGCCGATGCAGCGGATGTAGTGCTGGGTCCATGAACCGGAGTTGATTGTGCTGACCCCCTCCAGCAACACATTGCGGCAGTTGGTCATGTGCAAGCAGTAGTGCCGCCAGTCGCGCGCCCCGACAAATGCGCCGCGCGCGTCGATCACGCCCTCGCCGGTGATCGCAATGCCGCTGACATCGTCAGCCTGTATCAGCGCCTTGCCCGTAAAGTGGTCGCGGTTGGTCGCCGCCAAAATCGTCGCGCCCGCGTTGAGGTGCAAGCGCACGTTGTCGCGCATGAACAGGGTGCCGGTCAGGTAATAGCCCGGCGGGAACCAGACCGTGCCGCCGCCGTTCTGAGCGCAATCATCAATCACTTTTTGCAACGCCGCTTGATCCAGCGTGATGCCGTCGCCCTTGGCCCCGCGTTCGCGCACATTGATGGAGTTACCGCGTGGCGGTCGATTGTCACTCTTCTGACGCGCTTCACGCTGGCGCGGCAATGCCGCAACCTTGGCGTCGAAGTCTGTCAGTTTCTGCGCCACCGCACCGTCATGAACGCTGCCGTCGCCGACTTGCCCGAAGCCGTTGTGCCCCCAAGCCCAGATGACACCGTCACGGTCACGCGCCACAGCGTGATGCATACCGCCAGCCATCTCGACCACGCCGCCAATTTGCGGCATCATGCCCTTTCCCATGCCAGCATCCGAGTCCAGCGGAACATCAACAACTTCGCCGCTATCAACATTTGTCCAACGCAACCGCACTTGGGTAGCGAAGTCATTGTCCCCGGCATGTACGCCGAACATCAGCCGCGTCAGCATGCACTTCAAAGGTTTCCCGGCTTCTGCCAGCACCGGGTAGACCAGTGTGGCCGCAGCTTCGACGTGATCAGCATTGCGCGAGATCGAGCCGCTCTGCATACCTGTCGCCCCTTTATTGCCGACTTTGACTGGCGCACCCTTGAACACGTCAATCGTCTCCAGATCCTTGACACCTTTGTCGAGGTGGGCTTCATCCGTATAAAGGTAGATCAGCCCCGGTTGCCAGACCCCGGGCGGTGGATTCTGCCAAGTGACCGCACGTCCCGTGGTCACAGGACACAGGACATCGCGGTTGCCGCCACCGGTTCCGCCGGACGCCTGCTCGCCGTACATGCTCCAGCCCGCCGCATGCACATGTCCATCCTTGTCCAACACATAAGTGGCCTCATACCCTGCCGCCACCGCCAGCCCGTTATTGAAAGTCTTCGCCGGCTTGCCGGTCGCCAGCGCGGCAGTCGGCACGCCTATACTGCGCTTGCCCTGAGTCTCCCAAAACCCGCCGCGTCCACCCTCCGGCACCTGTCCGGTACCATTGTAGCCCCACGCGTAAACCGTGCCGTCCGCCGCCACCGCCACGCTGTGCAGAGCACCCGCCGCGATGGAAACTGCACCAGTGAGCGCCCCCTTGCCGTTCGGCCCGACCGCCGCTTGCGGCGTCGCGCTGTGCGTACCTCTTCCAGTTTTGCCGTTGCCGAGCTGACCATTCCAATTGCTGCCCCACGCGTAAACCGTGCCGTCGTTGCCGAGTGCCAAGCTATGTTGGCCGCCCGCCGCGATCATCTTGATCTGCGTCAGCCCCGGCACGGCCTGCGGCCGGGTTACGGGCTCGCCGGTCTTACGCACACCGTCGCCGAGCTGACCGTGAGAGCGACAGCCCCATGCGTAGACCTGGCCGTCGCGCGCCAAGGCCAGCGAGTGATCCCACCCCGCCGCGACCGCGACGATGTGCTCCAGCCCATCCACGCGCACCGGCTCATAAGATTTTTCACCGATGCCGCACCGCCCGTTGCCGAGCTGGCCTAAATCATTGCGGCCCCAGGCATAGACGTGGCCATCGCGGGTGACCGCCAGCGTGTGCCACGCCGCCGACACCGCCGTGACGCCATCGAGCCCGGCGACAGGGCGCGGACGCAACGCACGTCCCGCATCCGGCTGGCCCAGTTGTCCATAGGCGTTATCGCCCCACGTCCAAACCCGGCCGTCCCTGACCGCCACAGAATGTGTCCAGCCTGCCGCCAACTCTGCCGCCAGCGTACTCCCCGCCATCCCTATGCAAACAATCAGCAGAATGCTCCTCATTGACCTCATTCCTTTCCTCCCAATTTTCCCTGTCTGTAGCTTGGACGTTTGTCACCCTCTCCGGGCTTCCGAGCCGCCCTCCGCGCACAGCGCGGCTCTTGTCACCGCACTCCAAGATGCGCGCCCGGTTCTGTGGGCGGCGTTTACGCCGCCGGTCAAGCAGACGCTTGCCCCTCCCGTTTCCGCGTTGAACGTTGAGCGTTCTGGCTACCGCACGCTGATCAACGTCCCCAGCGGCGGATAGATCTTGCGCACGTAGAGCGTGTAGTTATCGATACGCTCGTTTTTGGTGTGAACATGAATCGGATGGAACAGTCCGAAGGCCGTGATCCGCGCGCGCTCCGGCGGCACGGCCTGCGTCGTGCCCGGTTCCAGTATCACGTCGGGTTTGAAGTCGAGCACCGTCCATTCAGCCACCTGCATGTCCAGTATGTGGCGCCACCACCGACTGCTATCCCCCGGTATTGAGAGAGAACTGGTGCCGACCGCATTGGTGAAGTCCAGCGTCATATACCACACGTCGTCAGCGGTGTCCGCCGCCGTGCCGTGTACATCCAGCCGTACCGCCACATGTACGCTCCGTGCCTCAACGAAGCGGGTGTCGAACTCAATCGCCCGTAGCCACGCGAACTCGACCTTGTTGGTCATTTCTTCGGTCCAGTAGATATAGTTGGTGGCGGTCGGCCCGGAATAGTTGTTCAAGTAACCAAAAGAGCTTCCACTTCCTGACGGGGACGATCCCACAGGAGAAACGTCTTCCAGAAAAGCAGTGTCTGCCTTTGGAACCACAATCTTTGATGGAACGGTTGTGGCCGTGGAGTCCCAGTGGCAGAACCATCCCTCTTCCGTCGAAGGGTGCTCCAGCTTGTTATCACTCGGGAAGATTTCGCGGTACCAGACTTCTGGCATCTCGCGCCGCAGCGCCTCCAAGTGTTTGTCGATCGTCTCGGCGCTGAACACGCTGCCGTAGATCGCCACCTCATCGATCGAGGCCGGTGAAGGGTATTGCACACTGTCTGCGTTCCAGAGGCAACCGATGCCGATCTGTGATGGATTGAAGCCCGCCAGCCAGCGGCCAGCGCAACGCTGGCCGCTGGCTGGCGGGAGCGCGCTTCCTTCAGGTGCTGAATTGGGTTCAGTTTGGCATTCGGGAGGGGTTTTGGCAAGGCTGAATCGGATGGAGGCGG
>Ga0208824_1001919_pt1 | contig 17152 bp, 12 predicted proteins | sample AD_JPNTR3_MetaG_FD_184447 | JGI IMG/M metagenome (GOLD analysis project Ga0208824, IMG submission 184447) | Active sludge microbial communities of municipal wastewater-treating anaerobic digesters from Japan - AD_JPNTR3_MetaG (SPAdes) (version 2) | ecosystem: Engineered > Bioreactor > Anaerobic...
AAAACCCCTCCCGAATGCCAAACTGAACCCAATTCAGCACCTGAAGGAAGCGCGCTCCCGCCAGCCAGCGGCCAGCGTTGCGCTGGCCGCTGGCTGGCGGGAAGGAAAAAACAGATCGAAATCGGGATTTGGATCGAAAGGGATTGACTCACTTTGCCTCCCCCGCATAATAAGCGCCGATCTATCCTATGGGAAGGCGGAATGAGAGAATGAAGCGTGTGATGATTCGGATCGTGTCCGCAGTACTGGCTGCGGAGGCCTTCGCGGCGTTGCCGAAGATGCCGGTGCGTCCGACGCCGGATGCGGCGACACTGAAGATGACTGCGGGGCGTGAACTCAAGTTCATGAACCCGCTGCCGCGACAGCGCTGCGGGGGGAAGACGTGTGGCACCTACAACAACCGGGAATTCGCGTGTCCCGGCCTGCTGACAACGCAGGAGCACGATTTAGGCGATACGATCTGGAACCTCCGTAAAGTTGTGTGGGCGGACCGCCGACTGGTGGCGATCGATGGACGCTATCTCATGTGCCAACTCAATTGGATTCGCGATCACGTCCACCAGATGAAGGGCTTCTGTCACTGGGAACACGACCTCACGAGCTTCCTCGATTTCATTCTCGACACACAACGCGCCGATGGACAGTTCTTCGAGCTTATCAAACAGATCGACGACCCCCATTGGATGTTCGTGCCGGAGGATTGTTCGGTGCTGTATCCAGAAGACAACCAGTCGCTCGTCCGGCTCGAACTCGAGGCCGACATCGAATACCTGATGGTCGAGGGCTGTGTGCAGGCATGGCGCGTCACGGGTGACGACGAGTGGTTGAAGAGGGCGTTGCCGCGGCTCGAGAAGGGCATCGACTACCAGACGAGCGACGTGAAGCGCTGGGACCCGGAGCGTGGACTTTGCAAGCGTCCCTATACCATTGACACTTGGGATTTCACGAAGGATCCCGGTTCCGCGTGTAACCGTTCGGTGGTGCTCACAGAACCGATGGCGATCATGCACGGTGATAACACCGGTGTCTATCAGGCCATGAGCCAACTCGCCTGGGTCAACGAACGCTTCGGTAACGCGGAGAAGGCGGCAGCATGGCGCGCGCGTGCCGCGACGCTCCGCGCAAATGCCATGAGGCATCTCTGGAACGGGAAGTTCTTTATCCATCAGCTTGCGATCAACTGCGAGCCGTACGATGAGAACGAGGCAGAGCGTCTCTCCATGAGCGATGCCTACGCGCTCAACCGTGGCATGTTGACGCGGGACGAATGCCGTTCGATTATCGAGGAGTATAAGGGGCGGCGTGCGACCACGAAGGCGTTCGCCGAATGGTTCACGATCGATCCGCCGTACAACATGAAGATCGGAAACCATCCGCCTGGCGAGTACGTGAACGGTGCGATTTGTCCATTCACGGCCGGCGAACTCGCCAAGGGCGCTTTCGAGAATGGGTTTGAGAAATATGGATGGGACATTCTGCAGCGGCTGGTGAAAATGATCAAGGAGGACGACGGCAAGCTGTTCTTCCTCTACCATCCGACGACGCGCGCGCCGCAAGGACGCGGTCCGAGCGCCTGGGGCGCGGCTGCGGTTCTGAGCGCGATCGATCAGGGTCTTGCTGGCATCACCGACCTCGACAAGCAGTACCGCCGTCTTCGCTTTGCACCGCGTTGGGCGGTCACGGATTACACCGAAGGACGTTATCTCACCGGCTACGAGCGCGCCGCGAAATTTGTCGACACGCGTTGGGTGTTCACTGACCGTGGATTGCGCTACCGCGTGGAGTCGCCGGCACAAGAAGTTGTCGCGCACATTCTGTTGCCCGAAGGCCGCCATGCGTCGAAGGTGCTCGTCAACGGTGTCGAGCAGCACTTCACCGTCACGAAGGGCGAGTCGGCGGACTACGTCGATCTGGTCGTGAAGGGCCATCCATCTATCGACTTCGAAGTCCTCTATGAGTGACGCTGGACGTAATCGGTTGGTGACAGGGATGTGCGAAGATGATGCGTTTCCGTGCGAAGCGCGGGCGGCGGGCTAACCGATTACAATTGCATGGCCGCAGGCATTTTGCCACACTGTGTCTATGAAAGATAAGTCTCAGCCAGTTGTGTCGTTTGTGGTCTCAAGAGTGCAGGCGGGCCAGTCGCTCCAAGAGTTTCTCGCCGCACGGCTCTCAATTTCCAAACGTGCGGCCAAAAATCTGTTGGATGAGCGGGTCGTGTGGGTCAACCGCCGATGCGTGTGGATGACACACCACACGCTCAAAACCGGGGATACCGTAGAATTGCCAAGTGCCAACCTGTCCAAGCAGTCGGCGGCGTCGCCGGCGTCAGCAATCCGAATTCTGGTGCAGGATGATTTCTATCTGGTGGCCGACAAACCGTCCAATATGCTTTCGGTCGGCGCGCGCAGTGTCGAAGAGACATTGCGCACGCAGACCGGTCTCGCCACGTTGCGGGCGGTACACCGTCTGGATCGTGACACGACCGGCTGCTTGCTGTTCGCTAAAAATGATGCCGCGTTCGATGCTGCTGTCGAAATCTTTAAGACGCGCCGGGTCAGCAAGCACTACCGCGTGATCGTGTACGGTCGTTATGAGCGTGCCGCTTCGACCGTGGAGCAGGAGCTGGACGGTGAGCGTGCGGTCAGCCACATCCAGCGTGAGATGGCCACCAAAGACGCCAGCTTTCTCAAGGTGAAGATCGAGACAGGACGCACTCACCAAATCCGTCGTCACCTCGCCTCGTTGCGCCACCCGGTGCTGGGCGATCGCGAACACGGCATCAAGCACGCGCGCGATCCGCGCCTGCTGACGGTGCCGCGCCAGATGCTCCATGCCGCCGGTCTGGAGATGCCGCATCCGATGCTTCCAGGGGAGACGCTCAAGGCGCACAGTCCGTTACCGGCCGATTTCCGGCGTTGTCTGAAACTGTTCGGCATGGGTAAATGAGGCGGACGTAGGGATCGCTGCGCATGCTCAGTTTCCGTACAGTGTGGGTGACACGGCCGCCGGGACGACAATCGCCGATCTTCGACCTCTTCAAGGGTGATGAGGGTGAGGCTGCCGATAGTGAGCAGGAGACGCTCTACATCACTCAGGATACGGTTGCGTTTGAAGGATTGCTGCCGTCCGAACGCGCGTATGCAGTCGATGTGCTGGCCCTACATGCTTTCGCCTTTCCGGACACGCCGGAGGATAACGCGGCGGAGCACTTGCGTCAGGGTGGTGCCAGCGGTGCGGGCCTCTGGGAGGTTTGGCGCACGATCGAAGCGCGGTTGGCAGCGTTGCCGCTCTGGACGCTGGAGACCATCGAGTTGATATTGCGCGATCTGGACGAACGCGGTCTGGCGCGCGTGTTCGGTCATTTTGCCGAGTGTGCCCGGCGCGCCGGAACGCGATGCGGGCCGTGGCTGGAAACCTTTACGCCCGATGCGCGCCGGAACGAGCGGCGTACCTTGCCGCCGCATGCTGACTGCACCCCGCTGGACGTTGACCGCCTTGCCTCGCATCTGCTGCCCGGCGGCACCTTCTCGCGCCTGATGCCCGGTTATGAATCGCGTCCCGGACAGGTGGAGATGCTGCGCGCGGTCGCGCGGGCTTTCAGCGAGGGCCGACACCTATTGGTTGAGGCTGGTACCGGTGTCGGCAAGAGCATTGCCTACCTGATCCCCGCCGCCGCATGGGCGTTGCTCAACGATGTGCCGGTGGTGGTCAGCACCAATACGCGCAACCTACAGGCACAGCTTATCGAAAAAGATTTGCCGCTGGTCCGCGCGGCGGTGTGCGGCAACGACAGCGCCACTCTACGCGTGGCTGTACTGAAGGGGCGCTCGAACTATGCTTGTCTACGGCGGATCGCACTCCTGTTGGAGCAGAGTCACTTTGAACTCGAACGTCCCGAACTGCGCCGCTTCGCCTTGGCGTTGGCTTGGATAGCGCAGTCACCTGATGGCGATCTCGACACCTTTGCCGGCGCGGGTCATGCCGATGCCGTGTTTCTTGCCAAACTGTCGTCGACCGCTGAAGAGTGTCCCGGACGCGCCTGCCGCTATTGGCGTCGATGCTTTTTGCAGAAGGCGCGTGCCCGCGCCGCCGCCGCGCATGTGGTCATTGCCAACCACGCGCTGGTTTTTGCCGAGTCGCAGGCCCCCGGTACCGCTTTGCCACCTCATGCTCAAATCGTATTCGACGAAGCGCACAACTTGGAGGAGGCGGCGACACGCCATCTTTCCACAGAGTTGACCCAAGCGCGCCTCAACCAGTTGTTGCGACGTTTGAGCCGTGGTCGCGGCAACCGTGCGGGCGGCGTGTTGGAGGTGTTACGCAATCACCTTCAAAAGGGCGCGATAACGACCAACGAAGCATCAGCCAAAGCGTTGCGGCGACAGATCCGCCAGATTCGCAGCGCACTGGAAGAGGTGCAGAATAGCGCCCGCATCTTGTTCGAGGAACTGCATGGCCTCATCCAGCCGGGCCATGACCCGGTACGTTTCCGCTGTGTGCCGTCCTCCGCCGCAGTGTCTGTGGAAGCCGACGACCTGTTTGCCGATGACGAGGGTGACGATGCGGCGACGATGTGCGCAGATGGGATGCCGTTTTCCGGTGCATTCACGCGCGAGGTGTGCCGCGACAAACAGTTCGCAGCGTGCCAGGGCGGTTGGGATGAGGCCGAGGTTCAGCGTTGTCGGCTGGCCGTTAAACATGCGGTTGCGGAGGCCTCTGGCCTGTTGCTGGAGTTGGGCGAGGCGCTGCGCCAGACCACGGAGGGCGAACTCGCGCTGTATGATGATCAGGCGGCGAATGTCGAGGGTGCGGCAGCGGCGTTGCGTGCCTTCGCGTTGGATATGGATTTCATTCTGGCCGCCACCGATACGGAGCATGTCTTTTGGGCGGAGCCGCCGAGCCGCAGTGCCGGGACTGCCAATCTTTACGCCGCGCCGCTGAGCATCGGTGAGGCGTTGGCCGAGTTGCTCTACCGGCAGAAGGCAACGGTGGTGTTCTGTTCAGCGACTCTGCGCGTCGGCAGTTCATTCGGCTATATCAGCCGACGTCTGGGGATCGATCGCCTTGAACCTGAACAGCTCATGACCTGTGTGGCGGAGAGTCCGTTCGACTACCTGACGCAGTGCGCGGCTCTAGCTCCCGTCTTTTTACCTCCGCCCACCGGCTCCACCGGCGGCAGCTATTCCGAGCAACTCTGCGGTCTGATGCTGGATGTCTTCACGCGGACACGCGGTCGCGCCATGGGGCTCTTCACCAGTTACGAGATGATGAACCAAGTCGCGCGCCTGCTGGAAGAGCCGTTGCGCGCGGCGGGCATCCGGTTGTTGGTACACGGCACGAACGGAACGCGCGACCAGATCACGCGGATCTTTCGCTCGGGCGGTTCCTGTGTGCTGCTCGGTACCCATTCATTCTGGGAGGGCGTGGATGTGGCGGGCGAGGCGTTGAGCTGCGTGGTGATGGCGCGCCTGCCGTTTGCCGCCGTGACAGATCCAATCGTCGAGGCGCGCTGCGAGCAGATCGAACGTGCGGGCGGTAGCGCCTTCCGCGAGTTCTCCCTGCCACAGGCGGTTATCCGCTTCCGGCAGGGGTTTGGCCGCTTGATCCGTACACGGGCGGATAGGGGAGTGGTGATTGTCGCGGACCCGCGCGTGATGACCAAGTCCTACGGCGCGACGTTCCGCAAAAGCCTGCCCTGCCCGCTGCTGCGCGTCGGGAGCCGTGACGAGCTGCTGACGCGCGTGGAAGTGCTCTTCACTTAAGGGACGGGTTACCTTGCCAGACAGCTTGACCGCTTGCGTCTGGTATTTTGTTGTCCGCGAAAAAACACGATTGATAATGCCTGCCGGTAAAGCGTACGCTGACGGCGCGCCCTTTTTGTGGGGGCGCACGGAGCCCGGTGCGGCACGGGCGGCGGGGAGATAGCACGATGGATGGAAATCTTTTTTGCGGCGGAACGGATGCCGGCGGGACGGCGTTTATCGGGCTGCCGGGTATTTTGCTTGACATCCCCGACATCATCTGCCTCGGCCCGGACAACAGCGCGTCCTTTTCCGTGTCGGCCAGCTTCGTGCCCGACGGCGAGGAGATCGCGGGGCAACCGCAGTGGTTCGTCAGCAGCGGGACCGCCACGCCGGAGAGCGGCAACATGGAGACATGGGTGGACGCGGTTTTCCCCGCGCCCGCGCAGCAGGCCCAGGGGGCACCCGCACCGATGGGCGCGGGCGTGGAAACAAACGGTTCGCCGTCGATCACGGCAGAGATCGGCGACAGAACCGTCACGCGCACGCTCGATCCGTCCACGCCGGACGACCCCGACGAACCAGACCCTTGGGACGGCCGGCGTTTCATCACCCGCTCCTACGGCGGCGGCACGGAACCGGTGGCGCTGACCTACGCGCTCGCGCACAGCAGCAATGCCGTGACGTTCGCGTGGCACGGGCATCAGGAGGACACGGTGCTGGAGTGGAGCATCAGCGGGAGCGGGCCGCGCTTTCTCAAGGACGGGCAGGAGGTGTCCAAGGTGACACGGGACCTCTCGGTCTCGGTCCTGCCGCGCGGGACGGTTTCGAACTTCAAGATCAGGGCGAAGGTCCTGACGCAACTTGGCACGGTCATCACGCGGCAGACCGAGCTGCGCGTGATCAGAATCATCGCCGAGCCGGTTCTGTCGTTCGATCAGGGCGCGCCGGTAAATCCCTGCGGTCTTTTCGTCGGCGGCTCCGCAACCTTCCAGATCACATTTTCATCGAACGTCAGGGCAGAGGATGTGCAGTGGTCCGTTGCCGACGGCAACGCCGCGCTCGCCTTCGGTCCGCAAAGCACCGCGCCCCAGATCGTGGTCGGCCTCGCGCCGGGCACGGAAACGCTGGCCGCCAATATCGCGCACTACGTCGGCCCGCCGCCGCAATTCAATTTCGAGGTGTACCCCTATGCCGACCCTATCGCCTTGCATTTCATGCTCATCTGCGATAACAACGGTAACCACGCCGGATCGGCGTCCGACATCCCCGGCCTCATCACCGGTGTCAACGACATCTACCGCCAGGAGGGGCTCCGCTTTGCGCAGGCCTCCGTTTCGTACACGAATGAGATATCTTGGTACCTCAATTCGGAGATCAGCAATATTCAGCGAGAAATCGTCAACGTCATGACCAACACAGGCGGGCTTGAAATCTATATCGTTCCGAATATCGCGCCCGGCGTTGCGGGAAGAAGTTTAGGTAGTCAAGGAATATTAGTCAACGGAAGCGTCACCTCTCATATTCTTGCGCACGAGATCGGACATCGATGCGGCTGGAAGGACATCTACGTCTCGCGGCCAAATGTCCCGCCTGTGAGCGGTCCCGTCTCCATTGGCCGATTGCCGCTGGACTGGAACAACGGGCCGGGACCGGAGGAGTACTATCCGCGCGGGCTACAACAAGCTACACTGATTGTGCGACTCCTCATGTATGGTACCACGGCGGGGGGCAAAGACATTCCAACTGGCTCGGTGTACGGGTTGAACAAAGAGAAGGTTCTTGCCAACATCGTAACCGGGGTGCAGAGTATGAACCGTACCCCATCCCATGACTAATCAACTGAGGAGCAATAATGACACTCACTAGCATTTTAGCGACTTTCACTATGATTGGTTTGGCACTCGTTTCTATTGAGGCGAATGCTCAGACAAACACAACCCATCTCGATGTTGGACTGGAAATACTGTTCAAACCGTTTCCAGAGAAGGAAAACGGTTCGTCTGAAGGCGATGATTCTAGGGTCGCCCGTGTGTTGGACTGGCTGGGATGCCGTAAAGGATTACCCATAACAAACGAAATAGATCGGATTCTATTTGCACCGCAAAGTCCTTATCGGCCAATAGCATTCTTCATTCGCCCATACTTTTCCGTGCCGAATGAAAGAAGCTTAGGGAGGCAAGTCGTGAGCACTCTTCCGTACATTGAACGGAAAACATGTTATGTCACGGCATTGGAACACCTCGATTTCCGTAGAGATAAAGGGACTCGGCTGATGGCACAGGCGGATTCATTGTTACAGGATTGCGCTATAGCAGAGACAGGTGGATATCTGGCCGCTTTACTCGACAAAGGGCTGGTCGAAAATGCCAGTGGTTGGGCAGGGCGGAATGCCCGGAAACATGTTGCCGTCCGACATGTCAAAGTCGAGGGAGATGCGGGGGGGTATTTCCGTGCCGTTCTTGCTGAAATCGGCTCTCCTTCAAAGCCGTCTTTGACAACTGTCATTTCCGAACTTTGCGATGTTTATTTTTGTGGCACCGATGAGATTTCTATAGAAGAACAAGAGTTACACCAAAGCTTAAACATCATGCGGTTCGCCCAAGACCACAACATGACTGAACCCGAAGCTGTCCGTTTGATGGCGGATGCACTTCGGGAAACTTTACGAAAAAAAGAAACTGATGAGCGCGGACGGTTAAATTTGTATAGCCTGATCACAGCCCTCAGTCTAAGCCGAGGGTTCGGCACAGAAGGAGTCTTGCTTGATGCGGCATTTTCTGAATGGAACCCGAATCGTTATGCGAGCCTTTTAGGGTTTCTTCGGATTGCCTCACCCCAAGCCACTCTGAATGCTGCTCGGCGTGTGATTGACGACAAAACCAATTTTACTGCACTTGAGCGTAACGGTTGCTACAAGAAACTCGCCGAATTAGCCGGTTCTCGGGAAAGCGAAAGGACAGATATTCAGAATGAAATCGTGTCATTTCTACAAACCTCAACAGAAAGAGAGCCAGACGCTTTTATTTGTCATATGCTTGACGTAAAACTTTTGAATATTTTGCCGGATTGGGAAAATTCGGAGAACCGTAGAAAACTTGCCGCAAGATTTGCGGATCAGGGTGACCAGAATGCTATCGGGTCTTATTTCCGAGAGGTGCTACAAAAGATCGATAACAGTTCACAAAGAGAAAAGCAAAAATGACGATGCCGCTCTCGCGGGATCATTTGTCGACTGCCGATTGGAACAACGGGCCGGGGCCGCAGGAATACTATCCGCGCGAGTTGCCGCTGGCAACGGTGATCAAGCGGTGCCTGATGTTCGGGTACACATCGGGCGGCAAGGACATTCCGGCGGGCCCAATCAAAGGGTATGACAAGGAAGGGAAGTTCGGCCCCGTTCCGGTCGGGACACAGGGGATGGAACGAAGACCGGCTCACAGTGAATAATCCTACGTGATGAAAGCAAAGGAGGAAGCAATGAGAATCAGGTGTGTTTTTTTGACCGCGTTGATGTTCGGCATGTGTTGGGTTGCCTTGGGGCAATATGTAAGCCCGACAGACTCTGCAACGCGTATCCATAGGGTGGCTCCGACGACGAGGCCGTGGTATGAACCGGACGACTCGCTGGTGTCGATGACGTTTCTCGCGGAAACGGTGGTCAAGCGGGTTCCCGCTGAACAGCGGAGAGCATGGTATAACGATTCGCGCCGCCTCTCCTTCAAACCCGCGATAGACGCGCAATATATCGACCGCCCGTCCCGCGAGGCACTCCGTTTCGCGCACTTCCTTTTTACGGTAAAACAGATCGAGAGCGACCCCGAGTGCCTGCGAGCCATCGGGAATCCCGTCGATCCGAAGCGGGAGTGTCAACAAGAGAGAAAGGATAAAAAATGATGACGATGCTGATGGGTGTTTTGCTGTGCTTTTTAGGCGCTTTTCATGCGTCCGCCGCTGTGGTGTCGCAATGCGAGGCTGTCGCGGACAGAGTGCTCGTGAATGCGGATGGTTGTGTGCTGTCATGGATATCTTTGCGCGAAGGGGCGGCATGGAGCCCGGCCATCGCGGGGGCGACGTCTTGGGGATTGCCCGCGTTGGAAACGGAGGGGATCACGTTCGATACGCCGGGCGCCCCGGCCTCGCCGTTCTGCTCCAGTGCCATTTCGGTTTCGACGCTCTTCATCGTAGCGTGTCCGGCAGAATCATCCAATCACTTTGCCGCACTTGTCGAGGCCCCCGGGGTGGCTGTGACAGTGGCTGCCCGTGCTTTGCCGCTGACCTACGACCCCGAGGATGCCGAAGGGCTTTCCGTACGCGTCAACGGCCAACCGGTGTTGACGTTTCCCGACGGGCGGCATATCGTGGAGGTTGATTTCGCGCAGGCTGTGCCCGGCTGCGACCTTCGGATAGGCGGGGTCTCGGCATGCGCTTCGTGGCGGCAATCGTGGCGCGGCCACATATCGGAGGTTGTCGCGTTTGACACGTCGCCCGATGAGGCTGTCCGTCGGACTGTCCGAAGCTACCTCGCCCGCCGCCACGGTGTCGCGGGATACTTCCCGCCGCCCGGACCCGAGGCCGTTCTGCAGGCCATGTCGCTCGGCCTGTATACGCACGCCCTTTTCTCAACGCAGTTGTTCATGCGATAAATTACGAACGTCTCGTACCGGTTTTTATAGGCACTTACTACTCATTACCTGTTACTTCTTACTCCGTGTGCTTGCTACGGCGCGTTACCGGCTGGCGCGGGTGGTGCCGTGAGCCGTTCCTTGCGGTTTTGCAGCACGGTTTGAAGCTGGGCCTTGGTGATGCCGAAGTCCATGCGCACCGCACTGCCTTCACAGGTGATGCCGATCTGCGAGGCCAGTCCCGCCGCTTCCGGCTCTTCGGCGGCGCGCAACATGGCGAGGGCACGGAGGCCCATCAACGCCTGATACACCTGTTGCGCCGTTTGTTCATCCGCCGCGGTGACCGCGAGCGCGGTCTTGAGGGTCTCAGCGTTCGGCGTTCCGATCCGCAAGCTGAGCGACTTGGCCTGACGTAAGGCCTGGGCGGTGGGCTGTGTGCCCACGATATCCGCCAAGTCCGAAGCGTGAAGGGTCAGCACGTCGCCGGGCGAAGGCGTGAATGCCGCGCGCAAGGGCGTGTTGGCGGGAAGGCTGGGACGGCGCGCGGCCAGCACATCAAGCGCTTTCACCAGCGGACCGGCTTGATCGGAAAAGAGCGCGAGCCCCGGCTTGGCAAATGCTGCGTGTTTCGTTTTTTTGTCGGCCTTATCGTGCCAACGCTGGATCACAGTGCCGTGATAGTTGGAAGTGGAATAGTCATCGGCTCCCGCAAGGATGGTCGTTAGGCGCTGCGCGTCAAATCGGCCATAGATATAGGCGACGCCGCCTTTTGATGCATCGCCGTCGCCTGCGATCACGATATGGTCGATATCCTTTTTCAGGTTCACGCCGAACATCGCTTCGATAGCCGCGAGTTTGCGCTCAGCCTCCTGACGCTTGTCGGCGTCGATCTGATCGCGCACAAAAGAGAACAGCGGCGAGGCCTGCACCGCTTTCAGATCCAGCATCAGTACCCAGTGGGTCTGGGCGGAGAAATCACGCGCTTCGATAGCGTGGAGTCGGCAGGCGCACGCCAACATCAGCGCGGCCGTGAATGCGAAAGCAGGTTTCATAGTCATGGGGAGTTCCTTTCAGAAATCAACGATGAACCGCACTTACGGTTTCAGCGGCTTGATCTCCACTTTGCGGAAATCGACCGGGTGGCTTTCCGACTGAAGCGAGATACTGCCGCCCTCGATCAGCACATTACCGCCGTTCGCTTCAATCAAACGTTTGGCATCGCCGTCTTTCGGATCGTACTGCGGCTTGTCATATTGGAGGACCGTCACGCCGTCGATGCGGTGGATGATGGTCTGGCTACCGCGCGCTTCGACCTCCACGGTGACCCACTGATCGCCGTGATAGGTCTTCGATGTCGAGCTGAGTCCGTGAGGCGTGTAGAGTGCGCCGTCCCGCTCGACATTCGTGCCCGGTGTGCAGAGGTTGGCGGTTGTCCGGTTGCCGGAGCCGAGACCGCCGAGGAATTGGACCTCAATCGAAACCGGGAAATCCTGATCTTTGCGCATCGACTCCGGCGACTGGCCGTGGACCATCACGCCGCTGTTGCGCTTGGCCCATCCCGGACCGTCGGGCAGTTGCTCGCCGACAAAGCGGTATTCGATGCGCAGGATGTAGTTGGTGAACGGGGTTTTGTAGAAAAGGTGTCCGAAGCGGTTTTTGAACGCACCGCCATATTCGTCGTAACGCACCTTGATCAGGCCGTCCTCGACACGGAACGTATTAGCGAAATTTTCGCCTGCTGGGTAACCCTTGATTTTGGGTGTCCAGCCATCCAGGTCCTTGCCGTTGAATAGCGGGGTCCATCCGTCGTTGGCCGATGCGCAACAGGCTGCGGCGAAAATCAAAGCGGCCAAACTTTTTGCGGTCAATGTCATGTCGGGTCTCCTGAAAAGTTGAAAAACACACGTGTGAGACGATCAGGCCACGTAGCCTCAAGGTTGGGAACAGTGTTACATAAGCGCGCGTCGAAGGCAATGTTGAACCTGACATGTTGAACCTGAAAAGAGCAGTTGAACCTTCAACACCCTTTAGTTTCAGGTTTCATGGTTTCATCCCAATCGGGATCGCTATCGGGATCGATTGTTTAACCACGGAACACGGAAGGGATAAAAACTCCTAACTCCTAACTCCTAAATCCGCGCACAGCGGTGAGGATATCTTTCTGCGCTTGCTTGGCGCGTAACCCGCGTGTGACGGTAATCGGTTGGCCGGTGAAGGGGTTGATCCCAGTGTAGTACATCGCGGTCGACCACGTGGACGGGGTCGGCGTGAAGATCTGGACTTGCTCGGGTGCAAGGCGCAGGTGCCGTGAGGCGAACTGTTTGAGCGCGAGCATCTCGGCATCGCCGCAACCGGGGTGCGCCGCGATGAAGTAGTAGGTCAGAAATTGCTTGAGGTGATGACGCTCATTCGCCGCACGGAACAGCTTCACGAAATCCAACAGTGACTCTTGGCCGGGCTTGCCCATCGCGCGCAGGACGCGGGGATCGGCGTGCTCGGGCGCGAGCTTGAGTTGGCCTGAGACGTGGTGCGCGACCAGTTCGTCGATGTAAGCCGCGCCGTGATTCGGATCGGCCGCGATCAGGTCGGGGCGAATGCCGGACGCCACAAACACTTTACGTACGCCAGGCAGGCGGCGCAGGCGTCTGAGCAGGGAAATCTGTGCGCTGTGGTCGGGCTTGAGTGCCGGACAGCAGGTCGGGAAGAGGCAACGCTTGGATGCGCAGGCACCCTGTTTGGTTTTGCGCTCGCACTCAAAGCCGTACATGTTGGCAGTGGGGCCGCCCACGTCTTGGATGATGCCGGTGAAGGCGGGGTGGCGCGTCAGGCGGCGCGCTTCTTCCACGATCGAGTCTTCGGAGCGGCTGACGACCTGTCGGCCCTGGTGGATGGCAATCGCACAGAAGTTGCACTCACCATAACAGCCACGGTGCGTCGCCAGCGAGAAGCGGATGGTGTCCAGCGCACGGACTTTGCCTTTGGCCGCGTGGATGGGATGCACGTCGAGCGTGAAGGGCAACGCATGCACGGCATCCAATTCGGCAGTCGAGAGCGGCGTGTCCGGCGGCATGTGCACCAGACAGCGTGTGTCGATCTGCTGTAAGAGGGGGCGCGCGGTATGCGGATCCTGATTGGCGGCAAAGAGACGAAACATCTCAAGAAAGGCCGCGCGGCCTGCCGGTGTGGCTGCGGCCACCGAGGCGTAGTCGGGCAGATGCAACGCATCGGCCGGCAACGAGTCGGAGTTTGCAGGCTGCGCGTAGCAGATGCTGCGCAGACGGCGCCAATCGTGTCCGTCGCGCAGCGCATGTGCCAGCAGGGTCATGGTGCGCTCGCCCATGCCGTAAACCAAGATGTCGGCCTTGGCGTCGAAGAGCACGGGGCGGCGCACGGAGTCGGACCAGTAATCGTAGTGCGCGATGCGCCGCAGGCTGGCCTCGATGCCACCGATAACGATGGGGCGGCAGGGTTTGAATGCGCGTCGGATCAGATTGCAATACGCAATGACCGCGCGGTCAGGACGCACGTTATTGACGCCGCCGGGCGTGAAGTCGTCCTGTCGCCGCTTCTTGCCAGTCGCCGTGTAGTTGGCGACCATCGAGTCGACACAACCACCGGAAACTCCCCAGAAGAGGCGCGGCTCGCCGAGACGGCGGATGTCATCGAGGCTCGCGACATCGGGCTGGGCAATGATGGCGGTGCGAAAGCCCGCCGCCAGTAGCGTTCGCCCGATGACGGCAATCCCGCAGAAGGGCGAGTCGATGTAGGCGTCACCCGACACCAAGATAACATCCAGCGCATCCCAACCCAGTCGCTCGATTTCGGCGGTTGTGCAGGGCAGAAACATGGGCGTGTTGCGCTGTGCGTTACTCGTGTACCTCGACCGACAGGCGCAGGTAGGTTTCGACCCGCTCGCCGGGAGCGATCATGCGGAGCGTTCCGCGTTCCGCGTTCTGCGCCTGGCCTTCCGGGAAGCAGTTGGCCGGTTCGAGTCCCACCACATATTCCCCTTGTCCCATCATCTTCCATTGAATCAGGTAGGGGAGTTCCGCGACGCGGTACGTCACGCAAAATGTCAGCCCGAGGTTTTCATTCACGAGCCGGGCCGACGCGAGGCCCTGACGGTTTTTGGGCAGGGTGTGGTAGTAGACCTGCTCGGCGAAACCGGGAATCGGGGCGGTGATCTCGGCCCATTCGGCGAGACCAGACGCGGCGTGGTCATTTTGCGGGACGACTTTATGGCGGGGCATTTCGAGCCGCGCGCCGTCATCGACCAGCGGCCAGCCCAGATTCATGTGGTAGAGCAGCATCAGCGGAACTTCAGCGTAGCCGCGATTCTCAATGGTGTCGCACACGGTAATCGCACTCTCGCCGAGGGTCGCCGTGATGCGGCGCGTCAGCACGAGATTTTCAAAAAAGACCTTGCTCTGGCGGACACGGCCGCTGATGCTGAGCGTGTAGCGTCCGTCCTCTGTCCATGACGCGTCGGTATTGACCGCTTCCGCCGGCAGATGACTGAGGCGGCCGTGCAAGCCGTGATCGTCGCCGCCGGAGGCGTTCGGTCCGCCCACGTTGCTAAGGCCGCAGCCGGTGAGCAGTCCGCCCGGCCATGTGCGCAGCCATTCGATTCCGGTGCGGTCATAGAAGGCCGGACCGACCTCGCCGTTACGCGACAACCAAGCCAGCGGGATGTCGCAAAACGTTGCCGCGCCGATGTCCATGCCGCGATCGGGATACACGGTAAAGATCAACCCGCTGCCGGTGTTGACCTCCAGAATACGCATGCCGCGTCCTTTGCCGTCGTCCGAAACCAAGCGGCGGATCGACGCGAGCTGTTCCATGGTGCCCAAGCGCGGCGCGAGATATGAAGCATTGAGGTTTTTCATGATGATAGCTTAGACCGGCATGCGTTACAACGCAACTATTTTCCTGCTCTAACTTTAAGGAAGCAGCAGTCTAACAGGGCCGAGCAGGCCGGAGGGTTCTTGCGCGGTCGGCTTGCGGTAACGGGTCGGGATGGTTTGGTAGTGGTTATTGAGGGTGTTGTAGACCGTGATAGCCAACTGGTTGTCGCCGGCTTTCACGCGACCGGTGAGGTCCACCCGCCACGGCGGACAGACCAGCACGCGTACGGGTTCGCCGTTGACGGCGACTTCGCAGGTGGCGCCGACGCCGCCGAGATCAAGCACGACGGGGCCTTTTGTATCACTCTGCGTGAGCGTTACCTGCCGCGCATAGACCGCGCCGCCGGAATAGCAGCTCAGCGCATCGACACGCGCCCAGTCACCAGCCGTCATTTTTCCGGTACCGCATGTCAACCGCACTGGTTCAGGGAAGGCCGCGCCGCCGGTGTAGCCGGGCGCGTGCTTGACGGCAAGGCGCACGACGACAGGCCGGGGATTGGGGGACTGGGTCGTTTGTCCACCGGGCGTCACGCGATATACGCGCATGCTGTTGAGGTCGCGGAGCAGCGTGATGACGGCTTCTTGATCGTCGAAGGTCGCGGCGAGCAGATCGCCGTGCAGCGTCACTTCAGCGGCAGCGAGCGCGGGTGGCGCTTGGAAGGAGTAGGTGGCTTGCGTCAAACCGCCGTCAAAGCAGTCGAAGGGCAAGACCGCCGAGTCGCCGAACCAGCGCATGGCCAGCGGATGAGCAGAGTGGTCGGTGTCGATGTCCGCGCGGTACAGAACGAGCGCCGCACGCCCGAAGGCATCGTAACGCACCAGTAGCGGTGTGCGTCCGGCACGCAATGCCACGGTGTCGCCCGGGGCATGCCGCACGCCTCCGAGCCAGACAGCGCTCGGCGCGACGCCGCTGGATACGATCTCCGCGCGGCAAGGTTCGGCGGCGAAGACAGTGGTCTGATACACACGCGTTTCCGGTACGGCGTCGTCCGGCATTTTCACGTCGTAAAGATTGCGGTCGTAATTGCCGAGTACAAAAAACTCATCGCCGACTTTGCGGTTGAGTCCATGATGCCAGTTCTGATAAGCGGGGTGGTTCTCGACGCCTTCGCGCCATGAGAAACAGAACGGCTTCCATGTGTAGGCGCGGCCGTTCACGGTGACGGTTGTGCCGGGCGCAAGTGATGTGGCGGAGGCCAGTGCCTGCACCAGCGCGTCGGTCTCCGCTCCGGGCGGGAGTGGCCCGAAGGCGCGGAATTGCGGGCCGTGCGAGTAGGTCATGCGCGACGGCATGCCGGGAACATCCCAAGTAAGATGTCGCGCTTCAGCGCCGATCAAACCGTCGAAGGCCGGCAAGCGGAAATCGCCCCATCGGTTATCACAGGTGGGGATGAGCGTGAAGTCCCATTCGCCATCGAGCGCAAGCGTACGGGAGGTTTGCGGCGCGGGCGGGACGGCAACGGGCGGAGGCGGTGCGTCGGTGAAGGCCAGCAGCAGTGGCGAGCCGTCGGCGTCGAGATGCACGGAGGTCGTGCCGTTTGTGTGGGCGATGGCACCGGCGATGGGGGTTTGTTCGCCGGTCCACGCATTCCAGCGCTCGGGGGTGCCGTGCGCGCGGAACGTACAGACGGCGGGTTCGCGCAGGTCCATGATGAAGTAGACATCGATACGGCCGATGCGGCGGTGCAGGGCTTTTGCTCCGGCGGGTCCGCTGAAATCGGGGGTGCCGATCAGGGCGCGGATGGCGTGCGCCGCAGCGGGTTGCGGTGCGGGCGGCTCACCTTGGTGTACCGCGTGTACATTGGAAGGATCGGGCGGTTCGAGCCCGTCCAGATCGCGGCTGGCGAGCCACTCGGTCGACGCGCGGCCGGGACGCACG
>Ga0208824_1001933_pt1 | contig 17012 bp, 10 predicted proteins | sample AD_JPNTR3_MetaG_FD_184447 | JGI IMG/M metagenome (GOLD analysis project Ga0208824, IMG submission 184447) | Active sludge microbial communities of municipal wastewater-treating anaerobic digesters from Japan - AD_JPNTR3_MetaG (SPAdes) (version 2) | ecosystem: Engineered > Bioreactor > Anaerobic...
TAGACACAATTACAAAAAAAGAAAAGAAGGATGCCTTTCCTGTATTTGTTGCCCATGACTATCATCCAAATATAGAAAGATACCTCAATGAAAAGGGTATAAAATATTACTGGTCTTATGAGCTTGAGTAATTTAGGTTAATTATCTATTAAAATATAAGATTTATGAAGAAGGGCAAATCTGTTTCTAACTATAACAAATCAAGATTTTCCTGCAAATACCTTAAATTCCTTTCAGTCATCTCGATGCCATGTTTATCCTTTAGCACCTCAAGAATCTCATTGATGTTTTTATTTTCTATTTCTTTTATTAAACTTTTAAGACCTTCTTTTGTGGTTGGCCCTGCCTTTCCTTTTCCTGTTGCTATCTTAAAAAAATTTTTTAAAAGAAATGTTCCATGTATTGTTAAAATCTTTACATTATTACACCAGCGGGATAGAGTACTTTCAGAAATTCCCATCTCTCTGGCAACCTCTTTTTGATGAAGTGGTTGATTTGAAAGCTCTTTTTCTGCTTCTTCCTTTGTTTTTGCTTCAAAAAAAGATTCTCTCTTTTCCAGTAATATTTCACCCAGTTTTTTAAGGTTTTTTTTACGTTCATCTACAATATTTATCCATCTATCAATTTTGATAAAAAAATTATTTTCAATATTTCCTATGTTTATTTTTTTTTCAGGTGCTACCACGTTATAATTTGCAAGAGGATCAAACACATCCACAATCCATTTATTATCTTCTTTTAAAATACTAATATCACAGAATTCTTTATCTACATTTATATTTTTTTCTTCCTCCTCTTTTTTTAACTCCTTAAATTCCTCAAAAATAATCTCTTTTATGTCTGCCTCTTTAATTCTTTCTATAATATTACTTTCTATTTGATTTTTACATTCTTCAAGATGGGCTTCAAAAGACTTCATATCTTCAGGTTTATATTGCTCCCAGATATAAGCACAAATTACCCCAGCCTTTTCTACATCATCTTTAAACCAGCCTGCTTCAATGAGTTTATTAGTAAACTTTTCTGTAAGGTCATAGGGCCTTTTAGTATCATTATACAGATTGTCTCTGTCCTGTTCATAAACTGCTGTATCTTCATCTTTTTCAAATTCACTATACATATCTTCCATGAAATCTTCTTTTAACTCATCTCTTACGTTTTTTCCGCAATTTTTACAGGTTATATCTTCAGGCTCAATTATTTGTCCGCACTGCGAACATCTTATTAGTTCTTTATTTATTTCAATTACACCTTCATCATTCAGAATAGATATTTCATCAGTTATTGCTGCAAGCGGTTGTGTTTTAATGGATGTTATTATTATATTTGCAATTCGTGCTTCAATGCTTGTCTTAACGATAGTTGAAGTTATTGGCTTTATTTTTATTCCAATCTCTGCCATTTCTCTTTCTCCTTGATTGAAGGTAGATATTTTCCAATTAAGACCCTTTCCTTTAAGCCATCGAGAGAATCTGTGACATTTTTAAAGGCAGCTGATGCTAATACGTCTATTGTGCTTAAATAATTAAATGCGTAAGGATATGAGGTATATTCAATCCAACCTTCTTTTTTAAAATTCAATTTATTAAAAATATTTTTAATGCCTTTAAACAATACTTCAAAATGAGTGGATAAAACAGAGATGCCAAAATCACTATAAATTTTTTCTATCAAACGTAAAGATGTCAGAACCCTATCCATTATATTTAATTTTGGAACATATTGAGGATATAACTTTTCCAGCAATAGACGGTTAAACTTCTGTATATCAACTAAAATACCCTTATCTAGTAATTTTGTTTTTGGTATCTTTCTAAAATTCCTGGTTTTCGCTTCAAGTTCTTTTAATTCCTCTTCATCATCATTAAATATTATTGAGACAATTTTTTCTTTAATTTTTTCATAAAAATCTCTTTCTTTTATTAGTTTATTTAATTTGTCTATATTTTCATTGATTGAACTTTTTGGTTTAAGGTATAAATACTCTGGCAATAATTTATAAAGTTCATTTATCAGCGTTATTAATAAATCATGGTCTTTAAATTCATCAATTGTAAAATCTAAACCATAAACGTATTCATAATTAAAGAAATTTTTAATGCTATTTATATCTTCTATGTCTATACCGGCAATATGTTTTTTTCTCAAAGCAGCCTGGGTCAATGGTTCACTTATAGCTTGAGCCGCAATAATTCCAACCCTTGTATCAATAGGTGGGAAGTCATATTCATCCCAGTTATTTAAGTTTTTCCCCCTTGCAGGAAAAATACCGTAACAGGTCTGGCATATACCATTTTTTGATTCACATGTTATGGGGCTTCTAACAAGTATATTGTTCATTTTGTTTTCCCATAACTGTTCTGCAATTTTTTCAGCATCTTTATAACCAATACGAAAACCTTTTTTGTATCCTTCAAATTCATGAGCAAGAACCTTTCCATATAAATAACCCACAAGTTCTTCTTTACTCTGACCAAATCTTGATGAGACCTCAATCCCTTTTAATGTCCTGCAATCTTTTTCAGTAATAAATAGAGATTGTCCTAAAGCAACAAGATATTTTGTCAATGTTCCTGTTTCAGCGGTTCTTAATTTTGTATCTACAAGATTTTCTCTGCCTTTTTTTGCCATTTTTAATTGTTCGCCCACGCTTAAACCAAAAGTAAGATTAGAACCTTTTTGAACTGTATCTATTGAGCCAACAAGATAATTTATATTCTCCCAGCTTCCTCTTGCACCTGATTCAACAATACTATAAAGAATATGATTTTCTTTTTTTAAGATATCTGAAAAATTCATATTTTCCTTTTGAGCCATTACAGTTTTGCTCAACCTTAAAAGGTCATCTATAGAAAAACTGATTCCCTCTAAAGTAACTGATTCAAGCGCCTTCAATACTAAATCTTTAAGTGTTTTTACTCCAAATGACAGATTTTCAATATCGCTTACTATTGCATTTCTTCTCGGGCTTGTTTCAAAAACATTTTTAATATCTTTTTTTGTTTTGTTAAATAAAATATAGCATCCGAGGGCTATATCCTGTGAGAGGCTAAGGGCAAATCCGCCATCTGATGGATGCCATATATGTTCAGATGCATATAATTTTGAAATATCTTTTTTTGCCCCCTCAGTGACGGGCAGATACACTGCCATCTGGTCTCCATCAAAATCTGCATTATAACCAGCTGTTACTAAAGGAGGTATGGCAATCACTGAACCTTCCCCAAGAATTGGCTCAAATGCTAAAATACTTAACCTGTGTAAGGTTGGCTGTCGGTTAAGTAAAACATTATTTTTTTTCAGAAGTTCATATTTTTCTATTTTCTGTTTTATTAATTCTACTGCCTTTTCATCACCGCCTAATGCCTTGTTTATCAGGACTTGATTTTCGCCTTTACTTTTATCTAACAAAGAGACGATTAGGGGGTAATAGATTTTTAATACAAGATATAGTGGAAGTTTACAGTTGTTTATATTTAAATTGGGGTCAGGGATTATTACTGCTCTACCAGAATAATCAACCCTTTTTCCAAGAAGGTTTGCATTTATTAGACCTTCTTTTCCTTCAAGGTATGTTGATAATGAGTGTCTAATAGGATAACCAGGTATTGTATAGTCACGATTAGGCGGCCAGACATCAAGCCTGTCATTTATCATAAGCTGGGCAATGGCAACTTGTAGATTTTTTCTTAATCTTATATATTCTTCTCTCTCCTTTTTATTGTCGCTTGTTTTATAATTCAGATTTTCTTTTAGTAAACAATTGGCTCGCAGTACGTTTTTATATAATTCATTCAAATCGTGAGGTTTTTGTTTTCCATCTTTTGTTTCGAAGGCCTTTCTTAAAAGAGGTGGTATTACAGGTAAATTAATCATGGAGAGTGTTTTTGTTTCTTTATGAGCACTGAGCATATCATTTAGTAAATCAATACCTGATATAAGATTACTTTTTATTATTTCATTTAAGGATTGAACCATTTTATTTAATAAATTTTTTGAATTTTTATTTTCAGCTTTAAATTGTTGAAGATATTGATTAAAAATCTTTTTCCCTGATTCTATATGAAGTCTTTCTGGCAAATCAATATCTGGATATTTTTTATGAAAACCATTGCTAAACTCTTCCGAGCCTATAATAGCCGAAACAAAAAAAGTCTTTAATAAATCAAAATTATTAAATTTATCGATTTTATTGTTTATCATTAACGAATTAATCTGATTTTTGCTCAAACCAATAAACTCTTTCAGTTCTTCGTGAATAGAATGTAGAAAAAAAGGATTTGGCACAGGGACAGCTAAATTTATATGTCCAAACCTCCACCTTCTATTATTAGATTGTATTAATGGAGTTTGACATATATCGCATTTTTTTTCATGAGGTTTCATATCAATTACTGTGAAATCTCTATGTCTTTTACTACATGCACAGGTATAGCTTAGAACAGGTCCAAAAATCTGTTCTGATTCGATACCTTCGGGGTGATACAAGTAATTGTATCTTCTACCGCTCTCAACAGGAGTTTTTACTTCACCATTTGATATGGTATTTGCAAACCATTCTGTGTCGAGGACTGAAATTTCTATTTTCTTTATTACCTCTGGAAAGGTTTTGTATCTAAAAGGATAAATTATTTTGCGGGCATCTTCTTTAAGTGCATCTTCTTTAAGTATTATATCTATGCCTAATCCCAAACAAAAAGCCACAAATGTTCTGAATGCCTCTGGATAATCGTTTTCAATTTGAATATTGTAACTGCTTGAAAGCAAAGATTTAAATAATTTATTTCTGCCAATTAAATCATCGGATTTTACAGTCAAGAATTCCTTTAATATTTCTGTTGCATTATGTGCCATCAAAGACCATACTTCCATTTCACCAATCCTTTGACCACCATTAAAACGTTTGCCTTTTAAGGGCTGTTCAACAAGGGCGTTATAAGATTCTGGGTCTCTTGACCTTCCATGGAGTTTGTCTATAGCATTATGGTCAAGTTTCATTATATATTGCATACCGACAAATACAGGGTTTTTCAATTTTATGGTATTTCCATCTGTATCAGGCATATAACAATCAACTTTATCTGCCAATCCTTTGAAAATTTCGTTTCTGGCGTTTATAGTTTCATAAAGCTGACCTATATTCATTCTTGAAATAATACTCAAGGGGTTTATAAGTATCTCAAGATGTTTATGGGGACGGGTTTCACCACATGGGCAGGAGGTTTCATTATTATCAATAAAATTGTTGAGCAGAAAATAGGGCATTTTGTAATCTTCAAGGATTTTGCTTATAACACCTTTATGACCGTGACGATTAGCAAGCTTATCTCCCAGTTCAGCTTTTCTTTCATCTCTTATAATGAATCTAAAGAAAGCCGATTCGTTTTCATTTACAGTTAGGTTTTCACATTTAACAATTTTACCCTTTATATCTTTGTAATCTATATATGCACTTACATAATGTTTTCTAAAATCTATTCCTACATTTTTTTTCTTTGTCTTAATTGATATAGGCTCAATTAATAAAACACTATCTCTGGTTATCTCGGTGCCTTCTTTAAGACATCCATTAATATCAAAACTGTTTAAATCTATTTTTATTTTTGATGCATATTTATTAATCTCCCTTATTTTTTTTCTGAGATCATTTAAGGATCGATTTAACCTGACATTGATTATTTTTTCATGAACGCTTGTCAGTTTTTCTGAAGCACTTTTTGATATAACTAAAGCATCTTCAAAATTCCAGCCAAACCAGGGGATGTAACCAACAATAAGTTCGTTGCCGAATGCCATCTCACCATCAAAAGCATTCCAGAAAGAAAATGGGTATATTTCGGGTATCCTCTTCTCAAATCCTGTTTTTATAGTTGGTGTCACTTGATTTTTTAAAGGAAGCGTCTGTTTTAAAAAACTGCATGCCATAGTTCCCCTAACAGAATCATTATGTTTTCTAAAGGGGATTAGATTTGCTGCAATACCGTATAAACCATCTTCAGATACATGTATAAATTTTACCTTTTTAGGGTCAGCCAAAATAAATTCATTATCTCCCATGTGTGCCTCAACATTTTTTCCCTCTAATAATTTATCCTCCTGATCTGGAAAGGCAATACAGATATTTTCATCCAATTCTTCCCATGGTGAAATCCAGACTATTTCGTTTTTATCGATAGTGGTCTTTTCTTGGTTATGTAAAACAGGGTAGCAAGGTGTTTCGATAATACCAAATTCATTTACTTTTGCAGATATGGTCAAAAAAAGCGTAACACCTATATCCTCTGATTGTGGAGTGTCAATGGGGCATATTCTGCCGTAATGAGACCAGTGAATATATCTTGGTTGTCTTTCATGACCTATAGGTATTCCTCCCCACATACCACCACCATTAAAAGTAATTTTTCTCCCGATACAAGCTGCTTCAAGGGCATTTGCATTATCTTCTGGGATTAATTGAGACATTGGTGAGCCGGTAAACCATTGGTAAATATATCTATCAAAGTGTGTCATAATATAATTTATAGAATTTACTTCATTTATGATCTTGATAAACGTATCAATATTTCTGTCTTTTTCGTCAAAATCAGCAATTTTCCTTCTTACACCTTTTTCTATCCGCCTGCACCATAATTTAAAAATCTGATTGAGATAATCTCCTACGAGAAAAACCCGCAAATTTCCAAGGTCAAATGGGTCATCTTCTTTAATAATACCCAACAAATAGGCAATAAACACTTTTAATATATTGATAAAATCTTCTTTAATATTTAGTGTCTCTCTTTCTTCGTTAAAATTATCTGTTACTTTACTAATTTTTCTGTTTAATTGTATCCTTCCGAGCTTTCCGATTAAAACACTCTCAATTTTTTTATAAAGGGCCTCTATTAAGCTCCTTTCTCTATCCCCCTCTATTTCTTCCGTTGAATTAAAAGGTATAGCTATGTCAAAGCAATTTGCTATCTCTCTTAATAAATTTTTTGAATTTTTATTGAATTTGAATCTCTCTTTAATACTTTGTATTTCATTTAAAATTTGCTCTTTATCTGATGCATTAATTTCATACATTTTTAAAAAATCACATTTAAAAACTTCCTGTTCTATTTCTTCTTTTGAAAAGCCAATAGCATTGAAAAAATCTGTAATCGAATATGATTTGCCATTAGGCAATACTATTCTTATAAGACCTTTTCTAATTCTTTTAAAAACAAAACGAAACCCCTCTTCTGGTATAAAAATAATCCCCTTTTCACTTTTTTTCTCATTATTATAACAATACAACCCCGGAGATTTATTAAATTGGGCAATAAGACAGTATTCTTGTGCTCTAACACCGCCTCTTATAATAAATGTCCCTTTTTTTGTTATACTTGGTATTGACCCTATCTTGAATCTGCCTAAAACAATACCGTTTTCCTTAATATTTAAATAAATTGATTTTGCAAGTGTTTTATTGGCAAGTCTATATTTAGTCTCACTTATAGAATCTGGAAATTCATACTCATCATTTAAATCTGTTACAAATTCTAAATTTGATGTCTCTTTAATTAATGACTCGTTTTGTAATTCCTGCAAAAAATGTTTTATCCAACTGTTAACTTTTTCATCAAATTCTTTAATGAATCTTTTATATGATTCAATATGGGGTGATTCAAAAGAAAAGGGACATTCTTTATCCATAGCAGTGCCTCTCTAAAAAATTTAAATGAACCTTTTTGTAATTATAATACTTTATTAAAAATTAATATTTAAGTCTATTAAACTTTAGCATTTTTTTCTTGAAATCATCAATTATAATTGCTAATATTAAAAATGAACAGCAAAGATACCTATTTTGGTTCCTTGAAAACTCCATGCAAGAGCTTACACAAAAAGGGTACAGGTATCAAAGAACTCGTTTTTAGTTAAAAACCTGTTCTTTGAAAATTTGGAAAAAGTAACCCGTAGGTTCTCGGCTGGCTTCTATCAAGGATTTATGGCCCATTCAGGGTAAAAAAAGGCAAAAAAATGCCAGAAATCGAAAAAATCAAAATAGGTTCTCGGAAATGCCCATTTAACATTGTGAAATTACAAGGTAATTTTCGGGTGCTGTTGAAAATGGCTTCCGATTCGGAAGGGTTACGACCCACTGGTGAACTGGATTCTATGATTATCTTAGCAAAAGTTGAAAATGGCTTCCGATTCGGAAGGGTTACGACATTCTGAACCATCCGATGTTATGCCACCGGCGGGTGTTGAAAATGGCTTCCGATTCGGAAGGGTTACGACAATTAGCCTCCCCTCCCCTATCAGGAAAAATAAAAAAGTTGAAAATGGCTTCCGATTCGGAAGGGTTACGACTTTTTTACAGTTGACGACGACACACCATTCTAAAGTTGAAAATGGCTTCCGATTCGGAAGGGTTACGACTTTGACTCCTTATAGATAATAATCTGCAGTTTAATCCTTGTTGAAAATGGCTTCCGATTCGGAAGGGTTACGACAATTTCGTTAAAATGATCATTTAATGCTCTACCAATTGTTGAAAATGGCTTCCGATTCGGAAGGGTTACGACATATAATTTAGACATTTCCTCGTTTTTAGGACGAGTTGAAAATGGCTTCCGATTCGGAAGGGTTACGACAAAAACCCGTTACCCGTTATGTGTGACGAGTGACGGGTTTTAAAACATTTGCCTGAAACCTTGAACCCTGAACCTTGAACTTTTTTTTGGCTTCCGATTCGGAAGGGTTACGACTATTATTAAATAGCAAAAAATATGCGTTTTAATTGTGTTGCAACAAAAATGTCCTTTTTTATTACCTACATTATAAATAGAGAAACAAGATACATTTTGAACAGGAGGTAGTAAATAATGGAACAGACAGTGGAAAGAGAAATGATAGTAATTGAAAACAATGCAACTCCAACAAAGGACGAGAAGACCTGGGCAATGTTGTGTCATCTATCTGTTTTCAGCTTTATTTTGGGTATTCCCGTTGCACACATTATTGCCCCTTTGATTATATGGTTGATAAAAAAGAATCAGTCTCAATTTGTTGATTATCATGGAAAGCAATCGCTTAATTTTCAGATAACCATAACTCTTATCTGTTTGATAGGTATAGTTTTTTACTTTTTAGTTATTGGTAGTGCTTTTTTCTCCCAAAATTTTGGTTTCATTCGTATTGCATTGATGAGTCTGAGCTTCATAATAATTTTAGTATGCATAATTACCGACATAGTATCCACCATCAGAGCTTCTATTAGAGCCTATAGAGGGGAATACTATAAATATGCATTAAGTTTTAAGTTTTTAAAATGATAGTAAGGTAATATGGATAAGCTGAAGTTTTATGGCTATGATTTTTTTAATGGAGGATGTGGCCTTTTAATCTCCGTGGAGTTGCTACATGGGGTTTCATTTTGATAAAGGACAAAAAGATTAGTCATAGCGATTTTGTATTAGCCTGCAAGCCTTTTTGTGAAATTGCAAAAAGTAATTATGCAGAATATACTGTTGTACTTTTTTAAGGGCTAAAATATTGCGTATCAAAAAACATAAAGGAAATACTTGTCTATGGTGTTTCGCAACTTGTGATAAAACAGATGCTACAGGAATATCCTGTTAGTAACAGAGCTGAAAATGGCTTCCGATTCGGAAGGGTTACGACAGATTGTAAAAAAATAGAAGATGAATATTGTTTTAGAAAAAATATTAAAAAATTAAATAAAAAAAGGAGGCGGTAAAATGAAATACTGTACAAACTGTGGAGAGTCAATTGATGACAAGGCAGTAATATGCCCGAAATGTGGAGTAGCTCAGCCATCAGCTATTGGAACAGAAAAGAACAAATTAGTAGCTGCTCTGTTAGCTATCTTTCTCGGTGGTTTTGGAATACACAAGTTCTATCTAAACAGGCCGGTTCAGGGAATTATATATCTTCTCTTATGTTGGACAGCTATTCCAGCTCTCGTCGGCTTTATAGAAGGAATAGTATATTTATGTACTTCTGATCAAAAATTTGCCCTAAAATACGCTACAAAATTTAAGTAAAATTAATAATTAAGAGGTTGTCAAAATATGAATCAATATCCTAAATGTGTAGTTGAAAATGGCTTCCGATTCGGAAGGGTTACGATAAAAACCTGTTACCCCTTACCCATCTCCCATTATTACATGTTACGCGTTATGGGTGACGAGTTACGACATCTGCTTGAAACATTAATCTTTTTTGCTTTGTTACAACTTTTTTTAAGTAATATTTAAACCTGAGTTTAAAATATCTATGGATTTTTTATGAAATATTTTTTTTGACATCTGTAACATTTTGAATTTAAACTAATTTTAGAAAAATGATTTTTTGAAACAAAATTTCATTTAATAATTGACATTACTAAGCATTATCAATATTATTTTATTGATTAAGTATTTCATTTTTCATTTAGCTCATTCATTATTAAATTCAATTAAAAATTTATTCTTATTTATTCTTATTGATGTAATTGGCTGATTGACAAATTTTGTTATTTTATTTCTTTATTATGAATAATTTCTTTATTTTTCTATTAACATTTAATTTCTCTGAGGGGGTGAATCCCCCTCAGATTGAATAGATAATATTCTAATATTAACAATTAGCAATAGAAAAGGAGGATGCAATGATAGTTGTTGTTATACTGCCATCACATTAATCGAAAAAATATTGAGAATCATATATGCGAGAACGAAATACATTTCATCACTATTCTTTTTTTATTGACAAATTTACTATATAGTTTATACAGTTAAGATTAATGATGTATAAAAAATCCAGCAGACAAACAATCCTTCTTACTAGCGTGGGGAAACAAGATCCATATAATCAATATCAAAAACCAGGCCCAATTCTTTCACTCCTCTCTGAAAAATCATTTGATAAAATTTTTCTGTTCTCTACCTCTGGAACACAGAAAAATGCAGAAGATACTTCAATAATTATAAAAGAAAAATTTAAAGAAACAAATGTGGAGATTATAAAAACAAATATAGAGGATCCATATAATTATTCATTTATGATTAAAGAAGTTCGAGATTTAGCTATTGGTAACATATATAGAACGCATCAAAATTCACAATTTTTTATTTTAATAGGACCTGGATTTCCACAGATGCAAACATGCTGGTTTCTTCTCGCATCGAGCGGAGAGATACCAGCTACGCTTCTTTATATAAGAGAAGAGCAATATGCTGGGCCTGGAAAAAATAAAATTGGTGAAATAGACCCAAGGTCAAAAGAACTGCCACATATTCAACCAAAGATTAGCTTGAGAGAAATTAAAACTGTTTCAGAAGAAAAATTAAAAAATGTAATAGAACAAATAGGCATTGTTGGTGATGATCCTAAATTAAAGGAAGCAATAATTGATAGTGCAAAAGCAGCAAATTATGAATTCCCCATTCTTATTTTAGGAGAGACAGGAACTGGCAAAGAATTAATTGCACGGTTAATCCATGAATTGAGTCCAAGAAGCAAACATACTTTTTTTCCCTTCAATTGTGCAACATTACCTGAAGGTACTATAGAGGCTGAATTATTCGGATACAAAAAAGGTGCTTTTACAGGGGCAGATGAGGATAAAAAAGGTATAATTGAAACCTGTGAAGATGGAACACTTTTTCTTGATGAAATAGCAGACCTACCACCAAAGGCACAGGCAGGACTTTTAAGGGCTATTCAATTTCAGAATATAATAAGATTAGGTGATCACCAAACAAAAGGTGTGAATGTAAGATTTATAGGGGCAACAAACAAAAATATTAAAGATGAAAAAATTTTTCGTAAGGATTTATATTTTAGATTAAGTACCATTGTTATCGAACTACCGCCACTAAGAGAAAGAAAGCCAGATATACCAAAGCTTGCCTTATATTTTTTAAAAAAATTTAACGAAAAACATAAGAAAAATATAGAATTTGAACAAGATTTACTTGCCCACTTACAAGAATATGAATGGAAGGGGAATATAAGAGAGCTGAGCCAGGTTATTGAAAGAACTGTATTGCTTACTGAATCTGAAAAGGTAACAGTAGATGAATTTAAAAAGAAATATACTCATGAAACGGCTAAGTATCACTCAGAAATTCCAGAATTATATTATGGATTTTCATTGGAAGATTATCTGAATAAAATTAGAGCTGATATTATTAATAAAGCATTGGAAAAAGCAAATGGGAATCAATCTGAGGCGGCAAAATATCTTAATATAACTCCCCAGGCTATAAACAAATTTATAAAAAAGAAAAAAGATAAAGTTTAATTTACTATTTCATACACAATAATTAACAAAAAAGATTTACGATAATGATTGTGCTTGAAAATAAAACAAAAAATGAAAAAATCGCCATACTATCTTGTGTAGGTCAGAGATCTCTTGCTGTTATAAGTCCCCTGCATACATTAATAAAACAAAAGAATTTAAAAACTGAAGAAATTTCTTTATTTTTGTTTACAACAGAAGGAACAAAAACTCAAGCAGAAGACTGTAAGGCATGGTTTCTTGAAAAGTATGGAGGAATGGATGTTAATGTAATGTTCTTTGATCAAAAAAATTTAAAATGTTTAATAGACAAAGCCATAAAACATGCAAGCACTGTGTATTTTAATACAAATCCTGGCATGAACTGGGAGATTTCCACGCTTGCCATATTTCTTCCAGAAAATACCCTATGTATCTATGCAGATTATGGGAGACTGTTTATCTGGGAAATTGAAAAAGATATTAAAGATGCTGACTCATATAAAATATTAGATTTAGGTTTAAATATATACAATAGATTTTCTGAAAAGAATTTTTATGAAGAGAACGGAATAAATCCTGGATTAAGCTATAATATTCAGGAATTTTTACAAAGAAATGGCCTCAATAAAAGATTTACTGTTTCTGGAAAAAATGTGCCTGCCGAAGGAGAAATAGCTGAATTTCTTAAAAATCGTCTTGTATGGGTTAAAGAGTCTTCTGGTTTCATATATCTGCTTTTTGATTTTCAATTGGGTGATTTAAGTAATTTAACTGTTGATCAGATTAAAGAAAAAAATAAATATTATCTAAATATTTATAGGTCAATTACAGAAATATTTGATCCTCTGAACTTTACTGTGGCCATCATTACCGACAGCAACTTTATAAATACAAGGGCTAAGGTAGATGGCATTTTTTCATATTTTTTTAGTAAAAAAAATTATGATAAATTCAGTGACATAATTTCTAAATGGTTTACAAAGAAGATTATCCCTAAAAAAGTTCATTATCCTGCTAATCCTTTAAAAAACAATACAGATAAAAATTATATCTCAACATCAAAATCTGCCCTTTTTGTATGTCTTGGTGATAATATAGAGCCAACACTAAAGGCGATTTATTCTCATAATTTAAAAGAAGTTTATATGTTTTATGACATTAACTCACCCCGTATTTCTTTTCTGGCAGAAACAATAAAAAAAGTAGAAAGAAATTTTGCCATAAATTTAATTGAAACAGACAATAAAGGTATCAATATTTACGAGAATATTAAAAAAATATCATCAAATCTTGAAAATATTGAAATTAATATATCTCCAGGAACAAAATCACAAGGGGTTGCTTTGGTTCAGGCAGCAAGGTATCTCAACAAAACAGATTCATTATTCAGTATTGATAAAGATTTCATTAAAAAACTTACTGACCCATCCCTTTCTTATAAAAGAGTAATCAGTCCAAGTACAGATACCCTAATTAAACGTCACATAACACCTCATAGAGATCCATTACCAATACCTGAAGTCCCTCCATTTTTATCAATTATGGAAAAACTGGCACATAAAGAAATTAATCCAAATACAAGTATTTTCAAGCTTGTTGATAAAGGGCACTCTATTTTTCAGGTGATAAAACAACCACGCCTGGGTAATTATATGATTGTAAAGTGCAATATTGACGGAAAAACATATAACATACCAAATTCATTTAAAGATGAGAATAAAGAAGGGGTATGGTGGGATATGGTTGTGGCTTATACCTTAAAGAAAAAACTCAACACGAAGATCTTTTTAGATGTTACCTGGGATTGGCCACAAACTCAGTCGATAGGATATACAGACAACAAAAAAAGTCATTTTACAGAAATTGATATTGTTTTTCGCTGGAGAGAATTTATATGTGCTGTATCATGCAAAACGGGTACTATAAAAGGACTTAATGAAATAACGAGATTTGAAATAAAAAGTGAGGCTGATAAAAGATTTGGCAGATTTGCCCTTCCATTTGTAGCCATACCAAGACAACCTTCAGATATGCAATATAAAGAAAATGATTATAAAAATCTTATGAAAGACGATGTTATGTATCTATTTCCTTCTTTAATGATAGATAGTAAAAAACTTATAGAGGCAATTGATTATTTTATAGAGTCCAAACGAACCACCTCTTCAAAATTTATTTCAACATTAGTTTCAAGCTAATTAAAATAAAGTTTAAAATCTTTTTATTTAAACAATATCTCAAAGAATGTAACTGTTTGATTTTACAAGATTATCAAATTAAAACCTGTCTGGAAATAAAATTGCATAAACAATATGAAAAAAGAAATACCTGAAACAATTTAAAAAAAACTGGGAGTTCAATATGTCTATCTTTTCATCATATATCTTGGGTGGGACACTTTTAATAATTTTGATTTATTTGTCCATAAAAGTTATATCAGCTGTTTTTTCTTTTATCGCCTCTGCATTTATTCCTGTTTCCATCATAATAGTGATTTTGCTTTTTTTAAATTTTTTAAGGGCTCATTTAAAAAAATAAATAGTGACAGACAAAACGTTTAATCAAAAGTGGTCTATGGAGATGAACGAGATATTGGATATAGGTATGGGTGATGGAGTTTTTTCGGTTTTTTCTACTGCTTTAATGGCTGGCATGAATAAAGACACTGTTGCCTTAATATTAAATAAGGTAAATGAAAAAACAATCAATAACTATAAGGAGGCAAAAAATGAAAAAGGTTTTTGATATATTGACCATGTCCTTTTTGATTATTTGCTTAACCTCATTGTTTGCATGGGCAAATCCAAGAAAAGAGCCTCATTCTGCACAGTGCATATTTCTTATTGATGGCTCTCAAAGTTATAAATACCTTGATAAAGCAAAAGATACTTTGATGAATACCATTATAACCGATAATAGTTGTGTAAAAATCTATGTCCGCTGGATATCCGATGACTCTTATCTGGATAAAAACAGTATCACATCTGCAATGTTAAATGACGTAAACAAAATCAACAATCCTTTTAGTATAACTGCAAAGAGGCAGAAGGCAAAGCTCATGAGAGAAAATGAAGAGATTAAAAGAAATATAATAAATACTGTAAAAAACTCTAAATCACCTAATTCACCTATCACGGATATATATGGTGCTCTCATGGCAAGCTCTGCAAGATTTTCAAGAGAGCCTAATTTGAAATCAAAACTATTTATCTTTTCCGATCTGGAAGACGATGCAAAAAAAGAGAACAAATATACCATTAACCTCTTAAACACAAATGTTTATGTAATGGATTTTCAATCAAATGAGGAAAGTGAAGTTTTAAAAAGATACTGGATAAATTTCTTTAAAAAGGCAGGGGCAATGTCTGTAGATATTAGACATATGGATGAACCCTTAACCAGATATACAAAGAGGTAAATCCATGGACAAAATGACTGTGCTTTTGATATTACTTATCGGGCTTGGAACTATTGGATTTTTCATGCTATTTTTAGGCAGTATATATTTCTTATCCCTTAAAGTATCTGATTATAAAGTAAAGGCATGGATAGATAGACTTTTTAATATTTTAACGTTTATTCCCGAGTCAATACGAAAAGGACCTGAATACGGAATCAGAAAAACAATGCACTGTATCCGCTGGACAAATGAATCCTTCGGTGTTCATGGAGAAGATGGGGGTCAGAGGATAACGGGTAGTTTCATTTATTTCTCTATAACACTATTGAGCATATTCGCTTCTCTCCTTATACTTATTGTTACTTTTGATGCCATATTTGGCAACGGAAACTCTAAGATATTGGAATATCTTCCTGAATACTTAAATATAGAAGTTATAATGGCAGCAGAGTTAATATTTGCCTCTATCCTTTTCGGTCTTGTGCTTTTTGACATAATTGGTGTAACCGATCTTTCAAAGTTTTTCTCTCCGCAAAAATTATCAAAGAATGTGAGATTTGCAATAGGTATAATTACAGCCCTTTGTATTTTTGTATCCATCTATCTTTTTGCTTCTGCAGGAAATTTTCGTTTTCATGGTGCAGAAATAGAAATAAATAAACACCTAAATCCTGAAACATCCACATCTGCATATGCAGGCAATCCGGATAAAAATATGGAAAGTTCAGTTGATAATAATCATGTGTCTCCTTCCTACTTACGTTCTGTAAAAGCGCTTACGGTTTTAACCCCTGTCATTGCCTTTTTAGCCACTGGTTTTGGTTCTGCAGGCAGTTTACCTCTTGTAAATTTTGTCTTCATAGGGATTGTATTTGTTTTATCAATGCTTCTGTTTGGCCCTATCTGGGTAACGGGTTTTATAATTGAAGGGATAGTAGTACGCATATCTGATTTTTTTAGAGGTTTCCTCTATCTGATTATAGATATTGCATCCTCTCAAAAGAAAAAAGAGACTAAGGATGATATAGTTTCCTTTGTTCCTGCGATACCTTTAGAGATGTTATACTATTTTTAGTTGAAACTTGAAATGTGGCTCCCTGTGGAATATAATCCACAAACCAAAACAATTAAAAATAGAAAGGAGCCACAATGAAAGTAAACACCAAACAGAGAAAAAAAGCAAGAAGAGGATTTGAACAGACATTCGGCAGAGAGGAACTGATAAACAGGATGTTCCATATCATCCAGACAGGAAAGAAGGGATTGGACACCTTCATACATCAATTAGGTGCTATGCTGGTAGAGGCCATCATGGACATGGAAAGGGAAGAGCAATCAGGCCCTGAATATCAT
>Ga0208824_1001935_pt1 | contig 17007 bp, 13 predicted proteins | sample AD_JPNTR3_MetaG_FD_184447 | JGI IMG/M metagenome (GOLD analysis project Ga0208824, IMG submission 184447) | Active sludge microbial communities of municipal wastewater-treating anaerobic digesters from Japan - AD_JPNTR3_MetaG (SPAdes) (version 2) | ecosystem: Engineered > Bioreactor > Anaerobic...
CCCAAAGGCAATATTAAGAGCGCAAAGGCGTGCTGCCAGCTTATGGGAGTCAACAAAAGCATCACCACACAAACACTGCTCCATGCCGCAGCATCTCCCAACAGCGTTCGTGGAAAGAGACGGAGCTGCCATGCCAAAATAGCGAGAAACCCCAGACTGAATGCTAATGTAAGCCAATGCGCTATCTGAGGGAATGCCCACAAAGGTTCTATCCACTGCCCACCAGCAAATAACCGGTCAATCAAGGAGGCCCATGAGACATTGGCGGGAAACCCAACATACGCGGACGCATTAGCGCCCACAATGTCTGTAATGTAAAGCAAGAAATCCTGTGGGGCAACCCAAAATAGCGGCAATAATGAAAAGAGCACGGCAGTGAGAAGCATCCCACCCAATGCCTTATGATGGCCGCGGAGCAATAAATATAATGCTAATATGGCAGGATAGAGCTTGAAAGCTGCCGCAAAACCCAATAGGAACCCGGCCAGCTCTTCATGCTGCCGGCGCAACAGGGACCATGCCCCCATAATACACGCCGCCACCATAATAGAAATTTGCCCGAGCGCAAGGTGGGAAATGAAGGGATGCCAGATTAACGCTAATCCAATGATCAAAAGCCGCCAATGAAGCGGTAAAACCATACCCAACGTACTTTCCACCTGCCACAGTATCCATAAGTATAGTCCACCGCTCAAAATACCCCAGATCACGAAAGCTGTCGGGGCAGAGAAAAAAGTCAAGGGGACAAAAAACAATGCCACGAAGGGCGGATGATTGTTCTGCTTGCTGAAGCCGGGGTCATAGATGGAAGCGCCGGCTCTCAAAGCCGCTGCGGCCTCATAGTCCTGGGAAAAGTCCGAGAAGGTCCGAGCATATAAATGCAGTATATACCCATCAACAAAGACAGCGAGAATTACCAGGATCGCCGCAGTCACTAACCAGAGACGGCTGGAATCAGCGGCATGAGTGGGCGTTTGTTCTGACATTCTTTCTCCACGCTTCATCAAATCAGTTCTTCGGCGCAGCACATGGCAAATCAGCGAGAGTAGTGACATCAGTGAACTGATACGGCCGTTGCCAAGAAGAATAGTAAGTCAAATCTTCGAGCGTTCCCAGATTGCTCTCAAACACGGCATCAAAGATTACGCGAAAGGTATTGACCGGAGTGATAGTAGGGTAGAGCCTGTCTAAGCCTGCAGCGGGCAAATAATAAGCATTGAAAATGGCCGCTCGTTCCCACACACAAGTTTCTGCCATCGAATTTAAACTCCACAGCATTCCAGAGCCATGATCTCCCTGAATAACTATGACAGGTGGAGTTTCAGACTGGTCCAAGATGGCATCCACAGCCGTCAACAACATCTGGTTGGTGTACAACAATTTCTCTATGTATCCAGAGACATAAACTTCGGGAGGGCCAGAGCGACCGTCCCCGTCCAGGCTACCGAAATCAGGCGAGAGAGGCGCCATAAAACTACCAGTCCGCATCACATTGAAAGGGGGATGTGGCGCAACAATGTGCATAAACACAAATTTGGGGCCGGGAAGCTGCGCCACTTCCGGCAGCTGCTCCAAAGCATATTGCACTTGCGTGAAGTTCGCACGGCCAGCAACCGGAACACTCAGCCATCCTTTATCCATGGCAATGACCGCAACAGAGTTGATCAACAGTAACCCTTCGACGGCATTCACATTAAGATAATCCGTGCTGTGCAAATAAACATCCGCATCCCGCAGTTCTGTTATAGGGTAGCCGCTTTCAAGGGCGACAACGTGATATCCCATGTCTGCAAGCAACTGCCGTACTTTGCTGTGAAATATCAGCTGCTCAAGCGCAATCCTATCGCCGGCATCCACTGGCATCGCTTCCAGATAATCCATGTTGAGTGAAGACGCCAGGGAAAGGGCTGTCTGCACGTAATTGCTTCGGCTTTCATCAGCAATATAGAATCCCCGCTCACGCAAGGCCGTCAGAAAATCCGCATTGTCAAAACCGAAGAATTTTTCCAAAACGTCAGCACGCCCATAGCTATCGGGAATAATGTAATAAATGTCCGGAAGAGTTGCTCCCGCCAGCTCTACTTCCCCTTCATGTTGCAAGTTGATCACGGCGGGCTGAGCCGGCAGCGCCGACGCGCCAGCCAACCGTCTTACGCCATAGCGTCCTGCAGAAAATATCATTGCGATAACAATAGTTACACTCAAGAAAACGGTGATTACCTGCGGCGCTCGAAAATGCCGCCAGGCCCACCGACTTCCCAAGAAGCTCAACAATAAAACCCATAGAGGAAACAGAATCTCATGTCGTCCAATCCGAAACTCGCCAATTCGCCACTTCCAGGCCACACTATAAAATGAGCCATAATAGAGGAGGATAAAAAACAGAAGCGTTGTCACAAAAGCGGCGCGTTCCCAGCTGCGCTCCAATTTGTAGAAACCTATCATGCATAGGCCCACAAATAACAAAACTATTGCTAAACTCCGTGTGAGCATGCCGAAAGGAGGGGTGAATTTGAAAAACAACTCCAGCACGGGATAGACGGCAAAGAGAAATGGATACAGAAGCAGCCAGCTATTCGCATGAGGTGATGTCTTTTTATTCATAGTACCAGCACTCCGCGTCTCTTAACCTCAGGCGTGCTCAAGGCACAGCTCGCCATGAAATCGAAGTACACCCCCATAGAAAAATCCTAACGCAGGTGAAAGCCAAATAAACCAGCTCTCTCCTGGAAGATACAAGACATACAAGGCCCATGCAAAGCCATTGATCAGCAAATACCCAAGGACAACGCACCACGATAGTCTGCTATGCGAAGATAGCGCTATCACCAAAGCCGGAATGACGATTACCGCCAGCACCACATGATCATGCAACCACGCATACGGGGAAGTTAAAAACGAGACCAATACTACCTTGCCCACCTCTCGTTTCCAATCCCAATTCGCGTGACATTTGTGCCAATGTAACAAAAGCCAGAGCACCCCACCGACTGCCGGGATGAACTGCAGCCAGAATTTCTCCGCGCCCAGTAATACCCGCAACGCAGCCCCAAAAGTTGGCGTGACCCACTCAACAGGGGGAAAATGTACTACGGCATACACGTACTGAGCGATTACTTTTGAATTGAATAAAAGGGGTAAAGCCAGGGCCGCCAGGAAGGACAAAAAGACGGCCGTCAGTAATGTCCATTGCTTGTCTTGAAAGCACCATAGCAAGAAAGCAAGCCAGAACAAAAAGCAAAGTTGTGGTTTTAACGCAATCAATAAAATAGCCAAACTCGCCGCGATCCAGTTTCGCTGATGCTCAAAATTCAAAAACAACACGACGCCGAGCAAAATGAAGGGGCCAAGTTGTCCAAGTAAGAGTGCCGTAAGTGTGGGAAGAAAAGTAAAGAGAACCATCCAACTTATCCACACACGATGCTGCTGACCAGAGGACAGGCGCCAGAGAGAAGAAGCGCAAAAAAATAGAACGGCCATCTGGAAACCCAGCCACACGAAGCGACTGATGGAGTAAGGAAGAAGCGCAAACGGAATGATAAGAGGAAAAATCCACGGAGGATTATACATCAACAGGGGTCGTGCACTAATGCGCCCGGCGGCCTGTTGTACCGCTAACAATCGCGTGGGGTCATAGGGGTTATCACCTGCCAGGAGCAAACGCCCTGCGGACCAATACTCAATAAAGTCGCCGCTAGGGGTCAGGTAGCGGGTAAACAAAAGTTGCCTTGCCAACCAGGCTAGCAGAAGAATGGCCATCCCTAAGGCCATCCAACTTACAAAACGAGACAGGCGCTGGGGCGCGGTCTTGTCCATGGTGATATTCCTACGCGTCCTCATCTTATCCGGGGTGACGAGTATCTAGCGGCGTATGGGCGACAGCAGGACTGAGCCGCCAAAGCAGCGCCGCCAGGCCCAAGATGGCCACGGCCGGCAGAAGGCTCAGCAGGCTGACGGCGAAGGGAACTCGCGGGGCAACACTTCCCGGCGCGGCGCCCAAGGCCGCGATCAAGGCATCCAAAGTGCCGCGAGGCAGCCACAACAGCAAACTGACCAGCAAAAAGTGCACCGTAAGGGGCGCGGGAAAGTTCAAACGCAGCAACCGCTTTCCGGCAATCGCCAGCGGCACGAGGGTCAAGGTGAGATAATGGCTCCAGGCCACCGGGTTGACCAACAAGCTGATGCAGAGCAACACGCCGAATCCGCCTTCGATGTCGCGTCCCCGCACGGCGAGCAGGCCGATCCCCGTCACTACCACAGGCAACGCCAGGGAGAGGAAGGGCGCCCATGAAGGCGCAGCCATGAGCGGCGGCGCGGTGATGCCCACTAACACCGGCGAGCCGGTGCCAGACAGCAAACGCCAGCCCACCGTCCACAGGGAAAAATTCCCCGCGTGGGCCTGATACAACGGCGCGACCTCGCCGCCGACCCGAAGGTAATAATCAACCACAGGCTGCCATCCCATCAGCAAAGCGGCGGCGATGTGCGCCACAATGACCGTCATCGCCGTGGCCGCCAAAGCGCGCCACTTCCGCTGCAAAGCCAACCACACGGCCAGAGGCCATCCCATCAACTTGAGGGAGAGCATAGCCCCCAGAAAGATGCCGGCCTGAAGGTCATCTCCCGCGCGCAAAGCGCGCCACAACAGCGTGAGACAGAGCAAGAGTAAGAGCATCAGCTGTCCGATGGCCAGCTCCTCGGAAACGGGGCTCCACATCAGCAGCGTCAACAGCAACGCCCCTGATGACCCAAGGCGCACCGGTGCTCCCAAAGTTCTCAGCAGCAAGCCGCAGACGGCAGCAAGAAAGAGCAACTCCAGCACAAACCACACTCGCGCCGCAAGCTCGTAGTCCAACCAACCCAAGGGCAAGGCAAGCAAGGCCACCGGAGGGGGATGGGGCGTGGGATGTGGAAAAACGGGGGTGGGCAGAGCGCCGAGGTGTTCGGCGGCCAACACCGGCAGAGGCAGGTAAGGATTTTCACCGCTCAAAACCGCCCTGGCAAGCAGATATTCCTGGATGAAATCCTTCATGTAAACGTAGGGCGGGACGAGAGATTGAGCGCTGAAAGCCAGGCTGAACAGGCCCGCCACACAGATCAGGGCGAGCAAAAGTCGCCGCAACCACCGCATCCGTGGCGCGCGGCTCAGCATCAAGCGACGAAGCGATGCGCCCAAAGACGTAGATGAACCGGGATCAGTCATATCATCCATACCTTGCATTATTTTCAGGGCGCCCCACAAGGCACGCGACTGGCCGCGGTGACATCCTGAAAGGCATAAGGCTTGTTCCAGGTGGAAAAATAGCTGCGATCAGGAAGCAAACCCAGATCTGTACCAAAGTACGCATCAAAGATGACGCGGAAAGAATTCACCGGCGTGATGGTCTCATACAGGCGCGCAGAGGCGTCACCGGGCAAGTAATACGCGCTGAAAATGGAAAAGCGTTCCCACAAACACGAATCTTCAGCCGATTCCCATTGCAGGTAGGCGCCGGGGCCATGATCGGCCTGAATCATGATGATCGGCGGCGTCTCCGAGGCTGCCAGGATGGCATCCAGCGTCTGTTGTAACAGCGTGTTGATGAAGGTCAATTCGTCCACATACTGCTGAAGATATTCCGCCGTATTGCCACGATAGCCATCAGCATCCCCCAAGAAATATGGCCGATCCGGTTGGATAGGGGCCCCCGTGCGATCGAAAACAAAGGGCGGATGCGGCGCGACGATATGCGCAAATACGAACTTGGGCCCTGCTACAGCAGGCAATTGAGAGAGCGTCTCAAAAGCATAGAGAACGCGTTCCTGATGGGCGCGATAGCCAGGGAGATACGCTTCCTGCCCCGTGAGCTCTAACGGGAGTTGCAGCAGCGTATTGGAAAGCAAAAGACCCTCCAACTCATTGAGCGGCGAGGAATGAGGGGATAGATAAACGTCAGCGGTCTCGATCTCAGTAAACAGCAGCCCGCTGGAAAGGGCAAACGAGCGGTAACCTGCATTTTCCAACAGCGCACGACTACGACTGTGCTGAATCAAGTCCAGGAATGGGACACGCGCGGAGGAATTTGCTAAGGGCGCAGCAATCTCGTTCAAATAATCAAAATTGAGCGTCGCCGCGACAGAGAGAAAAGTGTGCATGTAGTTGCTCTGCGCCGCAGGGACCACATAAAAGCCACGGCGTGCGAGACCTTCCACCAGAGGCCGATTATCGAAATCATAAAGTCTGGACAACACATCCTCCCGCGCATAGCCGTCCAGGACAATGTAGTAAATGTCGGGAAGCTGTTCCGACGTGCTCTGTGACTGTACCTGGGGCAATGGCGGGCTTTGATAGTGATAACTCCCCCCATTGGTCAAGGCAAATTGAAAAATACCATAAACGGGCACGATGATGATAGCCACTGCAATCATGTTCAATAAGGCAGTCACCCGCCATGCATGAGGGGCAAGACGGCGCCAAAATGCGGGAGTGCCCAGAAATACCAGCACGACAGCCCAGACCACAAAAAATAACAGGCGTTTCTCAAGGCTAAAGCCCTGTAAAAGCAATTTAGACGCCAAAGCATAGCCGTGTTGAAAATACAGCACGCCTACCAGCACCAGAAAGGTCAACCATGCGGCGCGATTGCTATCCCTTATCCAATGACGCAACCCTAAAAAAAGCACAGTTGTGAGCGCAAGGACGATCACCAGCGGCCTGACTGCAAAATCCAGCGGCATCTGCGCCAGGTTGGTCACCGTTGTCAGCAAGACGAAATTCGCCGCAAACAGGAAAGGGTAAAAGATCGGATAACGCTTCATGCAGCATCCTTTCGTCGGAACAAATACAAACGCCGTTGCGAGTCCTGGATGGGTTGCGAGTCCACCAGGGTGAAGACACCGGCAAAAGCGCGCTCCAATCCCTCCTGCGTATACTCCGGGAAGATGTCCTCGCGCGTCGCCAGCAACCTCTGCACCTGAGAATCTTCCTTGGGGACGAATTCCAGCACCAGCCATTCCCCTACCTCACGGAAGAATTCTGCCAGCCGGGGCAAAGGAACGTTGTTAGCAATGGCCAGGTGATGCACAAGCGCCAATGCCAGCACCGCGTCCGCCGGCCCACGCTCCAACCAGCTGGAGCGTTCCCGATTCTGCCATCCCAGCGCCGGACTGGGGTTAGTGAGGTCCAGGATCAACGGCAGGAGATGCGTCTCTCCGGTATCCCGCAGGCTGCGATAAGCCTGCTCCACCGCCCCTGGATCCACATCGAAGGCCACCGTCGGAATGCCCCGCGCGCTCGCCAGTCGGCTGAAAAGCCCGGTGTTCGCCCCCAGGTCCCAAACGCTCTGCGGCGCGATCTTTTCCAGCCAGGCGCTGATCAGCGCTTTCTTGTGCTCGTGCGCCGCGGCCGTGTAGTTGGTCTTGTCGTAGTAATCCCCCCACGCTGTCGCGCCCCCGCGCCAGCGCAACCGGGCCGTCGCCGTCTCCAGGCTGTCCAGCAGACCCAACAGCCCCGTTCGACTCATCCGGCCAGTGGGACGGGGAACCGCAGCTGCATCGGCGTAGCGCTGCTGGGAGCGAGCGTGAAGATAAATGTGGAAGAACAACCCGGCCTGGAAGCGCGCCGTCCAGGGCAGCAAGCGCGCGGTCAGATCCAGGGGCAGGCCATCTATGGTGACACGGAGGAGCTGGCTCAGGCGCACATCACGGCGCGCCATGAGCGCCAGGGGCGCCAGGAAATGCTGGCAAAACTGCCGGTAGGCGACCCAGGGCCGTCCCTCCTGATACGGCTCGAAGGAGAGAGTGTCTATCAACACCGGGCGCCCGGCGTAAAACTGGATGTTGTAAGCACTGCTATCTTTCAGGGACATGCCGAAATCAAGCGCACGTTTCTGAATCCGCAGCGTCGTCAGCGCCGCGTCTTGCAGCTGACTGAAACACCACTCATAGGGATAGGAGATGAAGGGGATCTGCAACGGTCGCAAAATGCGATACGCCAGTTCCGGACGCGGAGCGGGTAAGTCGACTTCCTCGTGCGGGAGCAACAGGCCGGCGTCGGTCAAAGCCGTGTAGAGCCCCGAAGTCATCAACAGGTCATAATCGGCCTGCCCCCAGTGATTCACCTGGCGATAGATCGTCCCCTCATGGGAGAACAAAAAGCCCGCCGGGTCACGAAACGAGCCAGAAACTAGACTATAGGAAGTGTTCATCAGCCTCTCCTCAAAAAATAGAGATCAGCGGGTCAGCAGTCAGCGAATCAGCGAATCCGCGAACCTCAAAATAACTTGCATGGCAAATGTAGCACAGCCTTCAGGCTGCGCTTCTCCGCGTTCACATAGTCGGGAGACGCCTCTCATGGCCTACGGATGGCAGGCGGCAAAATCGAGCGTCGTCACCGGGAAAAAGCGATAGGGCTGCTCCCACGGGGAATAATAAGAGACGTCTTCCAGCAAGCCGAGTTCCGCGCCGAAATAAGCGTCCAAAATCACACGAAACGAATTGACCGGCGTGATAGTGTCGTACAACCGCTCCGCCCCGTCCCCAGGAAGATAATAGGCATTCAAAATCGCCGTGCGCTCCCAGAGACAGGTGCGTTCCGCCGAATTCCAATCCAGGAAAGCGCCAGGGCCGTGATCAGCCTGCAGCACGATGATAGGCGGCGTCTCCGATGCCGTTTGCAACACCGGCAGCGTCTCGCTCAGCAGCGTGTTGATATATTGGAGTTGCTCCAGATAGCCCTGTTGATACTCTGCAAGGCTGCCGTAGAAGAAGCTCCCGTCCAGCCCGCCGACGTAAGGCGAATCTGGGGTGATGGGATTGCCCTCCCGGTCAAAGACAAACGGCGGATGAGGTGACATCACATGGATGAAAACCAGCTTCGGCCCCGGCAAAGCGGGGAGCTGCGGCAAGGTCTCGAAGGTGTAGCGGGTCAAGGTCTGATGCATCCCGTAGCCGAATGAGGGAAAAGTGACCCACCCCGCATCCGCCAGGACCACGCCGGCAGAACTCAAGAATAGCATCGTCTCGTAAGAATTCAGTCCCCCGCGAGCAGGGGGCGCCAGAAAGACCTGGGCCGACGTGAGACGGGTGGGCGTGTAGCCGCTATCCACCGTGACCAACCGATACCCCAAAGGAGCCAGCGAGCGGTAAAGCCGACTATCCTGAATGAGCTGGATCAAGGGGCCCCGGTCGCCAGATTGCGGCGGGTAGCCCTCCAAATAGCGCATGTTGAGCGAAGAGGCCAACGAAAGCGCCGTTTGAACATAGTTGCTCTGGCTACCGGCGGCGACATAGAAACCCTGTTTGGTCAAAAAGCGCACAAAATCGCCATTATCGAAAGCATAAAGCGCCTGAAGCATGTCGGCGCGTCCGTAACCATCCACGATGAGGTAATAGATGTCGGGCAACGTCTCGCCTGTAACGTGCAGCGGCACCGTCTTCTCAACCTCTGGCGCGGCAGATGTGGCAGCCTCCGTCCCTGCGATCCTCTGAGCTCTAAGCGCCGTGAACCCATAACGTCCCACCGAAATGAGCAACGCAAAAGCCGCCACCGCATTCAGCAACGTGGTCAACCATTGGGGATCGCGGATGCGCCGCCAAGCGGCCGGCGAAGCAATGAAGCCCCAGAAAGCCAGCCATAGCGGGAAGAGGATCGCGTGCCGCCCCACCCTGAAATTGCCGATGGACAGCGACCACAGGGCGCGGTAGGCAAAGCCGTAAAACATGAACCCGGCGACAAGCGCCGTCGTCACCAGAGCCGCGCGTTGAGCGTCATGATACCGTCTCCGCAGCGCATACCATAACAGCGCCGTCAGGGCCATGAGCAACGGTAAGGCCCGCCAGGTCTGGGAAAATTCAACCTCCGGACTGAGGTTGAAATACAGCTCCAGTGCCGGGTACAACGCAAACAGCAAGGGGTGAAAAATCAGCCGCTTCTTCATCTCTCAACGCAAGCGCTCATGCACAAAGAGGGTCGCCACATCATCCTGGTAGGCCTGATCCCATTCGGGCGCTTCAAGCAGCAAAGTGGCCAGCGGGCTACGACTCTCGATCAGCACACAGTCCACCTTGTACTTGTCTAACGGACGACGCCAGTTGGGCGTCAGGTGATAGGTCGTCAGATATTCCAGCATAAAGGCGTCGCCATACACGTCCGCGCGACCATCAATAAAGACGGGAAGTCCTTCCCAAATCAGATAGCCGCCCCAATTGTAGGTGTTGAAAACGCGCCGCGTCTCCCATCCCTGCGTCCGCAGGTAGGCCACCGCCGCCTGCGGATATTGGGCGGCTTCCTGTTGACGGTCCTGGACCCTCACGCGCTGAAATTGCCAGCCGACGACGAGTACAGCGACCAGCAACAGGCTCCAATTGATCGCCAGGAACAAGCGCGTAGTGACCGACTGAATGCGCGCGCTGTCCCACACAATGGCCCGGCTGATGATAGGCGGCGCCAGCACGGCAAAAAGCGGAATATGGCGCGCCGAAAAAAGGCCGGCCGCAGCGAAACCCCAGAAGGTCAGCAGGTCTGTCAGCTCCAGCCGGCGCCGTCCCATGGCGAAAATCGCCATGCCCCCCAGCAACACGACAGCGAAAGGCCACAGTCCGGGGTCGTGGAAATTCGGCGAGGCCCACTCCTGGATGTAACTGCGCATCGCGGAGCTGGTCAGTGTGTCAAAGGGATAGCGCAGCATGGTCCAGCCGTTGGGATTGAGGAAAGCGGCCGGCAACGTCGCCAGGGTTGCCAGGGCCAGAGCGCGCCAGCGCGCCCAGGTGAGGGTGCGGGAACCGCTGCGCTTGAACCACAGGGCCAGGGCGTCGCCTCCCAGGTTCAAAGCCAGAAAGGCCGGCCCCAGGAGAAATCCCGCATGGAGATTGGTCCACAGCACCGTCAGCGCGGGGAAAAGCCACAACGGCCATCGAGCGCCCTGGCGATACCGCTCCAGCAGCCAGCTGCAGAGCGCCAGGCCGGCCATCGTCAGAATCTGAGGACGCACCCCCCAGCTCACCGACGAGGCGAACGCCCCCGCCAGCACCAGAAAAACAGCCACATGTGGGCGCGCGGCGCACTGCAGATAGACCAACCAGAACGTGAGGGTGATGAGCAATGCCGCCGTGAAAATCAGCGCGGCCTTTCCCCCCCACTGGTACAAGGTGAACATGCCCACCTCAGTGAGCCACTCGTGTGTGTACCAGCGCGTGCCCGCCCTCGTGTACGAAAACGGGTCCGCCTTTGGAATTTCCTGCTGGGTCACAATCGCCCGGCCCGTCGCCAGATGCCACCACATGTCGGGGTCGTTCGCCTCCCGCAAGGCCCGTCCGAAGATCCCCACAAAAAGGAGCACGACGAGCAGTCTACGGGTAGTCAACGAAGCCCATAATTTTTTGAGCACCATGTCACTCAAGTCTCATCTACATGGTAGGATCGTCCGGTTTCTTCGCGCCTCGGTTCTTGAAAAAGTCCTTGATCTTCTGCCAATACATCTTAATGACAAAAGCCCCTCCCAACAACGCTGCCAGCAGCAGCTGGATCAAATAGCTCCCCGATCCTGGATCCAGGTATAGCGCCGGAGATAACAAGCCGCCAGCCAAAACGACACTGCCGCTGAAAACTACCATTTCACACCCCCGTAATCAGAGATTACCCCAAAGACAAGAAAAAACGACACAACATTTTGCACTAAGGGCGCCGCCGCCACAGTTGCGTGTACGAATCGGCATATTCCTGTTCCCAAAGCGGATCGCTCTCCAACGCTGCGACCAATTCGCTTTGTTGCGCCGTGTCTACCAGCAAACGATCCACGCCATAGGAGAGCAAGAGCTCATTATACCGCACTCCCCGTGTGATTCTGACATAATCCAGCCACAGCTCATAAGGATACAGCTCCACGCGCGGATCCACAAACACGCCCTGCTCCGGCAAGGCCCAGATCAGATAGCTGCCATACCCCATCTCGTTGAAGAGCCTCCCGCCGGGGTGCGCCTTGAGATAGGCCACCGCATCCAGAGGCGTCTCAACGCGCAAGAGAGGCCCTTCCGCGCGACCGCGCCAGACCTGCGCCCAGTAGGCGTCCGGCAAAGGCAACGACTCCACAAACCAGGGCTGAGCCAGAATCAGCGGCAGACAAATCAAAACGGCAAGAACAAGATTTAGCACGTTCGGCGCCATCGAACCGACGGCCCAACGCCGCGGCAACAGACGGCCGAGCCCCGCTGCCAACAACGGCATGGTGAACAATCCAAACCAAACCACATAGCGTTGCCCACTCCACGCCAGCCAGAGAAAAGCGATGACCAGTAAAGCCTCCGTTGGCGTAAGCCGGTAACGTGCGTAGAGCAAGACCAGGAACAGCGCCACAATGCTGACGAAAAACACCGTATTCGCCAGCCCCTGCGGGGTTGGCGACTGCCATTCAACCACCAACCCCTGGCTAGGCTGATCTGTCATCAACCCTATCACATAGCCGTAAATGCCCACAAATTGCGGATTTGCGGAGGTCGCGGCCAGGGTCAGCAGCAAAATCACGCCCAGCCAGCGCACCTTGTGCCAGGACAAGGCCCTCTCCCCCCGAAACAACGTTCGCGCAGCTTCGCCCACAAAAAATGCGCCGGGCAGAATCAGCCCCAGCACAAAGGCGCCATGAAGGTTAACCCAGAACGCCATCAGCAGGGGGCAAAGAAGCAACCAGCGTCCGCGCAGGGTTCCGGCAACATAACGGCGCAACAGCAACACCATGAGCACAAAGGGCAACCACGACCACATCTGTGGGCGGACGATGAGGTTATTGAGGGCCATTCCACCGGCGAAAGCAAGCGTCACCGCTGCCAACCGCCACGAACCTGAAAGCCGCCACGCCTCCCACCCTGTCAGCGCCAGAGTTGCCGTAAAAAGCGCCGTGCGGGTAAAAAGCAGTAACGCCACGCCCCCCCAGCGATAAAGCAGATACATCAGTGCTTCGCCCAACCACGCCCCATAGACAAAAGGCGCCTCGGCCGGCAACGTCCATGCGAACATGTTGGTCGTAGGAATTTGCTGCCTGGTGACAATGAGATCCCCAATTTTGAGATGCCACCAGAAGTCGTTGGGGGGTTGAGGCACAAGGGAGATAACTATGCCCAAACCCACGAGGGCAATCTCCCCCCAAAGTACATCAGTTGCAAGCCTCAATCTTCGCCGCTTCTGCATGTCTTCAACCCGCTCCTCTCAAAAAAAACTTCACGGTGCTTTAGCCGACGCTGTTAAGGAAGCCGAGGCCTCACCCACAAACCCTATCCTGCTCATTGCACTGCCCTTCATACAACAATTCGGCAAACTGCCTGCTGTTCCCCAACAACGTATCTTGTATATTCACAATCCAATGTAAATATAACTGATAGCCATACCCAGATTCATGCAATGAGAAGTTCTCACGGCATCGTCCGTCGATTTTTCACCGGCAAGGCCTCCATCTACAACAAGCAGTTCATCCTCTCTGCAACCAATCCCGTGTCCTGCACAATCCGTCGGCCAGCGTCACCTGGGGTACCCAGCGTAAGATCCGCCGGATTTTCTCAATATTGACCACCCTTCTACGAATATTGTCAATGTCGCGGCGATCAATATGCGCCGGTGATAACTTCAAATCATACAAATTCAACACCAACTGAGCCAGAGTTTCCACACTGGTCTCCACCCCCGTCCCGACGTTGAAAACCTCACCATCAGATTTTGGCGAAAGCGCCGCCTGCAACGTTGCCTCAACAGCATCTTCCACAAAGGTAAAATCACGGGTTTGCTGTCCGTCCCCGTGAATTTCCGGCGATGCTCTTTCCTGAGCTCGCTGCATGAATTTCGCCACAACCCCACAGTAAGGGTTTTGCGGGTCCTGCCAGGGACCATAGACATTCGAATAACGCACTACAACCACGGGCACAGCGTAGCTTTCGTAAAAAGCCTGGCAATACCCCTCACCGCTGTATTTGCTTACCGCGTAGGGCGTCAACAAGCTGATCCGATCATCTTCATTAATCGGCAAATACCGCGGATTGCCATATACCGATACCGAAGAGGTGTAGATCACCCGCCGCGGGTGAGAATCACGGGCGGCCAACAATACATTGAGAGTGCCGCCAATATTCGTCTTGAAATCTTCGTAGGGGTTGTGAGTGGACGCAATGATATTCCGCGCCGCCAGGTGAAAAATCAGCTCGGCTTCGGCGACCAGCTGCCACACCAATTCGCCATCGGTCACGCTGCCACGCACCAGGCGATAAGATTCCCCCGGCATCCCCTCCAGATTCTCCATGCAGCCAGTAAAAAAATCATCTAAAATCGTCACCTCAGCGCCCTCAGCCACCAATCGGCGCACCAAATTGGAGCCCACAAATCCTGCCCCTCCAGTCACCAACACCCGCTGCCCCTTAATTTCATCCCCCATTTTTGTGTGCATTTCCTTTCTACTTTTTATCTACTTTTTAAGCCCCAAAGCCAGATAGAGCATAGGGCGAAAGATGCGCCACCAATCGCGCACCGGCTTCATTTTGGTCGTGCCGCTTGTATGGTAGATAACTTTCATGGGCGCTTCCGTCACTTTATAGCCTTCATGCACCACTTTGTAAAACAAGTAAGGCTCCAATTCATAAGAATTCAGCCACGATTGCCACAGGTCAATTTTACCATCTGCAAAGATCCGAGTTCGGAATGCTCTCCCGCCATTAGTCGCATCTGAACAAGGGAAGCCCGTCAAAAGTCGAAAGGTGACAGCATACACCCAGGTAAAAAAGCGACGGAACCAGCCGATATTAGGTGCCTGTAGGCCCCGGAAACGGCGCGAGCCCTGGACGAAATCATACCCGGCAGAAAGAATCGGCCACAACAGCCCCGGCAATTCCGTCGGGTCGTGCTGATCGTCGCCCGAAAGCACAGCCACTACAGCAAAATCATGTGCGAGGGCGTAATCAATGCCGGTGCGGATTGCGGCTCCCACGCCAAGATTCCGTTCGTGCCTGATGACCAACGCCCCTGCTGCCTGTGCCTCTGCAGCAGTCTGATCGCTCGAGCAATCGTCCACGACCAGCACAGGATCCATCCCTTGGGCCCGCGTTTTTCGAACCACGGCCCCAACTTTTCCTTGCTCGTTATAGGCGGGGATCACCACCAATACCTGCAAATCCCGCCCTGCAGACTCAATACCAGAAGCTTCAATTGCAGCTGCGTTCGGAAGTCCGCTCATAGTAACCTGCTTGAGAATGTCAACAGAAGGAAACTTTTCTTCTGTACCATTCATGGCAAAATGATCCCCTGGAAAAGAAAAACGAGGGCGCCCAGCTTGTTTCAAGGCACCCAGGCTTCCAAAATATAAAGCAAAGTCAAAAAGCAGCTGCCCAAAAACCCGCTGCATATCAACGCCCATCGTTGCCAGGAGCGTTGCACCCTTTGCCCCAAGCCAATAAAGACCGGGAAAGCCAGAAAGAGATGACGGGGCAAGCCCATATACGGATGCGCTAAACCGGTATGATAACTCAGACTGATCAACACTGTCACTAGCACGTACACGCGATAGGAAGCCCGCAAGCGTGGCCAAGCAAGAACGGCCGCCCCCACAAACAGAACTCCAAGCAGCAAGTTGACAATCAAATCCACATCCGGCGCGGTCCATAGCCGGCCCCCTGCCAGATAAAAGGCATGCCAGGGCCAGGTAAGCACATGCGCTGCACCCACTTTGCCCGCGCTGGGGGAAATCACCATCGAACGCACCAAGGCATAAGGCGACGCAAAATCTAATTGCGTCCCCCCAATCACTAGACTGCGATACAGCACCCACCCCAGCAATGCCAGGGGCAGCAAGCCAGCTGCAGTCCAGCCCTTCCAATCTCGCAATGTCTGACGGAGGTCAAATGCATGCGCTGTTAATAATTCCACCCCCAAGGGAAAGAGCAGGAATAGCCCTTGCTGGCGCGTCAGGACGGCAAGCGCTCCCGCTATTCCCGCCAGCCACCACCGCCGACGTCTTCCCCAGAGCAACGCCAGGGCAGAAAAAAGCAAAAACAGCCCCTCGTTGTAGGGTGCAAAAAAGACAAAGGCAACCGGGAAAAATAACAATAACTGCGAAGCCATCTGAGCTTGAGAAGGCTCCCCATCCAGTGCGGCAGTATGTTCGAAAAGCAGTAGAAAAGCCAAAGCGGCCAAATTGCCAATCGCCATCAATGCCAGAAGTGGGGGTAATCCCAGAGCAGTTAGAGGCCACGCTAAAAGAGGATAGAGAGGATGAAATGCATCGGTGCCGTTGCCAGGTTGATACCCTTCCGTCACAATGCGCACATACCAAACAGCATCCCAACGTTCCCAAGGCGCCAAGAACACGCGCTGGAGCCACAATTCTGGAGGCGTAGCAGGCGGCCAAAGAGGCACAGTCTGTTCGAGAGCAGTCAGGGGACGGAATGGGGAGACGATGGCAGCCCACAGGCTCAGCAGAACCCGCAACAGCACCCACAGCATGACAATACGCTGTCCCCCTCGAACAGGCTGTCGTGCACGCGCAGGATCTGATATGGCTCTAGTGCTCAAATTCCCCTCTGCGTACAGTTATGAACAAGATTTGCGCAAGAGCTCCATTCCGTAAGTATACACCACAGAGGCACAAAGCTACAAGCAGGCAAGGGAAATAAAAGCAAAGACCCCGTTCTGGAAACGGGGCCTTTGCTCACATAACCTGGAAATCTAGGGGGTGAGACCGGAACTGATGCTCGAGAAGATCGTGCTCACCTGGTTACCCAGCACCGACAGGATGACGATCACGACGATGGCGATCAACACCAAAATCAACGCATACTCTACCAGACCCTGGCCTTCCTCACGCGGCATGTACAGCATAATGACACCTCCTCATAGTGTATACTGACTGACTGAACTGATGGGTTGTTTTCTACCCTTGCACCTCTAGTTTCGCGTAAAACCAGCGCCCAAAAACGCGAATTTCTGGTATGCTCGCCTGTATGGGCAGCTTAACTTTAACACACGAACGCATTGATGATATTCCCTTGTTGGTCAAACTG
>Ga0208824_1001941_pt1 | contig 16956 bp, 17 predicted proteins | sample AD_JPNTR3_MetaG_FD_184447 | JGI IMG/M metagenome (GOLD analysis project Ga0208824, IMG submission 184447) | Active sludge microbial communities of municipal wastewater-treating anaerobic digesters from Japan - AD_JPNTR3_MetaG (SPAdes) (version 2) | ecosystem: Engineered > Bioreactor > Anaerobic...
AGCTACATCAGAAAGCGATTCGGTACGAAACAGCAATGTCCCTACAGTCTGACTGAACTCTTCGATTGTAGCGACGACGATCTCCTTGAGGCACTGACGGTGGATTTCTGGGCCAACCTGAAGCCGACGCCGTGGTGCAAAAAACTAATCGAGGAGATATGCCCCAGTGGCAGTACGTTTCTCTGCACATCGGCTGGTTGCTTGGGTGACGAGCATGAACCCTACTTCCGCAATGCCATCCTGGGAAAGGAGCGTTGGATCGTTAAACATCTCCCTGTCGCTTTTCGCGAGCAGGTCATCTTTGCCCAGTGGAAGACACTTCTCGCTAGTGGCAACATCCTGATTGACGATACGGAATCCTGGAGGCTCTTCTTTCCCGATATGGTGTTGGTCCCTGCCCCCTGGAATGCCAACTACAACATTTACTGGGAAGGTGATCAAGCTGTCATAGATTACCTCGCAAGTGAGCTTAAGCATTTATTGGCCCCCTACAAAGAGGAGATATCCTGTGCCTAATGATGCAATAGTCAAGGCTATTGGGGAGATTGGTGAATGGTCACGGCGTAACTTCGGTGATCAAGAGGGAGACGGCCTAAGACTGGGACGGATCGCTCCACTGTTGGGCATCATCGAAGAATATGGCGAGTTCTGGTGTGGTGATGCCCAGGGGCAATATCTTGACGCGCTTGGCGACCTTGTCATCTTTCTCGCGGATTATCTCTTACGGAGCGGTTGGTCGGCAGAGTCGATTGCCGATCTCTACGGTGGCTACAACAGCACAGACAATCCGATCGATTCCTATATCTTTTTCTGGGCTGTTGCTGATCTTTGTAAGGTCGAACTGAAGCGGATACAAGGTATTCGTGGTATGATAGATGAGCAAGCTTATCGTGCGCGGCAGCAATGTTCTGTCGCCAAAATTGTTCACTGGGCAGCATTGATGGCGCGCATACACGGGAGCACGTTGATTGATACATTCACGACAACATGGACGGCAGTTCGTAAGCGTGATTGGAATAAATATCCGGTAACAGGAACGGCTGTTAGTGCGACGGTGAGCGAAAATGACTGAGACTGGTCCTGACACAAAGAGTCACGACCTCGGTTCCTGTGGCGGCGAGTGCTATCGCTGTCGCCTGGATGAGTTACAAAAACGTTTCGACAAGTTGGTGCAGGCTGTAACTGAGATGCGTGACGCACAGAGGAACTACTGGCGCAACCATCGCAAACATGACTTGTTTGTGATTACCAAGGAGGCTGAAAAGAAAGTCGATAGGTTGCTTGAAGAGATTCGCAACCCTCCCCTTATTTAAAGAGGAACCGTTTCCAATGTCTGATTACATCGAAACGGATCGTATGGCTTCTGTTGCAGTCCACGGCGATATCAAGTGGCTGCTCATGTCGTTCCTAGAACCCATGCTTAACAAGATGCTGCGCAAATCATCTGAACACTACCGTAGCATCTACCACAACAGGGAACACAACACCGTCGATGTCTTTCGCAACCAGACCACAAGAATCAGACACCTGATCTACAACATCATCCTTGAAGGGTCTAGAATACTATTCTATGGACGCATCATTATTGGGCGCACATTCGCAGAGTTGGGCAACCATCACTTCTATGGTGTCTATGACGGGATTACAATAGTCGTAAAGTACAGTTGGTCAACAGAGTATTTCCGCAATATCTTTGTCTATGACCTGCGACATTTGCGGTATGTGCCGCCCGACAAAATGCCATTTCTCAACGTGCACGTGTGCTACCTTGAACAAGCGCGACAACATATCCCTCGAATATGTCAGGATCAGTCGGGAGATTCAAACGATGATCTCGCGCGGGTCTTCGGTGGAGGATATGATGCGGACGCTGAATCAATCCCATCTTCCGAGCCATCTGAAGGCGGAATTGAAATTGAAGATTCAAGCCGTGAAGACGGCTGATTCCATGCAGGATCGAGGAGGCAAAAAGCGCGATGGAACTCGTTCTACGTCATTACCAGCAAGAGGCCGTAAAAGCAATCCTTGAGAAGTTGGAATCAGGTGCCTGCCTCTTGGTACAACTGGCGACGGGGCTTGGCAAGACGGTCATCTTTTCTGAATTGGTTGCTAGGGTCCACAACGTGGGCAACGTCATGATTGTAGCCCACCGCGAGGAGCTAGTTTTTCAGGCGATGGAACATCTTAGGCGGGTCGGCATCGAGGCCGGTCTGGAAATGGCCGATAGCAATGACGCCAGTGGAACGTACAAGCAGCATGTTGTCGTGGCCACAATTCAAACTGTGTCCCGCAGCAGTCGTCTGGGACGGATCAACCCAGAAAGATATGCCTTGCTGATTATCGACGAAGCCCACCACGCAACAGCCAGGACGTACCGCAAGGTCATCGAGCATTTCCTGACGGGCGGCGTTCCCGTTGTTGGCTTTACCGCCACGCCCGTGCGATCCGACGGTCGAAGCTTGATGACTGTCTTTAGGGAGGTCGTCTTCACTTACGGCATTCGGGAGGCAATTCATGACGGCTGGCTTGTTCCCATCCGCCAGTTTTTCCTTAAGGACGTGGTCGTCGATTTTTCGCATATCCGGACAGTAGCTGGCGATTACGTTGATGCCGATCTGGAGCGTGTTATCGCTGAGGAGAAAAATCTTCACGTAGTAGCCGACGTGGCATCACACGCCATTCGCAACGGACCTGTTCTTGTATACACCCCAGGGATTCGCAGTGCTGAACTGTGCGCCGATATTATTAACCGCTACATGCCGGGAACGGCACTAGCCGTTAGCGGCGAAACAGATCGGCATGTTCGACGTGGCATCATCCAAAACTTTCGCGACGGCAAGCTGCCCGTCCTAGTTAACTGTGCCATCGCCACCGAAGGGTTTGACGCCCCACTGACACGAACAATTATTGTGGCGCGACCGACCAAATCGCGATTGCTCTACACCCAGATTCTGGGGCGTGGAACACGTCCCATCCCGAATATTGTCGATAACTACACAACAGCCAAAGAACGACGTGACGCCATTGCACGCAGTCCGAAACCAAATCTTGCCATTTTCGACGTGATCCCTAAAAACGAAAAGACAAAACTTATCACATCCGTCGATGTCGTCTCGACCCCCGATGTCTGGTCACTCATTCCACGACGTATCGAAAAGATATTCAAGGCGGCAAAGACAACGGAACTCGACAACGGGATTGACCCGATGGAAGTCATCGAGGTCATGCGGCGAGAACGAGATATCATCCTAGAAGAGCAACGAAGTCGTGTCAAAATGGGTCGCATCGACATTACGGCAAACGTTCGCTACGGCGTCAAAAGCGCCGATCCGTTCACGGCCTTGGGTGTGGCACGTGAGATCACCGCCGATGGACTGCCACCCAGTGACGCCCAGATTGCCGCATTACGCAAGCTGGGAATCAACGTGGATCGCGAGTTCCTGACCAAGAGCACGGCATCCGATCTGCTAGACGCGGCGATCCGACGACGCAAGATGGGGATGTCGAGCTACAAGCAGATCAAGCTTCTCACATCGCGGGGTGTCCCGGCGGTTGTCGCCAGTATGATGACGTACAAGGAGGCTGGAGTCTTTATCGAACGGCTGCGACGTGGAAACTGGCTTTACTGGGAGGGCGGGCGACCGCCTATGAGTCTTCCGGAACTTGAGCAATTCAGGAAGGAGCACTATGGGAGTTGAAGTTATCCTTGAAAAACTTGATGGTGTCGTCAAAACGAAGCGCGGCTGGATGGCGTTCTGCCCATCTCATGCCGATAATAAACGAAGCCTGAGCATTTTTATTGATGAATCAGGACGAATTGGTCTCCATTGTTTCGCAGGTTGTCAGAATCGTGAAATTATGGGAAAACTTGGAATATCCTGGAAAGATGTCCATGGCGACGGGGAATTACCCAAGCGCCGGATTGTTGACACTTACGATTACCTCAACGAAGATGGGGAACTGGTGTACCAGGTTGTCCGGTTTGAACCCAAGGGATTTGCCCAGCGGATGCCGAAGGATAACGGCGAATGGATATGGTCGATCAAGGATGCCCGCAAAGTGATTTACAATCTGCCGCTGATCAATTCCGCCGGTCCAGACCAGACGATCTGGTTTGTTGAGGGAGAAAAAGATGCCAACCGTTTGATTGACGAGGGGTTACTGGCAACCTGTATTGCCGGTGGGGCCAATGCACGGTGGGATGAAAACTACACACGGCAGTTGACAATGTGGCCGGAATCGCGATTGGCCATTATCTGTGATTCCGATCAGCCTGGGCGTGATTTTGCTTGGCGTGTCGTTCGACACGTCTATGGACGGATTCGCGAAATCGTCCTGCTGGACCTGTTCCCCTCGGAGAACACGGGCGCTGATGTTTCCGATTTTTTGAGCCAAGGCGGTACGGTCGGTGATATCATCATGATGGTCGAGGAGGCCCGGACTCCCACGACCATTAAGATGAACAAGCGTGTCGATGGATTGACAGAATTACAAGACTTTTTCGGTTAGGAGCCTGCCATGCTTGTCATTGGACGCTATGAGAACGAACGTGTCTCCATTTTCTTTGGTAATGTGGAGGTTGTTGTCACGATCTGCAAGGTTGACAACAAAAAGGTTTCACTGGGATTTGACGCGCCCAAGGAGGTTATCATCCAAAGGCACGGTCGCCATTGGAAGATGCCTTTGAGAAGGCCACAGGAGAATTGCTATGCGTGTTATACGAAAGAGATCGACAGTCGTCATGGCGATGGCGCGTGACCCGCAAAACGGCCATATCTACTGCATCAGACTGCGACCTACTGACCTTGACAGGAATGTGGTTGCCGATAGGTCAGTGTTATTGACATTCGACATGATATCCCGCGGGGCCATTAAAGTCTCAACAGCCCGTAAACTACTAGACTATCTTGAACAACTGGAGAAAGAGTCATGAAACAACAGTGTATCGTTGACAGGGAAAAACTTCTCAATGCCGTTAGTCTGGCAACGCGCGTCGTCAACACGAAAAATCAAATCAGAGAGATTTTACGATGCGTCATGGTGACGACATCGGATAGCGGCGACGGAATCGACATTACGGGAACCAATTTGGAAGAGTGGATGCGCATCCACGTTGACAATGAAGTCGCCAGCCCTATGCGGGTACTGGTTCCACTGGAAGACCTGATGGCGGCCTTGCGGAATATTTCAAGCGATACAGTTGCGCTCAAGGCCGTCGATCACACGTTTTCAATCGAGGGACAGACGGGATGGGTTGTCTCCATGCAATGCCCCGATCCCGATGAGTTTCCCATCGTCGAGTTCGACACATCACCCGTCTTTACAATTCGCGGGCAAGCATTTTCCAGACTCATCGACCAAGTTGCCTATGCCGTGGCCGATACGTATATGCTGACCGAATCCGCCCTGTTTGAGATCGAGGACGACGGTCCGCGTCTCGTGGCAGTCGGTACGGACGGACGACGACTGGCAACGACAAGTGCCCCGGCGACACTCCACAAACAGGAACATCCATCGTCGTTCCGTCTGCTGTCTAAGATGTGTCAGACAATCAAAACCGTCCTCAAGGATTACGACGCCGATCTGCCCGTTACGGTTACTGAAACACAGCTCACATTTACGGCGGGTAATGTCCAGTACCGATGTCTGCTGGGCGAAGCGCGAACACTTAAATGGCGTCCTGTGGCCACACTTCCGGACGAACACAACAAGGTCATCACCGTCAACGCGGAAGAGTTACAACGAGCCATGCGCTTTGCCATGTCGGTTGACAACAGAAATCACGTTGCCGAGTTCAGAATCGACAACGCCAAGGTCAAGGTTACGGCAGTACGGACCTTCCTGATGGCGGCCTTTTAGTCTATAAGGAGCATTTGTATGGCTGAAATCATTGCCCAAAAACCAACATCCTTTGAGGCGACCCTTGAGACGGCAACCGTTCATTTCAACGATGAAGAACGATTTGGTATTGACGCGCGGTTTATTCTGGAGTTTCTATCGCACATCAAGGCCACCTCAATCAAGGTCTATCCGCCTGTTTCAGAAACCGACCGAAGGACGTTCTGGATCGCCGACGGAGTGACCTATGTCGTTATGCCGATTGAACGTCCAACTGACTGACGGGAGATTTAGGGTATGGGTGAATGGACACCGGCGCCGTTTGGGTATTTCGTTTGAGGGAGTCTTCGATGCAGACGCTGTTGATCATAAAGGATAAGGAAAGGTCCACGCGAGCATTTCCCTGGTGGACAATCACGGTCACACTCAGCGACGGCAACACTATCAATCTTTCAGCGTTCGTTGGGCAACCCTATTTACACGCGGTTGCGGCTTTTGCCATTGAACGTCTCTGTCGCTGTGCTGGGATCGGAGGTCTCCGTCTGACACGCTACAGTCTAGCCTACGAACTCGAATACATCGCCAGTATGTTCGCAGATGAACACTACGGCAAGTCAACCAAGGACCTGCAAAAAAGAGTTCAGATGATCGCCGAGTACATCCAAGAATGGGAATCGCTTCTCCGCTGGGCACCGGAACACCGCGGGGAAATCCGACCGTTGGCAAAATACGTCAATCCTATATCGACCGGTGTTATCCCTATTAAGCCCAACGATCTGATCACACTCGAGTAAAAGGATGCTAATATGCCGTCACTTCGCATCACCAAGGACAAGGAACGTTCCTGCGAGTTTCTCACCTTCTGGAACGTGACACTGACCCTAAAGGATGGCCAGCAAGTCACCGTGTTGTCCTTTCATCCTACCGCTACAATCCGGGAAATCGCCAGTGAGACACTCTACGATCTATGTGACTACGCCGAGGCCCCCGACGAGTTTCTCTTCGAGCTGACAGCTCTCGATTTGGAGAATCTCATGTCGCTCTTCGCCGACGATTCCCACGCGACACGCCAACGGCTTGCCGAGTGTCTCAGGTGCGTGGCGGACTATTGCATCGAGCGAATCACAATTATGAATTGGGCACAGGCCAACAAAGAAAATCTTGCCAAGATGGCGGATTACGCCCGTGCCATTAACTGGGGTAAGTATGAGATAAGAGAGAATGAGGAGATTGTCTTGGATTAGATCGTGGGAAGTGGCGGTAGAGCGATAACCTTCTCCACGTCCTCGATTTCTTTCTTTTCACGCCGTGTCTGCCGTTCCAGTTTCCGTAGAATGGCTTCCAGTTGCTGGGCCTTGGGATGCGACTCTTCGGTGGCATACGTCTGACGGAACTCTTTGACGCCTGGATAAGCCTTCATGTGTTCTCGGAGACGGCTGAAGGCGTCCGCAATGACTGCCCTGTCAAGATCATATTCACCAACGTTGACGCCGCTCAGGGCGTCGATAATCCGCATGTACCACGGCGATTCACCCGCCACTGAACGGGCGAGATAGGTGAGGAAGACCGCGCCCGGGAGTGAGTTCTCAACAGACCGCAAGACACTTTCCGTTCCGACCGGATAACGATAGCCCACGGCCTTCTCAATGGGCGTCGGAACGTCCTTGATGGGACGGCCTGTAAAGGGGTCCTGGCCGCTGGCAATCACGTAGATGCTGCGCAGGACAGGATTCGTCCTCGCCACCAGCTGGGACGCCGTCTTGCTGGCATGCGGTGAAATCATCGCCAAATCCTGGATCGGCAGGCCCAGCGACTTGAGCACGACCGTCTTACCGTCTTTTTCCCGCCACAGGGGAACACCGCCGATATCGACCAGCCAGTCCGGCAAATCCTGCCCAGAGGCCTGCTGGAGCCGTCCAACAGCCCGAACCATTCGTGCCGGACCAGAACTCCAGTCGAAGATAACACGGGGTACCATATAGCCAAGATTCTGTCGTAACCAGCCATAGAACATGATCGACGGCTGCAAATAACGGCGTTCCGCACCTGTTAATCGTGAGTAGTCGTAGAGCGTCTTCTTGACTAGTTCAGCGGCTTGACCAGGCGTCATACCGGCGCGTCGAGCAGCGATGTACACCGCCGCACGTCCGGAGCCTTCCACAAAATCAAACACCTTCTGACCGGCACGGATGAGTGGGTTGATCACATCGCCTTCCTGACCGAAGGCCCGCAAACTAAGGTATTCCTTAACCGGCGCTTTTAGTTCCCGAACGGCGTCTGTCAAGGTTGTCGGCTTGGCTACCGATTCCATCAAACCAAAGACGCCAGGAATATCATACGTCCCAATCCGCCGCTTGAGATTAGCCGCACCAGCTAGACTTGATGACTCCTGGAGCGTCACATCCTCAATCCGGTAGTGCCCCGTCAAGATACCTAATCGCTGCAATTCATCCATGTATTCCAGCTTATCAAAATCCCCCTTGGCCATGCTGGTGGTCGTCTCCCGTAAGGCCCGGAAGAAGTCGCGCGGCGTATAAGGGGCCTCGGCCATTGCCCCCAGGAGTGCGTTTGAGATGTAGTTCCGGACGTGTGCTGCTGCCCGCGGCATGACAAGCCAAGACGAGACGTTGCCGAGGAACGACCGCATGGCCTTCTCAAATGCCAAGCGTTCTTCACTGTGCGGCACTAGCACATCCAGGAGCCGCTGGGCCTGGCGAACGACACTGGGGTCAACCTCTAGGGCTTCACTGGCTACATCCAGAAACGTCACCCCCTGTGGTAGATTCTCCCTGTACTGCGCCAATCGCTCAGCAAGATCGGGACGACTATTGAGGATATGATTGAGCAGCGTCTCACGGCCACTGTCGTTGAGTGCCAGCCGCTTGTAGCCACGTCCGCCCCTGATTGGAATACGGAGCATCTCGTAGGCATCCCGCAGAGAAAGTGCCGCTGCCGTCTCCGGTGTACGTCCAATCACAGTTCCGGCGGCACGACTCAAAAGACTTGGGTCTGTCGGCTTACCTCTAGCCGCTACTCGCACACCACGTCGTAGAATCTCCATCGCGCCACTAACAGCCGACAGAATGTCCATCCGGTAGGTCATGTACTTGTAGTGATCAGCCAGCACATCCTGGCTGTAGATCGACTTCGGCGTCCGACGCCCGAGGTACCGCACAAAGTCGCTTGAAATGCCGTTCTCTTTGATAATCAAATTGGTGACCCGCTTGGCTTCGCGTTTTGATAAACCAGCCTCAACCAAGGCATTGCGAATCTCCTTTGGCTTGCCAAGCGACGCGGGATCATCCACAAAGAAATACTTCATCATCTTGGGATCGACGACGGCGTATGGTTCCGCATAACGCTTCGTCACGTAATACTGACGCAAGAGTCTTGGATTTTTGGCAATCTTTTCTGGGACCTCAAACCCACTGGCCGTCAGCCAGTCGATCATGAACTTATCCTGCTGGTCGGCATGGAGCGCCACCGATGTGACATGCTCCAACGGATTCGGCGGCGGCGCACTCCTGACAACCTTTTCCAGTGGAACCTCCATCCGCTCAAGGTTGTTGGCGACGATCACCTTATCCTTGTTAAAACCAATAATCCGACCAAGGATATTCATGTCCTCACGGTCTCGGACATAGTCACCATAGGCCCAGACCGTCCCCGTCTGATCCTTCATGACAAACTCTTTGCCAACGGGAGTATGGTAGCGAACATCGCCCAATGGTCTGTAACGGGCTAGAGCCAGATCGTGACCGGCAAGATTAGCCGTAATCTGTCCACCCGGAAGATACCGCAGGGCATTGGCCTTTCGCGCCGTTTTCTTCAGTTCTGTTGGCGTCAAGAAGGCTTCACCCGCTTTAAGAATCCCCGTTGAGCCAATCTCCGTCTGGCGATTGAACGTCGGAAAATAGTCGGCAAAAATCTTTGGCATCCGCGGCAAATCGACGCCATGCATCGATAGAACGTCATTGAGTCCGTTCATCGTCGTCAGAAGATTATTCTCCACAGAGTCCAGGACCCGCCTGACGAAATCGACAGCCCCGACCGGCGGTTCTTTGCCGGAGAAAAGGGCCTTGGCAATCTCGGCGGCCTGCTTGTTCACGTCCCCAGTTGTGCGGTAACGCCAGGCATTCTGCGTGATATACTGAAGAACCTGTTCAAAGGCGTGAACGCCAACGTGGTTGTTTCCCAATGTTGCAAGCTGATGATATTTGGCAAACTCATCCGCCAACCCAGCCAGTTCTGTCTGTGCCCCGACATAGATATCAGATGCCCCAGCAATCATATTGCGGGCACGCTCAATAGCCGTTTGCGCCCCGTATTGCTGGAGTTTGCCAGCGGTATCCTTAGTCGTCCAGTCCAGCAAGGCCCGAAGATAGCGAACCGGCAGGGATTCCGCTGTCTTTTCAATAACTTTAGCTGCCGTCTCAGAGGCCTTTAGACCCTTGCCAACCTCAATTCTGGGCAAGATATCACGCCAGTAAGAGACCGGCTCCAGGATCAGTGGGGCGCGTTTACCTGTGCGCAACTCCTGTGCCACACCAGCAAGAGACACAGACGGAACATTTTGCGTCGCCCCATGCATCGCGGAAAAGTAGCGACTCTCTTCCGGCAAGGCACTCAACAACCGTCCCACTGAATCGTAGGCGCCACCAGAGACACGCATATTGAACCGCTTAATCCAATCAGAGCGGGCATTATTCGGCATCGACCCCAGCATGTTATTGAGTCGCGTGGCCACCTCGTCACTCAGATTGAGCCGTTTACTGATCTCACGGATTCCCTTCTCCCAGTCGTCGAGGGGAATCGTTGTCAGCTTCGGCTTACCACTGGCTACGTACTGGCCAGCATAGCGGATCGCCTCATCCAGGAAACGACTCTTGGCCGCCGCCTCTTTACCAACTCGCAAGACCTCCTCGCCGTAACGGGTCAAGCCGCCGATCTTAGGCAGAAACGGTGGAACTACGAGGAAATCTAATGCAATACCTGCGGCGTCAAAGAAGGCGTCCATAGGATCACTCAGCGACAGGAATGAGGCCGCCTTGTCCTTGGGGGCGCCCCAAGCCTCGAGAACCTCACGGCCTGTAATATGCCGTTCCGGTATCTTAATCCCCAGTGTCTTCTCGTAGAACCCCTTCAGATAGCTTTCCGAGAACGGTAGAACAAAGGCCAATTGACGCAAATCACCAGCAAGGATACCGCGTGTCGCAGCAAAGGGTTTGTCGATAATATTGGCCGCCGAAGCCAAGAGCGAAAGGCCGCCTGACAATCCCTGTTTGATGCGCGACGCCAGCGTCTTCGAACTCTCCTGTGGGAGGAAGTTGGCAAGATCAGCGCTGTCCATGCTAACAATCTGCCGGACATCAAGACGCTGACGAAGACCCTGCCCCCAGGGAAGATTTTCCTCGCGACGAAAGCCAAACGTCTCTTCCCCGCGGTCGACGGCGCGACCAAACGTCCCGAAAGGGGCTTCCTGCTCTTCCCGTTTCCTTCGCTGACGTTCGATAAGATCAGCCAGCGAGCTGAGCGTCAAAGGATCTCTGTCTGCAAAATTCGTCATGATCCGTCCTCGTCTCCTCACTCCATACGATACTCATAGGGACTGACAAAGACAGGGACCTTGTAACGCGGCGTGGCTGCCAGAATCCGCATCACGTCCTCAGCGGTCGCCGCAGGACGCTGACGGCCCCCCCATTCCGTCTCTGGTAATAATGTAACAGCTCCTTCCTCTTCCCCTTCTCTGCGACCAGACAATGCGCTATATGCAGCCGCAGTCAATCCCAGGGCGATCAGCGCAGCAAGGACAGGATGTCGGGCGGCAAGTTTTACAGCGCCCTTGCCAGCCGACTTAATGGCGCCGCCAGCTTTGGCTAATCGACCAGCGCCCTTTCCGACTGTCTTGGCTGCCGTCTCGCCGACTTCGCCGCCAGCGGCTGCAACAATTTCATTAGCAAGACGTTCCAGCGCCGCTGACCGCTTGAGCTTTTGACGGGGCGACATGGTGGCGCCTGTGGCTCGACCAGACGCGCCAATAATGCTCTCAGCGCCGCTGACCGCTTGAGCTTTTGACGGGGCGACATGTATGAACGCACTACCCTGACCGCCTGGACCGGTTGCGGCCCTTACCGTCCCTGATGGATAAACAATCGCATGTTCTCCAGGAGGACTGACTGTCACAGTTACACCGGGATATTTCGATAACCTACGAAGAAGTTTATCGGTGGACTCATCAATAGGACCGAATCCTATCTGAGAAGTCTCCGTTAAAGGACTCCTTGCAGCAGCCTCACTGAGCGGGATGTAGGTTGACCTCCGCGGTCCGATCTCAAGCGGATCAGGACCGAACTTAGGTTCAAACGCTTCAGCCGGAATGCGCATAAGAGAGGCAGGAATCCATTCCGGCGAGTAAGTCAGCATGGGCGGATTGAGACGCGTCGCCGGTGTAGCAGCCTTGCGAAGAATTAACTCAATATCATTAGTCAATGTCGGAGCGGCTGCGGACGTGAAATCTAACCGCCGCGGCCCCATTTCAAATCGATAGGGACTCCGAATAGACTCGATCCGGGCCTCGACCGGTATCGGCGCCGCACGGGCCGCAAGTTCCTCGCGCAACGCCGCCAGCGGATCAGGACCTAAATAAGGACCAACTCCTTGAGCTGGAACGCGCGCCGGAATTGCCTTTGTGTTAAGAGCGACAGGAAGCCGTTCCGACGCGTAAGTCAACATGGGCGGGTGCGGCGACGCCGCCTGGCGGACCATCGCCTCCGCTGACGATGGTCTTGCCAATGCCTTTATCCGTTTGACAAGACCCTCAGACTTCGATCCAATCTTGACTTGCCCCGCAGATATCTGTCGCTGGAGCGTCTCGTAGACGCCGCCAAGACTCTTTCGGAACGCATCATCAACGGAAGACGCCCCTTCCGCAAAGGCTATCGGCTTTCCCTCGCTGATCATCTTCTGAATCGTCTTGAGGCGTTTCCCGGCTGGGTTGCCGCTCATCTTCGTCGCCGTCTCAATCGGAACACGGAGAAGATTGTCTGTGAGAGTTACTTGACCGCTCTCCCACTTGTCGGCCAATTCAGCGGCTAACTTGCCAATGATCTTCACGTGATCAACAGCCTTAGTCGCCTGCCTGACATCCCTGTGACCCGTCAGATCAGCCAGTAATTTCTTAACGGCTGTCAAATGATTGTTCGGTAAACCGCTAATCGTAAAGTTCAGTAATCCGCGCTTCTTCGGGTCTATTTTTTCGAGCCGCGCCGCATAGATAATTGATTCCAGATTAATCTTGTTCTGGAGCGACCTGGAGATCACTGGGCTGGTCGCTTCACGGATAGCGGCCTTTGTCTCCGCCGCTTTTTTCGCCGCCTGCTTGGCTTGCTCTCTTTGTCTTGCGACCTTTGCTGATTCGCGAACACCCTTAGCGGATTCAGGCTTGATCGCCGACTCTAAATAGCTGCGGAGGTTTTGACCGCCTTCAGGGTACAACTCAAAATAGCCCTCCCTTTCAAGATCCTGCAGGAGGTATTCCAGTCCACGCTTCCCGCCGTACTGCGACAGTAGTTCCGGGTCCTTGGTCACTATCTCCAAGAACTTGACGGCGTCGTCTGGCTTTGTTTGTTTAACAATGGCAATCAGGTCTTCCACAGGAGCCATTGTCTGTTCCATGGGACGCAGCACGTCCTTGGCAATGTTTATCCCTTTTTCCGGGTTAATCGCTCGTCTTGCTTTTACCTTCTTGACCATGATTCACACGCCCCATCGTAGTAAAATCACCACACAGGATAATTGCCCGTCAACGGGAGGTAGTTTAAGATGCGCTGCATGTACTGATCCCGCAGCTGATTAAGTCGCGCCGCAGACTCTGCGTCCCTTAGAGCCTGAACCTTTTGGGCCTCGGCCCACAGCTGTGGATAGGCGGCAATCGCCTGACGCAGGGCGTCCTGAATACCGTAAGACCCTGCCACGCCAAGGGCCTCCGCTGGAACATCTCCCGCCCCAAAACCAAGACCCTGGGGATGCTGCTGGGGCTGCCACGGCTGGCGCGGTTGTCGAACGACCCTTTGCGGCTCTGGTCTTGCTTCAGAAACAGCTTTGATCGGCGCACCATTTTCTTTGCCGCCCACGCCCGCTGTAACCTTCCATGCGTCCACGCTAGAATCCGATAACATGCCGTATGGCGTATTGAACCACAACCAATCCGCAAAGCCCATAGCAGGGCCTTTTTCTTTGATGTTATGGATCAAAGACATATCAGCCATGCCGCCGCCGATCTCACGTAGAAGACTATTCCGATTCGGATCAGTCTTTGCGAGGGATTCATCAATGCCCCACCCCAGCAAACCTGCACCTTCGGTAAACGCCAGCTCTGCCCCCAGCGCAGGAAGCAACTCAGCAAGCACTGGTAATGCGGCCTGATACATAATTCAAGCTCCTTTCCTTCGCTATCTTGACGGAGTTCCCATCATCTGTGCTATAGTCGCCAGAATTGTTCTTTTCTCGTCTTCCGGCGTATTGGGATCGGAATACCGTTTATACAGGTCGCCGATCAACGCATCTCGCAAAGCGCGTTCCGACCTGAAAGCCCCAGACGCCTCCTGCGCCGAACGCTGCGCGTCGGCGTACTCATAACCGTATCGCGCTGTCCCAGCCGCCGCATCGTACGGACTGGCTGGCGGCGTCGCGCCAGGCCGCGTCTGGTAAAACCCCGTCTCGCCGCGGATCAAATCTCCCATCGTCGCCGCTCGTCCCTGAAGGGCAGCCACATCCACGTCGCGCCGCGCCCCAATCCAATCGCCGTAGCGCCGCGTCGCCAGTCCCTCGCGGCCAAGTCTGTACTGCAATCCCGTTGCATACAGCTGTGGAGCTGTCTGCGGCGATGTCATCTGGGCGTAAGCCAAAGGCGACATAGGCGTCATGTCCTCGACGCCCATAAAACTCATGAGCTGCATCCGCTGCGCGATATCGCCTGGACTCAGTCCAGCCCCCATCATCCGATAGATCATCGCACGACGACGATTGATCGAGTCACGCAACTGTCGGTCGTAAAACCGCTGCATCTGAATCGCAGACGGCTCTCGCATCGGCGGCAACGGTCCTATCGGCATCTCAAACCCCCTTCTCGCTTAAATCCCATTTCCCCAGTGGACATGTCTCGCTCTGCCACGTCACCTTAATCGGAAGGATACATCCACAAACATTGCATATGTCCCCCTGCCGTTCTGGACAGTCCATACACTTCAATGACCGCCAGAGAACCTCTTCAAAACTGCTGTAGCGGCACATGTGTCTGACATGTCGAATCAGCGCCATGACAAAACGAAAGACAATCATAACATCACAACCCAATGACTTTGCAAATCGCCTGCTGGGCCACCACCACAACGAACGCCGCAACGAGACCAACAACCCAGCCCAGGACCGCCACCCGTGTCACCAGACCCGTCTGACCGTTGCCGTAAATGACGTTCTCAATCCTCGCCAGACGGAACTGAATCTCCCGCAATTGCTCAACCATCGACAGCTGGGTCACCTCAATCGACTCCAGCCTTCCAATCACTGGATCGTCTGACATTCAATCAACCCCTTTCGTCCAACCGTACAATCGCCTGAAAAAATCACGCCAATCTTTCAGTTTCCAGCTATGTCTCTTGACACCCAGATAGAGCAGCGACTCGTCCGTCGCAATCCGACACGACGATACAATCCTTGCCCATTCCCTGACCACAATATCAAACATCGTCTCAACATAGTCACGGCGGACGGCAAAGAAACACCCATAAATCGCCATCCGACTCCAGGCCTCAACATGGTCCAGTCCACAATCGACATCAGGCGACCCAATAACAAGGACCGGACTGGTATTCTCCCTGACAAAGTCTTCCAGACGCCGAAGATTTTCCTTTCCGTCGCCGCCGTACAATTGACCACGGATCACGTCTCGATAACGATCATACATCCCGTCGGCGTAGTAAGTGACGGCATGTCCCGCATCCAACCAACAGACCAGATCATCGTTTGTGTAGGCTGCTACATCCCGTACAATCCAATATTTCGCTAACCAGCAGGCCAAAATAGGCCACGTCCGCCCCATCCTGCGTAATGGGCCAATAACGAGACTGTCGTACTCATGTTCAACGACATCGCCATGAAAGAACAGACGAAAAATACTCTCGACAGAAATCTGGCGACACTTGAGGTCTGACGAAACGTTAGCAGCATCCGACAGGTCAACATAAACGTCCGTCGGAATACCGATCCATCGTCGGAGGTCGCGTACAGGCTGGAGGTAATACTCTATCCCGCGTGCTGGATTCCTATTGGCGATCAGCGTGGCCCATCTCATGTCCCTGCCTCAGGGGCTGGTCTGACAATCGCCTTACCAGCCAAGAGAACAATATCGGCTGTTGCGTCGTGAAGCACATAGCAATACTGGCCTGCATCCGGCGTCGAATCAACAGCGCCAGCCAGTGATACTACACTGTTGCCCGTCCCAGCATCGTAGGCAACAGAAATCTCACTATCGTATTCGACAACCGTTGTCGCTGGGGCTGACTGGGTATAAAGGATCAAACGCAGGTCATGGCCAGTCAGATCGGTATCTTCAATCGTCCAGGAGGCGATGAATCGGCGGCCAGTGTAAGTCCCAATCACACCGCCATCGCCATCCGTTCGCTGCACATTCGCCACCAGCGGCTGGACCACCACCTGAACGAGATTCTGATCCTGAATCGCCTCCACAATCGCGTCGGCGATAGCCTGCTCGTCCACATCCACAGTAGCAACAGCATAAACGTAATTACTCGCGTCGAACGTAAGTTTGTCTGTCTTGGTTTTGATTGCGGCGATACCTGCGTTGTCGGGGGCAGTGTATTCACTCACTGAAAGTGCAGTCTTCGCTCTGTCGTAATCGGCGGTCAGCGAATAGCCAGTCTTGTCGTTGTTCACGGAGACAGTCACTGTTTCCCCGTCGAGTGTGGCTTTCACGTCGCTGCCCACGAAGTTCAGCTTATCTGTCTGTGACTTGATGGCGGCAATGCTGGCGTTGTCCGGGGCCGTGTACTCTGTGTAGCTGAGGGCATTCTTCGCTCGATCGTAGGCCGCCGTGAGTGA
>Ga0208824_1001943_pt1 | contig 16928 bp, 17 predicted proteins | sample AD_JPNTR3_MetaG_FD_184447 | JGI IMG/M metagenome (GOLD analysis project Ga0208824, IMG submission 184447) | Active sludge microbial communities of municipal wastewater-treating anaerobic digesters from Japan - AD_JPNTR3_MetaG (SPAdes) (version 2) | ecosystem: Engineered > Bioreactor > Anaerobic...
GAAAGTAAAATTATTACCACCCTTTTCTTGTAGTATACGGTGAGATATTCCATCTGTCGATACTTTCTTGTTATAATTCCGTTATGAATCAAAGCCAGGCCCAGCTCAAGGCATTGGATGAACTGCTCGCAAATCCAGCCTTTGCGGATCATATTGTTTTAGAAAAACGGCTGCCCCCAGCAGCTCCTCATGTTGTTCCTATTCCTGAAGGGGTCGATCCTCGGCTTACACAGGCTCTGAAAGCTCGGGGCATTCAAGAATTGTATATACACCAGGCAGAGGTTTGGGATCATGTCCGCAGAGGCCGGCATACGGTGGTTGTTACCCCAACCGCATCGGGCAAGACCCTTTGTTACAACCTGCCCACCCTGCAGGCGCTTCTGGAAGATGAACATGCACGGGCTCTGTACCTTTTCCCTACAAAAGCCCTTTCCCAGGACCAGCAGGCTGAGCTTAATGAACTTGTTGATGGCCCTGCGGTGAAACTACCCATAAAGGTGTGTACCTACGATGGGGATACTCCTGAATCCTTACGACTTGCTGCAAGAGATACGGGCAGAATCATCGTATCTAATCCTGATATGCTTCATGCAGGGATTCTGCCTAATCATCCCAAATGGATAAAGTTTTTTTCCCGCCTTACCTATGTGGTCATTGATGAAGCCCATACATACCGGGGGGTATTCGGCAGCCATGTGGCGAACGTCATTCGCAGACTGCTACGGGTTGCAGCTTTTTATGGCTCCCATCCACGGGTAATTCTCTGTTCTGCTACCATAGGAAACCCTAAGGAGCTAACTGAAAGCCTTATAGGCCAGCCTGTGGAACTGGTAGATAAAAATGGTGCCCCCAGGGGAGAAAAGCGGGTAATCCTGTATAACCCGCCCCTGGTAGATGCTGTACAGGGTATCCGCCGCAGTGTGGTGACCGAAAGCCGGCGCTGGACCGTGGCGCTGCTTCGAGCTGGTATAAAAACTATTCTCTTTGCCCATTCAAGGCTTAAAACAGAGGTGGCCGCATCCTATATCAGGGAAGACCTGAAGAATATATACACCGATAATCAGCACATCCGGGTGGAACCTTACCGGGGAGGGCTGCTCCCGAATGAACGGCGGGAAATAGAACGTGGGCTCAGGGATGGTACGATTCAGGGAGTGGTCTCCACCAATGCTTTGGAATTGGGGATCGATATCGGGGGTCTTGATGCGGCGGTTGTGGCAGGATTTCCCGGCTCCTTTAATTCATTCTGGCAGCAGATTGGCCGGGCAGGACGCAGGGGTGGAACATCCCTGGCGGTTTTTATTGCATCCTCATCACCCCTGGATCAGTTTATCATCCAACATCCTGACTGGTTTTTCCGCAGTTCCGCCGAAGAGGCACGACTCGATCCGGATAATCCCTATATACTCACGGATCATGTAAAATGTGCCGCCTTTGAATTACCCTTTACTGACGGTGATATCAGTTCCGGCAAAGAACCCTTTGGCCAAAACGTCAGGGATGTTCTTTCATACCTGGAAGAGGACGGTATTGTCCGTTCCGTATCTGGCCGCTGGTACTGGTCTGACCGATCCTACCCAGCGGAAAGCATCAGCCTCCGGTCGGCCACTGCGGATAATGTGGCAATCATTGATACGACCGAGGGGAGGAACCTGGTCATCGGTGAAATGGACCGGCCCAGTGCAAAGGAACTGATATTCGACAATGCGGTCTATATTCATCGGGGGCGGCAGTACCTGGTACAAAAACTTGATATACAAAATAGAAAGTGTCTCGTCGAAGAGGCGGATGTGAATTACTATACCGATGCTCTGGTAAAGACCGATATAAAGGTGCTTTCGGAGGATGAGCGGCAGGAAGTGCAGGGGAGCCTGTGCCGCTTTGTTCTAGGGGACGTGCTCGTCCGGTCTCAAGTGGCAAAGTTTAAGAAAATCCGCTTTCATACCCATGAAAACATAGGTTATGGAACCATTGAGCTTCCTGAAGAGGAACTGCAGACCAGGTCGCTAGCCCTCCTTTTTGAATCGGATACCACTTTAGGTACAGCTTTCCAGGGGCGGGATGAACAGGAAATAGGCCGAATATTGGCAGGTATTGGGACCCTTGTAAAACGGATTGCCCCTGTCTTTGTGTTATGCGATCCGCGGGATATCGGCATCTCAGAACGGGTCCGGGATCCCCACTTTATGGTGCCGGCTATCTATATCTATGATCATTATCCGGGAGGTACGGGACTCGCCGAAGCTCTGGCAAAGCGGATACCGGATTTGCTGTATGCGGTAGCCGAAAGGGTAGAAGCCTGTCCCTGTGAGTCCGGTTGTCCAAGCTGTATCGGCCCCGATGGGGATAAAGGGGCGGTTCAGACTTTTCTTGCTCTGGCATTAGGTTATGGCAGGAAATCTTAAAGCCCGGCTGGAACGCATACGGATCCAGGGTGCAGTTGATAAGACCGATCAGGCTTCCGATAGACTTTCTAGGGCCCATGTCACGGAATCTGTTTCTACATGCGCCTTTCCTCCTCCTTGGATACACCTGGACCCGCTGGTTCTTTTTCGACGGGAGCTGCTGCCATTCCACGGTGAAGGTGTAACCAATCTGCAGAGGGTGCCCCCGGATTTTTTAAAAGTGCTTTTCCGTAGTACCGAACATGCACCAGAATCATTGGCCATCGGTGACCTCCTATTCTTTGACCTGGAAACATCAGGCCTTTCTGGCGGTGCGGGTACGGTAGCTTTCCTTGCAGCCTTTGGTGATATTCATGGGGATACACTTGAAGTTCGCCAATACCTCCTCTTAGATTATCCCGGCGAAGGAGCCTTAATTGAGTGCATAGCACAGGAACTGAACCGAAATGCTAAAGCCGCCCTTGTATCCTTTAATGGCAAGGCCTTTGATATCCAGATTCTCCGCAGCCGCTTTATTCTTCAGGGCCGTTTATTCCCTGAACGGAACCATATCGACCTTCTGGGTATTTCAAGACTCCTCTGGACTGGCCTTGTGCCATCCTGTTCTCAGCAGGTGTTAGAAGTTAAGCTCCTGAAAAAACAGCGGAAAGGGGACATTCCAGGAGCCTTGGCGCCTCAGATTTGGTTTTCCTTTTTGCGGGAAGGCTTGGGCAGTTGTGCTGCAGGTCCTGCGATCCAGGATCTTCTGGGTGTCTGTAACCATAACCTCCTCGATATCCAGGGTATGGTAGAACTTTTGGGTCTGATCTTAAAAATTGGGGCAAATCCTCTGCTTGCCCTTGAAACATATCCCTTTAATATGGACCGTCTCGCCCTCTCCTGGCCTGAGGGGGAGCAACGACTGGGACTTCTGCAGGAAGCGGGCCGGCGGGGGTATCCAAGGGCCCTCTACGAGCTTGCCCGGATTGCCCGGCAGGATGGGAACTGGGAAGCATACTGTGAGCTTTTAGAACAAATTCTAAAGGGTCCGCTTCAGGCTTCGCTGGTCCTGGGGCTTCGGGCAAGCATCGGCCTTGCAAGCTACTATGAATGGAAACAAGGAGACCTGGATAGGGCGGAGGAATATACACGCCGGGCCTTCAGCTTGCTCGAAGCCCTGGGCGCCGAACGGAACCGGATGGGTGCCAAGGGGCCCCCTCCATCCATCAATATAAAACTAAAGGCCCGGCTTGAACGGATCACCGCTAAACAGCAGAACAGGCAGCCCTTCCTGTGATGTGTGCCTCCATTTGAGGCCCCCAGCAGTTTGCGGGTCTCTATCTGGGGCAAACTATGTTTCTAAGACCTCGATATGGAGCCTCTGCAATTTGAGGCCCCCAGCAGTTTGCGGGTCTCTATCTGGGGCAAACTATGTTTCTAAGACCTCGATATGGAGCCTCTGCATTTTGAGGCCCCCAGCAGTTTGCGGGTCTCTGCCTGCTAGGGCTTGTTTGTTTCTAGCCCTTTGTATCGGGGCTTCTGAATGGAAGGCTTCTGTATCGTGGCTTATCAGGCAAACTTGCTTTTTATTTGGGCAAAATAGCGGGCTGCTTCGTCGGGGCTTTCTATGGCGGCTTCACCCTCATGGTATTCCACCAAGTGCTGGGGGATTTCTTCCAGGAACGGTGAGGGACTGCACTCTACCAGGCTCTGCAGCCGGCGCCGTTTGCGGCAGCTCGTGATTAAAAGCTTGTCCCGGGCCCGGGTTATGGCCACATAAAAGAGGCGCCGTTCTTCTTCAATATTGCCGTCCCCCTCCTCAAGGCTCCGGGCGTGGGGTATAAGCCCGTCCTCGGCACCGGCAATGAATACCACGGGGAACTCCAGTCCCTTGGATGCGTGGATGGTCATCAGATTGACCTTGCCTTTACCCGCTTCTTCGTTATCATCGTCCCGGGTTATGAGGCTGATCCGGTTCAGGTAGGGAAACAGGGTGGGGTCAAAGTTGTCAGGATCGTTTTCCCAGGTTTCGATGGACTGAATGAGATGTTCTATGTTCAAAAACTTCCAGCGGGCCGCCTTTTCGTTTTTGTTGTATTCGGTAACCAGGTAGCTCCAATAATCGATATTGTCCACCAGGGCCCGGACCTTTTTGGCCAGTCCCCGTTTCCCGAGCATCTCCCCCCGGAAATATTCGATGAGGGTAATAAAGCTTTCCACGTCGATGCGGCCCTTTTCCGGGAACAGGGTGTCCTTGGCATAACGGAGCTGGTTCATCGCATCCCAGATCGATGTCTGGTGTTGTTTGGCATGGCTTGTAATGTGTTCGATGGAGCTTTTACCAATGCCCCTTCGGGGTGTATTGATGATTCGCAAAAGGTTTACGTCGTCATCGGGGTTTGCGATGACCCGGAGATAACTGATGATGTCCTTTATTTCCTTGCGCTGAAAAAAGCTTGTGCCGCCGGAGACCCGATAGGGGATGTTTTCTGCAAGGAAGGCTTCTTCTATATGGCGGGTCATGGAGTTGGTTCGGATTAGAACGCCGAAATCATCATATTTCAGTTTTTCCTTCATCATGATGGACCGGATTGATTGGGCTATAAAATCCGCTTCATCGCTTTCGTTTTCCGGATAAAATATTTCTATCGGTTTACCGCCCCCATTGCCGGACCAGAGTTTTTTATCCTTGCGATTGGTGTTATGGGAGATGACTCCGTTGGCGGCTTCCAGAATGGTGCTGGTGGAGCGATAATTCTGTTCAAGTTTTATTTCCACCAGGCCCGGAAAATCCCGCTCAAAGTTAAGGATGTTTTCGTAATTGGCACCCCGCCAGGAATAGATAGACTGGTCATCATCCCCAACCACACAGACATTCCGGTCCGCCAGCAGATGCATCATGCGGTATTGGGTCAGGCTGGTGTCCTGGAATTCGTCGACCATGATGTAGCGGTACCGGTGACGGTAACTTTCCATTACATCGGGGTGTTCTTCGAAAAGCTGAATCGGCAGTACCAGCAGGTCATCAAAGTCGACAGCATTGTAAACCTTCAGACTGTGCTGGTATTCCTTGTATACCCGTTCATATTCATCGTTCGCCCCATCTCCCCATTGGTAGCGGCCTATTTTGACATTCGAAAAAAGCTGGCCAATTTTATACAGGTCCGCCGTTTCCGTAGATAGTCCGCATTCCCGGATACAATCTTTAATCAGCTGGGTCCGGTCTGTTTCGTCATAAATGGAGAAATTATGCCGGTAACCCAGGCGGTCGATATGGGAACGGAGTATCTGAACTCCAAAGGCATGAAAGGTGCTTACGGTCAGGTTCTGCAGTTTCTTACCGGTTAATTCCCGGACCCGTTCTTCCATTTCACGGGCCGCCTTATTGGTAAAGGTCAGGGCTAAAATGGCAGATTGGGGAATGCCCTGTTCAAGCATATAGGCGATCCGGTAGGTAATAACCCGGGTCTTCCCCGAGCCGGCCCCTGCGATGATAAGCACTGGACCTTCTATGGTTTTAACCGCCCGGATCTGCTGCTCATTAAGTTCCTGTTCAAAATTCAGTTTTGTCATAGGATCTGCTACAGTTTCTTAATAAAAATGGAAAAAGCCGAAATCCCCAGGATAGAGACGGCGGTAACTATACAGCCTGCCACTGTCACCCCGATAATGACCGAGAGGAGGGTCTTTTTTTTATCAAGCCCCAGAATCCAGGCTCCCAGAGTTCCGGTCCATGCGCCGGTTACCGGGAGTGGTATGGCTACAAAGGCTGCGATTCCAAGCCAGCCCCAGGCTTCTACCTTTTCATGTACCTTGCCCCGGGCCCGTTCAACAAAGGCATCAAAGGTTCGTTTATACCAGGTCCAGCGGTACAAAAATCGGTGTACCGTGGAAAGAAATATCCAGCACACCGGAGCGACCAGGGCGTTGATAAAGACGCTGTAGAGCAGGGCTGCGTACCAGGGCATACCCTGGGACAGTGCAAAGGGGATGGCGCCCCGCAGCTCTGAAATAGGCAAAAAGGCAAAAAATGCAGTCCAGAACAGGGTCGTAACACTCATGGTAGATCCTCTTTGTATAATCAGGTGAACATTATATACAGAGTTCCCAGCATAATGGTTACCAGGGTAGTGGGCAAGCCCACCTTAAGATAGGTTCCAAAACTGATATGAATACCAAAACGTTTGGCGCTTTCAGCCACAATCAGGTTTGCTACGGAACCCAGGAGGGTCAGGTTTCCTGCATAGGTGCTGGCCATGGCAAGAACCAGAAAGAATTGCTCCTGGTTAGGAAAATACTGGGCCAGGGGCCGCATGAGCATCACCGCGGGCACATTGGAAATAAGATTGGAAAGCACCAGGGTAAAGGCCGAAAGCCCCGCCATGCTCTGGCCAACCAGTGGTAAGGCCCTGGCAACAAACCAGGAGAAGGCATCTGTCTTTGCTACCGCAGCGGTAATGATGAAGAGGCCGCCAAAAAAGGCAATGATAGTCCAATCCAGTTCTGCAAAGACCCGTTCCGGATTGATCCGCCGGGTTGTAAGGAGTATGGCAGCGGCTGCCATGGCAGCGGCATACACCGGAGCATCCAGAATAAATGCCACGGTCATCACCAGTATTGCAAAGAGACTCTTATAAAGGAGGGGCTTGTAGATTTTTCGTTCCGCATTCCCATCAAGGGCAAGGTCCGTTATGGTAATCTTTTCGTTATCTGCAAATTCCTTTCTGAAAACAAGAACCGTCAGCAGGTAGGCAACCACAAGACCAGCAACAGAAGGAATTGCCAGACGGGAGAGGAACCGCATAAAGGGTATTCCGCTCGAAGCTCCAATGAGCATATTCTGGGGATTACCGATAATGGTGGCCGCCGATCCGATGTTGGCAGACAAGGCCAGGGCAATGAGGTAGGGGACCGGGTTCCGTTTCGACCGCTGGCAGAGAACCGCCACGAGGGGTGTCATCATGATACAGATGGTGTCGTTCAGAAAGAGGGCTGAAAGCACCGCGGATGAGGCCATAACCAAAGTAAGGAGTTTGCGCGGCCGGTCTGCCGCCCGAAGCACCAGGTTTCCCGCCAGATCAAAGAAGCCAGAAAATTTTAGGTTGGCGGTGATGATCATCATGGACAGGATAAGGATCAGGGTGCTTAAATCGATGGCGGCTGCGGCTTCCTCCGCTGAAATTCCCCCCAGGGCAATCAGAAAGGCTGCCCCTGCAAAGGCAATGGTAGCCCGGTTCATTCTAAGCCGGGGAAGCCGGCCGATGGCGATCCCGATGAGGGCAAGCAGGATCACCCCATCTACCATAATGGTCTTTCCGAACTGTCCAAAGACTGAAGCAAACATAGTATTCATATAGGCTTATACATTTTGGACCAGTAACTGGGCTACAGCCCGGCCAGCCTTTCCGCGGTGGCTTATAAGGTTTTTTTCATCCTCCGAAAGCTCCGCCACTGTACAACCCCGTTCTGGAATGTACAGAATAGGATCATAGCCAAAACCACCGCTTCCCCGGCTCTCCCGGATTATTTCTCCCTCCAGGGTTTCCTGGACCACAAAAAAGCGGTCATGGTTGAAAAGGAGTACCATGGAACAAATAAAGCGGGCCCTTCGGTTTGTTATCTGCTCCATTTCTTTAAGGAGCAGTTCGTTTCGTTCCCAGCTTTCCAGTTTTTTCCCGTTTGTACTGCCATACCGGGCAGAATAGACCCCCGGCCGGCCATCCAAGGCATCAATGCAAAGGCCCGAATCATCGGCAAGTACCGGTTCATGAACCAGATCATATAAAGCCCGGGCTTTAATGAGGGTATTTTCAATAAAGGTGCTCCCCGTTTCCTCAGGATCAAAGACAAGTCCCGCCGATGCGGGAGTAACCAGGGTATGTCCGGAAAATATAGCCTCTAATTCCCGTTTTTTATGTTCGTTGTTGGTCGCAAGCCACAATTTCATGGGGCCATACTACAACAGGAAAGCCCCCTAAGACAATAAGGGGGTGAATTTGATGATAGGCCCAGAGTGAGCGTCCGGTTTGAATGGTGTGCCCACATTGTCAACCAAAGCCCTATATTCAGCCACATTGCTTTCGGCTTGCGGAGTCTGATAAACTGCAGTACAGTACCCTTTCATGAACTGTCCCCTCTGTAACGCCGGTTCAAGCCGAAGCCTGGTTACAAAAAAACGGACCTTTTTTGTCTGTGATTCCTGCTGTTTTATCTGGGCAGACCCCAGGTCCTATCTGGACGAAACTGCAGAACGGCTCCGGTATGGACTCCACAACAATGACCGAACTAATGTCGGATATGTCCAATTTCTTACTAACATCCTGGAACAGGGCTTACTGCGCTGGAAGACCCTCCATCATATTGATGAACCTGCAGTGGGAGCGGAGGCTCATCTGCCCCTGATTCTCGACTGGGGTTCCGGACCAAACCCGGTGGCCACGGATCTCCTCCGGGAACGGGATTTTCAGGTTTTATCCTATGACCCTATATATGGTCCGCAGCTTCCGCTGACCCCCCAGAGTTTTGACATCATCTTCTGCATCGAAGTGGCTGAGCATTTTAAGAACCCTCTGCAAGATTTCAATGCAATGCTTAATTACCTGAAACCAGGGGGCCTCCTCGTATTTCATACCCATATAATTCCCCAAGATGTCTTTTATGCTCAAGCTTTAGCTAAAGCTTTAGCTAAAGCTTCAGCTCTGGAAGCCTTTTTCCAGTCCTGGTGGTATAAGGAAGACCCGACCCATGTATCTTTTTATTCAGAGCAGGCTTTTAAGAACCTTGCTCAAATAAATAAGCTCTATTACGAAAAAACAGAAAAGCCTGGAGACAAAGGGGCCGGAAAACTCCATTTTTTTATAAAAGCATAGAGATACCAAACCACATGAAACTCTGTTGCTATAAGCGGGCACCCAATATAGAATTGATACCTAGAGGGTATTCAAGTGGCGGCAGATCTGGTTACAGCGACAAAGGAATTGCATAGAGGTTTTACGGAAGCAGAAATCCTCACCCTTACACCGGAAGACCGGGTCCTTATTATCAGTGACTTTCATATGGGAAATGGGGGCCGCAGTGACGATCTTATTAAAAATCAGGAACTGGTTCAGGATATCCTGGAAAAATATTATCTTCCTCAAAACTGGTATTTGGTATTAAACGGAGATATCGAAGAACTACAGCGCTATTCCTATAATCAGATCCGATCCTACTGGAAGAAACTCTATGAAATTTTCGATGCCTTTTATCAGAAAAAAAGGCTATTTAAGATCCTGGGGAATCATGATGATGAGCTTATTCTTGTAAAACAGTATCCCTTTCCCCTGCTCGGCTCCCTGAGAATCGAAACGCCGGTCATCCCGGTCTATGTGTTTCATGGGCACCAGAGTTCCAAGGTGTATACCAACTATAATCATATAGTCCGGGCGAGCCTTCGTTACTTTTTAAAACCCCTGGGTATACGTAACAAATCCTCAGGCCGTAGTCCCCGCCACCGTTTTACTGTAGAAAAGAGAGCCTATGATTATGCCCGAAATAACGGCCTTATCGCGGTAATCGGTCATACCCATCGGCCTCTTTTTGAATCCTTAGGGCGCTTTGATTATATCAAGTTTGAAATTGAACGGCTCTGCCGGGAATACCCACTGGCCAGCGGCGAAGACCGGAAACGGATAGCCGATGAGGTGCTCTTTTTACGAATTGAGCTGGCCAAACTTAAACGATCCGAACGGCGAAATAGTATTAAGGAAAGCCTTTATGGAGATGAACTTCCTGTACCCTGTCTATTCAATTCCGGCAGTGCTATTGGTAAGAAGGGTATCAATGCGATAGAGCTGGATAGTAATACCATCTCTCTTGTGTATTGGTTTACCGAAGGAAGGGGTAAAAAGTTCGTTCACCGGGGATCCTACAATATTGATATTCTGGAAGGGACCGAACAACGACGTTCTGTTATAAATACGGACCGTTTGGACTATATTAAGGCAAAAATTGAATTATTAGGATGAAATCCTTGACGCACGATAGCCCTTGGGGCAATACTGATGAAGAACTGTTTAAAAGGGGATAAAGAGTGGCTGGCTACGGATCGCAACATATTTTAGGAAGGGTAATTGTACTTATACTCCTCATCATTGTGCTTGCCATAGGCGGCCTGATTTGGTTTGACTACCTGGCCATCATCGATGCCAAGGCCATGTTAAGCCCCCTCTATTCATTTTTAGGCTTAAAACCCCGGACCCAGCAGACCCTAAGTGATGCCCAGGCCCTCTCTATCGATGCAGAACGGCTTGCGGTTCGGCTTGAGGAACTTAATCTTCGGAGCCTCGAACTTGATAAACGGGAAGCGGAATTGCAAAAAAAAGAGGCAGAAATAGAACAAAAGGCCCAGGAATTAACAGAACGGCAGAAAGCGCAGGATGAACGGGAAAAAACCTTTAACCTTACGGTCCAACAGTTCGAAAATAGAAGGGTAAACATCGAACAGAATGCGCGATACCTGGTTGGTATGCCGCCGGATAAGGCGGTTAAGATTTTAGCAGCCATGGATGACCAGGATATTATCGACGTATTTCGGATGACCGAGGAAATAGCTCAGAAGGAGGGTAAGGCCTCCCTGGTTGCCTACTGGCTCTCCCTGTTGCCGCCGGAACGTTCCGCCGAATTGCAGAGAAAAATGGCCGGAAAGCCCCGGACCCTGAATTGAGCCCTTCTTTCCTCCCCGGTCGCCGGCCTGTCCGGTGTTTCAGGAGGAGGATGGATCGTGTTTGTACCCCCCAATGTATCCACCACAACACCAGCACCTGGGAAAAAAACGGGAGCTCAATCAGCACATACCCCTCTTTGGGGTGCTGGGAACCAAAAAAAGGCTTCTTTTTTTAGTGCCTTCGAAGGGCTTATGAAGAATCTGAAGGGTTCTGCAGGTTCTGAAAAACAGGTTTCCAGCTCTGCAGCAACCGACAAAAAGGTTTCTGGGAAAGAAGCTCATGGATTAGTTAAGGAGAAATTAAAAAAAATAGAAAATAATGGAGAATTGGTTTCTCAAAAACTTGTTGTATATAAGTTCATCTCCCCAAATGACTCCAAACTTGAGCAAACAGGTGAAGAAAGAAAGCGAATTTCATCAACCCTTTTAAAAGATATTGATACAAAGGATGCTGAAGTCCTTAAGAAACAGCAGAATCTCCCTGCAAAGGAAGCCCTAGAGTCCTCCGTAAAAAGCAAGCGACCCCAGGGTACCGCAAAAGCAGCTGAGACCGAACAGAATGTCCAGATGCTGGCCGGATTAAACAGCCCTGGAGTCCAGCCTCAACAAACTAAAGTAAAAGCTGAAAAGAATGAAGCAACCGAGGAAGGTAAAGAAAAGAGGGTCGAAAAATCGCGTGATCGGCGCAAAGAACGGATCGATGTAGAGGTCTACGACCTCAGAACTCAAACTGCTGATCCTAAGACAGAATACACCGAATCGAACAAAGGTACAGACAATACCAAAACAGTTGAATTAACCCTTCACTTAAAAGAAGGATCAAACCGGAACAATAGTGAATCAACTCCACTCTCCTCCCAGGCTCCATCCCGATCTTTTCAGGATATGCTGGCCCAGGAACTGCGGACTTCGATGAACGGCGATATTGTTCGTCATGCTTCCATGGTTCTCAAGGATGGAGGGGAAGGGCTTATCAGGCTGAACCTGAAGCCAGAATCTCTAGGAAATGTCCGTATAAAGCTTGAAATGGCTGATAACAGGGTAACAGGTCATATCCTTGTGGAGACTGAAGAGGCGCTGCGGGCATTTGAAAAAGAAATCCATTCTCTGGAGCAGGCCTTTAAGGATGGGGGCTTTCAGGGCGCCAGTCTGGAAGTTTCCGTTTCTGCCGATGGCCGAGGTGCAGGGACTTTCCAGCAGGGGCAGACGCAACAGCAGCCCTTTTATTCAGAGCGGCTGGCCGCAAACACCTACGATGTAACGATGCCGGATTTGATTGATCAAAATATGAACAGTCCTTCAAGTTCCGGACCAAATGTATCGATAAATATGTTAGCCTAAGGAGGCCATACTGATGGAACTGAGTGCAACCCTAAATGCCCAGGAACAATCCCTTGTTCGTATGCAGGTGGACAGTTTTAATAAGGCCATTGAGCAGGGCAAGAAACCAAGCCAGAATTTGGGAAAGGATGATTTTATAAAAATTCTCATAACCCAGTTGACCCATCAGGACCCGACGGCCCCGATGGAGGATAAGGAGTTCATTGCCCAGATGGCCCAGTTTTCGTCGCTTGAACAGATGACCAACATGGCCCAGGATTTTAACCGTCTTGCGAATCTGCTTTCAGGCAGTGAGGCCACCGGTGCTTTGGGCAAATCGGTTGAAGTAACCGAGGGTGACAAGGTCATTCAAGGGGTAGTTAAAGCCGTTACCAGAGGAGCGGTTCCTCAGGTTCTGGTAAACGGTACCTATTATAACTGGGAACAGGTTTCAAAGGTTTATGAGGAGTAATGGCTTATGATGCGATCATTATATTCCGGCGTTGCAGGTTTACAGAATCATCAGGTCCGTATGGATGTGCTTGGTAATAATATTTCAAACGTTAATACCACAGGTTTTAAAAAGGGTCGTGTTAATTTTCAGGATCTGCTCTATCAGCAGATGTCCGGGGCTGCCCGGCCGACCGAAGAAGTTGGTGGTGTTAACCCTAAAGAAGTCGGTCTTGGAATGATGATTGCCTCTATTGATACGATTCACACCCAGGGATCTCTGCAGACCACCGGGGTAGGTACAGACCTGGCAATTCAGGGTCAGGGCTTCTTTGTTTTAAAGAATGGAGAAAAAACCTTCTTTACCAGAGCGGGAGCCTTTGGTCTTGACCGGGATGGCACCCTGGTAAACCCCGCCAATGGCCTGCGAGTCCAGGGCTGGATGGCCCGGGATGTGGGTGGGACAACGAGGATCGATGCTGCCCGTGATGTGGAGGATCTCATTATACCCGTCGGTTCCAAGGACCCCGCAAAGGCAACCACGTCGGTTAACTTTGCATGTAACCTGGATAAGCGGACCCCAGAGATTCCAGAGAATGCAGGACCTGGTGCAATTCTTGACGGAACCTGGAGTACGGATTTTAAAATTTACGACAATTTCGGGCAGGAACATACACTCCGGGTTGATTTCTCAAGAGTCCCAGGCCAGAATAACCAATGGCAAGCCCGGGTTACCGTAGACCCTGAAGGGGAAACTCCGACAAATACTGCGGTAGGTCTGGCACCTGGTACCACCGAAGCTGGAGGACCTAATACCTTTACAGTGAATTTTTCCAATCTGGGAACCCTGGCGGGCGTGGTAGATGCCAATGGGAATCAATCGCCAACCGAAGGTGATGTGAATGTCCGGGTTGCCTTTGATGTACGGGGCTCTACCCCCGGAGCAGATGGAAACCCCATACGGCAGGAATTTAACATCAATCTGGGAAAGATCGGCAGCGTGGTAAATACGGTTACCCAGTTTGCGGAAAAAAGCTCTACCAAGGCCTTTATGCAGGATGGCTACCCCATGGGATACCTTGAAAATTTCAAGATTGACCAGAGCGGGGTTATCACAGGGGTTTATTCAAATGGAACCAACCGTCTCATCGGTCAGGTCGCAATGGCAAGCTTTACGAACCCCGGAGGGCTTGAGAAGGCCGGTGAAAACACCTATGTGGTGTCGAATAACTCAGGGCTTGCAAATATCAGCCCCTCCGGTATTGCAGGTAAGGGCAAGCTGATTGCGGGCGCCCTGGAAATGTCCAACGTGGATCTGGCAGAACAGTTTACCGACATGATCGTTACCCAGCGGGGCTTCCAGGCAAACTCCAAGACCATACAGACTTCGGATCAGATGCTGCAGGAACTCTTAACCTTAAAGCGATAGTATGATACAGTAGGATAGCATGATACGGGTAACCAGGCTTAATGGCACAGAATATTACATCAACCCCCATCAGATCGAGTCTATCGAGACCCACCCTGATACCACTCTGATCATGCTATCCGGTAAAAAAGTAATTGTCCGTGAAAAACCGGAACAGATTCTGCAGCGAATTATTGAATATAGAAAACTGATTGGCGGTTTCAAGAACGAGGAGTAATAGGTCATGGATTTAGCGACGATTATAGGATTAGTCGGTGCCTTCACCATGTTGGTCATGTCCATCTTTACCTCAGGTGGTACCATTTTTACCTACATGGACCTTCCCTCGTTCTTAATGGTCGTTGTCGGTTCCTATTTCACCCTGTTTATAAACTTTGGTATGTCCGAAGCCCTGGGGGTATTTAAGGTTATTGGACTGACTATGAAGGTTCCCAGTTTTGGAGAACAGGCAATAATCACAAAGCTTATGGCTTTTTCTGACCGGGCTCGCCGTGAAGGTCTCCTGGCTCTGGAGGAAGAGCTTGAAGATTTGGATGATGAGTTTATGAAAAAGGGCCTGCGCCTTGTTGTAGATGGTACCGATGCAGAGATAATCCGTACCCTTATGGAAACCGAGCTTAACCAGATGCAGGCCCGCCATGCGGATAAAATGTCGATTGTTGATGCCTGGTCCAAACTGGCTCCTGGTCTTGGAATGTTAGGTACCGTAACAGGTCTTATCGCCATGATGAAAAACCTGGAGGATAAAAGCTCCATCGGTCCGAATATGGCCGTCGCTCTTATCACAACCTTCTATGGAGCCATCATGGCCAATATTCTGCTCATCCCTATGCTCGGAAAACTTAAAGCCCACGATGCGGCAGAGACCCAGGTTAAAGAAATGATTATCGAAGGGGTTCTCTCTATACAGGCTGGTGATAATCCCCGTATTCTTGCCCTTAAACTGCTTTCTTTCCTGGCCCCTGATGTACGTAAATCCGTAGAAGCTGAAATTCTTAAGGATTAGTTTATGGCGAAAAAGAAGAAGGAAAGCGAGGGAGGCGGGGGCGCCCCAGAGTGGATTGTTACCTATTCGGATATGGTCACCCTGCTTCTTACCTTCTTTGCAGCCCTTTTTAACGTATCTGAAGTGGATGAAGTGCAGCTCCAGCAGATGATTTCATCCCTAAATAATATCGGTATGGGGGCTATGGAGGGTGGTGCGACCCTTACAGCTGGAAGGAATGCCGATTTGGGAAACACTATCATGTCCCTTCCGTCATCGGAAAAGGGCCGGTCCCTTTCCACTGCTAAGAAAAAGGCAACCAGCCTGTTTGCCCCGGAAGTAAAATCTAATAAAATTCGCGTTACCGTCGATGAACGGGGGTTAGTAATAAGCCTCGCGTCGGATGCCTTTTTTGCCCCCGCCAGTGCGCGAGTAAATATCGAAGAAACACGGGATATCTTACTGAGGCTCGGTGCGCTTCTGAATTCTGAAGAATTGCAGAAGCGTAAATTCAGAATAGAGGGCCATACCGATTCTTCACCGGTTGATCCGAATGGCCCCTGGCCATCTAATTGGGAACTTTCTACCGCCCGCTCTATTAACGTTCTGAAATATCTTACCGATATTGGAGTAGAAGAAAAGCGGTTCCAGGTAGCTGGTTTTGCAGATACGGTACCCATTGCATCCAACGATACGCCGGAAGGCCGGGCCTACAATCGGCGAGTAGATATTGTAATTCTCGACGAAGGCCATCTGTAATAAATCTATTTGCAAGACCGCTCTTTTTTGTATATTATTATCGGAAATACGGAGGTACTTCACCATGGCTGAAGACCAGGATGAGCTTAATATTGATGATTCTGAATCTACTGTAGAAAGTACTCCAAAAAAAGGCGGCGGCCTTGGCGGAATTCTGCCGACAATCCTGAAATTTGTTGCCATCGGGCTTGGAGCACTAATTTTTATCGTTACCGTATCGGTTATTACCTACCGCGTTATGGTAGGGTCGGGCAAACCGCAAACCGTAGCCACTTCAGGGACGGATCCCTATCTCGGCAAAAAACCTGAGCTTTCATGGTTTACCACTATAGGGGTAATCAGAACCAGAACCAAAGATCAAACTCCCTATTCGGTTGTGGTAAATGTTATTATTGGATATGACCTTAATGATAAGAATGCCCAGACCGAACTGACAAATCGTCTCTATGAACTTAAGGATTTTGTACGTAATTTTTTCAGTAATAAATATGCTGCAGATCTGAGGCCAGAAAATGAACGTACTCTAAAACAGGAAATTAAACAGGAGCTGAATGATACAATTTTGCAGAAAGCTAAGGCTCGGGAAATACTGTTTCAGCAGTTAGACGTGGTAGAGATGTGATAACAAAGGGTGGAATAAAGGCATGACCGAAGTACTGTCCCAGGAAGAGATTGATCAGCTTCTCACTGCGATAAATGCGGGTGAAACGGAGCCCGAAGACTTTAAGCCGGCAACAGATACCCGTAAAATAAAAATCTACGATTTTAAACGGCCCGACAAATTCTCCAAAGAACAGATCCGGACCGTATCTATCATGCATGAAACCTTCGCCCGTTTAACAACCACATCCCTGTCTGCAAACCTGCGGAGCATGGTCCATGTGCATGTTGCTTCGG
>Ga0208824_1001944_pt1 | contig 16927 bp, 9 predicted proteins | sample AD_JPNTR3_MetaG_FD_184447 | JGI IMG/M metagenome (GOLD analysis project Ga0208824, IMG submission 184447) | Active sludge microbial communities of municipal wastewater-treating anaerobic digesters from Japan - AD_JPNTR3_MetaG (SPAdes) (version 2) | ecosystem: Engineered > Bioreactor > Anaerobic >...
CATGCGACGATGTTAAAGCAATGGCTTGAGCCCAGCGGTTGTTGCACAAGCAGTTCTCGCGGCGCGGCACCGCCTCTTCTGTGTCGGGGAAGCCACTGAGCGCAAGTGTCAGGCCGGATGCGAGCCGTTCTGCCGCCGCGTGACCATGTGGCTTGTAACGCGACAGCCCCCACGGGTGCAGGTAGATCAGCCGGCTGCGGGAGATCGCCGCTGCTTCGCGCGCCACCCGACACTCGCCCGGCGAAATGAAACCGCCGATCAGCACTGCGCCCTCGCGAGCCAGCTCAAGAAACCGCGCAACCTCCGCCTCCAGTTCTTCGCCTTCCAGCCGTCGGGAGATGATGACCGGCTCCAGCCAAGGGTAGTCTAACAGGGTGCGGTCGCCGTAGGCCGTCCACCGTGTTTCAGGTGGCAGACGCGGATGGACGACATCCGTTTGCTTGGCGAACCACTGCGGATTATCTTGCCGGAGTTGCCAGCGGCGCGGATTGTCACGCACGTAGTCGGCAAAGACGTTGAATGTCGCGGAAGTGAAGGCGACAAAGTCATGAAAGCCAGCCTCCCATACGCTGAGTGCCGGTGCGTTTTTCAGTCGCCGGATGGCCTGGCGGGAGCGGGCTTTCATCCGTTCGACGATCTGCGAAAGCGAGTAACGGGCACCGCCTTTGCAAACCAAGATGCCGTGAAAGTGGTCGGCATCACCACGTTTATACGGAGGCTATAGGCTGGATCGTCAGCGGGTATACGCTGCCACGCCTCGACCACCGCCCGGCCTTCTGGGAAAAGCTGGATACGCCCATCTCGAATTTCTGACAGCAGCGCACGGCGCGGCGCAGTGGCAAACGTGATAAAGTAGTAGCCTTCACCACGGTAGCCATGGGTTTTGAGGCGGGCAAAGTGCATGGTTTCGGCTCCTGTTCAGACGTGAACGTCTGTGTTCCGCTACATAAAGGGCTCAGTTTGGCGTCGCGGATCGTGGCGGCTCACCGCCGCCATCTCTACAGCCCGCCCATGATCAGGCTGGCGAAGGCGCTGATCGGCGTCGTGTCGCGGAAATTGTCGACGGTCTGGCGAACGTCCTTGATCAGCCCTTGGACATCGGTGTAAAGCTCATCCTCTTTCGAGAGCTTGCCGAGCGTGCCCTCGCCTTGGACCAGCCGGTCGGTCACCTCTTTCAGGTTGGCGACCGTCGCCTGCAAGTCGTTGTAAACCGCGTTGTCGTCTTTAAGTAGCTTGGCCAGCGAACCTTCGCCGCTCTCCAGACGCTCCGAGACCTTTTTCAGATTTTCTACAGCCACCTGAAGGTCGGCATAGATCGTATCGTCTGAGGAGAGCAACCGACCGAGCGTGCCTTCGCCTTTTTCAAGCCGATCGGAGATGGATTTCAAATTCGCGATCGAGGCGCTAAGATTGGTGTAAACGTTGCCGTCGTCGTTAAGCAGACGCCCCAGCGAATTTTCGCCGGTGTCGACCTTGACCGCCACGGAACGCAGGCTTGCGACCGCGTTTGACAGATCGTTGTAAAGCGTCATGTCGTCGGAAAACAGTTTTCCAAGCGTACCTTCACCCCGCTCGACACGCTCGACCGCAACCTTGATCGAAACGACCGCCGCATCCAGATTGGTCAAAATGTTTTTAATGTGGTTCCCTTCGGTCGCATCACGCAGGTTGGCCACGATCTCGCCCAGGTCGCGCATCCAGTCGGTCGGAGTCTCGCCTCGCAGGTCGGTTCCGGGCGGCACCTCGTCGCCCGTGCCCTCTTCGATCAGCAGATAGTTGCCGCCCAGCAACGAGCCGCTGTTCACCGTGATACGGTAGCCTTCCCTAAAGCGCACGTCGCCCTGGATCATCATCGTGACCCGTACGCCGCTGTTTTCCAAGTCTAGTTCACTCACCGATCCGATCGTCATACCGCGCAAGACCACCGAGTCGCGCACCTTCAGTCCACCGACATCATGAAACAGCACGGTGACCGGCACCTTGCTCTTACCGCCCAGAACATCGATCCCCGAAATGATGATCGTGAAATAGACCAGCAAGCCCAGCACAGCGACCATGAACAGGCCGACGATTACTTCGGAAAAAACCTCTCTATTCTTCTTCAGACTCATACGTCTCCCCTCTTCCATTCACTAGCCGCGATATGCATTAACTCCGCGTTCAAAATCCCTCTAATCCCTTTTTTGAAATGAACTGGGCGTCCAAAAACTTACGGACATCCGGTTGATCCGTGGCGACAAACGTTTTAGGCGGGCTGACCTCCACGAAGCGTCCGCCCGTCAACATCGCGATGCGATCGGCGATCAGCAACGCCCCTTGCAGGTCGTGCGTCACCACCACGCTGGTGATGCCCAATTCTTCGTTTAGGCGGCGAATCAACTGGTCGATCGTGCGCGCGGTGACGGGATCAAGGCCCGAGGTCGGTTCATCATAGAGCACGATCTCCGGCTCACGAATAATCGCGCGCGCCAGCCCGGCTCGCTTTTGCATACCGCCGGAAATCTCGCTGGGATACTTGTCGCCGTCTTGCTCCATGCCCACCGCGCTCAACACCTGCATCACGCGCTCTTCGATCTCATCCTCGGTCATACGCGTCCGTTCGCGTAGCGGCAAGGCGATGTTCTCCGCGACCGTCATCCAGCCCAGTAGCGCGCCGCCTTGGAACAGGTAGCCGAAGCGTTCGCGCGCACGCGCCAGTTCGTCGCCGTTCACCGCGCTCATCTCGACATCGCCGACCCACACCGCGCCGCTCGTGGGCGTGAGCAACCGCACCATGTGCTTGAGCGTCACGCTCTTACCGGTTCCGGATGGACCGACAATCGCGAAGATCTCGCCCTTATTGATGTCGCAGGAGAGATCATCTAGGACGTTACGTCCGCCCAATTGCTTGGTGACATGGTCAAAACGAATCATAGGTCATAAAACATACGCGTAATAATATACCCGACAACCAAAACCAACAGGAAGGAGGTGATAACCGAACGCCGCGTAGCCTGGCCCACCCCTACCGCGCCCTGCCGCGTGGTGAACCCCTCGTAACAGGAGACGCCCGTGATGATGATCCCGAAAACCATGGCTTTGAACAGCCCGACATAGAGATCGCGCATCCGCGCAAAGTCCATGGCCATCGTCATGTACTTATCCCACGCCACATTAAGCTGGGTCAGCCCGACGATCCCGCCGCCAATCACGCCCAGGACGCAGGTATAAAAAGAGAGCAATGGTGTCATGACAACCATCGCCGCCATACGCGGCGTCATCAGAAAACGCACTGGATCGATCGACATGATCTCCAGCGCCGCGATCTCGTCATTGACCGTCATGGTGCCGATCTGCGCGGCCATCGAAGAGCCGACACAAGCGGCAAGGATCAGCGCCGACATGAACGGCCCCATTTCGCGCAGCATCGAGACCATGACCGCCGGGCCGATATAAATCTCTTGATTGAACCGACGCAGTTCCAGCCCCACCTGCAACCCGAGGATCATACCGGTAAACATGCCCACTACCGAGATGATAGGCAGACTCTTGATACCCATCTGGTACATCTGGCGCACCCACTCGCGACGTTGGCGACGGGAAAAGAGCATGGCCGGTATGCCCGCCAGCGCCTGCATCGTGAGCACACCCAAGCGGCCGACGTCCGCCAGACCCATCAACACCATGCGCCACAGGCCCTCCCACGCCGTCGCCGGTGCATCCGTATAGACCGGTTCACGTGTGATCACCGCTCGCCCCCTATGTGATTCTCTATTGTCATGAAACCCTGCGCAGGCCCTTTTTGTGGAGTGAAATATAACAGAGATCGCGGGGGGGAGCAAGACGGGCTGGTTTCTGGTTCCAAGGTTTCAAGGTTCCATGGTTTCATGGTTTCATCCAAATCGGCATCGTATCGGGATCGAAATCGACCGTCGTACCCACGCAGTGGCTCGTAACGGCGAGTGTAAAGGCGGGGCGGTGATTCCGATCCCGATCCTGATGGCGATAGCGATGGCACCGCAACGGAACCCTGAAACGCATGATCCTCGCCCATCCCTGTCACTAACCGATTACCTGTGCTACAATACCGACCATCAGTCATCAGTAAAGGAGGTCCCATATGCCTGAGTTGCCTGAAGTCGAGACGGTTGTGCGCGATCTGCGCGCGCATGGTCTGCCGGGTTCCGTAATCCGGAGCGTCGCCGTGCGCTGGCCGCGCACCATCGCCGAGTTGCCGCCCGACGCTTTTTGCCGCGCGCTGGCCGGAAAAACTATCACCGATGTCTCGCGCCGCGCTAAATTCATCGTCGTGAATCTTGATTCCGGCGACCGCCTGTTGATCCACCTGCGCATGACCGGCAAACTGCGATTCGCGGCGCCCGGCGAACGCCCGGGACCGCACGACCATGTGAGCCTCCATCTGACCGACGGACGGGAACTCATCTTCAATGACACGCGGAAATTCGGGCGCTTCCGGCTGACGCAACCCGGCGACGATCCGTTCGCCGCGCTCGGTCCGGAACCGCTGGAAGCGGACTTCACGCCGACGCTATTCAAGCAGCGCCTGAAAGGCAAGACGCGCCAGATCAAGCCGCTGCTACTCGATCAGACCACGGTGGCGGGGCTGGGCAATATCTACGTGGACGAAGCACTATGGCAGGCGCGCATCCATCCAGAACGCCGCGCCGACACCCTCACCGCCGCCGAAATCCGTCGCCTGCACGCGGCGATACGCACGGTCTTGCAACGCGCGATCGACAACGCCGGCACCACGCTCGGCAGCGGCGAGGCGAACTTCTACAGCGTCGCCGGACGTCGCGGTCGCAACGCCGACGCGCTCAAGGTCTTTCGCCGCGACGGCATGCCCTGTCCGCGCTGCGGCACCGTGATCGACCGCATTGTCGTTGCCCAGCGCGGCACACATTTCTGTCCGCGCTGTCAAAAGTGCCCCTAGTGGATCACAAAAGGCACGCACTGCGTGACAGCCAGCGGTTTTCGCTTGGCATCGTCTTGCTTGATGCAACCCAACACGAGCACCCCGGTGGCACCGGGCTTCAACACGGCGGGATCGCATTTCAAAAGAACGGCGGCACGCTCCTGCTTGTTGGTGCGCTGCACGCCCTCCACGGTAAAACCGCGCGGCGGATAGATCACTACCGGCTCGTAAAGTCCACCCAGATGCGTGGCCAGGCTGGAACTGAACAGCGTCAAGCGGAGCGCTTCCGCAGACGGCACGACCAGCGGCTTTTTCGGTGCTATGTTGATCCGCAACGGATTCAGTCCGGCATTTGACCGCGCCATCGGTTCGGCAAAGACCTGTTCATGCTCGGCATCCGCAACGCGGTACCGGCGGACCGGCAACACCGCCCTTTTCACCGTTTGTCCGCCCACCTCGGCCGTGGCCGTCAGCGCCAGCCCAAAGACAACACGCGGAAAGCGCACCCCATCGGTAGAGACCGTGAGCACACCCTCGGTCGCATCGGCAGGAATCACACCGCCTTCACTCGCGATGCTGAGCGGCGGAAAATCGAGCGCGACACGGACCTCGCCCGCAAACCCATTGATTCTCTGCACATGCAGTTTTACCAGCGTGCTACCGTCCGCCGGGATATTCAGCGAAGCGGGTGTCATCGTCACCCTGAAATCAGGCGCGGCGGACTCGGCATCCAGCGCGAACCGAAGGCCCGGCACAACGCAGGCGCCCTCAGTGATCGTTTGCAGACAGAGCGCGCTATTCTTACCGCCGGTGAAGAGGCGGACTCTTTTGCGTGGCAGATTGACTCCCTCCAAACGGACATTCAGGCTCTCACCCTCAGCCGCGCGCACCGGCGTAAAGCTCGTAATCAGCGGCAACTCCCCTACCCGAATCCGGTAGACACAGTCGTCGCCCGACCGCGTCGGCACGGCGGAACTCACCGCCAGCGTATACGTGCCGTCTTGCGGCACCTCGAACACGGCAACCGGCGCACGGTCAGCCGCATACACGGAAACACCTTCGCAAGGCTTGCCTGCCGCATCGCAAAACGTCAGGGACGGCAAGAAGCCCGTCGGCGGCAATGTCTCCGGCTGCGTCACAGCAACGATCACCATGCCTTGCCGCGCTTCAAACCGATACCGGTCCGCCGCTTCGTGTGCCACCCGGCCATTCACACAGACCGGAAAAGACGACAATGTGTACTCACCGGCTTCTGTCCGATTCGTGGTCGGCTCGCTCACCTCCGGCAGTTCCGCCTGAATCTCGAACCCGACCGGCTCACTCAACCGATAGGGCGCACTGGCGCACAGGGCGCGCACACCCAGCGCGGCGTCCTTGTCAACCACCACCCTAAAGCGCAAACGGTTCGGCACCACGGTTGAAACGGGACGCCCCTTCTTGTTCAGCGTCTCCGTTCTGACCGGGCCGAGAAAAGTCAGTTTGACTCCTTCACCACTGGCGACCGCTTGATTGACATTCGCCAACGAACTGCCGCCGATCTCGATCTCGCATTCGCTCCCCCGCGCAACGCCCGCCGGATAGACATATTCAAGCGTCGGAGCCCCGAACGAGCACCAGACCATGCACCCGATCATCCCTCCGACCAGCCTCTGCCATCGCATCATGCGAAATCCCCCTATCACGGGCAAAACACGCAACCCAAGTTAACGCACGAATTAACTGCCAATCTTACCACTCCACGTGAACTTGCCGGAAGCCTGCTCGCGCGTCTCCCCATTCGGCAGGATGACGGTCGCGGAGGTGTTCGCGGGTATTTCCGCCCGGAAGTGCCAAGTGCCGTTTTTGTTGAACTCCCAAGAACTTTTGATCGCCCCGTACGGTGACTCGTAGGTTGCGTTCACGTTGCCGATGCGCTTGTCCGGGATCGGTGCCAGAATAAAGTGTTTCCAACCGGGGGACTTCGGATCGAGCCGGATTCCGGCCATGGTGCCGTACATCCAATCGAGCACAGCCCCGTAGGCGTAGTGGTTGAAGCTGTTCATGCCCGCCCGACCGAAGCCATCCGCCTTCGTGTAGGAGTTCCAGCGCTCCCAGATCGTGGTGGCACCCTGCTCGACCGAGTAGAGCCAGCTCGGATTCTTGCGCTGGAGCATGAGCGTGTACGCCGTTTCTGGCGATACGGCATCGTAGGTCAAGGTGTCCATGATGATGGAAGTGCCCAAGAAACCGGTCTGCAGGCAGCCCCCGTGATCCGCGATGTTCTTCAGCAGCCCCGCGCGCGTCTTGTCGGCGGCCGCGCCTTCTACGAGTCCGAACTTGAGCGCGAACAGCGCCGGTGTCTGCATGTCGCGGAAGCACTGTTTGATCATGCCGTCCTTCTCAAAGAAGTCGCTCTTGAGATACGCGACGGTGTCTTTCACGATCGCGCGGTACTTCGTCGCAGCTTCGGTCTTGCCCAAAGCTTCGGACATCGCGGCCATCATCTGCGCGTCCCAAAGCAGATAGCAACCGCCCAGATAGTGCCAATAGTCCAACGCTTCCTTGCGCGGCGCTCTCTTGCCGTCCGCGCCCGTCTCGTAAGCGGGTATCTGGTTCGGGTTGGCGCCGCCGCCGGCGGATTCATAGTTTTCGTACGAAAGCCAATCCGCCCACTGGTGGCCATTGGCGACCGGCGAGTTGAACCGGTTCTTCGCCGTCAACGCCATGTACTTCTCCATCGACTCGAAGTTGTCCGCGACAATGGAGAGGTCGCCGTAGCGCTGCCACATGGTGTACGGGATGATGATACCGGCATCGGCCCAACCGAGCTGCTCCGCCAGATCACCGTATTGCGCTGTCGGCGCGACACCAGTGAAGGAACCGTTATCGTGCTGCGAGTCGCGCATGTCGCGCATGAACTTGTACAGGAAGCCGTAGACATCCGCGCTGCGGCTGGCCGCCGCACAGAACACCTGCGTGTCCGCCGTCCAGCCGAGACGTTCGTCGCGTTGCGGGCAATCCGTCGGCACGGAAAGATAGTTCGAATACTGTCCCCAGAGGACATTCAAAACCAGCCTGTTTACGTCCGCCACGTCGGTCTCAATCGAACCGCACTCCGACCACTTCGGGATCGAGGTCACCGGCACGGAGGCAATCGCCTTGAACACGACATCGCCACTTGCGGTCACGGAAATGTAGCGATAGCCGAAGAACGTGAACTCTGGACGATAGGACTCCTCGCCATTACCGGCGAACGTGTATTTGACCTCTGCGCCGTGCTCCTGCAATTTACGGAGATTGCGACGGTAGACGCTTCCCTCCGGACCGTCGTTACCGCGCTTCTTGAGCCCGTTTTCGTCATTGAGCATCTCTGCAGGTTTCACGCTGAGTTCCGTCCCTGCTGCCGCCGAGAAGGTGAACTCTGGCACCGCAGCGGCGTTCTGACCGAAGTCGACGACAAGTGTTTCGCCCGAAGCGAGTTTCACTGTAGCGTTCGGCTCGTAACGGCGGAGAACCTTTACCTTGCCGTAAGCATCCTCCCCTGCGCCTTCGACCCCGCTCCACACGTAAGTCTCTTTGGGTGCCAGCCGGAGATCCTCGCGCAAGCCAATCGGCGCGCCTTCCATCGGCACGATCACGCCCCTGAATTCGTTGATGGTCTTGACCGGCTTGAACGCCGTGTCCACACCGGTCATCATCCAAGGCGTCTTCACCCGCGCGTCGTACGTTTCGCCGTCAAAGATGCCGGCGGCCTTCACCGGCCCCGCCACCGCGCCAGACCAGCTTGCATCTGTGCCGAAACGCGCCTTGGAACCGTCCGCGTAGCGCATGATCAACTGCGCACGGAACGCGGACTCCTTGCCGCGATAGTGGACAATCTTGTCGCGCCACCAGCCGGCAGAGACCATCGCCGAAAAGACGTTCACGCCATCCGCGCCCTTATCAAGCATGTCGGTGATGTCATAGGTGAACGAGTGGCGCGTCTTGAAGACGTGGGTGAAGCCCGGCTTGAGCACGTCGGGCAACGGCTTGCCATTCACATACGCCTGGAACGCGCCCTGTCCCGTGACGGTCCAGTAGGCCTCCTTCACGGTCTTGCCGTTCGCGATTTTCTTGAAGAAGCACGAGGTCCCAGGCGCAGCGAAATGCGTCTTAGGCACGTTGTTGGAAGTAATGATCTCGCAACCCGGCACAGCGATCCAGTCCGAGCCGTTCCAGTCGTCCGCACGGATCAATCCCGTGATGAACGTCGCCGGTTTCGCTGTGTACGTCCGCCCTTTTTCATCCGTCACCTTAACCGTCCAGCGGTATTTCGTGGCGCTGTCCAGTGCGGGGCCGGAATAAGTAGCTGCGTGGGAATCGCCGGTTTCGATCGTACCGGAATTCCAGACCTCGTTGCCGTCAGCCGTGCGGAGCGTGATCGCATACGCCTTCTGGCTGGCGCCCGCACGGCTGCTCTTCATTTGCCAAGAGAACACCGGCTTCACAATGTTCGACGGTTCGTGAAGCCGACATGTCCGCAACCCTTCCACCTGCACAGCGGGGCTCCAGAACCATCCCGCCGCCAGCAACGCCACAGGAACAATCAACAGGTTTATTTTTTTCATTGTCCAATCCCTTTCTTTATCGACTTACTTGACACGACCGGTGTAGGCATCGGCGCCGGATCTATCGATCGCGTACTTGAAAAATTTCTCTTCCGCCGCTGCGCGCTCTTTGTCCCAGGGACGCGGCGAGCCGCAAAGCTGAACGGCCCACAGCTTCAGTTCCTTGCGATGCCAATTGACCATGCAGTTCGTGCCCCACGCGCCGCCATGCCCGAACCAAGAGTCCTCCTTGTCCTCCTCCGGCGCGGAGAGTCCGAGCGAATAGCCACCCATGCCCTTCGGACGCGTTGTCTTCGCGAGAATCTCCTTCACGGTCTCCTCCTTGAGGATCCGCACGCCGTTCTCGCCCACGCCGAGATTCATAAGCATCTTGTAGAACTTGAGCTGGTCGTTCGCGGTCGTCCAGAGTCCCGCGCCAGCCGACGCAAAGACGTTATCGCCGTTGTAGGGGCGCTGCTGCATATCATTCTGCAGACGGTATTTCGCGGGGGCGTCCTTCACGCAGTCATACATCTCCACCTGCGTCTTAAGTTGCTTGTCGGTCGGCTTGATCGAGGTTGACGCCATGCCGAGCGGATCAAGAACGCGCTCCTTGAGGAAATCTTCCCAGCGCTGCTCGGTGATGACCTCAATGATCGCCGCGCCGATGTCGATACCGGTATTGGAATACTGCACCTTCGTGCCGGGCTCGAAGAGCAGCGGGCACGCCGCCGCAATCGCCGCAGTCTGACGCAACGGCGCACCGCCGGCCCAGCCGCCGCCTTTGATGTTGCCCTGTTTCGCGCAAATCTCGAACGGGAAGCCGCCGGTGTGGTTCATAACCATGCGCACGGTAAGCGCATTTTTCGCTTTGACCAACTTCTTAACGCCGTTGGTGTTGGATTCGAGAACCCAAAGCTCCTTAAATTCCGGCAGATATTTTGAAACGGGATCATCCAGCGAGAGCTTACCCTCCTCGACGAGGATCGCGATCGTCACGCCGCAGAAGCCCTTCGTCTGCGAACACTGCATAAAAACGTCGTCCATCGTGATCAGCCGTTTCGCCGCGACATCCGCGTAGCCGATACAGGTGGTTTCCTGCACGCCGTCCTTGTAAAAGACATTGATCGCGCCCGGGAGTTGTCCATTCTCAACAAAGGGAGCAAGCGCATCCCTCGCAAAAGTCGTCCCCGAATCTTTCGGCCCGTCACAGACCGTACAGCACCCCGAAATGATCGCCGCCCCGGCGATGAAAACCATCATCAATTTCTTCATATTCAGCTAACGCCTCCTTCTTCCACGAATGTGGATTGGGTTATGGTATGCTTTTTGGGAGAGAAATCAAGCGTAACCCTTCCTCCAGGAGCCCAATGACCAACGCCGCAGTAATCCATCGTTTTGTCTTGATAGTCTTCATTCTGCGTTTCTAGCGCGTAACAATTATAAACTTCCTGCCTCGAAACTCAAGACTAGGCGCGAATGAACTTCATTCGCGCTTTACTCAAATCCCCCGCTCGGATATACTGCCCTTTGTACTCTGTTCCGTGTGTGGTTCAGGTTGCGAAGTGTACATGTGGTGTCCCGCTTTCAACGCAAAGGAGTCTCAATTATGAAAATTAGGCGTCTCGAAGTGGTTGCGTGGGTATTAATCGGAACGGCGACGACACTGCTGGCCGCAGACGGCACGTGGATCGCGCCGGGAGGCGGCGCATGGAGTGACACGTCGAAATGGCAGAATCAGACGGTAGCCGAAGGCAGCGGAGCAACCGCCACCTTCGACGCGGCCGGCAGCGGCACGGTGAACAATGACATGACCGCGCTCGCGTTGCGCGGCGTGCTGCTCGGCGGCGCGGGTTACACCCTGGCCGGCAACACGCTGGCGCTCGACGCGGCGGGGTTCATTACGGTGCTAGGAGGCAGCCACACCGTCGGGCTGCCGCTGACGCTGGGCGGCGACACGACCGTCACGGCGGCGTCGGGTGCCGCGCTCGCGCTGGATGGCGACATCGATGGCGCAGGAGGCCTCACCCTCTCAGTCGGCAATGTGGCGCTCGGTGGAGCCAACACCTTTTCCGGTCCCTTCAACCATGTCCGAGGCATCATTTCGTTCGCAGACCCTGCCGCGCTCGGCGCGAGCACCGCGCCTGCCATCCTCGGCGAGGGTGCCTACCGCTACACCGGTCCCTCCGCCACCTTTGCCCGCGGCCTCACACTGCGCGCTGGCGTGCAGGCCGCTACGAATCGTGCTGCGGTCATAGACATTACCGATCCCGATACCACGCTCACCGTCTCCGGCCGGGTCCGCACGGAAGGAGGCGCGTTCGTCAAGACCGGTCCCGGCACCGTCGCCTTCACATATCCCGGCGCGCAGACCATCGGCCTGAACAGCTATGGCACGGCTAACGGTGTCCTTGCTTTTGATGAAGACGGCATCCTCACGAATGGCAACAACCGTTTCACCATTGAACGCGGTACCATGCGCCTTGGAGCACCCGGCCAGACCAACGTCATCCAGGCCGGCTGGGTCGGTTGCCGCAGTCTCTACTCACCGACGCTCGAAATCAACGGCGGCTACCACCGCTTCGTCAACGACTACTTCACCATCGCCCGTGGCACCGGCACCATCGCATCGCCACAGTCGCCCGGCATGATCGTGGACGGCGGAGCGACGGTCGTCATGGAAGGTTCGGGGTTTGTCATGGACAATGCGCATGGGCAATCGAATCATCGCGGACGCCCCTGGCTGCGTGTCGACGGCGGTTCCACCTTTAAAGTCAACGGGCACGTCTTTCTCGGCGAGAACGACAGAGCCACCGGCACCGTCGATATCGTCAACGGCTCCACCTTCATCTCTGACAATCAGACTCACAACCGCGGCATGATCGTCTCGCCCGCGACCGGTGCGGACATGACGATCACATTTGATTCAGTTTCCACCAACCAGACCTATTTGATGCGCGTAGGGCGCGGCGGTAAAGTCACCTACAAAGGCGGCAGCGTGCTTGAACTTGACGGTTCGCCAACCACCGCCACCGCAGGGGGCAACACCGAAGGTTCCGTAACCTTCGACAATGCGACGCTCAGACAGCGTACCCCCTCACGCTCATCCGATTGGTTTCCCGGAAGCCACGATCTATCCGTTGGTCCCGGCGGACTGACTGTCGATGTCAGTAAATACGCTTGGATCGGTCCGGCTTTAAAAGCGGCGGGGACAGGCGGCGCGATCACCAAAACCGGACCGGGCATGCTGGCCATTTCGTCACCGCAGGTTCCGGTCACGGTCGCCGAGGGTACGCTCGCGCTCGTGGCCGATGCCGTGAATGTCGCGCCGGCATCCTCCGCGTCGGTCACCGCGCTGCCCGGCGCAGCCGTCGAAGTTTCCGGCGCCAACGCACTCGCCGTCACGCCCGTCACGACGGATGCGCTTTTGCTGAAGGCACCGTCGCTTACAGCCTATCCCGATGAGTGGGTCTTCCAAAAAGCCGCCCAAGCCGGACGAAACGACGGCCATCTGCGTCTTACGCCAGACCACAGCGCAGGCAACGGCTACGCCTGGCTGGCACGCAAACGCGCCGTCACCGGCCCCTGGACCGCCCGCTTCACGTACCGGGTCTTTGCTCAGATGACCCAGCCTGCCGACGGTGTGGCGCTCATCATCCAGAACGACGCGCGCGGCACATCTGTATCTGAAGGCGGCGCCCAGAACGTAGGCTATCAAGCCGAGGCTGGTGTGCCGGGCATCACCAATTCCGTCGCCATCGGTCTGCTCGGCTACGCCGGCTACCGCTGGCTCACTCTCGGGCAAGCCGGACTCTGGACGGTGACCAACACCGTGCTACCCGTTTTGGACAACAGCGGTGCCCCATGGCATGTCACGGTCCGATACGACGGAGCCGGAACACTCGGCGTTGAGGTCGAGCGTCCCGACCGCCTGTTCCGGCACGCGCAAACCTATGCCGTGAACCTCGCCGATGAGGTCGGCGCTGACGAGGCGTATGTCGGGTTCGCCGCCGGAACCGGCGGATCCTGGGGTGCACACACCATCACCGATTTCACGTTCGAGAGCGACGTAGACAGCCCGCGTTCCGCCGCCATTCCGTATCGTCTCGGCGGTGCCTTCACCCTCGGCGCGGACGAGACGCTAGCGGTCTCGCTACGTCTCTCTACCATGCACTCTGCCTTCGCGCTTGGCTCGCTGACCTATTCGGCCGGTGCCGCGCTCGACATCTCGACCACCGCCGCCGACGCCATTCCCGTGCCTGTGCCCCTACCCGCGATTACGTTGGCCGACCAGCCCCTGTGGTCCCTCTCGGGATCGGCACGCTGGCTCCCGGACGGCACACTCGCCCATACCATCGCCGCCTCCGGTCAACCCGGGGGCGGGTCGCTGACCACCAACCGATATCCCGTCGCCGGTTCGTGGACCGCACAGATCGGTTACGCGTTCGGCGAGGCGAGCCCCTGGCCGGCTGATTACATCCAGTTCCGTTTCGTGAACGGCAGCAGAAATTTCGCCGTTCAATGGCGCTACTACGACGGCAACATCCGCTCCACCCGCCTCAAGATTGTCAAAAACAACGACACACAGGTCATCACCGATGACATCGCGCCGGTCACCCTGACCAACCGCATCCCTGCGACCTTCATCGTGAACTACGATTCACCCGCGAAGGTGCTGACCGTCACCTCCGTTCAGGACGGCGTCGGCACGAATGTCACCGCTATTTCCGACATCGACATCGCTGCCGTCCTCGGCACCACCGAAGCCCAGATCGGCTTCGACGGCGCGACCGGAGGACAGTGGACCGAGAACATCATCACCGACTTCTCGTTCACGCCCCTATCGCTACCCGATCTCGCGCCGACGCCATCATCAAGCGCCCCCGCATCTCTTGCCTTCGACAGTTACAGCGGCACAGGGCCTCTCACCGTACGCGGCGGCACGCTCAACCTGCCGGGTAATATCGACCGTCCGACCGCAAACCTCGCCATTAAACTGGAGGATGGCGCGGGCCTGCTGCTCGGCAAGACCTCCCTCGCCCCGCTCGACTCCACGCTGAACCCGCGTTCGGACTGGCTGTTCAGCGCCATCGGCTCCTGGGCATCCGGCGGCGCCATGCAGTTCTGCGCGGCCGTCAACAGTACCAACGGCACGGTCACATCGACACGCCGCGTCCGCGTTTCAGATGCCTGGACATGTTCATTCGACTACACCTGGGGCAAGGGCATGAACAGCCCCGCCGACGCCTTCTGCATGTTCCTGCACAATGACCCACGTGGACCAGGTTACTCCAGAGGCAACACCACAGGAGCCGGCTTCGAGGGGATGCAGAACAGTGTCGGTGTGCGTTGGTACTTCTATCCCTATAACACCACCGGATACAAGAACCGCGTAACGATCGGCTATGGCGGTGTATTCCCCGTGGCCTCTATGCAACTGCATGAACCTGTCATCTTTTACAGCAATGCCGTCACGCGCGTCACCGTGCAATACGACCCCATCGCCAAGACACTCACGAGTATCATCGGCAACGACGGCCCCCGTTCCGACACGCTCAATCCGTCGCGTGAGTTCCGCGCCGTTACCAACGTTTTCACCGACGTGGACATTGCCCAGCGCGTTGGCGGCGATTATGCGTATGTCGGTTTCGGCGGGGGCACCGGCGGCGTGAACGCCGAAATGCGCGCCTGCGGTGTACACTTTGCCTCTGACACACCGTACGACGCCATGTCCGACGTCGACTCGCTCGCGTCACTGGAACTGCCCGCCGGAGCGACCGGCCATGTCACGCTCGACTCTCCCGTGCCGGACGCCACGTTCAACATTCCGGCGCTCACGCTGGGTGACGGCGCGACATTCGCGCTCGCTGCTTGCGACACCTCCATCCCAACCCTCGCGCTCAGCGCGGTGACACTCAACGGCGATGGGACCCTCGACGTGGCAGCCACCGCCCGTTGCGAAGCGGGGACCGTCACCGGGACGGGATCGCTCGCTAAGCGCGGTGCAGGCACGTTGGCGCTCGCCGACATAGCCGCCTACACCGGCGACACACAACTCGAAGCCGGCACGCTGGCACTCGACGCGGCGCGGCTGCCGCGCACCGACCTGCACGTCACCTCCGGCGCGACGCTCAATCTGGCCTTCACCGGCAAACAGTATGTGCATGCGCTTTTCGTGAACGGTGCACCGATGCCCGGCGGATGCTACACGGCAGCGAACGCCGCATGGATCACCGGCCCTGGTACGCTAATCGTAACCTATCCACCAAGCGGCTCGATTCTCTTCCTGAGGTAGAGGCGGTGCCTACTCGGCCCACGTGAACGTCAGTCCGCCGAACTGGAAAGGTGAGGCGTCGAACATGACGCGCAGCACATGACGTCCGGCGGTGAGAAAAACCGTCTTTTCGGGCAAGGGCTTGAAGTCGTCCCACCAGTTCTTGCCTGTCGTGAGGTCCGTACCGAAGACAAAGTCTGCCAACGGCTTACCATCACACTCAAGAACGATTTTGTCCATTTTGTCGGACGGAAATGCCTGATCGGCAACGCGGGCAAGGCAGGGCGCAACCCGGTAGCGACCTGTTTTTTCAACGTCCACCGTATAGACGACCCACATGCTGCGAAACGCGCCGATCCCGTTTTCATTCGGCGCATTGATGCCTTCATCCGTGCGGAAGGAGAGATCCCACGCGGGCTTACGGAATATGTTCTGCTTCAGATAGGTGAAGTACGCCACGCCCTGGCCGCCCTCGTCATAATGTCCGGGCGTGATATGGCCGGGAATGACTTGCGCTTTGTTCCTATACGGGCGGTGATTGTCAGCCTCGGAACTTTTGACCTCCAGCATCACGGGGGCCGACTGTCCGATCAGCCCCTTGGAATCGCAGGCCATAGCAATGAGAATGTTCTCGCCGGTATAGAGCCGCTTAGCCGGCAACGTAAACAGCGCCGACGGCGCGGCTTTTTCGGCGCGGATACGTCCATTGCTGAACAGGCAGAGGTTGGTCACTGCCGCACCGTCTGCCGAGGCTGTCACGCGGAAGGTCACCTCGTCGTCCGGACGAACCACGCGCACAGACGGCTCCAGTTGCAGGGTGACGCTCGGTCTGGCCCTCCCATCCGTGTCCTCCTCGTAAACGCGGACATAATCCACCATCAATGAGTCGGGCCATTGCCCGTCGGCATAGTCACCCATCCAGTCCTTGGAGCGGTTCGGATCGCGGAAACAGCCGGAGATCCAGATGCACATCGGCTGCGTCGTTACGGGGACCTCTCGGTAGTTCAGCCGCAAGGTCTCTTTGCCGTCGCAGTAGAAAACATACTCCAGCGGCGTCCACTCCACGCCGATGACGTGAAAGGCATTCCAGTCGTCCACCGCGACGTGCTTGCCGCGTGAGATGCTGTGAAGGCTGTTGCCTTCCAGTTCGCCGACGCGCTTGTCGTTCTCACT
>Ga0208824_1001957_pt1 | contig 16855 bp, 13 predicted proteins | sample AD_JPNTR3_MetaG_FD_184447 | JGI IMG/M metagenome (GOLD analysis project Ga0208824, IMG submission 184447) | Active sludge microbial communities of municipal wastewater-treating anaerobic digesters from Japan - AD_JPNTR3_MetaG (SPAdes) (version 2) | ecosystem: Engineered > Bioreactor > Anaerobic...
CTATAATGGATAAGGCAAGGCCTTTCAAAAAATAAGACATATATGCCCTATTTAACATAGCCAAAGGCATTGCCAATCTCCTTTAATTCAAAGTCAACAGTTACCTTTAAAAGTGACTCTGCTGCACCAACAAAAAGATAACCCGGCGAGGGCATTCGCTCGTAAAAAAACCTTACTATCTCCCTGATCACATTATCTGAGAAATATATAAATACATTCCTGCAGAAGATTACATGGGAGCTCGCCAGGTCAAATATCTTGGTCTTATCCAAGAGATTGGCTACGCTAAATTTTACACGATTATATATCTCTTGTACAACCCTGTAGAGGTTACCCTCTTGTTTAAAATATCTTGCCTTCATATGAGGGGGTGTATTCCTGAATGACCTATCCCTGTATAGCCCCTGTCTTGCCCTTTCTATTGCCCTTCTACTGGCATCGCTGGCATTAATCTCTATGGGCATCCTCTCAAACCAACCTGCCTCGTTGAGTTCCATGGCTATGGTCAAGGGCTCCTCCCCTGTTGCACATGCAGCACTCCAGATTTTTAAAGGCACATCTTTAGACCTCTCGTAGTGTTCAGGGCAGATTATATCTACAAGTGCCTTTATCTGGTCCACCTCCCTCCAGAAGTATGTCTCCGGGACAGATAGGGCATCAAAGACATTCTCCCATTCTCTATCGCTTTCTGCATCGTATTTAAGATAGTAATAGTAATCCAGAAAAGAGGAAAAACCCTTCTCCAGCACAAGGGGCGACAGCTTATCGCATAACATATCCCTTTTTCCGTTCTCGTAGAATATGCCTGTCTTCTCCCTGATAAGATCCCTTAATAGTGAAAATGCACTATCTGATAGGCCAAGGGCCTCACTGTAAAATCTCATCCCTTACCTCATTAGCCTTTTGCCTTAAGAACCCTCTCTGCTGCTATCCTGACCACATCATCCGGGTCCTGGAGGGCAATCTTTGCCAGTTTCTTATCCCCATATCTGCTCCCCAGATAACCAAGGGCATTAACTGCTGCAAGGCGGACAGATGTATCCTCATCCTCCAGGGCCAGAACCAATGCCTCAGTGGCATCCGGGTGTCTCATCCTTGCCAGGACATCAACTATGGAACTACGGACAACAGGGTTTTTATTTTTCAGCCCCTCTGCTATCCATTCTATGTATCTACCCAGAAACTGTGAAAGCTTGGCAACACAGATATTTCTCTTTGATTTATCAGATGTAAGCTCTATAAGTGCAGCTATAGCCTCCCTGCTGCCTATATGACAGAGAGATTCTATGGCCTCAGCAGCAATCTCTTCATTTTTATCAGAGCTGGCAACCCACTTAAGGACCTCTATTGCCTCCTTACCACCTCTATTGCCAAGGGCCTTTATTGTCTCAACCCTTATAGCCCTGTCTGATGAGTGGACTGAAGATAAAAGATATGTAATGGCATCGGGGTGGTTTACCTTGCCCAGGGCATTTATAGCTGTCCTTGCTATATCAAAGTTATCATCACCTATAAATCTTGCAAGTATAGAGACTGCATTGGCACTGCCTATATTGCCTATTGCCTCTACAGCAGAGATACGAACCTGATTTGCAGGGTCATTCTGGACCATCTGGGAGAGTATCTCAAGGACCTCCGGGTCTTTTTTCTCCCCGGCAGACTTGGATGCAAAATACCTGACCCATGGGTCTTTATCCTGAAGTGCCTTCTTCAGATATAAAATGGCATCTTTTTCCTCCAGTTGACCCAGTGCATAGGCAGCTGCTGCACGGACCCTTGGTGTATCTCCCTCAAGGGCCTTGACAATGGTCTCAAAGGCCCTTTTGTCTTCCAGAAAAGGCAGGCACTGTATGGCTGCATAGCGGACATTCTCTGACTCGTCACTACAACGTTCCAGGATGAGGTCTATACACACCTCATAGCCAAAATAACCAGCTATCCGAACAGCGGACTCCCTGACTATGGGGTCTTCATGTATTAGGTATTGAGCCATCCTTGCTGCCATATCAGGGTGTCCTATGGAGTTTAGGGCAGATATTACTGCCTGCCTTACACCGGCATCACGCTCGCCCATGAGTTCTATGAGCCCCTCAAAGGCAGCCCTATCACCTATCTTTGCCAGTGCCCCGGCAGCAATCACAGCAACTGCAGGCTCATCCCTTAATGCTGCTACAAGGGAGGGCACTGCCCTTCTGTCACCTATGCGACCCAAGGCAACTATAGCTGCCTTTCTTGTCTCCATATCCTCTGAGTCAATCTGCTCTATGAGGAGGTCTACAATCTCCTGTCCATGCTGGACAACAGCATCTATAATCTCCTTTCGTGCCTTTGTATTTCCAAGGAGTCTTGTAAGTGTCCTGTCTATGTCCTTGCCTTTGAGCCATCCCAGTATAACGGTAATACTGTGGAGAAACTCATCCTGAGGCTCTTCCAGGAGGGCAAGTATCCTGCCTGCCCCAGGATTATCTATATTTCTTATGACAGCATCGGCTATAACAGAGCCGTCACCATATACCTCCACATACCTATCATAGATGGAGACTATTGCCCTGACAATAGAGGCTGCATCTCCACTACCGCTATTTAAAAGGCTGACAATGCTCGATATCACATCTTCACCCCCCAATGCACCAAGTGCATCAAGGGCAGGTGATACAAGCATCTCATCTTCAAGGAGTGGGACAAGCCTTGGGGCAATATGGCCGTCACCTATACTTACAAGGGCATCAATGGCAGGGAATGCAAGGAAAAAATCCCTTGTCTCCACAATCCCTGTTATGGGCTCTACTGCCTCGGTTGCCTTCATCTTGCCCAGGGCCTCTATGGCATGAAAACGGACATTCATATCTTTGTCATATAAGGCGTCTATCAGCGCAGGGACTGCCCTTGGGTCACCTATCTCACCTAAGGATAGGGCTGCATACTGCCTTAATTCATGGTCAGGGGACTTTAAGAAATCGAGGAGCGTGTCTGTCACATCCATCTCACTCATGGTGAGTATCTGGATAGCACTGTTCAAGACATTGATGTTTTGATGTTCTTCCTTCAGGGCAAGAAGCAGTGAACCAACAGTATCTCTGTCAGGCCTTTTTTTCAGGCCCTCCACAGCCACCTTCCTCACCCGCCAGCTATCATCCTTCAATACATCCCTGATAACCTCTTTTTGTTCTATCCTCTCCTCTGCAACCAGTGCCTGGGCAGCCTGGAGCCTCTCTGTTTCACTGGTGCTTTTTAACATCTCTGAATATCTCTTTTCCTTCTCCAGTTTATCTGTGAGGTCCTCTATGGTGACAATAGTGCCGATAATTGTCTCATGCTCCCTAAGGGGTGCAATGGTCACCCTCTGCTGCATCCTGTCAAAATACACTGATGGCTCAAGGGGTTTTACAGGGATAAGGTAACGGTGGAACACTGGGGATAGGACCTCCACAACACCTTCATTTATAACACTATGGAAGCGTCTTAAGAGGTTTCTATCCTCTATATCCGGTATCACTGAGACAAGGCTTCTCCCCTTTATCTCAGACTGGTGGATACCTGTTGCCTTCTCGAGCCAGGCATCCCATGTAACAATATTCAAGTCCCTATCTGTTGTAAATATGCCTATAGCGCCCATAAACCTTCCTTGTCTTACTGCATAGCCTACATGCTTGTTTTTAATCCTGTTTTTTTACATCCTTTCCATAATTATACCCATTGTCTTTGCCTTTTCAAATATATTTGTCATAATTTTCCTGGAATCCTTAATAGCCTCTCCATTTCTCTCGGCAATGGCCCTGATATTCACAATAAGCTCTGTTATCTTGCTACCGAGACCTGCCTGTTTTTTGTTGGTGGCGGCTATGATTTTTATCTGTTTGGCTATGTTGTCTGTGGCTGAGCTTATGTCTTTTATTGCCCTTGATTGCTCACTCATGGCCTTTGTTGTCTGGTCTGCCTGTTTCCTCATATTCTCAACAGCAACAGTTATCTGATTTGCTGCTGTTGCCTGCTCAGCCATTGCCTTGCTCATGCCTTCTATGAGCCTTGCAAGCCTCAAGGACTCACGGGATACCTGCTCCCCTGCTACAGCCTGCTCAGATATGGCCTTTGATGTGGTGGCTGTCGCCTTTCTCATACTCTCCACTGCCTGGGTTATCTGGCCCGCCCCTGTAGCCTGTTCCTTTGTTGCCCTCTTTACCTGGGAGGCAAGGTTACTCGTATTCTGGGCTGCCTTGATTATATCCCTTGATGCCCTTGTCTGCTCATTCATGGCCTGGGATACCTGCTGCGCTATCTTTCTCATCTGAGAACTTATCTGGACCATATTCTGGACAGCCTTTGACTGCTCCAGTGTGGCAGATGCAATCTGTTTGGCCTGGCTGGCAGTCATATTTGACTCATTTACAAGGTTCTGCCCTGCCTGTAGCTGTTCGTTTGTGGCAGAGGATATCTGACTTACAAGCTGGGCCGTCTCTTCTATGCCCAGGAGTATCTTCTTCAGTCCCTTACCTGCCTCCTCTGATAGGGTGCTTCCCTCCTCTGCTGCCTTCATGCCTTCATTGGTAGTTGCCACAGCCTCCTGTGCCACCTCCTGGAATGCCTTTATTATATTGGCTATATCAGATGTTGCCTTTGCAGATCGCTCGGCAAGGTTTCTTATCTCCTCGGCAACCACAGCAAAACCCCTGCCTGCCTCGCCAGCACGGGCTGCCTCTATAGAGGCATTCAAGGACAGGAGGTTTGTCCTCTCTGCTATGAGGTTTATCGTATCAACAATACTGCCTATATCAGAGGAACGCCTGCCCATGTCCTTTATGACCTCAGACGTCTGCCTCATGGAATCCCTAATTTTAAAAAGCCCCTGGATGGATTTCTCTATCTTTGAGCCGTTCTCCTCTGCCTCTCTGGCAAGCCTCCTGGATATCTCATCTGCAGTCCTCGATAGGCTTGCCACAGAGTGTATAGAACGGTCAAGCTGGTTGGATGCAGCCGCTGAGCTGGATGCAGATTCGCTTATCTTCTCTGCGTTTGCAGCAACCCCCTGTACAGAACGGGCTGTCTGCTCAATGGATGAGGATATCTGCTCCACCAGGGATGAGAGGTTCTCTGTTGTGGCAGATACCTCTTCAATGGATGCAGCCATCTCGTTCATGGATGATGATGTCTGCTCTGCGGCTGCAGCAAGGTCCTCTGCATTCCCTGCCACCGACTGGATAGAGCGTGCCATCTCCTCTATGGTAGAGGCAGTCTCGTTTATGGATGTAACAAGGGAATCTGTTTCGTTGCTAACATGCTTTATAGAGCCTGCTATCTCGTTCATAGATGTGGTGACCTGGGCAGCAGATGTGGCCATCTCCTGGGCATTGCTGGCAACACCTTGAATGGAGGCGGATGTTTCATTTATGGACGATGCTGTCTCGTTAATGGATGTGGTGAGGCTCACCATACTGGCAGTTACCTGCTCAATGGATGCTGCCATCTCATTTATAGAGGATGAGTGCTCCTCTGTAGATGTGGCTATAGAATCTGCCTGACCCTCTGAATCCCTCAAAAGCGATGTCATCTCATTGACACCACCCAAGACCTGGTCAATGGTGCGGACCTCTGTCTCTATACCCTCCCATATCCTGTTGTTCAGTCTCAATGCCTCATCAGCATCCCTTGTTATCTCACCTAACTGGCTATGTATACCTATTACCCCTGAATCTGTCACTTTCTGTCTCTTCTCTACTTTGTTGTTTTTTAAATCTGCCTTTGGTTTTTCCTTTTTAACTGCCATATCTATTACCTCCTTCAGTTATTTTCTTGTATATAGGGTTTTACGGCCTCTGCAAAGTTTAAGACCTCTTCTATGTTTAGTATGAGTACAAGTCTATCGCCCAGTGTCGCAACACCCTCAAGATACTCACCGCTGAGACCTGATATGGCCTCTGGGGGCGGTGTGATGACATCTTTTGGTATAGCCACAAACTCACGGGCATTGTCCACTATAAGCCCAACCCTTCTTGTGCCTTTCTGGACCACAATGAGACGGGTCTTTATATCATAGTCAACCCTCTCAAAACCAAAACGGAGCCTCAGGTTAATGGCAGGTATAACCTGACCCCTTAAAAACACCAGCCCCTCTACAAAGGCAGGGGCATTAGGCACAGGGGTGATATGCTCAATCATCTCCATCTGCTGCACATCATTGCTCTTTATGCCATAGGTAGTCCCCATGAGCTTGAAGAGTATGTAGTTTTCCTTCTCCCTTGTCTCCTCAGGCATTTAAAACACCTCCTTTCGTAGAAGCCATATTTATCAAATCAGAGGCATGGAGTATAAGCACAGGTTTACCATCCCCAAGCTCTGTAGCACCGGCAACCCCTTTCACACTCACAAGGGGGTCTGTAATAGGTCTTACAACAATCTCCCTTCTTGTCAGCATCTGTTCAACCATAATTCCTACCTTTTTTGAACCGCTTCCCAGTATTATCCCATATACGATAGGGCCGTAGTTTTCTGTGAGCCCAAAGACCCTGCCGAGACGTATAATAGGCAGGGGTGCACCCCTGTAGATGATAAGTTCATTATTTTCAAGGATGTTTATCCTGTCCATCTCTATCTCTACGACCTCACGGACAGAGGGCTGGGGTATGGCAAATATATGGCCCCCTGAGGCCAGTATAAGGGCATCAACAATGAGAAGGGTAAGGGGCAGGTTTATTATAAAACGGGTCCCTTTGTCCGGCTCTGTCTCCATTGAGAGTGAGCCATTTAACCCTTCAACGGCATTTTTGACAATGGCCATGCCTATACCCCTGCCGCTTGCCATGTCTGCCTCCTCCTTTGTGGAAAAACCAGATGCACATATAATATCCAGTATATCCCTTGTTTGACCCTGATTCCTCAGTTCATCCCCATCTATTATGCCCTCTGACCTTGCCTTTGATAGAATCTTCTCAAAGTCCATGCCCCTTCCGTCATCCTCTATCTCTATAACCACTGAATCACCGGATGTATAGGCATTCAGCCTTATCTTCCCATCTGGTGGCTTTCCCTTGGCAAGCCTCTCCTCTTTTGTTTCTATGCCGTGGCTTACCGCATTCCTCACAAGGTGCAGCATGGGGTCCATCATCCTCTCTACCACGAGTTTATCTATCTCTGTATCATGGCCTGAAATCTCCAGTTTTACACTCTTTCTATCCTCCCTGGCTACATCCATGACAACAAACTGCATCCTCTCAAAGACCTCTCCTATGGGCACCATCCTTATACGCATAACACCCTCTCGGAGATTTCTTAACTGCCTCTCCATGTGGCTATGGGTCTCCTGGAGAAAGTCCATCTCCTTTTCCGGGATAAACCTCGATATCCTCCTTATACTGTCATCAAGCCTTGCCCTGGTAATCACAAGCTCACCCACCATCTCCATTAGCTCATCCAGTCTTTTTAAATCTACCCTCACAATATTCGTTATAGACATGGGTCCAGACCTCTCAGGACCCCTTTTTATGCCCCCTTTATCCTCTTCATCATGACTTTTTGCCATCTCTTCTTCGGTCAGCTTAAGCCTCTCCCAGGTCAGCCCATGTTCTGCCCACCCTTTAAAGTCAGATTCATCCTTAACTGTGGCAACTATGAACTCAAAGGCAACCCCGCCATCCTCTGTAATCTTGGGGACTGCGTTTAATATCTCCCCTAAGTCTGTAAGACGTGACCTTACAATGCTTACATTAACACCTTTTGCAGCCAGTTCATTGGACGGGACAAAATTGAACTGCCATACATTCATGCCCCCTTTTATGGCCTCATAGACCTTTGATTCAATCTCCTGTCTTGTCTCATCAGATAAGGATTGATTTTTTTTAGTCTCTGGCTTCTGACCGGTTATGATTATCTTTATTTTGTTGGCAAATTCATTAATAGACGGCGGGGTTTGTCCAGATTTCTTTGCTGTTAATACCTCTTCGAGGAGTTTTACCCCTTCTATTAATATGTCTATCCCCTCTTTTGAGACAGTTACCCTGGCGTCCCTCAGTGCGCGAAAATAATCCTCCAGGGCATGGGATAGGGTCTCTGCCTCTGCCAAACCTACCATACCGGATAACCCCTTTATTGTATGGAAGCTACGGAAAAGCTCTTCTATCACCTTTTTTTCAGGGGTCTTTTCAGGTTCAAGGGTGACTACATCCCTCTTTATAACAATGAGATGTTCATAGCATTCGGCAAAATAGTCATCCAGATATTCAGAGGCCACAAAAAATCCATTATCTGTCTTGTTTTCATCCATAGCTCTACCCTCTCAATCCACCTATGAGTCTTGCGGCACAATTAAATAGTTCCTCAGGCTTAAATGGCTTTGTTAAATAGACTGATGCACCGGCATTTAATGCCTCATCCCTGCTTTTATCATCTGCCTTTGTGGTGAGGACAATAATGGGGATGTCCTTATAGGCCCTGTGCTGTCTTATAAAGTTCAGAACCTCAATACCATGCATATCAGGCATATTCAAATCCAGTGTCATGAGGTCTATCCTCTCAAGGGCTATCTGCTCTATTGCCTCAAGCCCGTTTGTTGCCTCTATGAATCTTGCACCCTTTATACCCCTGAGGGATGCCATAATCATCCGCCTCATTGTTAATGAATCATCCACTACAAGAATATTGGACATCTTTTTATGCTCCTTTCGTGATAATTGAGGTTTTTCTGAAAAAAGCTTATTAATCAATGGGATAAGTGTCACAGCAAACTCAGATTTGGTAACAAAGCCGTCAGCCCCTGCTGCCTCTGAAAGGCTTTTATATTCAGGATTATCATAGAGGGTCAGTATAACTACATATGGGGCACCTGCCTTTTCTTTTATCCTTTTTGCTGCCTCTATACCGCTTATATCAGGCATGGCAATGTCCATTAAAACCAGATCCGGCTTTAAAAGCCCTGTTAAATCTATGGCCTCCTGCCCTGATACAGCCTCACCTACAACCTCTATATGTGGCTCCATGGACAGGAAATTTTTCTCCACCTCAAGGAATTCACGGCTGTCATCTACGATAAGTATGCGGATTTTACTCATTCTATCTTGCATTGCCCCTTTATCCTCGTTTTCTAACATTGAATTCTCCCTATCCTCCATGGTCTATGATTTTAACGGGATACAGAATAGAAAAAAATAGGGTAAAACCTGTATTTTTGGATGAAAAAAACACTAAGACAGACTAATAGACAGTAAACTAAAGACCTTTAACCACCCTGTTATATCGTGAGATTTATGATACGGTTTGACAGGCGTTAGTCATGACCTGTTTTTTGATATTATATATACATCTCATCTCTCACCGAATACCTTTTTCAGAAGGTCGGTCACCCTTGCTTTTGGATCTGTTCTTATCTTCTTCTCTTCTTCTCCAACCATGTAGAATAATCCGTCAAGGGCCTTGTTATAGAGATAGGGATTATATAGTCAAAAAAAGCTGGATATGAGGCAATAACTTCTCATATTTTAAAAATTATGGCAAACCCCCATTTAAGGCAAGACTTTTAATGTTATACTGGGTACTCCTTCACATTAAAACCCTCTATACTGTTATATTCTATATATGAACGGTACTTGAAGAGGTCTCCTGTATTCAGATATAGCTTTTTTGATGCCCCTTTTATAAATTCAACCCTGTCAGGCATGTGGGTATGGGCAAGGATAACAGTATCGTATCCCTCAAGGAGCTTTCTCTCCCCAATTGCCCTGAATCTCTGTTTTACCTGCTCCCTGTAAGGTTTTTTTCTGTCCGAGATAATGATACTGGAGAACATGGCTATCCTCCAAGTCATAATAGGCCCAAAAAGCTCCATAATCCTATAGATAAAACCTGTCTTTAACAGCATCAAAAAATAGTTTCTTACAAGCTCGTTCCCGTGGGCTATATAGACCTTTTTCCCTTCTATGTTGAGGATAAGCTCCCTTGAACACTCTATGCCTGCATAGGACTTTAGGGATTTTTCTATATTAAACTCATGGTTACCCTCTAAAAAAAATACCTTCCTGCCCTTTTCTGTAATAGCCTTCAGACAATCTATAACACCAATATACCATGGATAGATATAGTCTCTATATCCATAGAAGAACTCGAAGAGGTCACCTAAGACTACTACAATATCAGCATCATGGCATTTCTTTTCTATAAATTCCCTTACCAGGTCTGTCTTCTCTTTGTTGGAGCTATCCAGGTGGGTGTCTGAAAAAAAGATAATCTTCATCTATATCATCTGTTCTTATACATCCTATCATAATACTCAATATACTCACCGCTTTTTATCCTCTCCCACCATGTCCTGTTTTCTATATACCATCTTACAGTCTCTTCCATGCCTTTTTTGAAATCCTTCTGGATCCTGAATCCAAGCTCATTCTTTATCTTTGTGGAATCGATGGCATATCTGCGGTCATGGCCGGGTCTATCCTTTACAAACTTAATCAGGCTATGGGGTTTGCCGAGTATATCCAGGATGAGCTTCACTATCTCTATATTTGTCCTTTCATTTTCGCCACCTATGTTGTAGACATTTCCAGGCCTGCCTTTATGGAATACCATATCTATGGCCTCACAGTGGTCTTCCACGTGTATCCAGTCACGGATGTTAAGGCCGTCACCATATACAGGTAGTTCCATATCTGCAAGGGCATTGGTTATGATAAGGGGGATGAGTTTTTCAGGAAACTGAAAAGGACCGTAATTATTCGAACATCTTGTAATGACAACAGGCATATTAAAGGTATGATGATATGCCAAGGCCAGCATATCTGCCGATGCCTTGGATGCTGAATATGGGCTGTTAGGTGAAAGGGGTGTATCCTCCCTGAACTTGCCCTCTGGCCCCAGGGAACCATACACCTCATCAGTAGATATCTGGACAAAGTTTTTAATGCCCTTTTTCTTTGCCATCTCAAGTAGCTGAAAAGTCCCGTTGATATTCGTCTTAATGAATGCATCAGGGTCCATAATGCTCCTATCCACATGGGACTCTGCAGCAAAATTGATTACACCGTCAATCCTCTCTTCAAAAACCCCTTCGAGCATACTCTTGTCAGCAATATCACCTTTTATAAACCTGTATCTTTTATCGTTCTCTATGTCTTTTAAGTTTTCCAGGTTACCAGCATAGGTGAGTTTGTCCATGTTTATGATATTATATGGATGCCTCGATAGCATATGCCTTACAAAATTACTGCCTATGAAGCCACAGCCGCCTGTAATAAGGATGGTCTTGTTATCCATCTTTCCTCTCCCATTTATAAGGTATATCGTTTATATGTGGGTCTTTCCTGTATTCGTCAGGATTCTCCCTGTTGTATGGCTCTGTTGGTATATTTATGACTATTGCCTCCTCCTCGCTTATACACTTCCATCCATGAAATACCATCCTCGGGACCTTTACGAGCATGGGCCTATAATCACCTATAAAGAATTCATTTACCTCACCCCTTGTAGGTGAATCCTCCCTGTCATCGTATAAGACAAGCTTTAGCATACCCTTAACACAGACAATAAAATCATCCTGTAACTTATGATAATGCCATGCCTTTACAACATGGGGGTATGTGGTGGTCATATATACCTGCCCAAATCCCACAAACTCCTCGTCATCGCATCGCATGATCTCCATTAGCCTGCCCCTCTCATCAGGTATAAGTTTTAGCTGTTTCACCACAACATCCTTTATCATCTTAAGACCTCCTTATCTATATTTTGTTATTCGCCCCTGTCTGGGACACAAGGAGGTTTGCCCTGAGAAGGGATTCAAATGTCCCTGCGTCTGTCCACCAGCCCTTGAGCATCTCCCAGGTCATAGTCCCCTCCTGGACATACGCATTGTTCACATCGGTTATCTCAAGCTCACCCCTCTCAGAGGGCTTTAATGTCTTCACAATATCGAAGACCCTGGAGTCATACATATATATCCCTATAACAGCAAGGTTGCTCTTTGGCTTTTTCGGCTTTTCCACTATGCTTACAAGCCTCCCGTCCACTATCTCCGCTACACCGAACCTCTCCGGGTCAGGGACCTCTTTCAACAGTATTTTTGCACCCTTTTCCTGTTTTTCAAAATCCTTAACCGCCTTGATTATATTTTTCTCTATGATATTGTCACCAAGGATAACACATATGGGCTGACCATCGGCAAAATACTCGGCCAGGGCCAGTGCAGCAGCAATCCCTCCTTCTCCCTCCTGATATGTATAGTTGATGTGCTTTAAACCAAACTCCTTTCCATTACCAAGGAGTCTCAAGAAATCACCGGCATGGTTACCCCCTGTAACTATCATAATATCTGTTATGCCTGCATTTATAAGGGTCTCTATTGGGTAATATATCATAGGCTTTTCATAGATAGGTAAAAGGTGCTTATTTGTAATCTTTGTAAGGGGATATAATCTTGTTCCCAGGCCACCGGCAAGTATAATGCCTTTCATGTCTTTTTCCTCCTTTATCTCATCTTTGTAATACCAGCAAGGTCAAAGGCAAACCTGAGGCTTGTGTCCCTTGGCCTCTGCGTCTGAACAAGGGTTAATGTAACTGCCCAACAACTGGGGTGATAGGTCAGCTGGTAAAGCGTGTCTATCCATGCAGCATCCCTGAAAGAATACCTTATTTGATACCTCCCGTCTATATCTTTGTACGTCCCGCCCAGGTCAAGGTATATCTGGTTGTCAAGATACTTTGTATATGTATGGGACAGATTCACCCTGTAGATATTGGGTTGGGAATAATTCAAGGAGTTCTTTACTGTCTTAAAGCCGTTTCCATAGGTATTAAACACGCTCTCATGGCCAAATGAGATATCCTCACTAAGATAGAATATGAACCTCCCCTTTGTATCAGAGAATCTGTTGCCGTATCCCTCATAGAGGTTTGATGGACTTAATGAACCGGAGAGACCATAGGTCTGCTCAAGCTGAAAAAGGGATACCTCCCTTGTCTCACCATAGGAAAAGTGATTGAGATAGTGATTCAAGGAATAGGTAATAATATTGGCCTTGTAAATCCTGTCATAGGGGTCTATGTAAGGTAGCTCTCTATAAGATGAATTGGGTATAAAAGTATATTTAATCTCTGGTTTTATAAGACTCTGATAGCCTGTTGACCTGTCCTTACCTGTGTAATAGTCCCTTATGAGCTGGACATTGGCATCACCTTGGACCTTAAATGTCTGTCTCATCTTTGTTGTCTTGGTGTGGGTAGTAGCCTTATTTATGAGATAACCTGTTTCATACGCCTTGCCGCTAAAGAGAAGATTCAAGGCATTCCATGAATAGGGAAGTTGAAGCCTTGGTTCAAAGCTAAGCCTCGAGTATTTATCCCCTGTCTCCCTGTAAAAATTAGTCATACTCGAAGACAGATCAAAAAAGAACCTGTTCTTGAGAACAGGGAAAGACTCGGTGAAATATGTCATATGGGGCGCATACTTGAAGGTCATGTCGTTATCTTTTATCAGGAGGTTTTTAAAATATGCCATCTCATAGGTAAAAAGGGAGTTCTGGAAGGGCTTTTCAAAATAGAGGTTTGACTTTAATTGTGCCTCGCTCTTTTCTGATGTGGTGGTGGAGAGGTCTTTAAGGTAATCTTTATCCGATACATGGTCCACATCCATCTTAAACTTGAGATTACCTATAACATCCTGTTCATGCCTGCCTTTTATCCTGTATCGGGTGTTTTTATAATCATTGTCCTTCATTATAGCAGCATACCATGTGCCCTTTGTATCTTCAGTTATGGAATACCTGAATTCTGAACCGAAATTAAGACCTCTCTGTTCTATATAATCGAGTTTTAGCGTAGCATCCTTATCACGGGCTATTGCCCAGAAGAATGAATTCCTTATTATGATACCATCCCTGCTGGATGTGGAAAACTCAGGCATGAGAAAACCTGATTGCCTCTCTGTCTTTACAGGGAATATACCATAGGGAAGATAGAATACAGGTGTATTAAGTATATAAAATACAGTCCCTTTTGTCTTTGCATAGCCCTCTATGGTTATATCCACATCCTTGGCCTGGAACTTCCATTCCGGTCTTTCAGGGTCACACGTTGTTATCTCCCCGGCCTTTATGTTGTATGTGGAATCCCCTGTCTTGGCTATTTTATCGCCGGCAATATTAAAATTGCCTTTTTTTATGAATATCTTGCCTCTCTCTACAGTACCCTTTCTTGTAAAGAGATTAAGGTAAAGCCTCTCACACTGGAGCATATCCTCCTCATCCTGAAATACCACATTCCCCTGGGCTGTTATATCGCCGTTTTGTTGGTCATACACAATAGAATCTGCTGTCAGGCGCCTGCTGCCCTCTATCAACTCTACACTACCTCTCGCCGTATATATGTTTTTTTCGCCGTTATATTCCAGAAAATATGCAGATATATCCACAGGTCTATTGATGGGTGATTTTAACTCAAACCTCTTGCCATGGGCAGTAAAAGGCAAAAACATCAGGGATATTAAGATTAATAACTTAAAAAACCTCATCTATCAGTTTCTTTGCCTCTCCAACAGTATATAATGAACCTGTAATCAATATAATGTCATCTTTTCTTGCCATTTCCCTGGCTATATCCAGTGCAGACCTGACATCCTCTGAAATTATACACTTATCCAGCAGGTGTGCCATCCTGTATGGAGATAGCGCCCTAATCGTGTCCGGTTTTGTAAATATAACAATATCCATGATGGGTATCAACTCTCTAAGCATACCCTCATAATCCTTATCAGACAATACACCGAAGATAAGTATCTTTCTTTGATTACTATATCGAGCTTTAATAAATCGTGAAAGGGCTATAACTGCATGAAGATTATGGGCACCATCCAGTATAATTGTAGGGTTTTGTCTTGCCACCTCCAGCCTCCCCGGCCATTTTATATGGGCGAGGCCGCTATAGATTGCTTTTTCTGGGACTTCAAAGCCGCATTCAGACATTATCTCAGTGGCGCATAATGCTATAGATGCATTACTTAACTGATGATCACCCATAAGGTTTATATATACATTATTTAGGGTCTTTTTACAGCCCCTGTAGTCGATTACCTGTTCTTTCTGTTTTCTGTAGTAAAAATCCCTGCCCAGTATATACAAAGGGCTTGACATCTTTTTTGCGGTCTTCTCGACTACAGAGAGTGCTTCATTTTCTGCTCCTGTAACAACCGGGATATGTTCTTTTATTATCCCTGACTTCTCCATTGCCACTGAGGCCAGGTTGCCCCCGAGATACTCAAGGTGGTCAAGCCCCACATTTGTTATTATAGACACAAGAGGCAATATAACATTAGTAGAATCAAGCCTCCCGCCAAGCCCCACCTCTATTATGGCAATATCCACATCCCTGCGATAAAAATATTCAAATGCAATGGCTGTTGTAAAGTCAAAATAGCTGAATTGTCTTTTTACATCCCTTTTCTCTATCCTTCCACGAATAAAATCGGTAATCTCATCTATATCCTTGTCTCCAATCTCCTCTTCATCTACAGCAATCCTCTCGTTAAACATTATCAGGTGCGGGGATGTGTATTTTCCCACCCTATAACCTGACTCTCTCAATATAAAGGACAGCATGGTGGACACAGAGCCCTTACCATTTGTCCCTGCCACATGGACACATCTTAGTCTATTTTGCGGATTGCCAATGGATTCAAGTATCCACTTTATATTATCGAGACCGAATATGATACCTGATCTTTCAAGGCCTGACAGATATTCCATAGATTCGGAATATCCCTTCATGGCATAATCAGGGTTAATATCTTATGGAGTTGATTTTTGAGTTCCTTTCTGCTGATTATCATATCAACCATGCCGTGGTCAAGGAGATATTCAGCCCTCTGAAAACCCTGGGGGAGTTCCTCCTTTATGGTCTCTTTTATGACCCTGGGGCCCGCAAAACCAATCATGGCCTTGGGTTCTGCTATTATGATGTCGCCGAGCATACCCATACTTGCAGTTACACCGCCTAAGGTTGGGTCAGTGAGGACAGTAATATAAGGTATGCCTTTGGATTTTAACCTGTTTATTGCCCCGGAAACCTTTGCCATCTGCATAAGGGACATGATACCTTCCTGCATCCTTGCGCCCCCAGAAGAACAGAAGACAATCACAGGCAGGTGTTCCTCTGCCCCCTTTTCAAGGATTCTTGTTATCTTTTCGCCTACCACAGAACCAAGACTGCCACCCATAAATGAAAAATCAAATATTGCTGTAAGGATATCCATGCCATTTATCTTGCCCTGACCGCAAACAACAGCATCGAATTTTTTAATCTGTCCCTGGGTCTCCTCAAGCCTTAGTCTATAAGACTTGGTATCCTTGAATTTAAGAAAATCTACAGGTTCAATCCTGCTGAATAGCTCAACAAATGAGCCATCGTCGAATGTGAGATTAATCCTGTTCTCTACAGATATGGGGAAATGATAATAGCACTTCAGGCAGATATGCTGGTTTCTTTCTACCTCTTTTTTATAGAGGAGTTCCTGACATGAACTGCATTTAATCCACAGGGATTCTTCCTTCTCCGCCTTCTTGATCTCCCTGTCTATATCAATCTTTTTATGTGGTTTTACCTCTTTATCTCTTCTTCTAAAAAAGCCCATTACATTACCTCTTGATTTTTCCGTGAAAAACTACCAAAATAAATACACCATGTCAATAAAAAGGGTTATTATAGAGTCTGACTGCCGGCTTGAGGCTGTTTTAAACGAAAAAAACAACGGTTCAGGCGTAGTGATATGTCACCCCCATCCACTTTATGGCGGGAGCATGGATAATAATGTAGTAGATGCCGTTGAAAAGGGTTTCTCTGAAAAGGGTTTTACTACATTAAAGTTTAATTTTCGGGGTGTTGGGGC
>Ga0208824_1001960_pt1 | contig 16844 bp, 16 predicted proteins | sample AD_JPNTR3_MetaG_FD_184447 | JGI IMG/M metagenome (GOLD analysis project Ga0208824, IMG submission 184447) | Active sludge microbial communities of municipal wastewater-treating anaerobic digesters from Japan - AD_JPNTR3_MetaG (SPAdes) (version 2) | ecosystem: Engineered > Bioreactor > Anaerobic...
CCTGGTTCCCTTATTACCTGAAAGAACTCGAGTTCCGGTACAATAACCGACGAAACGAAATATTCAATGTTCTCTGTCAGTATATATGTGACTTTACACCTCTTGTGCCAGATAGGGAGTAATCACCTAATAAAGAGGTCCTCCCTCCCCCTCGCCCCTTTTTAGCTGATATCCCCCCTCACGTAGGATTATATTGACAGCAGTATGCCCATTTGTTACTCTATTTGAGCACTGTGAATTATCCTACAATAGGATAATAATATTATCAAGGTAGGGAGAATGATTCATCGCTTTCGCTCAATCTTAACCAAGGGGGAGGGAAATCATGACTGCAAAAGACGTTGTGAAAAGGCTTTGGTCAATGCTATACGAAATTCAGGGGTTTGTGTTGTTCATACTGATGCTTGGCGTAACGGTCCTCGTCTTTGTGCAGGTAATCATGCGGTATGTTCTTCATGCTCCTCTCATGGGCATTGAGGAACTGTTGCTTTTCCCGGCAATATGGCTCTACCTCCTGGGAGGAGCAAGCGCTTCTATGGAAAGGACCCATATAGAGTGCAATGTGATCAATGTTTACGTGAAGGGTCCCCTCGCGCTCAAATTACTGGAGATCCTGAAATCGTCCATCTCCCTGGGCGTATGCTTGTGGCTCACCTATTGGGCCTTTGAATACTTGCAGTATTCGTTGAGAGTTTGGAAACTCAGTAACCTCCTTTACATCCCCCTCTTCTTTGGCGAAAGCGCCCTCTTCATCTGTCTTACCCTTATGGCGGTTTACACCGCCGTGGAACTTGGAGACGACTTCCTTGGCCTCAGGGCTGCTTTAAAAAGCGAGGAGGCGGAATAGCCATGAGTCTCACGACAGTAATACTTCTCGATGTTCTGATCCTTATCCTTCTTTTGATCTTGAGTGTTCCACTGCCCTTCTGTTTTGGAGGCGCCCTGCTTTTTTTGACCCTATTCGGGAACGTGTCCATGGCCAGCATGATGATGTGGGGATTCAACCAGATGATAGCCATGGTCCTCTTGGCCAGTCCCCTTTTCATTTTCGCCGGGCTACTCATGGCTAACAGCGGGATTGCTGACACGCTTTTAGATTTCGTGGATTTGTTCGTAGGAAGGATCAAGGGAGGATTGGGTGTCGTCAGTACAGTAACCTGCGCCATAATCGGGGCCATTTCGGGCAGCGGCTTTACCGGCGTAGCGGCCACCGGGCCCATAATGGTTCCCCGGATGGTGGCCCAGGGTTACCCCAGGGGTTACGCCACGGCCCTGGTTACTGTTTCCTCCATCCTGGGACTACTGATACCGCCGAGTGTGACCATGATCATCTTCGGATGGATTACGGAGACATCGATCCTGGCCTGTTTCCTTTCCACGGTGGGGCCAGGGCTCCTGATCACCCTATCTCTATCGATCGTCAACCTCGTATGGGTCCGCAAGATGCCCGGTATTATCCTGGAAGACCTCGAGACGCATAAACAAAGAAGAAAGGAAATGCCCGCCCGTTTCTCCAAGGCCATCCCGGCCCTTTCTATTCCCTTCGTGATCTTGGGGGGGATTTACGGTGGAGTTTTTACTCCCACCGAAGCGGCCGCCGTGGCCGCGATCCTGGCCCTGCCGATAGGGTTCTGGGTGTACAAGGGGCTGAACCTCAAGAATTTCATCCCCCTCGTGAGAGAATCGGCAACGTCCGTAGGGGCCATTATGACGATGATCCTTTTCACCCTGATCCTGAGCCAGACCTTCGTCATGCTCAGGGTTCCCCAAATGCTTGTACAAGTGGTGTTCCGTTTAACGGAGAACTACTGGCTGATCCTTTTCCTCATCAATATTTTTCTCTTCTTTGTAGGGATGATAGTCAATGACATTACGGGGATAATCCTGATCGCCCCTCTCCTTCTCCCCCTTGTCCGGGAGATGGGTATGAACCCGATCCAACTCGCGGCCATCATGGGAACCAACCTCGCCATGGGCGGTGTGACGCCTCCTTATGCCAGCATCCTCTATCTTGGGATGAGGGTAGGCAAATGTGAATTCACCGACATCTTCAAGCCGACCATGATTTTTTTGATCGTTGCCTATATCCCCATCATCTTCCTAACGACCTATTGGGCTCCGCTCTCAATGTGGCTGCCGACGGTCCTCGGTTATGTGAAATGAGAAAAGGGGGGTTCCCCTGTTGTGACCCTCAGGTATCAAGGAGCGTGGTGAAATGAAACCGGTAGTGACTGTTCTAGGTGCGGGAAATGGCGGACAGGCCCTGGCAGGTCACTTGGCGCTCAAAGGCTACAGTGTGCGGCTTTTTGAACACCCCGATTTTGGAGATAAGGTCCCCGTCATCGGGGACATGGGCGGGATCGAATTGAGAGGTAAACTCGAAGGCTTCGGCGAACTCGAAAAAACCACGACAAACGCCGCAGAGGCCCTGGCGGGGGCTGATGTCGTCTACGTTGCCGCGCCGTCTTTTGCTCAGAAACCCATCATCGATAAAGCAGGTCCTTATATTTCCGAAGGGATGAAAGTGGTGTTCCTACCGGGGAACTTCGGCTCCCTGGAAGCCGTTAACTGGCTGGATGCCGGGAAAAAAGAGGGGATCCTTTTGGGGGAGACCAATACACTCCCCTATGCCTGTAGACAGATCGAACCCGGCATTGTGGACATCTGGGGGATCAAGACGAAGGTCTTGTTGGCGGCCCTGCCGTCAAAAAGGAACGGAGAACTGCTTGAAGCAGTGGGGGAAATGTTTCCCACCGCTATCGTGGAAGCGTCCAACGTCCTTGAGACTGGTTTTTCCAATATGAACATGGTGGTCCACTGCTCGACGATGATCCTGAATGCCGGACGCATTGAATCTGAAAAAGGTAATTTCCGTTTTTATACTGACGGAATGAGCCCATCGGTATGCAAAATTTCTGAATTTGTCGATGCTGAAAGGATCGCCGTCGGGAAGGCTCTAGGTCTTAAGCTTCAGACAGAGATCCAGTGGCTTAGAGAAACTTACAGCCTGGAGGGTGAGACTCTCTACGAGGTTCTCCAGAGTAGCAACGTTTACGGAGGTCATGGTCCTGACGCTCCAAAAACCTTATCCCATAGGTACCTTACGGAAGATGTCCCATATTTGCTGGTACCGGTGGCTTCCCTGGGCCGTGCTCTTGGCGTGCCTTCCCCAGTAATAGAGAGCATCATTCTCCTGGCGGGGAAGATCAACGACAAGGATTACTTTTCTGAAGGGCGGACATTGGCAAGGATGGGATTTCGCTCCACCGGAATCGAAAGCATCAGGGAAAAGCTGGTGGAAGGAGCATAGCTCGGGAGGATCAAAGGATGGCTGTTCTCGAAGTACCGGGAAGCATTTTTGACATACTGGGCCCCATCATGACGGGACCCTCAAGCTCCCACACTGCCGGAGCCGTCCGCGTAGGTCTCATGGCGCGCGGCATCGCCGGGGGGGCCCTGAAGGGGGCCGTCATCACCTTTTACGGGTCCCTGGCCGAGACCTACAAGGGGCACATGACGGACTCGGGAGTCGTCGCGGGGCTTCTGGGCATGGGTGTCGACGATCCCGGCATAAGGGAAGCCCTCGAAAGCGCGGAAAAAAGAGGCATCTCCATCCGGGTCCTTGCTCTTCCCTCGGAAACGAAAAACCCCAACACGATAGTAGTCGAACTCGAGACCCGCGAGGGGGAAACGCGGCGCGTGGAGGGCGTCACCATTGGCGGCGGGGAGATACAGGTCTCCTCCATCGATGGTTTCCCCGTGGACTTACGGGGGAAGCACGACGAGGTCCTTTTATTCACCGGGCCCGGCGCGGCCTTCCCCGATGAGGCGGCGGCCATCGCCGCCGGGAGTGAGCCCTCCGTCTCGGAAGGCCCTGGCGGCGCGAGGCTGTTCGTGATCAGGCCCTTCGCGTCCCCTGAAAGATCCGTGCTAGAGGGGCTGGGAAAGGCGAACGGTGTCCTGGGGGTCAGCTTCCTCCCGCGGCTTTACGACTACGGAAAGGCGGACGGTCCCGCCCTTTTCAGCACCGTGGAGGGGATGGTCCGGCTTTCAGGGGAGATCGGGCTCCTCCCGGCCTTGGAAAATTACGAAGCAGGGCGCAGCGGGCTGAGCAGGGAAGAGACTCGGGAGAAACTGGCCCGTGTCTGGTCCGTCATGGAGGGATCGACGAAGGCGGGCCTTTCGGGCCGCAACAGGATGGTCGGCGGCTTTATGCCGGGCGATGACGGGCGCAAACTCCTCGATGCCTTGAACTCGGGGGTCACCCTGTCGGGGCCGGTCCTGCCCTTGGCCGTAGCGAAAGCCATTTCCGCCATGGAGGTCAACGCTTCCATGGGTCGGGTCTGCGCCGCGCCGACGGCGGGCTCCTGCGGGGTGCTGCCGGGGGTCCTTTCCGCTATGAAGGAACAGAGGTCTTTGCAAGACGATACTCTGGTGGACGCACTGCTGGTGGCGGGTGTCTACGGGGCCCTGGTAGCTTTCAGGGCGCCCATATCCGGGGCCCTGGGGGGGTGCCAGTCCGAGATAGGGGTGGCCTCGGCGATGGCCGCCGCCGCCCTGACCCACATGGGGGGAGGATCGGCCGAGGCGACGGCCCACGCCATGGCGCTGGCCTTGAAGAGCCTCTTGGGGCTCGTCTGTGACCCCGTGGCCGGCCCCGTCGAAATCCCCTGCATCAAGCGAAACGCCGTGGGCGTAGCCAACGCCTTCGCCGCCGCCGACATGGCGCTGGCCGGGATAAGAAGCGTAATCCCCCCCGATGAAGTGATCGATGCCCTGGTGAACGTCCAGCAATTAATGCCGGCTGAGCTCAGGGGTTCCACCCAGGCGAGCCTGGGGGTGACGAAGACCGCGATACGCTTGAAAGAAGAGTGGCTCTCGCGGTGCAGGCACTGCAAGGAAGAATGTCCTTGACATAATTTCAGAGAATGTGGGGGAGGATAACATGTTTAAAACAAGACTATTGAGCCAGGAAGAAGTAAAGAAACTGATTTCAATGAAGGACGTGATCGATGCGGCGGAGAAGACCTTCAGGGGCATGGGAGAGGAGACGGTGGTCAACCCCACGAAAGTCGGCCTCGACCTTGGAGAGACAGCGGAGTTCCCACCCTACGAGGGATTCATGAATGCTATGCCCGCTTATATCGGCTGGCTGGACTCGGCGGGGATCAAGTGGGCGGGCGGTTTCCTGGGCGAGAGAAAGAAAAGGGGTCTTCCTTACATTACCTCCTTGATCCTTCTCATCGATCCGAAGATAGGTAATTTCCGGGCCGTAATGGATGGCGCCTACATCACCAATATGAGGACCGGGGCCCAGACAGCGGTAGCCCTGAAGTACCTCCACCCGGAGAAAAACTTGAAGCTGGGACTTTTCGGGGCCGGGATGCAGGGGCATACCCAGACCATGGCGATAGCGGAACTCTTCCATATCGACGAGGTCCACGTCTACGATATTTCCCCCGAGGCCAGCAGGAAATACGCGGAAGACATGAAGGATACGGTCCAGGGGAAGATCGTCATAGCGAAAACCCCGGAAGAGGCTGCGACCGGTGCCGACGTCGTCGTCTGCGTAACCCAGTCCAAGGACAAATTTGTCAAGGATTCCTGGATCAAACCCGGTGGGATCCTCTTCCCCATGGGTTCGTACCAGGAGTGTGAAGATGCTTACATCCTCAACGCCGACAGGATCATCGTGGACCATGTCGGACAATGCCTGCACCGGGGAGCTCTGAAGGAACTCAGCGAAGCCGGAAAGATCACCGAAAAGGATATCTACGCCACGATAGGAGAGATCGTGGCCGGGAAAAAGAAGGGTCCGGGATCGCCGTCGGAAAGGACTCTTTGCATTCCCATAGGGACCGGGGCTATGGACATAGCGGTCGCAACGATTGCTCTCAAGAAAGCGGAAGAGAAGGGAATCGGGGGGTTCTACGAATTCGCGTGAGAAGTTCCTCAACCCTTATAAACACAGGAGGTGATGTGGTGGCCACTCTTCTTGTCACGCAGAAAGAAATCGGCGAACTGGTTTCCATGGCTGAAGTGATCGACGCAGTGGAGAAAACCTTTCGGGGCATGGGGGAAGGATCGGTCATCAACCCCACGAAGGTTCATCTGGACCTAGGGGATGGTGAAAGCGGTCTCCCCTATAACGCCGGAATGAACTCAATGCCGGCCTACGTCGGTTGGCTTGAGTCAGCAGGGATTAAGTTCATCGGGGGATGGGAGGATAACCCCTCAAAAGGAATGCCTTACATCAGCGGGATGATCCTTCTGGTTGACCCCAGGGATGGTCGATTTCTGTCCGTCATGGATGGGACCCTTGTGACGGCTCTCAGAACAGGGGCCCAGACGGCGGTCGCCCTGAAATACTTGGTATCAGAACCCCGGAACCCTGTAATAGCTCTCTATGGAGCCGGGGCCCAGGGACGGACCCAGGTCGAAGCCATTGCTACCGCTTTCAAGGTGAAGGAATTCCGGGTCTTCGATATCAGGAAAGAAGCCTCCCAGGCATTTGCAGAGGAAATGGCTCCAAAGATGGGGGTGCCTATAACGGTCGTGGACCGCCCGGAAGACGCCGTCAAGGAAGCCCATGCCGTTGTGTCGGTAACCCACGCCCGTAACAAGTTCATCAGGAACGACATGATAGGTGAAGGTGTCACCGTCTGTCCCCTGGGCTCTTTCAGGGAGTGTGAGGATGAACTGATCCTTTCAATGGACAAGATCATTGTGGATCATGTCGGCCAAACCCTGCACAGGGGAGCGCTCAAGGATGTCAGCGAATCAGGCCGTCTCGGGGAGGAGGACCTGTACGGGACCATAGGGGAGGTCGTTGCGGGAAAGAAGAAGGGCAGGGAAAACTCAAAGGAAAGGATCCTCTGTATTCCCATAGGTACAGGGGCGATGGACGTTACCGTCGCCACCCTGGCTTACCGAAAAGCTCTTGAAAAAGGCGTGGGAAAGGAATTTCCCTTCATCTAGGTCAAGCAGTTTTTTGACCTGGTATTGGGGAAATCTCACCGGTGACAACGGGATGTTGCCGGTGAATGGCAAGGACAAAATTAGTAGAAAAGGGGAGGGAAAAGAGATGAGAGCGAAATGGTTGGTTCTTGGGACAGCGTTGCTGGTTGCCATCATGGTTATAGCGACCGGCACGGCTGTCGCAGCGCAGTACCAGTGGAAGATCGGGCATATAAGGCCTACCGGGACGGATGTCGACAATGACGTAAACTGGCTTGTCGAGAAGATCAAGGAAGAGTCCGGCGGACGGATCGTGATCGACATCTTCCCCGCAAGCCAACTGGGCGACTACACTGTGGTCCAGGAAAGGGTATCGATGGGCGCCATCGAGATGCAGCTGGCCTGCCTGGGTACGACGGTCTCCAAGGCCCTGAACCTTCCCGGAGCTCCGTACCTTGCCACTAATTACGAGGAGGCGGAGAAGCTCTTCGGCCCGGGTGGGATCGTGTACGAAATAGTGGATGAGATCCTCGACCAGAAGGAGAACATACACCTCATCGCAGGATGGCCTTGCTATTTCGGAGGGATCGCCCTGGGCAAGGAAGCCCCGGCTCCAGGAGATCCCGATGTTCCCAAGAACATCAAGATCCGCGTCCCGCCGATCAAGTCCTACGAATTGGTCGCCGATGCACTGGGCTACATGGCCACCCCTATCCCCTGGGCCGAAACCTTCACAGCCATGCAGACGGGCATAGTTGACGGGGCTATCGGGGCGGGAGCCGAGGGGTACTATGCGAACCTCCGGGACCTCATGAAGGTCTACCTCGTCATCAACGACCACTTTGAAATGTGGTTCTGGTACATGAACAAGGACCTCTGGAACAAGCTCTCCAAGGAGGACCAGGAACTACTCACCAAAGCGGGTCGAGAACTCGAGGCCAGGAGATGGAAAGCAGCTCCCGAAGCCCAAATAGCAAACGAAAAGAGGTTGGCCGATTTTGGTGTAAAGGTTATCTACATCAAGCCGGAAGAATTCAAGGCCATAGTGAAAAAGGCGGAAGAATTAGTGTGGCCGGGCATCAAGGGAGATATCGGGGAAGAGTACTTTAACAGGACCATGGAAGCGCTGAAGAAATAGCCTGACAATGCTTGGCGCTTTCCGCTTCACCGTTCATTGTTGATGGGCCGGGGGGCGCAAGTCCCCCGGCTTGTTCCAAGGACCTTGGGAAAGGCCGTAGTCTGGCGATTGGAAAGAAGAGTCTTCAAAGAGGGGCTTAAGAATTCGAATGTTGGGTGGTACGAGAGGGTGTGAATACCGTGGTTGTTGAAACCTGTCTTGAAAAGCAAAAGAAGGAAGGCGCCGTTGTAACAGAAGGGCCGTTGAAAATACGGAAGGTATTGGTAAAGGACGTGCAATTCGGCGAAGAGACGGAAATCAGGGGCGAAACCCTTTTCCTGAATGCCGATGATATGGAAAGAGAATTGCTCGAGGACAAACATCTCCTTTCCGTCGATGTGAAGATCGCCAGGCCCGGGGAGAGCATCAGGATAATCCCCGTAAAGGATATCCTGGCGCCGGCGGTTAAAGTGGACGGTCCCGGTTGTGTCTTCCCGGGCTTTATCGGAAACCCCACCAGGACGATCGCCGGGAGGGGTACTACGGCGTTCCTCGAAGGCGTGGCCGTGGTGACCTCGGGAAGATTGGTCAACTTCCAGGAGGGGCTGATCGACATGACCGGTCCCGGGGCCGAGTATTCGATCTTCTCCAGGTTGGTCAACGTGGTCCTCGTCCTTGAACCCGTTGAAGGGCTCGGGAAGTACGAACATGAGAGGGTCGTCAGGGAAGCCGGCGTTAAGGCGGCTGCTTTCATAGGGAAGGCCGCCGCAACGGCTGAGTATTTCGAGGAGACGGTCTATGCCAACGAAGCCATCCCCGAGATCCACTCCAAATACCCTGACCTGCCGAAAGTGGTCTATGTAAGGCAGGTCCTGGCTCAAGGACTGCTCCATGACAATTACCTTTACGGATTGAACGCAAGGGAAGGTGCTGTCCCTCTGTATATGCAGGCCACGGAACTCTTTGACGGGGCCATTGTCAGCGGGAACTGCGCCGCCCCCTGTCATAAACACACCACCTATCATCACCAAAGGGACCCCATTTCCGAGGACCTTCTCGCTGAGCACGGGAAGTCCCTGGCTTTCCTGGGTATCATCGCCCAACCCGTGAGGACGGCTTTCTCTGAAAAAGAAAGGAATTCTTTCCAGGTCCTCAAAATCGCGAAAAGCCTGGGAGCCGACGGGGCCATAATCGCCGAGGACGGAGGCGGCAATCCCGAGTGTGACCTGATGCTTACGGCCAGTATTCTCGAACAGGCCGGCATCAAGACCGTCATCGTGACCGACGAATACGCCGGTGGCGACGGGGCGTCTCCCGGGCTGGCGGATATTTCTCCATACGCCGATGCCGTTGTCACCAACGGTAACGGGAACGAACGCGTGGTATTGCCCCCGATGGAAAAAGTCATCGGACACTTGGAGACTATCGAAGTGATCACCGGTGGTCATTCGGGAAGCCTTTTGAAGGATGGATCGATAAACATGGAAATAGCCGGCATCATGGGCTCCACGAACGAACTGGGGATGGAAAACCTCTCCACAAGGGCAATATGAGGGACGGTGCTGGGAAGATGAAAAAGTACAGGATCGTTCACTATATCAACCAATTCTTTGCCGGCATCGGGGGTGAAGAAAAAGCGGGGATCGGTCCCTGGTTCGAGGACAAACCGGTGGGTTTCGGCAAGCAGATCGAGGCGGCTTCCGGCGGCCGTCTTGAGGTCGTGCGGACGGTGATATGCGGGGACAACTATGCTGCGGAAAACCTTGAGGAATTTGAGAGGACCATTCTCCCCTGGATAAAAGAAGTTGACGCTGATCTTCTTTTCGCCGGCCCGGCCTTCGGTGCCGGGCGTTACGGGACCGCATGCGGGACCCTTTGTGACCGCGTTTCATCCCTATTGGGTCTGATTGCGATCTCTGCAATGCACGAGACAAATCCCGGGGTGGATGTAGCGAAAAGGACGACTTACGTTTTGAAGACCGGAGATTCGGCGAGAAAAATTGGCAAGGTGGTTCAAGATATGATCCGGTTCGGCCTCCGTCTCCTCGATGGAGAAGAAATAGGAAGCCCGGAAGTGGAAGGATATCACCCTCGTGGAGTCCGGATAAACTTCCGAAGAAAAGAGCGGGGATCGAAAAGGGCCGTATCCATGCTCCTCAAGAAAATTCACGGCGAGCCTTTTGAGACGGAACTACCCATGCCTGTCTATGACCTCGTCCCGCCTGCGCCTCCCGTGGCGAACCTTGAGGAAGCCCTTATTGCCATCGGCACGGAGGGTGGCATCGTCCCCAGGGGTAACCCCGATCGGATCGAAGCTCACAATGCTTCCAAATGGTGTGCCTATCCCCTGGTGGGTTTGGACAACCTCAAGAAAGGCGATTACGAAGTCGCCCACGGCGGTTATGACTTGGTCCATGCCAACGAGGACCCCGACAGGGTTCTGCCCCTGGATGGCATGCGGCGCCTTGAAAAAGCGGGCAGGTTCCGAAAACTGCTTGAGAAATATTTCGTCACCGTGGGAAACGTAACGGCGGTGAAATCAGCTGAACGATACGGGCGCGAGATCGCGGCGATGCTCCACGATGAGGGAGTCGATGGTGTGGTGATGACCTCCACCTGAGGCACCGGCACGCGTTGCGGCGCAACGCTGGCAAGGGAGATCGAAAGATCCGGGATACCGACAGCCCTGATCACGGCCATACCCAGCATCGCCCTCACCGTCGGGGCCAACAGGATAGTCCAGGGGGTGGCGATACCTCACCCCGTCGGTTCCATCACGGAGGACAGCTACGAGGCGGAGATGGAGATAAGGATGGAGATATTGGAGAGAGCCCTGAACGCCATCTGCACGCCCATCACCGAGCAGACCGTTTTCCGCAAGGGAGAACAGGTGGAGGTGGCTGGTGCTGGAAGGGAGTAAGAACCTCCCAAGGAGCAGGATCATCACTAACAACCCACTCGTGATCGAAAGGTTCAAAGAGAGCATTCCAGTAGAAGGGGGCCCCGCCGAGGTTTTCAAGGAGGCCCTGCAGCACCTTGAAAAGGGCGCTGTTCTCTCGGGGCATCCCCTTTCTGGAAGCATAAGGCTCACAGCGAACCCTTACCGTTCCATCGTCGTCGATGCTCCGGAAGGGGCCGCCCTGGACAGGAATGGAGTAGCCGCCCTCCTGGACGCGATCGATCGTGTCGAGAGAGCGTCGAGAGAAAGGATCGCGCCGCAGGAATGCCTGGAGGATTACGCGTTCATAGATTTGGACCTTTTGAAGGCCGGTATCAGCGACGACCCGGAGAAAAAGGTTTGAACCCTGAGGTTCTTCCCACGGGAGCGGTTCAGGCGCAGTAATTCCTCAGGGTGCCCACCCCTTCGATCTCCACTTCCACCACGTTGCCGGGCCTCAGGGGGCCTACGCCAGCCGGGGTGCCCGTGGCGATCACGTCGCCCGGGGAGAGCGTGGCGAAGCGGCTTATGAGGGCTATGATCCGGGTGGCGGGAAACCCCATGGCGTCGGTGTTCGACGACTGGACCACCTTGCCGTTGAGCCTGGTCTCGATCTTCCTGCCCCCCGCGTCTCGGCTGTCCACAAGCCATGGCCCCATGGGGCAGAAGGTGTCGAAGCTCTTGGAGCGGGTCAGGCGCGCGTCCTTTTTCGTCAGGTCCCTGGCCGTGACGTCGTTGAGGCAGGTCAGCCCGAAGATCACGTCCCGGGCATCTTCTTCGGGGACGTCCCTGCACCTTTTGCCGATGACCACCGCCATCTCCCCCTCGTAGTCGACCCTCCCCGGCCAGGTGGGGATGATTATCGTCCCCTCGTGCCCTAGGAGTGAATTCACCCCCTTGAGGAAGATGTTCGGCTCCTCGGGCATCGGGGTGCCCGATTCCTCGGCGTGGTCGGCGTAGTTCAGGCCCACGCAGAAGATGTTGCCCGGCTCCGCCGGCGGCAGGAGCTTCACTTCTCCGATCAGGGTCTGTTCCCCCGTCGGTTCCCTGGTGACCCAGGGCGCCCCCGCCAGGGCGGATATCACGTCGCCCTCGAGCATACCCCAGCTCGTTTCACCGGCCTTTTGATACCTGACGAATTTCATGGACCTTCCTCCCCTTCTTTCGGCCGTCCCGCCCCCAAAGGGGCGGGAAGCCCTGTTTTTATGAACATGCCGTGCCTTACCTTCACCAAGTATAGCCTCATCCTCCCGGTCGTGACGGCGGGGGCGGGCCTCCCCGTCATCCCGCCGCCAACAGCGCTACACCGGCCAGGATGACGGCCGACCCCGTCATCCTGCGCTTCCTGTCGCCCTCGCCGAGGACCGTCGTCCCCAGGTACGTCCCGATCACGACGCTGACCTCCCTCGCCGGGGCCACCAGGCTCAGGGGGGTGAAGGAGAGGGCGTAGAGCACGGCCAGGTAGGCCGAGGCCGACATCAGGGCGATGAAAAAGGCCGGCCTCCTGTTGCGCTCCCACTGGAAGAGGATCCCCTCGGGGTCGCGGAGGGCTGGAGGCGAGAGAAGGACCGTCTGGAAGGCGATGATGGCGAAGAAAAAAAGGACGGGGGGGAAGGACCGGAGCCCCACGGCCACCCTGTCCACCAGGGAGTAACCGGCGATGCACGCCCCCGTCGCGATGCCCAGCAGGGGTGCCGCCCTGGAGCGGGAGTCCCTGAAGAGGGAGGCGCCCCCGGCGATCCAGAGTATCCCCGCGATGACCAGGCCCGTACCGGCCTGGTTCAGCAGCGTGGGCTCCTCGCCCAGCAGCGCGATCGCCAGCAGGGTGGAAAGCAGCGGCCCCGTCCCCCTCGCGAGGGGGTAGACGATGGACAGGTCGCCGGCCCTGTACCCCTTCTGGAGGAGGATATAGTAACAGGCCTCGAAGGCGGCGCTTGCCGCGGCCAGGAGTACGAGGGGCGTCCCGAAGCGGCAGGCCCCGCCCCGGGAGGCGAAAAGAGCGAAGGGAAAAAGGAGCAGCGAGGCGAAAAGGGAGAAAAGCCACGCGAAGGCCGCGCCGCCGGCGACGCGCTTGGCGACCAGGTTCCACCCTGCATGGAGAAAAGCCGCTGTAACGACCAGGAACAGGGAAAACAGCGTCATGGCAGCCGTTGACCTTTCGCGCCTTCTGGCTTTTCCGATTCACAACTGGCTATTCACGGTTTCTTCACTCCACCCCCGGCTCCACCACGGTCAGCGTCGACCTCGAACCGTCCAGCACGGCCCGCGCCCCCATGGGCAGGGTGGCCTTCCTCGGCCCGTGGCCGAAGCAGGCGTTCACCAGCGTCGGCTTCCCCTCGGGGACGAGGATCGCTTCCAGGACCTCCGGCAGGGTGAAGGAATCCTTCGGCTTCCTCGGCGGGATACGAGTGAACTGGCCAAGCACGATCCCCGCCGCGTCGTCCAGTTTCCCGGCCAGCCTCAATTGGGTCAGCATCCTGTCAATGCGGAAGACGGGCTCGTCGGTGTCCTCGAGCAGCAGGATCTTCCCCCGGGTGTCGATCTCCCAGGGGGTCCCCATCAGGGCGCAGATGAGGGCGAGGTTCCCGCCGGTCAGTTCGCCTTCGGCCGTACCCGGGACGAGGGTCTCCATGGCGGGGCCGCCCGGGCAGGGGGCGATCTCCTCCAGCGGTTCCACGCCGGTGACCGCCCTGAGAAGGCCGTCGCGAACGTAGCCGGGGAAGGAACTGCTTATGAAATCGGTGGCGGGCATGGGGCCGTGAAAGGTGATGAAGCCCCTGGGCCTGTTCAGCACCAGGTGGAGGATCGTTACGTCGCTGTAGCCCAGGAACACCTTGGGGTTCCTGTAGATCGCGTCGAGGTCCAGCCGCTGGGGGAGCCTTATGGCGCCGTCACCACCGCGGACGCAGAATACGCCCCTGACCTCGGGGTCGAGGAACGCCCTGTTTATGTCATCGGCCCTGACGAAGTCCCCCCCGGCGTGGTAGCCCTCGGACTCGTAGCAACTCCGGGACAGTTTGACCCGGAACCCCATGTCTTCGGTGACCCTGACGGCTTTTTCGATGGAATCCATCGAGGACTGGCTCGAAGGGGACACGAAGGCGACCGTATCGCCCTCCCTGAGGGCCGGGACTTTCCGCATCGCTGGACACCCCTTTACCGTGTTTTTTACCCGGTGGCCGTGGCCCACCGGAACAAGGATAATGGATAGGGCTCCCGATAGCACCCCCGACCATCGGGATCGGGCCCGAAAACGAAGGGAGGGTCTTCAATGATATTCGATCCAGGACTCGTCCAGGTCTACACCGGCGACGGCAAGGGCAAGACCACGGCGGCCCTGGGCCTCGCGGTGAGGGTTTGCGGCCACGGCGGGAAGGTGGCCTTCATCCAGTTCATGAAGGGCTGGGATTTCTACGGGGAGATAACGGGGCTCTCCTTCCTGCCCGGCGTCCGCCACGAGCGCACCGGCACCCCCGAATACGTCTACCGGGGCAAGGAGAGCGAAAGGGACCGCGCCGAGGCCGCCAGGGGGCTGTCCCTGGCGAAGGAATGCCTGGCCTCGGGTTTCTACGACCTGGTCGTGCTGGACGAGGTGAACGTCGCGGCCGACTACGGGCTCGTCGACCCCGGGGAGGCGGCCGAAGCGATAAGGGAGAGGCCTCCCCACGTGGAGGTGGTCCTCACCGGCAGGTCCGCCCCGGAGGTCTTCCTGGGCTTGGCCGACCTGGTAACGGAGATGAAGGAGGTCAGGCACCCCTTCAGGAAAGGGCTCGCCTCGAGGAGGGGCTCCGATTTTTGAACTCCCTGCTGGTCAATGTTTTATATTGGATGTAAAATGATGCATCTACCCTTCATGGTAATGATAATCATGTTCATCTAATCCGCCCTCGGGCGAAAAAAGGAGGTAGGTGCGTTATGGAAAAGCGTTCGGATCTATTGTCCTTCGGAGCACTCGCGGTTATCTCGGCGGCCCTGTTCTCCGGGCATTTCGGCGTGGGAGACGTGATATTCCCGCCGATCCTGGGCAAGGGCGCCGGGGCGGCCTGGTTCACCGCCGCCATGGGGTACGGGATCATCAACAGCCTGGGGGTCCTCGTGGCCTATCTCGCCGTGGCGCGGCAGCAGAAGACCCTCCTGGAGATGAGCTCCCGGACCCTGGGAAGGGCCTTCGGCGTGGTCTTCACCACGATATGTATGCTGATCATAGGCCCCGTCTTCATCCTGCCCCGCGTCTCCTCGGCCACCCACGAGATGGCCGTGGCCCTCTTCTTCCCGAACTTCCCCCTCGTGGTGACGCTGGCCGTGTTCTTCGCCCTGAACTACTGGGTGGCCTGCAACAGGGCCCAGGTCATCGACCGGCTCGGCAAGGTCCTTTCCCCGGCACTGATAGTCTTCATGGCTATTCTCATCATAAAGGGGATCGTCTCGCCGATCGGGCCCGTCCCGGCGACGGGTTGTGAGAACCCCCTCGCCGAAGGGGTCATCAACGGCTACAACACCATGAACGCCCTTGGGGCCGCCCTGTTCGGGGGATGGGTCCTCAAGGAACTGCACATGAGGGGCATCACCGACAAGGACGCCCAGACGCTGAACCTCTTCTACATCGGCCCCGCCGTCGCCCTGGCGCTCCTCGTCACCTCCACGGGTATCACCTACCTGGGCGCGACGGCCGCCACGGTCTTCCCCGAGGCCGACATAGGCGTCTACACCGTCCTGATCGCCGAGGGGGTGCTCGGGTCCGTGGGCAAGGCCGTCTTCGCGCTCCTCCTGGCCTTCGCCTGCTTCACCACCTCGGTGGGTCTCACCTCCACCGCCGGTGACGTCTTCCAGGAGATGTCCGGCGGGAAACTGCAGTACAAGGCCATCGTCGCGGCCTCCAGCGTCGTGGGCTTCGGGATCGGGACCATAGGCCTCGGCAAGATCGTCGGCTACACCGTGCCCTGGCTTATGCTGGTCTATCCGGCTATCATAGTGCTGCTGGTGGGGAGCCTTTTCGACTTCGAGAAGTTCAAGGCCGCCCTCCAGGGGGCCATCGTCACGGCGGTCATCCTGAGCATCGGCGATTTCCTCGGCGCCATGGGCATGGCCGACAACCCCTTCAGCTCCCTGACGGCGAAGCTCCCCCTCGGGGGGCAGGGCCTGGGGTGGCTGGTACCGGCCCTCGTCGTCGGCGCCCTGGCGATGCTTTTCGCCGGCCGGTCCAAAAAATAGCGGCCCGGGAGGTTGGGACTATATGAAATTCAAGGGTGAACTGGATTCAGCGCGGATCATCACGGTCCTCGACGACTACGCCGGGTACGAGACGTCCTTCTTGGCCCAGCACGGTATAGCCATCCTGCTGGAGGCCTCTTCGGGAGGGGTGTGCAAGCGGGTCCTGCTCGACGCGGGGCAGTCCGCCCTCCCGATACTGCACAACCTGGATCTCCTGGGCATCGACCCCTGCTCGATCGACGCCGTCGTGATCTCCCACTGCCATTACGACCACACCGAGGGGCTCGTGGACGTCCTCAAGGCCATCGGGCGGGAAAACGTCCCCGTGGTGGCCCACACGACGATGTTCAGGCCCAATTACATCTTCGACCCCTTCATCCGCAACATCGGCGTCACCGGGAAGAACGGCCCCGCCGCCATAGAGGAGGCTGGGGGGATGCTGGTCCTTGTCGACGAGCCCTTCGAGATCATGCCCGGCGTCATCGTGACCGGCGAGGTCCCCCGGAGGAGGGCCTTCGAGAAGCAGGGGATCGGGACCTACAACATCGAAGAGGGGAGGGTCGTCCCCGACGAGATCCGCGACGACCTCTCCCTGGCCGTGAAGGTCAAGGGGAAGGGCCT
>Ga0208824_1001973_pt1 | contig 16750 bp, 17 predicted proteins | sample AD_JPNTR3_MetaG_FD_184447 | JGI IMG/M metagenome (GOLD analysis project Ga0208824, IMG submission 184447) | Active sludge microbial communities of municipal wastewater-treating anaerobic digesters from Japan - AD_JPNTR3_MetaG (SPAdes) (version 2) | ecosystem: Engineered > Bioreactor > Anaerobic...
CTTAAATTGTTATTTCGGTAAATAATTTCTCCATTAAATAAACCGCCATGGCGGGCTAAACGGGCTGGACTAACGCAATCAAACATATCAACGCCTTTTTTAATCAAATCAACTACATTTTCCGGATAGGCACCAGCTCCCATTGAATATAAAGGCCGAGTTTGATCAATATAAGGTTCTAACCAGTCCAAAATCATTAAAGTTTTTTCAAAGTCATAGCCAATTGATTCACCGCCCAAAGCAATTCCATGAAATGGAATTTGATTAATAAATTTTAAGGAAGCTATTCTTAAATCTTCATAAGGCCCTCCTTGGGCAATTCCAAAAATAAGAGGAGGATTGGAATCGTTTTTAAATAGTTTTTGATAGTGAGCAAAAGACCGTTTAGCAAACTGATTAGTTCTTTCCATTGATTCTTTAATTTTGGCTTTTGGGCCTTTATTTAAAGAGCATTCATCTAAAACCATAATAATATCAACATTTAAATCTCTTTGAATTTCAATCGCTTTTTCTGGAGTAATAAAAGATTTTGAGCCATCATAAGGAGAAGTAAATTCTATTCCTTTTTCATTGCTTTTCGCCCATTGATTTTTGTTTTTATTAAAACTTAAAATCTGAAATCCGCCAGAATCAGAAAGAACAGGATGAGGCCAGCCCATAAACTGATGAATCCCACCCATTTGTTTGATAAAACTTTCGCCGGGCTTAAAATAGAGATGAAGAGCATTAACTAATAATATTTGAACACCTATTGCCTCTAAATCAGAACTATCAATGGCTTTAACATAACCACGAGTAGCCGGTGGCATAAAAACTGGCGTTTCAATAAGGCCGTGATTAGTTGATAATTCCCCTATTCGGCCAAATTTAGATTTTTTAATAACCTTAAACATAATTTTTAATATTACCTTATAAAACCCTAAATGACAAATAACAAGGTTCTATCATCCTGAGTGAAGCGAAGGATTGTTATCCTGAGCGAAGCCGAAGGGTCTCATAACAATCTCAAATCGCAAAAATAAAATCTCAAATCTAGATCTTAAATTGACAGCAAGGCTGTCATCCTGAGGAGTGAAACGACGAAGGATCTCTGGACTTGTTCCAGAAACCTTTTCTTCATTTCTCGCATTCGCGAGAGATTCTTCGGCCTTCGGCCTCAGAATGACAAAGAGAGAGACATTCGCGAGAGATTCTTCGGCCTTTGGCCTCAGAATGACAGAATTAACAAATTCACGACATCGCAAGTCGTTAATGAACTAGTTAGGGTAAAAATCCTTTTAACTCTTAACCTTTAACCCTAAACGATACAGGCTTCATTACCTTTTAATCATAGACCATACCCATTTTATTTTAGTTGTTAATTATTTCAATTCGTTAACTCGTTAACTCGTTAATTCGTTAACTTAATTGGCGCTGTCCAAGCCCTACCTTATTGTTTTGTTTTTTATTTAATCTTTACAAATCAAGAAAAATGTTATAGAATTAAAAAAGCAATTTAATAACTTAAAAGAGGTGAAGAAAAATGAAAGGTGTTTTTTGGGGAGGCGCTTTGGCTTTAATTGTCATAATAGTGATTGGAGTTATGGTAACCACGGGCTTAATTTGGTTCACCACTGCTATTAAACCCTTAGTGACATTACTTTTTGGTCCTAATGTTTCAATGATAGTCTTATATTCATTTTCTTTTTTGGCTATTGTTCTTATTGCTGTTGCCTTAGGCTACTTAATAAGAATTTTACCCAAAACACGGCTAATAAAAAAGTACACTGAGCAGCGAAGTAAGAATATTCAAAACAAACCAGTGGTTTTAGTTAAACTCCCGAATGACGTTTATGCTATCGGTATCGCTGTCGAGGATCAAGAGATTCTCACAAAAGAAGGAACAAAAATTACCAAAAGAGTTTTTGTCCCTTCAGTCCCAATTCCTTTTACAGGCTGGATTATTTTAGCTGATGAAAATAATGTTATTCCTATTAATTACCGCTATCAAGAATTTTTAGCCCTAGTTTCTTCTTTAGGAACTTTAGGTCCGAAATCAATGATTGAAATAATGACCAATAACCATAATTTAAACGATTTGAATACCCTAGAATCCTCCCAAAAGTTCTAAAACGATATCCACAACTTATCCACAAAAACACATTGACAGGTTTTCCTAAATAAGTAATAATAAGGGTGCCATCGTTGGGAGAATAATAGCTTCGGTTATTGTTCGACCAGCGGTGGCTTTTTTATTGGTTTATATCGTAAAATAATTAAAAATTAACGACATCGCCAGTCGATTAACAACTAGCGCTGTCCAAATTATCTTTACTTTTGATGCTTGAAATCTACATGATTAAATATTGCCATTGCTTCGGTTTTCAAAATTTCGATTTGATTAGCTTTAAGACCTATTTTTAATAGGTCTTCTTTTTTTGCGTGAACTATTTCCGAAACCAACATAATACCTTCTTTTGCTAAAATTGATAAAATATAATTATTCGCTGAAGGCAAAATCGTTACCGGGTACATTTTTTCTGATTCAATTAAATATTCCAATCCCCTATTTAAAGGATATCGCCAACCCAATAAATCAACTTTATAACCTTCAGCAAATTTAATTACCTGCTGAGTAAACTTAGTATTAGTTACAAGCATCGGTCTCAATTTAAATTTTTTAAAAATTTTCCCGTTCTTAATATCCAAAAAGCGAGAGTAAGCAATCAAAACAACTTTCAAATCCACCCGGGCGCCAGCTACTTGATGAAATTTACATTCACCGAGAATAACCTGTTTGTCTTTTTTGGCTAAAAAATCTATTTCGTAATTATTTACATACCGACCATCAATTAACTGATTCAATTTAACCCCAAAGCCTAATTGTTCAAAAATTTCGCCGATATATTTTTCAAAATAAAAACCAGCTGGTCCTAATTTTCTAATTGATTCTTTTAAACTATAACGAATACCGCTTTTAATTTCTCTTTGAAACAACAAATCCTTAATCCGGTTATAAATTTCTTTGGTCGGCATTCCGTCATAGACTTCTTTTTCTATTGTTTCAGTAATAAATTGGGCTAATTCTTTAGAAGCGCCGGCTCGACGAGCACTATTGAAAACTTTTTTGGAAGAAAAAGGTTCTTGTTCTCCTAAATTATTAATAACAAAGATTTTTTTCATAAATTTGAAGAGTTTTTAAATTTCTATTTTCATCTAATTTATTTAATTAAATATATCCTAAAAAAGGGGCGAAATCAATTCGCCCCTTTCTCATTACTTATTAGATTCAATTTCCTGAAAATTAATTCCTTTAAATTTTAATTCTTGTAAGTATCTCGTAATCGCTTCTAAGTCGTTTTTGCTCCAAGTATACGTTTTTTGATCCTTATTTTGTCCTATTTTATGGAAAGTTAAAATCAGCCAGTCCTTTTTGATTATAGCTTGATCTATTAGTTTTTTAACTTCTTCAACAGAATATTCGTTCACATCAACCGATTTTAAAGTATAGAGCTGATTTTTTGAAAGCGGCAAACTATTAATACCATAATTAACTGTTCTTGCTACAGAGTAATATTTTTTCGCTATTTTCGTTATTTCTTTATTATACTCTCCATAAGGATAAGCAAAACTATAAATCTTAAAACCTTGTTTTTCCAACCACTGTTTCGAACCTTGCAATTCCGTTTTTAAATCTTCAGCTGATAATTTTGTAAGATCAAGATGGTTGAGGGTATGAGAACCAATTTCCCATCCCCCCTGAGATAACTTTTTAAGATCTTCTAAACTTAAATAACCATTTTCACCGATTTTCGATGTAATAACAAATACTGTTCCTGCATAACCATACTTCTGAAGAATACCATTAGCTTCCATTACTGACTTATACCCATCATCAAAACAAAATGTCACAATGGCTTCAGGTTTTTTTACAGTTGTTGGCGACAAAAGTAAAACAGCGATAAGGATTGGTGCTACTATTAACGGAGCCCGTAAAAATAAATGGCCTAAAGAGCTTGAACTAGGTAGTAAATACAAAAGAAACACCTCCCTTTTATTACTTAGTGACCTTTTTCCCAAACCATTCTTTGCTTGCTAAATATTTCTCTTATTGTTGCCTCCCAAAACAATAAACTATCAAGCGGTGATTCGATCACAAAAAGAAAAAAATTCAAAATACTTCCTTTTAAACATTTAAGCTTATAAGCCATACTAATTACTAGAAGAAAATTTATTAGAATTTCAGTAAATATAACAGGAATCCATATAATATTACCATAAATTATACTTGAATAACCCTGAACCAATGTTATAAACTCGTTTATTCCTAAAAGCCAAAGTATTGGTGAAATTAATCCTGAGAAAAAATACCACCATACAAAAAACATGAGAGTTGGCTTTCTTTTAAGTTCTGTCCGAAAAAATTTTAGACATTGGAAAAAACCCCGATTCCACCGCAATAACTGTTGTCGATAAATTTTCCATGTTGGTGGGTCTTTGGCAAAACAAAGGGCTTTTGGCACGAAATCTATTGATTCTCCTTTAAGTAAAGCTTCCCAAGTTAAAGCCATATCTTCGGCAACAGTTGGAAAAGAAAAAATATTTACTGCTTTTACGAAACTCGTTTTCCATAACGAAAAACAACCCGAAACAACCGTTATCGCCCCCCAATAAAATTGAGTATTCTTATATAATGAAAAAGATACTAGATATTGAATTGATCTGACTCTTTCCCAAAAAGTCTTTATTGTTTTTGGTAATACAAATCCACAAACAGAAATTGTTTTTTTCTGTAATTGATTAACTAATGCTTCAATAGCTCTTTCCTCAACAATAGTATCAGCATCTATAATTAAAAAATATTCAGTTTTAATAAATTGGAGGCCGAAATTTAAAGCCTCTCCCTTCCGACCGGTATTTTGAAGAGTTTTCACTACTTTTACCCCTAAATTTTCCGCTATTTCATGGGTCTTATCCGTTGAACAATCATCAATAACAATAATTTCTTTTACTGGATAAGTTTGTTTTTTCAGCGAAATAATAGTATCAGCAATATCTTTTTCTTCGTTATAGGCAGGAATTAAAGCCGTAATTTCAATTTCTTTTCTTTCTAATAAATTATCATCTTCTTTTATTTTTGGCTTAAAACCTAACAAAAACAGAATTATTTCTTTAAATTTCTTGAACATTACTCTCACCCCATTTTTTTGAATTTTCAGGTTTTAATTTGTCAAAGAACTTCAACATAAAACGCTTCTTAGAGTTAAGCAAAAAAAGGTTAATCTGTCAAGAGAAATTCGCTAAAAACTACTGAATTTTTTCTTTCTTCTTTTTCTCTTCCTTGATAATTTTAACAGCCAAAACAGCAATTCCAATTATAAGAATTCCTAGAATAATTTTTATAGGAAAAGGCAAAGACGCCAAGGAAGCTAATAAAGGATTGTATCTATTAGCTAGTTGCCCTCTTTGATTTTCACTGATCGAATTGTCATTCTGACTTATTGTTGGCAAAACAATATAATTATTGCTGTCGTCCTCATTTTTTACTGACGCTAATTTAATGACATTCTGCTCAATCCTTCTCGCCTGAATTTTAGCATTATACAATTCAAAAGAAATTTCTTCTGCTTGGGCCAGAAAATCTTTCCGGGAGTCTCCATCTTCTGAACCCGTTATTTCTTCCTGAGGATTTAGAATTTCTATCTCCGCCGAAGCATCATCGGTAATATAAATATAACCTGAAGCATTATAATACTCGGCATGGGCTTTATTTTGAAAGACATCACCGCCCTGAGCAATCTTAATTCCAATAGAATAATTAATAGTAATTTCCTCATTGGGAAGAATTTCCTCCAAATACCATTGATAGGTATTTAAAATTACGCCATCTTTAAGTAAATTATCATAAACAGAAACTCGATAAGCCTTTTCCACACCGATATTTTTTATAATAATCTGATAACTAATTGGTTCATTGGGATAAAACTGGTTTTTCCCCAAAACTTTTTTGCTGATCTGAAGTTCTGGTCGGCTGTTGGTAACAAAAGAATTTTGGGTAAATCCTCGCAATAGTAAGATTTTATTATCAATCGCCAGTTGAATGGAATTGGTATTGTTGGAATAATTCTTGTCTTCCTCAATAGAGATAATGGAAGCAGTATTTGTTGTTTCCTCACCTCCATTTAATTCAGAATTAATTTTCAAGGTAAAGGTCACTGAACCAGCTTGACCGGGTGCCAGATCAGGAATCTGCCAGCTGATTTCCCCTAAAGATTCATCATAAGTTCCTCCTCCCAAATTTTCTGCTACCCATTTTTCCGGACTAATTTTTTCTTTTAATAATACGCCAGTTGCCGTAGCTGTTCCCTGATTAGAAAACGACAAAATGAAATTCACTTCACTGCCGGGCAATAAATTGTTATTGGGGTTATAAACTCCTGATAAAACCAAATCCGGCTGACCAAAAGCGAGATTACCCTCCCAATCGCCATAATTATTTACCAAAGTCACCATTCCTGTCCGACCGCTAAAATTGGAATTGACAAAATTTAATAAATTGACTGCCAAGTTAACATCACCGGTAGAAAGAACCACTGAACCGTCGCCTTCAAGATTAACTTCATTGTTTCCGCTGGAAGCTTCGACGTTGATTTCGTTATTTATTGTGCCACTATTATCAGAAACCGATTGGGAGCCGTTTTCTCCCCCTGGTTGATTATTAAAATTATCAGGTAAGCCTGAGGAGAATAAAAGCATATTGCCTAATCTTACCGCTTGGAATCCATTAGGTAGGCTGTAAATATTACCATTCCAGTAGCCAAAATTATTGATTACTCCCAAAAACCAGTTGGATTGGAAATTAGAATTGGAATAGTTATAAACATTAAGATTATTGCTGACTTCGCCGGCAGAGATAGAACTTTCGCCGTTTTCCGCCGTCACTTGGTTACTACCGCTGACTGTTTCCGTATTAATCTGGTTATTAATTGTTGCTTCATTGTTTTCATTGTTTTGGCTGGTTTGAGAAGAAGTATTGTTTTGCCATTCATTTTCGCCGGGGAAAATTAAAGTGCCATTCCATTGAGAAAAATTATTGATTATTGCCAAAGAAAGTTTTAAATCCTGAAAATTGGAATTTAAGAAATTCAAAACATTCACTGCTACATTAGCATTGCCAGTTGTCAGCACAACATCGCCATCTTCTACTGCCAGCTTGTTATAACCGCTAATCGCCTCAATGTTTAAGACATTATCAATAACGCTAGAATTTTGATTGATAACTTGTGAAGGGTCTAAAAATTCAATTTTCACTTCGTCAAAATCAGAATTAAGCATTCCTTCAAAATCAATATTTCCTTCTGTCGGCGAAAAATTATCAAGAATAAAAGTTAATAATTGAGATTTGGAAAGATTGGAATTAGCAAAATTAATTAGATTTACCGAAACATCACTGTCGCCGGTAGTAATTTCTGGGGAAGGATTATCTTGTTGAAGTTCTTCTCCGCTGCCAGAACTTTGAAGAGTCTCAAGACCGAAATCTGAAGCATCTGAAGCATTAGAATCTCCAAAATCTTCAGTTGTTGTTGGAGCAGCGGACCCTAACTCAGAACCAGCAATGCCGGGATCAGTACTGCTAGAGTTAGAAGTATCTAACTTGATATCCGCTGAATCGGCTGAATCAAAAGGATTACTTTGAGAAAGACAAGTGGTTGTGGTTGTGGTCGGATCAGTTAGGTCAGATTCAGGAAGAGTAGTGGTAGTTGTAGTGGTAGTAGTAGTGGTTGTTGCGGTTGTAGTTGAATCAGTTATAGCTGAATCAGTTGTAACTGATTCAGATTCAGGAAGAGTAGTGGTAGTTGTAGTTGTAGTTGTGGTAGTTATGGTAGTTGTTGAAGTAACAGGCAAATCTTCGCTTCCCTCAGCCAAAACTTTGCAATAGGAACAACTAAAAATAGAAGTTAAAAGAATAACACAAAGGCTTATTTTTAAAAACTTATTGAATTTTAAATTATTGTCTTCCATTTATAAAAAAATTAAAAAAAGTTTGAAAAAACTTTTTCACTGTCGAGAATATTCCGTTGAACAAATTTATTTTTGTTGATTTTTTACTTGATTTATTAATTTCTTCTTTTTCTGTATTTTGAATATTATTTTCCTGATTTTCAGTTATCTCAGTGGCAGTTGGCGATTCTTTTTTGTCATTTGACCCTTCTTGAAAATTAACTTTTTCCGGCGCCCGCCTCTGATTTTCTTCTGCCTGATTTTCTGTTTCCCGATTTAAACTAAGATTTTTTTCTTCGCTAATAACTTCGGAATTTGCCTCCTTGAAATTGATGTTTTTTTCAACTGTCACTTCACCATTACTGGCTTGGATTTTCTGGTTCACCTCAACTGAACCACCCTCCCTGTTGATTTCAATTGGCTCAATTTTCTGACCATTAACAGTATTTTCAATCTGAATGTTGATTGTTCCTCCACTGCCAGTTTCAGCTTTAATGTGGCTTTCGCTGACTGTCTCGCCTTTGCTGACATTAACGCCAAAAAACCAAAAAAAAGAAGTAATTGCTAAACTGAGAATAATTTTTAAAATATTCTTTTTCATTTTTCCCTTGGGAGGAGTTTGACTATTTTCTCAAAACCCTCCCAAGGGAAAAATTCCCTTGGGTCTAAGATTCGCAATGAACTAAACTATTGAGGGTTAGTGGCAGAACTAACAATGTTACTATTCAGCAAATTAACTATCCCTGAATTAGCTTGAGAATAACCAACAGTATTAACCAATCCACTATTAAGACCGCTGAAAGCTTTTAGAGTAACATTGTTGATGGCAGAGCCATTGTTGTCTTTGACTATCTGACCAGCAAATCCCATTGATGTTGCTTGATTGACATTAATAACATTGTTTATATCTGATCCAATCACAGAATTACCAGTGTCAATGTGTCCAAAAAAGCCTACTTCATTAAGACCGCTGAAAGCTTTGGCTGTAACATTATTTTTTACATAACCATTATTACTTTCTACTTTTTGGCCAACAATTGTTGCCCCCCCTGATTTGCTTTCATTAACATTAATAAAATTGCTTATATCTGATCCAATCATAGAATGACCAGTATTAACCTGTCCAAAGCAACCACTGTCATTAAGACCGCTGAAAGCTCTTAGAGTAGCATTATTGATGGCATAGCCAGTGTTGTCTTTGACTGTCTGACTAATATTACCAGTGTCATTATAATTGTAATGAATAGTATTACTAATATTTGAAGAGACAGTCGCAGGACCAGTAGTAATAATTCCGCCATTGTTAAGACCACTGAAAGCTTTGGCTGTAACATTATTTTCTACATAACCATAATTACCCTCCACTAGCTGGGCTGAAGCTGGAGATGTAACTGGAAATTGAGCAAACGTTACCCCAGTCAACGAGAAAGCAAAAGTTATAGCTAACAAACCCGTTAAAACTTTTTTCATTTTTATTGTATTATTTTATTTTTTTGACCTTTATTTTTCTTTTTTATCTCGACCTAATAAAAAAGCTTTTCCAAAATGGAAAAGACATTAGAAAAACTAACCGTTCTTACTTCCTTACAAGTAATCTTTCCCACTGTTTTTTAATTATTTTATTGGCTTGCCCTTGATTTGAATTTATCTTTGTAAATATCCCCCTACCACTAATCCTAAAAATAATTTTTCAAAAACTCAAAGTAATAATTTGAGTATACTCGAAATAAAAAGGTTTGTCAAGGGGTAGCGGTAATGACAAAAACATTGTATTAAAATTAATATCAATCAGCTTTTAAGCTAATAAAATCCTTGACAATTTTAAGTTCATCTCAAATACCTTAATTATTCATTGAGAATTTAAACATTGAAAATTGATTGAAGATTAAAAATTGAAAATTCTTATTATTAACAACAAATATGGTGTCCTCGTCTTCAGAAGAAATTCTTCAACTCTTGACCTCAAAACAATGGAAAGGGTATTTTTTGAAATTTAAAATTATTTAGTGGTAATTCTTCAGAATTTCTTCCAAAATGTCTTCAGGAATAGGAATAGGTTCATTGGGTTTAGTAATTCCGGGATATTTCCACGCGCTAATAATAATTACGGGTTTTATTTTAGGATTCTGATTTTTAAAATTTGCCTTATCATTTTGACTTTTTATCTGATACATTACCCAAATTTCATAAGGATGTTTTTTAGAACCAGCTTTTTGCATTGAAGCTAAAGTCCCTTCCACTATCCCATTTTCCACTCTTTGAGGATGACGCAAAACCCGCTTGACCCGACTTTTTGACAAATTATAAAAAGCCATTTTTTCCTGACTATGCTCTGTCCAGTAAAGATTGTCTTCTTTAATTAAAGAAAAATCCAATGACATTAAAGTTAAATTGCTTTTTTAAATAAATACAATCTAAATTAACCATGCTTTATGACAAGAACATCTCCATCTTGAACTTCATAATCTTTCCCTTCTAATCTCAACCAACCTTTATCTCTAGCTTGCGACCAGCCGCCCGCCTCTAATAATTTTTTCCAGTTAATTACTTCTGCTTTAATAAAATTTTTTTCAAAATCGCTGTGAATCACGCCTCCTGCCTGAGGCGCTTTTGAACCTTTTTTTACAGTCCAAGCCCTAGTTTCATCCGGCCCAGTAGTAAAAAAAGTAATTAAATTCAATAATTGATATGAGGCCTTGATTAAATTATCCAATTGTGATTCTTTTGACAGGCCAACTTCTTCCCTTTCTTCAGGACTAAAATCAACAGCCTCTAATTCCGAAGCCACATCCATAATTAAATAAGGCCATTGATTTTCCTCAAAAACCCTTAAAATAGGTTCGGTAATTTCTTCCTTTGATCCATTCAACAAATAAATTCTTGGTTTTAAGGTTAAGAGCTGATAATTACGTAAAATTTTAAATTCTTCTTCGGTCCATGGAACCTCAAGCAATAATTGTCCTTTTTGCAAAAAATCTTGGGCTTTTGTTAAAACATTAAATTCTTTAAGGACCTCTTTATTGCCGGCTTTAACATCTTTACTTTGGTTTTGTAATCTTTTATCAACTGTCTCTAAATCTTTTAGCATTAATTCTGTTTCCAAGGTTTCTTTTTCTAACAGGGGGTCAATTCGATTAGAAGTATTAATGATATCAGGTTTTTTAAAACAGCGAAGGACATAAACAATAGCGTCAGTTTCTCTGATGTTGGCTAAAAATTGATTACCCAAACCTTCTCCCTGACTAGCGCCTTTTACCAGGCCGGCAATATCAACAAATTCAATAGTGGTATAAATTTTCTTTAAAGATTTCTCTAAAGCAGCTAATTGATCAACTCGAGGATCAGGAACTTCTACTACTCCAATATTAGGATCAATGGTGCAAAAAGGGTAATTCTCTCTCGAGACTTGTTTTTTAGTAATAGCTTGAAATAAAGTTGATTTTCCAACATTAGGCAAACCAACAATGCCAATTGAAAGATCCATAAAAATATAAGTAAATTTTTCAGTTTGAAATGATTAAATATTTGGACAGCGCCAATTTAGTTAACGAGTCAGTTTGTTAACGACTAGCCGATGTCGTTAATCCAATTATATATTAAAACCCGCGGTTTTTCAACCACGGGTTTTATTCTTTACCGTTTTGGTCTCTCCAAAAATTAATTTCGGGGAGTGAATTTTTTCATTGGTCTGGCTTCATCAACTATAATCTTTCTTCCGTCTAATTCCTGACCATTGAGCATTTCAACGGCTTTTTCGGCTTCCTCTCCAGAACTCATTTCCACAAAACCGAATCCTTTTGAACGGCCAGAGTATTTATCAGTAATCACTGTTGCTGAAACTACTGTGCCGGCTTTAGAAAAAGCATCTTTCAAAGAATCTTCGGTTGTGTTGTAGGAAAGACTGCCAACGTATAAACGATTGTCCATTTTCTATTTTTATTTGTAAGTTTCGACCTACCCCTGACTTTCTCACTTTTTACGAACAAAAGGAGTAGATCAGCTGAGTATGGCTTTCAACGCCATTTTTAATTATACTCTTCTTTTTAAATTTGTCAACTTTTTTTATAAGTCCATCGCCTCAACAAAATTATTGCTAACTAATAGTGATTTTGCCTAAAAACATTAATAAACTCACAATTACCCCAGCAATAAAAACCCCCAAAGAAATCAAAGAAAAAGCCTCTTTTTTATTCAATTTCATTAAAAAAGCAAAAATGGAAGCCGTCCAAGCGCCAGTCATAGGCAAAGGAATAGCAGTAAAAATTGTTAAACCGACTTTTCCCCATTTTTGAATGGAAGGATTAACTTTCTGTTCGCTATATTGAAAATACCAATTGAAAAACTTTCTTAAAGAAGAATTCGGTTTTAAATGTTTTTCTAAATAAGTAAACAATTTCTCCAAAAAAATTAAAATAAAAATTATTGGTAAAATATTTCCTAAAAAAGAAGCTAAAAAGGCCAGCCAAAAAGGAAGATGATAAACATAATAAGCCACTGGTAAAGCCCCTCTTAATTCAATAATTGGTAAAGTAGCAATGAAAAAAGTTTTCAATAAATTAATTGCCATAATCCGCTTCTTTAAGTTAAAATCATCCCAGCTTTATCGCCTACCGCAATTGTTTTTTCAAAATGAACTGCCACTGCCTTATCTTTAGTGCGAAAACTACCATCAGGATTTTCTTCGATTTCACCACTACCATTGGTTAACATTGGTTCAATAGCCAAAACCATTCCTTTTTTTAACACCTCTCCCTCTCCTTTTTCGCCAAAATTACAAACATAAGGATCTTCATGAGGATAATAACCAACTCCGTGACCGACTAACTCTTTAATCACTTTAAAACCATTATCTTCAATAATTCTCGTGATTTCATAACCAATATCTCCTAAAGTATTATTTACTTTTGCCACTTGAATTGCTCTTTTAAGGGCTATTTGGCACACTTTAATCATTTTTTTATATTCCTTCTGAATCTTCCCAATGCCAATAGTAATTGCCATATCAGTATATAATCCTTTGTATTTTATGCCTAAATCCAAAGAAACAACATCACCATTTTTTAAAAAAACATTCTTATAAGGAATACCATGAACAATTGTTTCATTGACTGAAACGCATAAAGAGTTAGGAAAAGGTTTTAAGGCAAAAGATGGCTGATAATTTAAAAAAGCCGGTTCAGCCCCGATTTCTTTAATTAAAGTATAAGCCCTTTCATCTAAATAACTTAATGGCTGACCGGCTTTTGCTTCTGCCTTTAAAGTTTTTAAAATCCAAGCTAATTTGCTCCCTCCTTCTTTTAAAGTTTCAATCTCTTTCTCAGTTTTTAAAAAGATCATAAACTTTCTAAAATTTTTTGAGTAATTTCTTCCACTGGCCCTTCCGCGTTTATTTCTATTAAAAGACCCTCCTTTTTAAAAAATCTTATTACTGGATAAACGTCTTTTTTAAAGGAAACCAATCGATTTTTAATTGTCCTTGGATTATCATCCGGCCGTCTTTTTAAAGGGAGATGGCAAACAGGACACTTTTTTGTTTTTTTTAACTCCGAATTTAACTCTAAAGAATATTCTCTTAAACAATTAGGGCACATTCTTCTTGTCGAAAGTCTTTTAATAATTTCCTCATCAGAAATATTTAAATAGATCACCTTGATTTTTTTTCTCTTTAACCAGTCAAGAGCCTCTTTTAATATTTTTGCCTCTTCTAATTGACGCGGGCTGCCTTCAAAAACCACTCCTTTCTCCGGCGGTATTTTTATTAATTCTTTTAGCCAACAAAAAACTACCAACCAAATAGGAACCAACCCTCCTTGTTTGATAGTTTTTAAAATATTATCAGCTAAAGGTCCACCTTCTTTAATTAAGCGCCTTAAAATTTCTCCAGTATCAATTAAGTGTAAAGAAAATTTCTCCTTTAAAATCTCTGCTTGGGTTCCTTTACCTGACCCCGGTTTACCTAAAAAAATAATATTAATAGGTTTCATATTCTCTCATTATTAATTGCGATTCAATGGCATTCATAATTTCTATCGCCACCTGAACCATAATCAATAAAGAGGTTCCACCGATAGCCATTGTTGTGACATGAGTTATCCCTCCCATCAAAATAGGGAAAATAGCAATAAATCCCAAAAAAAGGGCTCCAAAAAAAGTAATTCTACTCACGACTTGATTAATAAACTGAATAGTCATTTGACCGGGCCGATAACCGGGAATAAATCCCCCCCTTTTTTGTAAATTTTCAGCAATTGTCTCTGGCTCAAAAGTAATATAAGTATAAAAATAAGTAAAAATAAAAACCAAAAGAAAATAAACAATCAAATACCAAGGACTATTCTGCTGAAAAAGATTTAAGAAATTAACTAACTTTATTACATAAATATTAGTGCTATTGGCTAAAAATTGGGCAATCATCTGAGGAAACATTAGGATTGATAAAGCAAAAATAATAGGAATTACTCCTGCCTGATTTAATTTTACTGGTAAATAAGTACTGGCTCCACCGTAAATTTTTGTTCCCCTCACCTGTTTAGCATAACTAACCGGAATTCTTCTTTCAGCTAAAGAAATATAAACCACCCCAACAATAATAGCCAATAAAAGCGCAAAGAAAATAATGATGTTGACAATATTTTGAGCAGAAGCGGTTAAAATAGTTGCTAAAATTTGACGGGGTAAACTAATTACTATGCCGGAAAAAATAATTAAAGAGGTTCCATTGCCTAGTTTCTGTTCGCTGATTAATTCCCCCAGCCACATCAGAAAAACAGAAGAAGCAGTAATAATGACAATATTCGTTAGAAAATCAAATGGACCGCTAAAAGTTATGACTCCTTGTCGAGACAAAAGAGTTAAAAAACTAAATCCTTGAACAATAGCCAAAGGAATGGTCAACAGACGAGAATATTGCATAAACCGGGCTCTTTCTTTGGTTGTCCCTTTGTAAAGCATTTCCTTTAAAGAAGGGAAAATCAGAGTCAATAACTGCATAATGATAGAAGCCGTAATATAAGGCCCTATTCCCAGCAAAGCAATAGAAATATTATTAAAGGCGCCACCGCTAAAAATATTAAATAAACCAAAAACCTGATAGCTTTGGAAAAACTGATCAAGCTGAGTTTTATCAATATTAGGCAAAGGAATAGCGGCCATTATTCGAAAAATAGCCAAAAGACCCAAAACAATAAAAAGTCTTCTTCTTAAATCCGGCGTTTTAAATAAAAGTAATAATTTTTTAAACATAAATTTAGAAAGTTAAATTGATCAGTTCACAAATTCACGATTAGTTACAAAATAATCAACTAATGATTATTTCTGCTCTAACTTTCCTCCTGCTTTTAAAACAGCTTCCTCTACCCTTTTGGTTGCCAGACAGTGTTTTATATTCAAAGGAACATTTAAACTTGCTGGACCTAAAATTTTAACCACGTATTTCTTGTTTTTGGGAATTCTGATTAAATTCTTTTCTGCCAACTTTTTAGGAGTAATTTCTCCTCCTTTAGGAAAAACTTTTAAAATTTCCGGCAATTTTATTTCAATTATTTCTTTATTATTAACAATCAAAAAACCTGCCCCTCTTTTTTTGGGGAATTTTAAAACCTGTTCTTTAAGCTGACTTTTAATTTTTCTTCCAGCTCGAGATTTTTGACCTTTGCATCCCCGGCCAGAATAAGTTCCTCTTTTTCCTCCTCGACCAACTCTTTTTGGTTTTTTGTTCTTATAACTTGGTTGTAATTCGTGAACCTGCATGTCTTTATCTTTTAATCTTTAAGAATTTAATTTTTCTAAAGCTAATAAAGTTGCTCGGCCATTAAGAATAGCATTCCCCGTATTGCCTAAAATTTTGGCTGAAGCATTGGGAATGCCGGCTAATTTTAAAATGTTTCGGACAACTCCGCCAGCGATAATTCCTTTTCCTTTTTTAGCCGGTTTTAATAAAATTTCTGCTGCCTTATATTTAGCAGAAACTTCAAAAGGAATAGTTTCATTAACTACTTTCACGCTAATTAAATTTTTTTTCGCCTCATTAATAGCCTTCTGAATAGCTAAAGGAACATCCCGGCCCTTGCCAACTCCTATTCCAATTAAATGTTTTTCTGGATCGCCAACAGCCACTGTTGCTCTAAAACTCAATCTTTTTCCTCCGGCAACCACCCGCGCTACCCTTCGAACGTCCAATACCTCTTCCTGAAAACCATCTTGTTGATACTTTCTGTTAGAATTTTCTTTTTTTCTTTCCATTTTTCTCAATTAATTAAAAATTATTAATTATTAAAATTTTAGCTCTTTTCTTGCTCCTTCAGCTAAACTTTTAACTCGACCATAAAATTTAAATCCTCCCCGATCAAAAACTACCTCTTGAATATTTTTTTCTTTAGCCTTTTTTCCCACTAATTCTCCGACCAATTTGGCTTTTTCTTTTTTAGTCAAATTTTTATCAGTTTTAATTTCTAAGTCCGAAGCAGAAACCAATGTTTCTCCTTTTTCGTCATCAATAATCTGAGCATAAATATGCTTTAAGGAACGGAAAACAGCCAAACGAGGTTTTTGCGCTGTCCCGACAATTTTTGCCCTTACTCTTTTATGTCTTTGATCTCTTTTTTGTTTTTTTTCCTGAAAACGATTTTGAGCCATATAACTTTAAATTTAAATTAATAGATTTTAAACATTAACCGCTAGTACTAGCCATTTTTTTACCTACTTTTCTTCGAACATATTCGCCTTGATATTTAATTCCTTTTCCTTGATAAGGTTCCACTGGTTTTTGTCT
>Ga0208824_1001982_pt1 | contig 16705 bp, 15 predicted proteins | sample AD_JPNTR3_MetaG_FD_184447 | JGI IMG/M metagenome (GOLD analysis project Ga0208824, IMG submission 184447) | Active sludge microbial communities of municipal wastewater-treating anaerobic digesters from Japan - AD_JPNTR3_MetaG (SPAdes) (version 2) | ecosystem: Engineered > Bioreactor > Anaerobic...
CCATGACGACCACTCGGTCGATCGTGACCCCGGAACTTCGACAAGTTCGAACTCATCCGTTCGGTCTACGCCGTTAACCAGGATGACAAACCGCCCCCGTTCGAGCGCGTCACCGCCGTCGTGGTAGAGGTAGATCTCCCCGCCTATGGTCTCGTTGTGTACGAGCATAGCGGGAGGTGCGTCGCCCTGGAGACTTGAAAAGACGGTCACCCCGGCGAGAGCCGCTACCGTCACAAAGACAGCTATGAGCGCCACGGCGGCGATGAGATCCGAGGCGGCGGTTTCGTCGGGCATTTCAGTTGTTCTTATTCAGTGTCCCCTTCTTTGTTAACGATGCAATGGGTTCGTTATTTTCGTCGTAGGCGATAACCACCACTGCGATGGGATCGCCGTCTCCTCCGATGTCGTTGAGGTTGCTTATATTGCCTGAGGTATAGATGCTTTCAAAATCAGTTGGGGTCATATTAGTTGGGGTCATATTAGTTGGGGTCATATTAAGACCTGTTACTTTTCCTCCCGGGATTTCTTGACCTTCCTGCAGATCCTGCATCTCGTTATAATTGTAAAGGATCATGTGTACGTATTTTGTCTGGTTTGAAGTGATTGTTGCGAGGATCTCTGCATCTTTAGTTGGGATCTCGTTACCTGATCCAGGAAAAGTAATGCTAACTGTGTTTTCTGGTGCTGGAGGCGTAGTGGTCGGTGTCACCAACGGCACTCCGGTATCGGGGGAGAACTGCACCGTTCCTCCACTGAAAATCGGCTCAGCGACTATGATCTCCCCGCCTCCTGAGATCGCGGTCACGACAACCCTCTGCGGGGTTCCCTGACAGTTGAAGACGAGAACCTCTCCCATCGACCAGAAGCCATCGCTGTCATCAGGCTCATTGAACTCATCTGTCCTATCTGCAAGCCCATCGCCATAATCAACGTAGATCCGATATTCCCCAACCCTCAGCGGATCGCCACCGTAGTTGGCAAGGGTTAGACGCCCCTCCGTTGAATTCCCCGCAACGATGGTGGTGTGTGGGATCTCCTCTGGTTGCGAACCCGAGAGGAAGGTTATCCCCACAAGCACCACACCTAGAACTGTCAACCCGATCAGGAGCATAGCCCCGACAACCTCAGAGACCCCCTCCTCCAGATGATGCTCTTCCATTCCCCTCACTCCAACAGGGACGCCGCGTTGTGGATGGTTACCGTGTAGTTCGCCGGGTAGACGTTGAGGATTACCTTATTCGGCGGCACCTCGATAACAAGCCATGCTTGACTATCATCCAAGCCGGTCGAGATATTGTCTACCCCCTCCATCCATGCCCTTGCCTTTACCTCGTCAAACGCCCTCTTCCAGGCAGCGGCCATTACCTGATCATCACTGCCATCGAGGGTCAGGTTCACCACATTATACTGGCCGGAAAGGGTGGACTGACCGCTCCTGCACATCCTGGTCTCGACTCTAGCCGGTCCCGAGCCCGCAATCGTGGCCGATCCCTCAAGACGTATCGGGGTTATGTCGATTGATATGTTCCCGTCAACGCTTGCCACCGAGATCGAGGGGGCGACTCGCACCGTCGTCTTCCCCTCCTGGGTGAGGAAGACCGCGCCCATCTGGTATGTCCAGGTCTGGTCCACCCAGTAATGGTTTGATGAGGTGTAGGAGAGGCTTCCGAGCGGCAGGTCTGGCAGGAGCGTGATATTGTCCCCTTTGATCGTCAGGTTGGCCCCGCCACTCTTCACGACGAGAGTCCCTCCAGATCCTGCGGGAGAGAGGATCGGAAATGAGAGGGCGCTCCCGGCCGTCGTGGCCGCACCGGTGCCGAGGTCAAACGCCGTCGAGAGGAGGACGCCCTCTCTATCGTTTAACCAGAGCGAGTCCAGAGCAATCTTATAGTCCACAAACCTGTCCTTCACCTGGTTCATGTGCGCGATCTCGTTCTCCCTCCCCGCTGCCGGGACGCCGTAGACCTGGTAAAGCGAGAGCGCTACAACGATCAGGGCAAGGAGCAGGACAAACCCGACAACCTCGGAGAGGGCATCGTCACGGCTGGAAACCGGCATCGTCACGGAGGTTATCCTCGTAAAGTATATTTAACTATTGGGTGCAAAACTCGCGTTTGCATCCCTGTGGGCATCAGACCAACACCTCTTCATGAACAGATCCCCGGGGCGCGGGTGGGCATCGCCGCGCAGCACTGCCGCCCCATCCAGATCGGGGGCGGTCGGGGTTGTGTATGAAAAACGCTCTCCCAGTTACAGGGATGGGGGTCGACGAAGGAGGGTATCCGGATGAGATACAAAGAGAGGGGAGCGTCTCCGGCCCCCTCCCCATGGGGCGATCCCCCATTGATACAGTGTGCGGGGGAGGGCGTCTCCAGCATCACACGGTTAAACCCTCATCAAAGACCCAGTCTCCGTGCCAGGCGCGGCTTCTCCAGCCCGTCTTTCAGGCGCCTGGGGTGCCGGGGGTCAGCCGCAAAAGACGTCCCTCGCGGAGGTGATCCTAGGGCATCGGAGAAGTGGTTTGATGGCCTGCCGCGCATGCTGCCGGAAAACCGTGGAGAGTTTCTATCAGAGAATCGTTGATTTGATGGTCCCGCCCGCCGCCGGGGATTGCGGCACCGGTTCCCCCGGCAACGCGGGGCGGAGAGGATCCCGGGATATCCGTCTACCAACCGTCAAACCTTTTTCATCTTGTGTGTCTTATAACTATTATCATCATGCCGCAGGAGTCCGGAGCAGCAGTGGAGGGGCGCTACCTGAGCCCGGGGTGTGTCCTCTGCCACCAGGGGGCAAAGATGGTCCTCTTTGTTACCGGGAGGTGCAACCGCGGCTGCTGGTACTGCCCGCTATCGCGGGAGCGCAAAGGGCGGGACGTCATCTTTGCAAACGAGCACCAGGTCACCTCCCCTGCCGGTGCCATCGAGGTCGCGGAGAGCATGAGCGCTCTTGGAACCGGTGTCACCGGCGGCGAGCCTCTGCTCGAGATCGAGCGGGTTGTGGACTACTGCCGGGCACTCAAAGAGCATTTCGGGCCCGGGCACCAGATCCATCTCTACACCGGTCTTGCACCGGATGAGGCCGTGCTCCGGCGGCTGCGGGGGCTGGTCGACGAGATCCGGCTGCACCCCCCGCGGGAGGTCTGGCCCTGCATCCTGGAGACCGATTACGCCCGTTCAGCAGTTATCGCCAGGAACATGGGGTTCCTTGTCGGGATCGAGGTCCCATCGCTCCCCGGGATCGATGACCTTGCCGCCGCCCTCCCGCTCCTTGACTTCCTCAACATCAACGAACTGGAGTGGGGCGAGACCTGTGCCGCTGCCATGCGCAAACGCGGCTTTGAACCCGATGACGGAGTGCACAACGCCGTGAAGGGTGCCCGGGCCTGGGCGGAGAAGATCTCTGCCGACCCGAAAGTTCATTTCTGTTCATCGGTCTTCAAGGACTCCGTCCAACTGCGGGAACGGCTTAAACGGATTGCTTCCAACACCGCGCGTCCGTTTGATGAGGTGACGGATGACGGAACGGTCGTATACGGCGTGCTCGAACCCGATGGAGCCGTCGACGCGTTCCTTGCCTCCCTCGACGAGGATGATTATACAGTCTCCGGGGGGAGGATCGAGATGGCCTGGTGGGTGCTCATCGAGCACGGCGCCGACCTCCCCGGGAAGAAGTATGTTGTCGAACGCTACCCAAACAATGGGATGATCGTCGAGGTGACGCCGCTCTGAAACTCCGATCGGGGATCGAACCCCTCTATGAACGTTACCTGAGGCGGCAGGTGAGGCACGTCCCCCGCCACATCGCGGTGATCCAGGACGGAAACCGCCGGTACGCGCAGAAACAGGGAGTGGATACGTCGATCGGCCACCGCATGGGGGCGGACACCACGGAACGGGTGCTCGACTGGGCGCAGGAACTTGGCGTGCAGCAGATAACGCTCTACGCCTTCTCCACCGAGAACTTCCGGCGGGACGAGAGCGAACTTGAGGCGCTCTTTACACTCTTTAAAGAGAAGTTCAGGGCGATCCTGGACGACGAGCGGGTTAAGAAGAAACGCATCCGGGTGCGGATGATCGGGGATCGCTCGCTCCTGCCCGCAGACCTCCTTGAGGCCATCGATGCAGCAGAGGAGGCGACCAGGCAATACAGCAACTACTTCATCAACGTCGCCATAGCCTACGGCGGCAGGAACGAGATCGTGCACGCCGCCCGATCGATCCTGGAAAAGGTCAGGCAGGGTGCCATCGACCCGGACTCCATTGACCCCGCAACCGTCGAGCGCCACCTCAGCCGCGGCGCGCTCATACCGCCCGTTGACCTGATCATCCGCACCGGCAACGACTACCGGACGTCCAACTTCCTCCCCTGGCTTGCAAACGGCCATGAGTCGGCGGTCTACTTCTGCGCTCCATACTGGCCGGCGTTTAGAAAGATCGACCTTTTGCGCGCGATGCGGGTCTATGACCAGCGTATGAGGCTCAAGGAGCGCACGGGCGGGTGAGCATAACCGGGGCGAAGAGCCCCGCCGGGCAGGCAGCCTCTGGCGGTAAAAGTTTTCCCGTCCCACAGATGGATAATCATCACCTGCCGAAACGGCGCACCCTGGACTGAAAGTCCCGGAGCGCGCGAAGGAAATCCACCTTCCGGAGCAGCGCCCAGTTGACGTCCAGGAAGAAGAGTTCGGAGTAGACCGACTGCCAGATCAGGAAATCGGTCAGGTGGTCTCCCCCCGTCTTGATGACCAGGTCCGGCTCGTACCTGAAGGTGAGATAGGACTCAAGCAGTTCTTCATCGACAGAGTCTGGCTCCACCCCCTCTTCAGCCATCTGCCGGATACAGGCCGCGATCTCCTCCCGTCCGCTCTTCCCGATCGCCACCGCCACGTCCATGCCCTCCCCCGCAACCTCAGTTCCCTCCCGGTAGTGCAGCCTCAGGTGTGCGATCGAGGAGACCCTGCGGATCTGCGGCAGGCAGCGTTCCAGCCTGGCCGGGTCGGTGGTGCTGATATGGAACGTCACGCTCCTGATCCCCAGTTCCCGGCACCACTCAACGGTACGGTAGAGGTTGTCGGGGGCATCGAGCATATCCTTCTCGCTGATCATGAAACAGATATGCTCCGGGAGGGTGCTGAGGTTGCGAAGGAGGATCTTCTCGTAGAGCCGGTAGATCATGATGCCCACCCCCAGGATGCGGGTGTGCTGTAAACGTCAGCCCTGGCGCACCACCAGCCGCGCGCCCCTGAAACACCGCAGCGCACCTTAAAAAACTCCTCGCTCCCATGAGCATCGGTCTCTGCAGCCAGTTTCACTCCTTTCTTCTTCGCGCGCCAGATATAAATAGCCTCGAGATCTGTGGTGTGCCGGTCAAAGTGGATGCAATCACAGGTTCTGGCGAGAATACACCCAGGAGCCCGTTGACACCACCCAAATCCATAAACTCCTTGAAACGAAAGAGATGTTAACATGCTCCCTTCCATGGTTGAGGATTACCTCGAAGCGATCCTGGAGATCGCGGAGAACAGCGGCCGGCCGCCGACGGTGGAAGAGATTGCGGCAGCCCTAAAGACCGGGAAGGAGACCGCCTCATCGACCATAGCCGCTCTGGCCAGAGAAGGCTACCTGGAGCAGGTGGGCGATGCCGTCCGGCTGACAGAGAAAGGTGCGGCGCTGGCCTCGAAGGTTGCCCGGAAACACACCGTCCTCCAGTGTTTCCTGACAGAGATGCTCGGGATCGATACAAACTCCGCAAGCAGGGAAGCCTGCACCCTTGAGCACGGTATATCCGATGATACAATCGAGCGGCTCTCCTCCTACATGAGCGGCACCGCAACCATGCCAGGACGGATGAGGAGGCGGCGCGGTCAGGAGACCGTCACGCTGCTCGACTGCAACGAAGGCGATATCGCCAGGGTTGCGCTTATGCGCGGCCCCGGCGGGCACCGGAGACTGCTTGACCTCGGGGTCTTCCCCGGCGAGATTGTGGAGATCCGCCGAAAACTCCCGAATAATTCTGTTGTTGTCAGGGTGAAAGGCTGTGACATCGCCATCAGCCCCGAGATAGCGCGATCGATATTCGTGGAGTCCTGTCCATGAAGATCGTTCTGATCGGCAACCCCAATGTGGGTAAATCCCTGATCTTCAACCAGCTCACAGGTCTCGGGGTTGAGGTGAGCAACTACCCGGGAACCACCGTCGAACTTCAGCGGGGGAACACCTGTTTTCAGCGCGAGATAATCGAGATCGTGGACCTCCCCGGCGTCTACTCGCTGGAAGGGAACTCGGAAGAGGAAGACCTTGCCCGCCGGTTCCTGGAGCAGGAGGATGTCGACGCCGTCGTCGTGGTCGCGAGCGCCACCCGCCTGGAGCGAAACCTCTACCTCCTCCTCCAGGTGGCGGAGTACGGCCTCCCCATGGTCGTCGTCCTGAACATGGTCGACGAAGCCGCAAAACGGGGGCTCGAGATCGATCCCGGCCCGCTCCACGACCTCCTGGGTGTCGAGGTCCTCCTGACGGCCGCATCACAGGGGCTGAATATCGACCGGATCATCCCGGCGGCCCTTACTGCATCCCGGCCGGCAAAGATCGAGATCCCATACGACCACCACATCGAGGCGGCAATCCGGAGCCTCGGCAAGATCTTCGGGGTTGACCGAAAAGAGAGTCTCCGGGCGCTCCAGGGGTTCGGCGACAGCCCCGAACTGCTCGAGGCAGCAAGAACGATCGCCGACGAGATAGAGTCGCGCCACCGAATGACGGTTGCCCAGATCATAGCCGCAAACCGGCACAACTTCGCCCGCAGTCTGGCCGAACTCACCGTGAAGGAGAAGCACCCACCCGCCGGGACAGACCCTGACAGCATTCTGACCCGTTTCATCCCCGGGATGCCGATCCTGGTTGCAATCCTGGTGGGAATGCTGCTCTTTGTCTTCGTGGTGGGGTCGTTCCTGGAGGAGGCGATCGTGGAGGTCTTTGAGGTCTACGCGATTCAGCCGTTCCTCGCGCTCGGGCTGCACCCCCTTCTTGAAGAGGTCGGCGCCTCTATCCTGCTTGCGCTGCAGGCAGGCCTCGGTATAGCGCTGCCTTACGTCTTCCTCTTCTACATCATCATATCAATACTGGAAGACTCTGGCTACATGACACGGGCGGCGTTCCTGGCCGACAACGCCATGCACAGGCTCGGGATGCACGGCGGGGCGGTCATCCCCATCACCCTGGCGTTCGGCTGCAACGTTCCGGCAATAATGAGCACCCGGCTCCTGCACTCCCGGCGCGAGAGGATCATCGCCTCGATTCTGGTAACGATGGTCCCCTGCTCTGCAAGGACGGTCATAATCGCCGGGATTGTTGCAGGTTTTGTGGGTCTTGCGGCGGCGTTCAGCGTCTATGCTATTGTTTTTGTCCTGATCATTCTTACCGGGCTTCTTCTTTCGCGGGTTGTGCCCGGTGAGCGGTTTGGCATGATCATGGAGATGGCCCCGCTTCGCCGGCCTGTGCCGCGACTGGTGATGAAGAAGGCCTGGTCACGCTTATCGGAGTTCCTCTTCATCGCGATGCCCCTCCTGCTTCTCGGGAGCGTCGTCCTCGGGCTGCTCGAGTTCTTCGGCGTCATGACTGTCTTTGAGGGGATCGTGGAGCCGTACACGATGGGGCTCCTAGGGCTTCCCGGCTACTCGGCGACGGCGCTCATATTCGGGATCCTCAGAAAAGAGATGGCGTTTGAGACCCTTGCAATCCTGGCGGGCACCGCAGACCTCGGGGCGGTTCTATCATCGCTCCAGGTTTATGTCTTTGCGGTTGTGACCGTCCTCTTCGTCCCCTGCCTTGCAACGATCACGGTTCTCCTGCGGGAGGTCGGTTCGCGGATCACGTTCGCGATCACGGTCTACACGGTCGCGCTCGGCCTCCTGATCGGAGGGTTTATCCACCATCTCTTTTCATAACTGGTGTAGCGATGTACATCTACGAGACCGGTATCCCGCTGATCGACGGGGATTATGGGGGTATGCATGCCGCGACCAATCTCCTCCTCCTTGCCCCTCCACTATCCCACGCAGAGCACCTGGCATACCGGATCGCAAGCCCAAGACCCGGGGAATGGACGGTTGCACTCTCGACCGACGAGCGCGCCGCCGATGTTGTCGGTGCGTTCCGCAAACTGGGAGCGGAGAGGAACCGGCTCGGGGTTATCGATGCGGTCACGAAGGGTTCGGTGCCGACCGTGCGGGACACCCCGAAGGTGAAGTTCGTCACGAGCCCCCTTGACCTGACCAGCATGGGGATCAAGTTTTCCCGGATGGTGGAGGATATGTGGAAGGAGGGGGCGATGGCCGATCCCGAGGGTCCAATGCCCCCGCCGGTTCGGTTCTGCCTCAACTCGGTCTCGACGATCCTTATGTATGCGCAACTCGAGGTGACCTTCAGGTTTCTCCATGTCATCACCAACCGGGTGAAGAAACTGGAGGGGGTAGGTGTCTACACCCTTAACAGCGAGTCGTTTGACAGGCGGACGGTGTCCACCATCAAGCAGTTGATGAGCATGGTGATCGAGGTGAGGACGGACGAGGGGAGAGTAGCGGCGGACCACGATTTCCGGGTAATCGGGATCCATGGCAGGACGACTCCCTGGATCCGCTACTTCTACAGCGACGGCGTGGTGACGATAGAGGAATGATGTTCGGCAACCCTCTGCTGCAAGGAGCGGATACGCGGTGCTGACGTTTGTTGGCCTTGGCCTCTACGACCTCGGGGATATCACGCTAAAGGGTCTTACATACGTTAAATCCGCTGATGTCGTCTTCCTTGAGGCCTACACATCGCGGTTGATGGGGACGGATCTCGCCGCGATGGAGGTATTCTTCGGGAAGGAGATCCGGGTTCTCTCACGGGATGATGTCGAGCAGGACCCTGCCGAGATCCTGGAACGCGCCGCTGCCGGCAGGGTGGCGTTCCTTATCGGGGGCGACCCGATGGTCTCGACGACGCACGCCGATCTCCGGATACGGGCGGCCGCTGCCGGTATAGAGACCTCCATCATACACGCAGCCTCCATATCAAGCGCGGTCTGCGGTCTATCCGGGCTGCAGAACTACAGGTTCGGGAAGTCCTGTTCTGTCCCCTTCCCGGCGAGGGGGTGGTTCCCGACGACCCCTATCGATACGATCACGGTGAACCTCGGGCTGAACCTCCACACGCTTGTATACCTGGATATCCAGGACGGCCGCTGCATGCGTATCCCGGAGGCGATTGAGATCATCGAGGAGATGGCGGAGAGGCGCGGGGTCGAACCGCCCGCGCTGTATGTGGGGATCGCCCGGGCGGGTTCGGAGCACCCGGTGGTTGCTGCCGGGAGCGGCAGCAAGCTCAAGGAGACCGATTTTGGCCCCCCGCTCCATGTCCTGGCCGTCCCGGCGGACCTCCACCCGGTGGAGCGGGAGTACCTGGAGACCTTTGCTGGCCTATGACCCTGGAGGAGTATGAGTCACTATTTGATGGCGCTCTCCTGCGGGTGCGGGTCGCCGTCCCGGAGGAAAGACCGCTCTTTCGGGTGGCGGCGGAGGTGATGGAGATGGCTGCGGCCTACCTGAGCGACGGGGCGGCGTTTCTTGAGGCCGGCGACCGGGTGAATGCGCTTGCCGCCTTTGCCTACGGGCTTGGCTGGCTTGATGCCGGTTCGAGCCTCGGGCTGATCGAACCGTATGATCCCCACCCGCCGGAAGCGGTGGACGCACGCATCCTTCCCTCGCAGACCGCCCGCCTGGACGAGAAGACCCGGCGGTACCGCCGTATGCTCGATTCCGCGCTTGAGGGGGTCGAAGAGGCACCGGACGTCTCAAGCCCGCTCCACGCTGCAGCGAGGGGGTTTCTGTCGGTGGCGCAGAGGTGGCATGAGGAGGGCGGAGAGCGTCTCGATGCGGGTGATTTCAACGGCGCCCTTCTCCGGCTGAGCTACGGGTATGCCTGGCTTGATGCCGGCATCCGGGCGGGGCTCTTCCGGGTGACCGGTCGCCGGGATCTATTTACCGTATAGACGGTCTTTTGAATGGACAGGTGGTAGGGAATCACCACCGGGGGTTGCTGGAGGATCTTCCCCATCTGTCTCTTCGTATCAGCCGGATGCTCTCTTTCAAACGGCCGGCCCCCGGGCGGGTATTTACGCCATACACCAGCGGTGAACCACCACCGCAAGTTAAAATAGTATCCAGATAATACCCTATTGGTTCAATTTCGGGTGTTTCGGCCCGGGATTATCCAAAAATCCACAAATCGATCTGTGGATCTCGGTGGGGTTCCGGGCCAGGTCTCCAGAGCCCGCCCGTGGAGCAATGGAGCATGAATAGGTCTCAGGTAAAGTGGCTGCTTGTCTCGATCGGTTTTAGCGTTCTTGTTCTGGGCGTTGTCCTCTACTTTACAGTTGATGATACCACGGTTGATTACATCCGTCGGATAAACCCGTTCTACCTCCTCGCCGCGGTCGTCCTCCACCTCCTCTCCCTTGTCTTCTGGTCGTTGCGGATCCAGAAGATGTCGGGGTCGCTCGGGTTTCGGGTGCGGTTTACACACTGCATGAACCTGGTCCTTGCAAACATGCTCGTAGCTGCGGTAACACCATCGCAGGCTGGCGGCGAGCCCGTCCGGATTCATGAACTCTACCGCGCGGGCGTCCCGGTGGGGGACGCCACCGCCGTTGTCATCATGGAACGCGTCCTCGACGGGATCGTCCTCGGCGCCCTTGGTGTCTTCTCGGTTCTCTTTCTCGGAAAATACTGGCGCAGCCTCACCACGGGGTTCAGCGGTATGGGTGTCCTGATTGGCGTTGCCTGTGCTGTCACAACCCTCATCGTGATTTTTTTCGTCTACTCGGTCAGGAACCCCGACTGCCTTAAACGGGCGCTCAGGTGGGGCTCACGCTGGGTCGATCGCCGCTGGCACCTTAAGCGGCTCGAACACCTTCTTGAAGCGATCGACCGCGAGGTGGACAACTTCAACCAGGCGCTTACCAGGTTTATCGGCCACGGCAAGGGCGGTCTTTTCTGGGGTCTGGTCTTTAGCCTGCTCTTCTGGCTTTCGGAGTTTGTCATCGCATCGTTCCTCCTCATGGGCCTTGGCCAGCCGCCGCACTTCATCGAGTCGTTCATCGTCCAGATCCTCGTTGCCATCATCATGATGATCCCGCTCACCCCGGGGAGTTCGGGTGTTGCGGAACTCAGCGCCACGTCGTTCTACAGCCTCTTTGTTCCCTCCTCGATCGTGGGCGTCTTCGTCCTCCTCTGGCGGCTGATACTCTACTACCTCAACATCATCCTGGGCTTACTCCCGGGTTTGGTGATTGTCCGGCGTGAGGTCATCGCCCGGGCCAGAAAACACCGTTGATAGACGTCAAGATATAAACGTAAGGAGAGTGATCTCAGATAAGCAGATGACAGCTCAAGAATGCAGGGTGCAGGGGGTATTCATGGCGGTGAGCGATATGGGAGCGGCGCCGACCGTTCTCCTTGATACCGGCGGTGAGAGCATGGTCCCCATCTACATCGGGCTCTGGGAGGCCATCTCCATCAGCAACGCGCTCAACAGCGAAGTTCTTCCACGGCCGATCACCCATGACCTCATCATAGAGGTCTTCCGGAACTTCGAGATAGCCCTCGACGCCCTCCACATCGATGCCTTGGAGGGAGGCGTCTTCTACGCCAAACTCATGCTGCGGCAGGGTTCACGCACCGAGATGATGGACTGCCGGCCAAGTGACGGGATAGCCATCGCTCTTCGATACCCGGCGCCGATCATGATCGAAGACACGGTCATTGAGGCGGCGGCCGTAAAAAAAGCCGACCTACCACAACTGGTCGATCTGAAGGAATATCTCTGACCGCTCCGGTCTCACTTCCGGCGTGCGGCAAGTTCGTCGAGCACGTCAGCGGGATCGATGCCCAACGCCTGGAACGCTACAAGCAGGTGGAAGAGGAGATCGGCGGCTTCGGATACCGTTCTCTCAGGTACCTGGTTCTTTGCGGCCAGTATGAACTCGACCGCCTCTTCGCCGACCTTCTCCAGGGATTTGTCGACCCCTTTGCGGTGGGTCAGGATGGAACTGACGTAACTGCCGGTCGAGGGGTGGTCAGCCCGGTCCTGGATGACCTCCCAGAGTTCCTCGAGGATCGCCCAGTCACGCATGGGCCGCCTCTCCTGCGAGCACTTCTCCGAGTTCGGCATCGAAGTAGCGGGAGAGGAGATTCCGCGCCTTCTCGATGGTGCACCCGCCCTTGCCTATGGCGATGCCGAGGTCGCCCTTGCTGACGTAGACCGTGATCTTGCCGTCGTCTCTTCGTTCGACACCGGTGACCTCGGCCGGTTTGAAGACATTCTTTGTGAATCGCTCGAGCTCGGGTGAGTATTCAACCATCTCAACACGTTTTCCAAGAACCCGCTGCATCTTGCGGATGTTGCTCCCCTTCCTGCCTATGGCAAGACCCATGTCTCCTTCTTTTATGAGGTATACTATGCGGTCGAAGCGCTCGTCGATTATGCAGTCCAGAGCGGTCGCCCGGGTGAGTATTCTCAACTCTTCGATGTATCGTCGCTCTTTAAAGGATATGGTTCGTACCATTGAATTAGTCCCCAATGGGAATGATGCGGTAAGCTATAGTCACTTGGGGGTTATATACCTGAGTAGCAGGTCAGGCACACCTGCCGGATCTCCTGTAAAAAAGGGTCTCCGGTATACAGGACGGTTTTACTTCGTATTTCGTGCCGGGAAGAAGGGTGTCTGGCGGGGCCTTTCGAGGCCATCAAATCAAAGGTTCTGTGATATAAACTCCCCGCTTCTTCCCGGTATTACGCGAGGGGGACTATAAAACCAGTTTGCTCATGGTGTGATGCCCTCCATAACCACGGCGGTGAAGCGTCTTTTGCGGCTGACCAGCCGCCACCTAGGGGGGAGGGGACGGGACGTCCCTTCCCCTTGTCTCCGCGTGTCACCGTGAACGGTATTGGGGCAGCGAGTCGATCACCCCCACCGCCCGGCCGCTGCCGCGGCCTCCTCCCGCCCCCTCTGGAGGGGGCGGGCAGTAAGTGGCGATAGTCCGGATACCGTGCACGGGAAGGAAACGGGATTTCATGGAGTTTTCGGTGAGACCGATAAGAGCCTGCCTCCTACAGGGCACCGTATCGATGGGGAATCGCCCCCGTGGGGGAGGCGGCTCGACGGGGAGGGGGATGGAACAGCCTGCCGCCCCTGTCTCCTGTGTCTCACCGAAGACGTCTTTCCATGCGAGCAGTCGACCAACCCCCCTCTCCCCTCTCTCCTCAATACCGTCTCGCAAAAAACCGCATGATGCCGCTGTGACCAGAGGCATACCGCATGAAGATGGGGGCAGCATCTTCATACAGATCCCGGCCACCCCCCCGGAATCTGTCCGTGGACTGTCCACGGAGAGGTTTATCAAACCAGTGTGGCTGTTGGTTTGATGGCCTCCCCCGGTGAGCGCAGACTGGAGTTTTTATGTAGTCTTGAGAGAGATCATACCTTCAGGGACGGTAGGACGGCCGGGCATCCTCGCAGTCATTGAATCTCCAACGCATACCAAAGAGGTAGTAGAATGTATAAAAACCTCTCTCCCGATGAGTGCCGGACGACCGCCTGGCACGCCCTCCAGGTGGATGAGGTAGAGCGACTGCTCGAATCACCGACAGATGGCCTCACGGAGAAGGAGGTTGCCCGGCGAAGAGAGGTCTTCGGCGAGAACGCCCTCCCTAAGAAGCGCCCACCGACTGTATTTGAGGTCTTCCTCCGCCAGTTCAAGAGCCCGCTCATCTACGTTCTCCTTGCAGCCGGGATCATCTCTATCATCTTCGTCGATCTCACCGATGCCATCTTCATCTTTGCCGTTCTGCTGCTCAACGCCGTCGTCGGGACGTCCCAGGAGGTGAAGGCAGAGAAGGGCGCAACAGCGCTGCAGGAGATGCTCAAGATCCATGCACGCGTGATACGGGGCGGCCGGGAGAGGGTTGTGCCTGCCGAAGACCTTGTTCCAGGCGACCGTGTCGTCCTGGAGTCCGGCGACCGCGTCCCCGCCGATATCCGAATCATCAGAGCACGGTCACTCACCGTCGACGAGTCGCTCCTGACAGGCGAGTCCCACGCGGTATCAAAGACACCCGACCCCGTGGACGCGTCGCTGCCCACCAGCGATCGGCGGAGCATGCTTTATGCCGGCACCACTGTCATGACAGGGCGGTGCACGGGAGTTGTGGTCGCGACTGGCCAGAATACAGAGATTGGCCAGATCGCAAAGAGCGTCACGGAGTCTGAGGGCGGCAAACCACCGCTCATCATCCGCATGGAAGACTTCTCACGCAAGATTGCCATCGCCATCCTTGCTGCCACAGGGGTGCTTGCTATCATCGTGCTCGGCCAGGGGATGCCTGTCCTTGATGTCTTCTTCCTTGCCGTCGCCCTGGCGGTCTCGGCGATCCCCGAGGGGCTGCCGGTCGCACTGACCGTTGCCCTCTCGATCGCGGCGTCGCGGATGGCGGCACGCAACGTCATCGTCCGGGTCCTCGCAGCGGTGGAGAGTCTTGGAAGCTGCACTCTGATCGCAAGCGACAAGACAGGGACGCTCACCGTGAACCAGCAGACCGCCAGGGTCATCGCCCTCCCCACCGGTGAGAGGTTCAGCATAACCGGGGCCGGTTACGCAGGTGAGGGTGAGGTCCTCGAGGAAGACGGCGAGCCAGTGGCCGGCCCCAACCGCTCCAGACTGGAACAACTTGCCCGGGCGGCGGCGATCTGTAACGAGGCGGCGCTGGAGCGGACCGACGGAGGCAACTGGACACACCATGGCGATGCAATCGACGTGGCGTTTCTCGCACTCGCCTACAAACTCGGGCTTGACCCCGCTGCCGTCCGGGAGGGTGCGCCATCCGTTGCCGAGATCCCGTTTGAGTCCGAACGGCGCTACGCTGCTGTCTGGTACCGTGATGGGGAGGAAATCCGGGTAGCGGTCAAGGGGGCCGTCGAGACCGTCCTCCCGTTCTGCCGGAGTATGGCTGCCGGGGGAGACAGGAGTCTTCCCCTCGATCCCGGCGGCGTGCAGGAGGAACTCGAGCTCCTGACCTCACAGGGCTACCGGGTGCTTGCTGTGGCCCATGGTAGGGAGGAGAGAGATATCTCTGGAGAGAACCCGCAGGTTCCTCCCCTTGAACTCCTCGGCCTGGTCGGGTTCATCGACCCGATACGGCCTGACGTCCCGGATGCCGTCCGACGGTGCCGTGAAGCAGGGGTAGATGTGGTGATGGTGACTGGCGACCACCCCGCAACAGCCCTTGCCATTGCACGGGAACTGGAGATCGCCGATTCACCGGATCAGGTGATCACCGGCGCGGAAATGGGCGATACCGGCGACTCGATCACACCTGAGTTTATCGAGCGGGTGAAGCGCGCCCGGGTCTTTGCAAGGGTGACACCGTTACAGAAACTCCGGATCGTCGAGGCATACCGGGAGAGCGGGGCGTTTGTTGCGGTCACGGGGGACGGCGTCAACGACGCTCCGGCGCTCCGGAGCGCTAATATCGGGATCGCGATGGGCTCGGGGACTGATGTTGCCAAGGACACGGCATCGCTGATCATCACCGACGATAACTTCGCCTCGATCGTTGCAGGTATCGAGGAGGGGCGCTACGCCTACGACAACGTCCGCAAAGTTGTCTACCTCCTGATCTCGACCGGGTTTGCGGAGGTTCTTCTCTTCATGCTCGCCCTGGCCCTGGGTCTGCCGCTGCCGCTTTTTGCAGTCCAGCTCCTCTGGCTGAACCTGGTGACAAACGGGATCCAGGATGTGGCGCTCGCATTCGAGGGCGGGGAGCCCGACGTCATGAAACGGCCGCCGCGAAAGCCCGACGAGGGGATCTTCAACCGCCTGATGATAGAGGAGACGCTCCTCTCAGGCACCCTCATCGCGGTGGTGGCGCTCTGCGCCTGGCACTGGATGCTTGGCAACGGCTGGGACGAGTTCGCGGCCAGGAACATGCTTGTCCTGCTGATGGTGCTATTCGAGAACATCCACGTCTTCAACTGCCGGTCGGAGTACATCTCCGCGTTCCGCGTTCCTATCAGCCGCAACTACTTCTTGATTGCCGGCGTCATCGCTGCGCAGGGCATACACATCCTCGCACTCCACATTCCCTTCTTCCAGAACGTGCTCCAGGTGCAGCCGGTATCCCTGGGAGAGTGGGTCTTCCTGCTTGCCCTTGCCTCAACGGTGGTGATCGTGATGGAGATCTTCAAGGCCGTCAGAAAACACAGGCCGCCACGTCACAAACCGGAGGAGAATCATTGATCCGGCCGCAGGCGGGAGTAGGGGGCACCCGGTGAGGAAGTCCCTCACTTCAACCCCTCCCCGTTGAATTACTGGCCGGTTCCAGGAGATCTCTCCGATGACCTCTGGATAAGGTCATGTTTCACTGTGAGACGACTCCTCTCACCCGACCGTCACCGCCCCGAAACTCCATGCGATATAGGCGGCGTAGCCAAGGAGCAGGATGCACGACCAGCCCCGCACGACGGCGGGGCGGGCAAAGAGCAGCGGGAGGATCGCGATAGAGAAGAGGACAACAGCGATGACATCGAGAGGCGATCCTATCGCGGCGGGGGCGAGGAGGAGGCTTATCCCGAGTACCACGAGTAGGTTAAAGATGTTGCTTCCAAGGATGTT
>Ga0208824_1001988_pt1 | contig 16666 bp, 16 predicted proteins | sample AD_JPNTR3_MetaG_FD_184447 | JGI IMG/M metagenome (GOLD analysis project Ga0208824, IMG submission 184447) | Active sludge microbial communities of municipal wastewater-treating anaerobic digesters from Japan - AD_JPNTR3_MetaG (SPAdes) (version 2) | ecosystem: Engineered > Bioreactor > Anaerobic...
GTCTTTACCCATAACTTTTTCGCCTCCTCCTGAGCTCTTCTGATCTTTTCTTCATCTCCGGTATCAACCGCATCCAAACACAGGTTGATGATAGTCTGTGTCTTAGCCAGAAACATGGGATAGTTCGTGTCATCCCTGTGTTTTAATCTACGGTTGACTTCTTTTGAGAAATCCGTATCTCTTGCTTTTGCATCCCGCTTGATCTCATCGACCATATCCTTTGGGATCCTAACTGATTTTAGTATTGTGTTTTCTTCCATGTTATTTAACCTCCAGTAGATTTATTCAAAATGATGACTGAATGTTGTAAACTTGATTGATTGGATTATCAGAATATTATGTTTACTCCAAGACACCAACACATGTATATATATTATATAATATTATTTAATTAAATTTAATATATATTTTTTGCAGGTATATAAGCGCATTTGTCATACATTTTTACTGCATAGTACAGTTGTCACACAAAAAAATTCCCATTTCTGAGAAGCTCAAGGATATGAGAAAAGCTTCTGTTGCTTATATATACAGCTTGTCTGCGTAAAGCTACAGTTGCCTTTCTTGTACAGGATAATGAGGATGATATCGTAACTTGTTTATAAACTGAGAGCGTATGACAGTTGATCTGCAAGTCAGAATCATAACTCCCGACAAAAATACAGGGATATCAGCCTGTGTTCCTGTGTGCAGCGTTATTTTTTCCCCTTCTCTATTGGCTGTGTCTTCAACGGGCACAGCTTTTTTCATATCCGCCGCCCCATTGTGGGCGGCAAAGACTGTAATGATCAGTTTCTGGCCTATTTTCCGGGATTTCTGATTTTTCAAATATATATAATTATTATGTAATAATAATTATTACATAATGTCAATTGATATTTTTTGCCTGTATACAGCCATTTCCGGGAATTCTTCCTTTCCAGATATATATTATTTAAATGATACCATGTGCGTGGTAATCAAATCTGAAAGGAGGACCGGAAATGTTCACAAACCAACGCTATCTGACGTGCGGAGTTGACAGCACAATTCCCTTAGAACTACAGCTATTCCTGTGGGAGTGCGTTGACCGTCTGCCGGAGCCAAAAGACTACTTGCAGGTGTTTGAGCTGAAGCCTGTGGGAAATCTACAGTGCATAACCCACACATCAGAAGAACCAGAGTACCGAATGGAATATCTGCTGCCGTCGGATAGTCCTATAACGGAAAAGTTGTATATCATCGACGACGGCGACCACTCAACCATGCTGCTTGCAAGCGAATACTAAAACACGAATGCCAGTCCCTTCGGGGACTGGCACTTTTCATTTTATGGAGGTTTTTATGGAAAACAAACTGTATTGCTCCCACTGCGGAGCACTGATTGACAATGACGATTACGAGGAAGTAGGCGGCGAGATAGTGTGCACTGAATGCTATGAGCGGCATACTACTACCTGCGACCGCTGCGGCAACACTATCTGGACAGATGATTCATACGGGGATGAGTACACGAATCTCTGCAACCACTGCTACAGCAACTACTACACTCGCTGTTCCTGCTGTGATGCCTTGCTTCATGAGGACGATGCCTACCACCTTGACGGATATGACTATTGCTCGGAGTGCTATCATGATGAAGTCGATAAGTCGCGTAGTATCCACGATTATGGCTACAAACCTGAGCCCATATTCTACGGCGATTCCAAGAGATATTTCGGGGTAGAACTGGAGATCGACCAGGCTGGTAAGGATTCTGATAACGCTGACGAGCTTCTCGCTATCGGCAATCGTGACGCTGATTGCATCTACATCAAGGGGGATGGTTCCCTCGATGACGGAATGGAGATAGTCAGCCACCCAATGAGCCTTGAATATCACAAACAGTTCCAGTGGGGCGAGATAATGAAAAAGGCGATTTATCTGGGATATCGCTCACATCAGACAAGCACCTGCGGACTTCATGTTCATGTTAATCGTAACTGCCTCGGCGACTCCAGGGAGGAGCAGGATGAAGTCATCAGCCGCATTCTCTACTTCGTGGAGCACCACTGGAACGAGCTGCTGAAATTCTCTCGTCGTTCTGAGTACAGTATGAATCGCTGGGCCGCTCGCTATGGTTATGAGCATTCACCGAAGGCAATCCTTGACAAAGCTAAAAAAGGAAACAACGGCAGGTATGCTGCTGTCAATCTGATGAACTATTCGACCATTGAGTTCCGTATGTTCCGTGGAACGCTGAAACTGAATACCTTCATGGCGACTCTGGAGCTGGTCAATGCGATCATTAACGTGGCTCTGGACTACAGTGAGGAAGGACTTCACAAGCTATCGTGGTCGGAGTTCGTCAGCAGCATAACTGAGCCAGAGCTGATCGCATATCTCAAGGAGCGGCGGCTTTACATCAACGAATCAACCGAGACTGAGGAGGACTTATAATGGGCTTATTATCGGACATTTTTGACATCGACAAGGACACCGAAAAAGACATTAAGGACATAATCAAGATCATTGGAATAATCGCACTTGTTGTCGGCGGAGCAGGCGCAGGATCGCTGCTGGAGCTCCCCTGCAACGATGAGAAGGAGGAATAATTATGTGTTCACTGTTTGGTTGGCTCGATTATCAGGGCATTATCCCTCATAAAGTTTTACGCAAGCTCACTCAGGCACTTGCAAATGCTGCGGAGGAGAGAGGAACTGATGCAGCAGGAATCAGCTATGTACACGGCAAGGATGTGTTGATATTCAAGCGCCCCAAGCCTGCACACAAGCTGCATTTCAGCATACCTGAGAGAACTGTGGCTGTCATGGGACATACTCGCATGACCACTCAGGGTGACGAAAAGCACAACTACAACAATCATCCGTTCCCCGGTGTTGCCGGGGACACGGCTTTTGCTTTTGCGCACAATGGGGTGCTGTGGAACGACAAGGAACTGCGGAAGGAGAAGCAGCTTCCAGATACCCACATCGAGACCGATTCATACGTTGCTGTCCAGCTCCTCCAGCAGAGTGATAAGCTGGACTTTGAGTCACTCAAAGATATGGCGGAGACGGTGGAGGGCAACTTCACTTTCACAGTTCTTGATGATAGTAACAGTCTATACATAATAAAAGGCTCGAATCCGATGTGCCTACTCCACTTCCCGGCGCTGGGAATCTATGTCTACGCGAGCACCGAAAGCATTATGAAAAATGCACTGAAACGAGTAGGGCTGCACAAATTCGCATACGAACGTGTTCAGACTGATGAAGGCGATATTCTGAGAATAGACAAGACCGGTGTCATCGAGAGAGCTGAGTTCGAGCCACGGCTGTTCCGTTCCAGGTACGGTGGCTGGCACGACTGGGAGGCAGAATACTACAGCGTGCATGAGGAGTTGCTGCTTGCGTACTGTGGCTGTTACGGAGTTGATACCTCAGATGTGGAACTGCTGCTCGAATACGGATACACTTGCGACGAGATCGAGGAAATGCTTGCAGACAATGATCTGCTCAATGAGGCACTCCGGGATGTGAAGTTTATGTGTGGTGAGGATATATATGAGAGCTGCGGAGGGTACTGCTGATGGGCAAGATCGGATATATCCGTGTATCGACGGAGCATCAGGAGACCGCCCGTCAGGAAGCGCTAATGGAGCAGTACCAGGTGGAGAAGGTGTTTGCGGAGAAGATGTCCGGTAAGAATGCTGAACGACCTGAACTGAAAGCCATGCTGGAGTATGTCCGCGAAGGCGATACCCTGTATATTGAGAGTATCAGCAGGCTCGGGCGTTCGACCCGTGACCTGCTTAACATCATTGATGTTCTCCAGAAGAAAGGGGTAACGCTTGTCAGCAGTAAGGAGAACATTGATACCAACACACCGCAGGGGAGATTCGTTCTATCGATATTTGCTGCACTCTCCGAGCTTGAACGAGAGCAGACCTTACAGCGTCAGCGTGAGGGCATAGCTATTGCCAAATCACAAGGGAAATACAAAGGTCGGCAGCCTATACCTATTGACTGGGACAAGTTCGGGCAGCTGTATGAGCAATGGAAGTCGGGCACTATTACGGCAGTATGGTTTCAGAAAGAAATGGGCCTGCGTGCCAACACATTTTACCGCAGGCTCAAAGAATACGAAATAGAGTATACATAAATGAGACGGAGCCGGGTAACCGGCTCCGTCTTTTTCAATAGGGTGGCTGTTTTTATTGCAATATTGCAAAAGCCTAAAAACAACTTATATGACACAGTTTTCGGATATTTCAATAGACTATGGGCTATTGAAAGATTCCTGCTACAGCTTATCTATCACACGTAGCAACCTGTCGATGTAGCTGCTCAGTCTTGATATCATCGAGTAAAAGTTGTTGGACTCAGGCTCATCGGGATACTTGATATCAAAACCTTCACTTTTTACTGTCTGAGCAAGTGAGATTATCTCTTCAAAGATTATGTTCACTTTCCTTTTTGGGGTAAGTATTCCAATCAAGTCAGCGCATAACGCTTTCAATCTAGTAAAGGCTTGATCATAGCTATTAACAGCTGAGTCCAGCTCGAATCCAAGATAGCGTTTCCACGGACTGTTTTTCTCGGACGTCGTTAGCCTGGAAAGCTCACGACGATTTCTGCAGATTTTGTCCTCCTGAAACCTAAGCTCCTCCCATGCGCCCTTAATACTGATGCACAGATTTTTTAGCCCCCTCTTCTCGGCGTCCGTAAGAGTATATGACCGGAGGGTACAATTTAGGTCTGCTGTGCGGTCACCTTTTGAGTCATTGGCCCATTTACGCTTTCGGGCAGATGCTCCAGAGATAATAATATAGTATTTTTCGGCAATTGCATTTAAAACATCATCAAGCTCGTTGGTGTCTTCGGCCAAGTGAAGGCTATGAGCAAATTTCAGCAGCTTTGCCTCTTCATAGTCCTTAAGTTCCTCGATAAACCGATTCCTATCAAAGCCTGCTTCGAGGTCGCCGGTAATTTCAGTGATATCATTTTCTCCTCTCAGGTATTTTCTGAGTCGATCAGACTGACGTTTATCAATTACTCGTTGCCCTTTTTCAGTTGTAACCAACGGGAAGAGAGAATCTAAAAGCTCCTTCCCATTCTCAGACTGTCCCATTTTAAGGAGTGACTTAACAAATTGCGCCCTATTGCCTTTTCCCCCCTCGATAACTTCAAAAAATTCCGTCGCATATTCCGAAAAAGTTGTACCGCTTTTAGACATTGGTTGGCCTCCTATTTCATAAAAGATTTGTGCGACGTGATTGATTGATCACGTCTCGTCTCGCGCTGCTCTCTATAATGAGCATATCACAGATACGCCGTCAGCGCAATACTTCTGACGTGAAATTTCTGTGAACAGCCTTGCATTGCGGTGTAAAAAAAATTCCAGTTCTGAAAAGGAGAAAAAATAAACTTTTCAGCCGATTAAAGTGCGAAATTTATTTAACCACCGCAGCCAAGAGCATTTCAAAAAAATTTTTAGGAGGGCTTTATGAACAACCAATCCTCAGCGCCAACGCCGGCGCAAAATACTAACCCAGCCCATATGTCTGCTGCTTCACAGGAGTCTGAAAATCTGATTCGGACTGTTAAAGACCTCGGAATCAAATTCGGAATCCGTGATCAAAACCTTCACAAAATCACGGGTGAATTCGTAAACTTGGCTGAATTATTTCGAAATCCCGAGTTCTATTCTCGGTTAAGCCAAGACTTCTACGTATGCAATGCCAACGGGACTACCTGGTTCAAAATTTCTGTGAAAAAGGGGAGGGTCGCCGACATCCGGTTCTTGCTTACCTTTAACAGCAGAAGCGTAAAATTTATTAACTATTCAAATGCCGCGATCGACTTTGTCATCGTCAACTATGCGACTAGCGAAGGTAATCCCCAGATTTTTTCGACCGTCATACCTGGCTCTGACCTGACCCCCGACAAAATCGTCAGGTATTTCCCACAGCTGGTTGGACAGACAGCAAATAATCCCAAAGAAACCGGTAAGCTGATATGCTACCTTCTCTCCCGGCACCTATCTCAGCCTTCTCCGGACTCGCTTCTTTACTTTGGATTCAAGCAAGGCTTCGCAAAAAATCTCAAGGGGCAGTTTCAGTTTAATCCGGCTAAATCACTACCGAGCGAGCTGAAACCTTATCTTCCGCGTGGATTACTGGAGCGAGAATATCCGCGCCTCTCCTGGAGTGAAAACGAAAGCCAAGACATATCACGATATTTGAACCCGTTGTTTGAGGGCAGAAAAGAACTTCAGATTTTACTTTTGTTCAGGGTCGCAAGCTGGCTACAATCATTCTTTGCTGCTAAGCACGTTTACTCCGATAATACGCTTATCATAAAGCTGGGTCCAGGAGTTCCTGCGGCTTTGCCGGTTGCTCTGCTGAAGAACATTCGGTACGACTCATTTGATGTGCCATCAGTAGGGCCGAACATCAAACAGTTGAAGTTCGATCTTGAGACCGTCAACGACGGAATGGTGGTTGCAGCTGACTTGTTCGCTGCCGACCAGGTCAAAAAGGCAGAAAAGGGCTATGACCTGCTTATCAACGATACAGGGTGTGCAGCAGAAGATGGCAAAATTGTTCATCATATTTCGGCGCTCATATCTAATTATGCTGATCTGTACTTTCCCAGTGATCGTTGCTGCGTCCTCGATTTGGAAGCAGAAACGACAGAGACTTCGCCTAATTCCTTCGCGGTGTCTCTCAAGTGCCTGGATAACAGCATTGTAGTCCGGACCGAACATGGCTGCAACGATGGTGATTTCAAAACCGTTTTTAACAGCCATATCAAAAACATCAGGAAGCAGATTCCAGATTCTATTCCCATGTCCAAGCAAAACACCTACATCATGCTCGTGACGGCGCTGCGTATATATAATGAATGGTATTCGCCACTCTTCAGCCCGGATATCGAGCAATACATAGTGGACTGGCTCAGCTCGCAGGAGCAGGATAAACAGCCGCTGTACGACGTGATCTGCTCCGAGTACGGAAAGATCCTCAACCAGAAGATCGCTGAGGGCTATTACCGCTTGATATTGAAGGAAGAGACAACTCCGTTTGATAAGGGCAGTCATACGATAGTAGTTGATAAGGATGAACGCCGGATCTATGTGGAAACGGCAGATAGCTTTGCTATCGCTCAGGGCGAGATGACATCTGTAGCTGATACCGATAACCTGACGTCTGCTCTTTACAGCTGTGGATATCTTCCGCACAATGCGAGGAACGAGAAAAGTGTCCGGATTGCGGCGATAACCTCTGACGGCACACCTTATCCTTTATATGTACACGCAATAAGCTACACACTGCTCACGCAAGAAAACCGTCAACGCTTCGAGCTCATCGACAAAGAGCCGTTCCTTTTCAATTACGCTGAGATACCCGAAGGCTTCCTTCCTCTGATCAAGACTGTTGATGGAAGATTCGCAGGCAAGATGATACGCTACGCCGCTGAAGAGTCGAATACATACTTCGGCACAGGCAAAACCGGATCAGGCAAATCATGGGAAATAGCTCAGCTCATTCCCATGCTTTTTATGCTTGGTCAGATCGTTGTTGTATTTGACGTAAGCGGAAGTTATACAAAGGAAAAGCTAATGAAAATGCTGCCTGCCGAGGTAGTTGAAAATCTCTTCAAATTTATCAACGTCGGTGCTGGAAAAGATCCGATACCTGTTGATCTCGGCTCACTGCGAGGCTGTGAGACTCTTCCGGATAAGAAGCGAGCTATCTACAGCGTTCTCAGAGCAGCTACAGGACCTATCGACAAGGGTACATCACGAAAGCTGAAAGGCTTTCTATCAGATCACGTCAGGGGTAAAGACTTCGCTGTTTCTCTCAGCGACCTCTGTTCCGAGTTGGAAAAAGCCCCCGGTTTCGGCGCTGATTTGGCTGACCGCATCTCTGATGTCATAGACGAGATCGGGGAGATAGGATACGAGCAGAAGACCTGGGGTGACCTGTTCTCACAAGAACGTAAAATCATAGTTATAAACCTCGGTAACGAGGTCGGTGACAGCACACATCAGCTTCTCGACATGATGGTCGGAAGTCTCTTCAACTGGCAGATGTCCCATGACAAGGACTTTCTATCCATTGTGATAGACGAGCTTATAGATCAGGATTTCAGCACGGGCTCACCGCTGCAAACAATTGTGAAGCAGGGACGTAAGTACCATACTGCCTTGATCGGAGCTACGCAGGATTATTTTAATCAGGGCAGCTCATACCTTGACGTGATGAAGCAGGCTAATATCCAGAGCTTCTGCCGTCCTGGCAAGTCTGAGGACAGAGTGGCGCAGAAGCTCGGCTACAGCAACGCTGTTGATGCTGGCTTCAACAAATTCAAGGCTGGCGACACAATCCTTGAATTTGACGGCTACAATAAGGAGACTGGCGAGAACGAGGCACTGACCATAAAAGGCAGAGTCGTCAACTTCATCGAATCGCCTCTCTACGAGAAGTTCAAGGAGATTTATGGTTGCTTTTAATATAGGCGGCTCCTTTTCGGGAGCCAGCCTCTATAAATATTTTACATCAAAAAACAAAACAGCAAGCAGTACAAGCGATACCGCATATAATTAAACGAAAGGAGCAGGATAGTATGGCAAAAAAGAAGAAAGAACAGCCCTCACTGTGGGAGCGTTCGGAATATGAAGTAATAAGTGAGACTGAGACCGAAACAGAGCTTATCGCTGTGCTGAAAACAAAATACAGCGGTTCAACGGTTATCTGTCACATTCCGAAACACACAAAGGAAGAGGAAGAAAAGATAGCATCTGACGTTACATACGCTCTTATGCAGATAGCGTTCACAGGTCAGGACATCTCACATATGAAGAATATGGAGATAATTGTGGATTAATGCTACACACTAAGAAAGCTCCGGGGTATCCCCCGGAGCTGTTTCTATGTTACGATATTATGCTTCAACAGACTTCCAATCGGAAAGGATACGCTTTTCAGAATCGAAGGATACGCCTATCTTGTAGAGAGTTCTCTGATCTGCTGCAAACGGAAGCGAATAGCTTTTATCGTCTATCTGCTTCAAGGCTTCATCGGCTGATCTATCACGCTTAAACTCAAACAGGTAGATGAATTTGTCCGTTTCCACCTTGCAGTCAATACGTCCCGTAAAAGTATGCATCTCGCATACTGTAAACTGTCCGAGCAGAGTAAAAACAAGGTAGATGACGGTCTGAAAATAATGCTCAAAGGCAGTGTCTTTTGTAGTATAGGTTATCCTTGCGAAAAGAGCGGTGAGCACATTCTTAATGCTTTCCAGTTCTCCGCGGTTTATATAGCGCCTGAGAGTAAAAATATCTATACCAGATCCCGAGCCATAATCAGAAACATATTCCGGCATCAGACATTCAAGGAAGCCGTACTTGACCTCATTGTTCGGAAACGCAAGCGTATACTCATGGGCAGTTGGGTCGTAATCAGCGATAGTCAGATAGCCTGTCTGATACAAAAGCGGTATAGGGTCAGGATTGTCCTCGCTGTAGTCCTTAAGCATACTTGCGTTAGCGTACAAGGTCTCGTTGCTTAATCTGCGCAGATCAAAATCCATAGACCTAAGTCGCTTCACCAGAAATGTCGGCGTACCGCTCTCGAACCAGAATGAGTCAAACGATTTGGTGAAGAATGCTTTCAGAAGACTGTAGGGGTTATACACGCCTTCGCCGTCCTGATGATAATGATAACCATCATAATATTCTTTGAGCTTCTGCATACATACGTTTTCGTCTATTTTTTGTTTTTCTGCCATTTCTTTAATTTCAGGCGAAAAACAGTTCCTAAGTTCGTCCTCAGTTATTCCACAAATAGCTGCAAACTCTTCGCTCAGCGATATATCAAAAAGCTGGTTCAAGTCGCTGAAAATGCTGACTTTATGATACTTTGTCACGCCTGTTATAAACACAAAGCGGATATGCTCGTCACAGCTTTTTAGGTTGCCAAAGAAGCCTTTGAAAACAGCTTTATTATGTTCACGAAGTTCGGGATGCTCAGAAAGATCAAGCAGAGGCTTATCATATTCGTCAACGAGAACTACACAGCGCTTGCCTGTTTTTTCATGTACAGCAGTAAGCAGATTCTTGAAACGTATCGGAAGTGATTCTTCATTGGTAGTGCATTCGTACTGCTGCTCCCATGTCTTAAGATGCGTAGACAATGTATTCTCTAAGGCGGAAGGCTTTGTGTAGTCCTGTCCGTTCAAGTCAAAATAAAAAACAGGATAAGGCTGCCATGCATCGGGATCATCAGCCTCAAGCTGCTCGATAGCAAGTCCCTTAAACAGCTCTTTCTTGCCCTCCCAATAAGCACGAAGCGTTGAAAGGAGAAGGCTCTTTCCGAAGCGTCTTGGGCGGCTCAGAAAAAAAGGAGTTACTTCATGCACGAGCTTATATACAAATTCAGTTTTGTCAACGTAAACGGCGTTAAATTCTCTGAGCTTCTCAAAGCTCTGTATACCGGTAGGCAGAGTTCGTTTTTCGGCGATATTCATAATAGTCATCTCCTTTACAGATAATAGACCAATACTACTTCTATTATATTATACGCTAAATTGTAAGATATTTCAAGTGAATTGATAATCTTTTTCTTGCAGAAATAGATATAGTATGTTGTATTTTGAATTATAGTGAATCATCGGCAAAATCAAATGGCTGTATACAGCCATATTCTCTTATGTACAACATGGATATTGTAATTAATTCTCCTTTCAAGTCAGCTTAAATCTGCGTTTTCGCATTAAAAGGATCTGACATTCATAATACTCATTATTATTGCTGTTGCTGACTTAGCGCGGCTCTTTTTTTGCGCAGTGCTTTGACCCGTAGGAAACTCTCTGCGTCCCCGTTCGAATGCTGTCAGAGCCGAAGGTTTGATGAAACACAAGACGCGATACTGTAGATGCAAGAATTCTCCAGAAACTGCTGTTTGCGTCTTTCCAAGGCACTATTGTTTTCATTCTGAATTGAAAAAGTAAGTGGTTTTGCTGACAGTGCCTTTGCCGGGGAGATGTGGTCTTATTTCTCCTCCGGCTGTAATTACAGTTTACCATATCTCTCCGTGAAAATCATATAAAATTTTCTGCACACACTCGCAGCTCTTGCGATCGCTGCTTTTTTATGCTAAAATATAACGTAGAAAGCGGTGACAGAGATCAGCGAATAATACCTCAAGAAGCAGCAGGAGGTCATCAGACTACAGGAGCAGCTCGACAAGGCTGAAAGGGAACTCACCGAATTCTTTCTTGTGAGAGAATAGAAAGGTGACCTATTGCTCGTACATCTTATCAGCCAAACCGTGATCCGGTATTAACGTTAAATACGCAGTTTGAACTGCAAGAATAAGCAAAAAGCCTGTATTCAGCATTTTCGCTAAATACAGGCTTATCTATTAGGTATAATCAGTGTGAGACCGGTGCGGTCATAGCATATTTCCTTTACTGCTTCCTTTGCTTTTTCCTTTCACGCTTGTTCTCATACATAAGCTGATCCGCACGCTGCATCACGTCTGTCACGGCACTGTCCTCCGACGGGGCGAAAACAGCAAAGCCCTTGGAGATATGTACCTCTTCCCACGGTTCAGCGGCAGCTTCATTGACCGTCTCCGCAGTCTTGTCGAACTGTTCCAGAAGCGCGTCACGGTCCATATAGTCCTCATTTTCAAGGATCACGGCAAATTCATCTCCGCCCATTCGGAACACAGGACTGTGCTTGAACACCTCACAGATGATATGCGCGGCTTTTTTCAGGTAAATGTCACCTTTATCATGTCCGTAACGGTCATTTATCAGCTTCAGCTGATCGCAGTCGAATACACCGATAGCAAATGCCTGTTCCTGCGCTCCGCTGTCGATAGCTTCCTGCATTTCGTCGAGGCGGTTTGAAAGGGCACCCTTGTTTTTCACCTTTGTCAGCGCGTCGATGAATACCTGCCCGTGCAGATCGGTGATATGCGCTTTCATTGTACCGGACAGATCCTTGAACGACCTCGTCAGTCTGCCGAGCTCGTCGTCCTCGTCATAGATAAGGTCAAGATCGTAGTTTCCGCGTTCTATCTGTTCCGCTGCGGCGGTAAGCTGCTCGAGCGGTTTTGTGATGCGCCTTGTATAATACATCAGGAACAGACTTGCCGCGATGAGCACAACGACTGCTCCCAGCGAGATATTCAGGATAAGCCCCTTCCATTCGCCCTGCGTTTCAGAAACGGGCACGGTGACGCTCAGGCGCAGACCGTTGCTCAAAGTACACCAGACTGCCTCTTTTTTCTCTCCGCGATAAGCATACCGGATCACTTTGTTCTCGTCACCCTCACGGTAGGGGGAACTCAAATTCGGATCCCGAGCTCAGATCCGCCACATCAATATGCGGATGATAGAACAGATTACCGTCAGCATCGCCAAGAAATGCATATCCGTTGTCGTAGAGGCGGATACTGTTGATCTCCTCTGCCATTGTAGAGTAGTCCACCTCAATGCCGATAACTCCGATAAACTGTCCCTTCCAGTAAACAGGTGCGTCGTAGGAGATGACGCGGACATCGAGATTATCCGTGATATACGGCGGCAGCCAGATAGGCTTCCCCTCATGCTTCGGGACGGTGAACCATACCAGCTTTGAGGTATCTTCCACGTCATACTGAGTGATGTCGGTCACTTCATGCTCCTCGAAGCCCTGCCCGTTCAGGTCTATATACCAGAAGCCCTTTATCTCAGACGAGACCGACGGATCTATGCGGTAGTAATAGGTCAGGACGCCCTTGGTCTTGGAAGCCGTCATACAGAAGTATTCCCGGATCCTCTCTATATGCGCAGCAAGCTCTTCCTCGCTGTTTACGCTGTCAAGGTCTTCCTCGGCAAAGGTCGTCACCTTTGTTACCGAGTTCTGGACGCTGTCGAAATAATAATCAAGGCTGCGCTGTCCCGATGCACACAGCATTTGCAGCAGCCGGTCTGATTTATGGCTCTCGGTCGTGCGGATAAAGACTGCACTGAGCAGCGTAGTGACTACAAGAGAAGCCAGGATCACACAAAGCATCGTAAATGTGATCTCGGTCCTTAATGAATGTGAAAATAATCTTTGTCTTGGCTTCATGGCAGCCTCCTTTTTATCTGACCGAGCAACGTATCGGTCAGAAGTACGGCAAATGCTCCGAAATATACGAAAAAGCTGTATTGCTATCCGAATAACATGGGTCACCCGAATGTCAAACAAGTAAGCTGTGTCAAAGCGGACTGCTGTTCAAGCCGCTTCTGTTACAGTATTCTGTTATCATTATACCATAAGCAGGGAGGAAAAGTCAATCAGGAGGAGCCAAAGCTGAACTGCCGGATCCTTATGCAAAAAAACAGGCACCTTCGATTACTCGAAAGTGCCTGTATCACAATGGCGGACAGGGAGGGATACGAAGTGAGAGCCACATCGCCCAAAGGCAGGGAAGCTCAATGTCTGTACCGCAAACCCTCATCCTTATATGTACAACATAGATATGATAGTTTCTTCTCATACTGCCACATACTCTCAGCTCCTTTCCCAAGGCCAGGGATCGTCGATCCAGTCCCAATGCTCGGTGTTTTCGTTCTGCTCGGGAACTATGGGCCCGAAGCGGCGGACGAACTCCTCATAGGCGCTGCTGCGGAGCTTCTTGTATTTAGCCAGCATAGCCAGCGCCCGGCGGCAGTTGGGGTGGGTGTCAAGGTACAAATTCAGCTCCTTGAGGGTGAAGTCGTACTGGCGGATCTTCCTCAGGAGCATCTCACGCTCTCTCACTTTTGGCCGCCTCCTCTCATGAAGGGATAGACCAGCTCCGGGAAGAGCGAGCCGTTTTCCAGGGCGTCCTCCGGAGAGCTGGTGTCGCCCCACTGCTGCATAGGGACGTAGGCCATTCCCAGGGAAGTGCTCCGAGGGAAGGGGCTTTCGGGGCGCTGCCTGTTATCTATCTGCTGTTTAAGGGAATTTTCCCTTTCGTGCATGATCATTCCGTCAATGTCGTCAAAAAAGTTCAGATCCATGCTGTTCCTCCTTTCGGCGGAGCTTCTTCTCCGTACATTCCATACTATGCACTTGGAGGAAAAAATGTCGATCCCAGATCCGTACTCTGCAAGCCTCACAAAAGGGTCGAGATTTGCTGTTTTGTATAATACTCCCAGTACTATACACCTGATAAGACTGAACAAATTCACACTCATTTCATAAACACCGAATACCCTTGACATTCCCGATTTTAAGGTGTAAAATGAGGGTAGATACGAAAAAGTATTCATAAAAAAGGGAAAACATCAAGGAGGTTATAACTATGACAAAATTCATTTCAGCAATGGCCGCTTTGGCTATGGTATGTTCACTTGCCTCTTGCGGAGCAAGTACATCAAGCTCTCAGTCTGAGCCTGAGTCAAAGCCCAGCGACACAAACAAGACCATCGGCATCGCAATGCCCACTCAGGACCTTGAGCGCTGGAACAACGACGGCGAGTACCTGAAAAAGCAGTTCGAGGACGCCGGCTACAACGTTATCCTGACATACTCCGAAAACGACTCTGCAAGACAGAACAACGACCTCATCGAGCTCATCTCAAAGGATGTTGACCTGCTCCTCGTTGCAGCTGTTGACGGAGAGAGCCTGGCGAAAACTCTCGACGGCGCCGCAGAAAAGGGCATCAAGGTGGTCGCCTACGACAGACTTATCATGAACACCGATGCAGTGACCTACTACATCTCATTCGACAATACCGGCGTTGGAAAGCTCCAGGGACAGTTCGTTGAGGAGGCTCTTGACCTTAGCAGCACAGAAGGCCCCTACACCATCGAATTCGTTGGCGGAGATGCAGGCGATAACAACGCAAAATACTTCTTCTCCGGCGCCTACAACTACCTTTCCCAGTACATCAACAGCGGCAAGCTGGTGATCAAGTCCGGCAACAATGAGTTCGAGAAGATCGCTACCAAGGATTGGGCTTCTGCAAATGCTCAGAAGAACATGGAGAGCACTCTCAACGCCTACTATGCAGACCAGCAGCTGGACGTTGCCCTTTGCTCAAATGACTCAACTGCTCTTGGTGTGACTCAGGCGATCGACTCCTCATACAAGGGCTCAAACAGCGTCATCGTCACCGGACAGGACGGCGACATCGAAAATCTGCGCAACATCGTTGACGGAAAGCAGAGCATGACCGTTTACAAAAACGTGAACGACGAGGCTGCTGTTACCTTTGAGGTTTGCAGAAAGATCCTTGACGGAGAAGTTCCTGCCGCAAGCCTTGTGGACAAGCTCAGCGTCGATGTTACCTACGACACAGACTCCTACAACAACGGCAAGAAGTACATCCAGTCCTACCTGCTGGCTCCCTACGTCATCACTAAGGACAACCTTCAGCTCCTGGTGGAGACCGGCCTGTATAAGTGGGACAGCAACAAGAAGTACCTTGAATCTGCAACACCCGCAGAGGAATGATCAGGCAATAACGAAAAGGCATCCCCGGTTTTTCCGGAGATGCCTTTTTCTTTTCTGGAAAGCCCCAGAAGGAGCTGTTTATAGCTTTGATCTGCTGACCCGTCTTTCGCTCAGCAGCTTGTCATTGAAGTATTCCTGCTCATAGATACGGCCGTCACGGGTGATGAATTCAGCCCTTCCCTCAAGAAGGCCGTTCTTCCACTGGCCCTTGATGATGTCACGGTTTGCGAAGGTGTACACGCCCTTGCCGTGGTATCTCCCTCGCTTCCATGTGCCGACGTATTTTGCGAAGCCTATGGGGTAGTATTCTGTGCCTTGGCCGGACCTCCAGCCGTCCTCCCACTGGCCGTCATATTCAAGGGTGCAGAACTGGTTGTAGAGCTTGCCCTGGCCGTGGTATTTGTCGTCCTTGAACTCGCCCACATAGAAGAGGGATCTGCCCACCTCGTCGCCCTCAGCACGCATAACGTCGATGTAGGAACGGGCGTATTTTCTCCCCATACCGCAGAGCCTGCCGTCCTTCCATTCGCCGTTGTACTCGATGTCCAGGTCGTTGATGAAGACCCCGTGCCCCTCGGGGAGATTGTTGGGCCCCACATGACCAGAATAGGTCCCTGTCCCCAGCACCGGGCTTTTATAGCTGATACCGTTTGCGATACCATCGCTGATCTTCAGATAGTCTAATAATTCCATAACATCATTTCCTTAACAGGCATAATGTATCGGTTGGATCGCCTGTTTATATTTATGTTAATTATAACATATTGCAGCCATAAAGTCAAACGTTTATTCAGAAAGGTCCGATTTTTTTGCTCCGGCGTTTGATAATCGTATGCGAAAACGTAGGGGCGGATAATATCCGCCCCTACCGTTTGGACAATGTATGCGGAAACGCAATGTAGGGGAGGCCGCCCTCGGCCTCCCGACCGATCCGACAACATCCGCCGGAACAAATTGTAGGGGACGGCGTCCTCGACGTCCCGGCCATTGGCAAAATGTATGCGGAAACGATATTGGCGGGGCGATGTGGGCATCGCCCCCTACGTTTTGGTGTTCGTGGCGGACGGGCGAACGGAATTCGCCCAAGAAGCCAACAGGCAGCATTGATCTCTGTCACATCTGCGTGAATCCGCCGTTTTCGATCTCGCTAATGATGTCTGAAGCTGTTCTGAACTCTACAGCTTCATCATTGAAACTGTAGTTCGTCAGTTTGAATGA